>Ga0307515_10000351_pt1 | contig 113208 bp, 87 predicted proteins | sample 17_EM_MG_FD_194513 | JGI IMG/M metagenome (GOLD analysis project Ga0307515, IMG submission 194513) | Populus trichocarpa ectomycorrhiza microbial communities from riparian zone in the Pacific Northwest, United States - 17_EM | ecosystem: Host-associated > Plants > Roots > Unclassified | place...
TCACCACCACCCGCAACCACGGCCTCACCGTCCTCGACGCCATCACCCGCGCCCTCACCGGCCAACCCTGGCTACCCGCCGCAGCGTAACCAGGCCCCATTCACGACACCACCCGTGAATGGACTCTGCGACGAGAGGTTGCGCAGTGAACGCGGGAAAGGTTGCGCGGTGACATCAGAAGAACGTGGATCTACGGTGCCGAGACGGCAGCTCGGCCGGAGGCTGAGGGAGCTTCGCGAGAGCGTGCCCCTGACCGTGATGGAAGCTTGGGCCGCTCTTGAGTGGTCGAGGCAACGCCTGTGGCGCTACGAAACCGGCCAGGTGCCCATACATCCCAACGATGTTGCCGCCATGTGCCAGGTCTACGGCGCCGACCCCGAAACCGTCGAGGGACTCAAAGAGCTGGCGCGGCAGTCAAAGGCGAAAGGCTGGTGGCACGCCTACTCCGACATCCCCGGTTGGTTCGGGCTGTTCCTGGGCATGGAATCCGCGGCGTCCCGCCTCCGGAAATACGAAGGGGAGATCATCCCCGGGTTGCTGCAATCGCCGTCCTATGCGAGGGCGATCATCAATCTCGGTCCCGCCAAACTCTCCCCGGAAGTGGTGGAGGAGCGTGTGTCTATTCGGATGCAGCGGCAACGCCTGCTGACCCGCAGGAAGCCGGCCGCCCCAAACCTTGACGTGGTCTTGAGCGAGTCCGTTCTGGTCCGAGGTTTCGGACCCGAGATAATGGTGGACCAATTGTCGCGGCTGGTCGCGGTCTCCGAGTTGCCGCACGTCTCCGTCCGGGTAGCTCCATTTAGTGCCGGAATGCACACGGCCAATCGTGGACCGTTTGCGATCATCGACTTTCCCCGGGAGTCGCCCGCACGCGACCCGGAGCCGACGACGATTTACGAGGATTCGCAGACCGGGGCGTTGTATCTTGAAAAACCGCAGGAGGTGGAAATCTACTCGTCCATCTGGGCGGACCTGGGTAGGGTGGCGCTGGATGAGATCGAATCCAGGCGACTCATTGAACAGAAAGTGAAGGAGTGGTCACGGTGACCGGCCCGGCCCTTGACGGCGCGATCTTCCGCAAGTCTGGCCGCAGCGGCCAGCAGGCAAGTTGTGTCGAGGTGGCAACCAACCTGCCGGACGTGGTGGCGGTCCGCGACTCCAAGAACCGGGACGGGGGGACGCTGGTGTTCGCACCCTCGGAGTGGGCCGCGTTCCTGTCCGGCGTCAGGGACGGAGCGTTTGACCTCTGACGGGCCGCCCCGGGGCAGATCGCTGGCAGTCCTGGCACCGGTCCACTACGCCCGCCCTGGTAGCCCTCGCGATCTGTGCCCGCCACCGAACACGCTCAACCGGACATGATCAAGCTGACCGTCATCGAAATCCGCCGCCTGATCAGCCCCGGCGTTTAGCTTGGCAACCGGGTCCGTAACGGGAAACGGGTGGCCGCGGATCATGGCGAGCTGGAAGGCTCCGAGGCATGAGCACGAACCTGACGCGCGGCACCCTCCCCAGCGAGATCGTCGGCGCGGAGGTGGCCTACACCGTGCTCACCCCGGACGGCTGGAGCGCGGACGAGCCGCTGCCGCTGATCCTGGTGCTGCACGGGGCGAACTCGTCCGCGGACGTGCTGGCCATGATGCAGCCGATCATCGACGGCGCGGACCTGCCCCGTACGCTGGTCGCCTGCGTCTCCACCCCCACCGCCGGCGGTTTCTACCTCGATGTCTGGGAGCGCCTGGTCGCCGAGGAGTTTCCGGCGCACCTCGCCGAGGCGTTCGGCGCCGACCCGCGGGAGATCTCGCTGCTGGGCAGCTCGATGGGCGGCTACGGCGCGCTGAAGATCGCCTTCACCGACCCGGCCCGGTTCGCCGCGGTCGCCGCGGTCTCCCCGGCCCTGCTGCCGGTCGGCGCCAAGGCGCGCAACACCCTCGGCGTGCTGGCCCGGTTCGCGGCCGAGATGCAGGCCACCGACAGCGTTCCGCACCGGCTGCGCGCCAACGCCGACGCCGTCCGCGCCAGCGGGCTGCCGATCCTGCTGCGCTGCGGCGACTTCGACGTCTTCAAGATGCACGACGGCACCGAGCAGCTGCACCGCGAGCTGTGGGATCTCGACATCGCGCACGACTATCACCTGGTCGGCGGCGCTGATCACGGTGGTCCGGAGGCGACGGCGTCGCTGCGCGCCGCCTTCGCTTTCGTGGGCGCGGCGCAGCGCTCCCGCGACGGGTCATTTCCCGGTACGGCCGATCGCGCCCTCGAGACTGCCTGGCTGGTGTGGGGGGCGTCCGGCCGGCGGGGCGACCCGCCGAAGCTGGACTTCTTCGGCCCGTCCGCGTCGACCGCGCTGCGGGTGATGATGGCCGGCGAACTGGCCGAGGCGGAACGTCAGGACCCGGCGGCCGCGCGCCGTTACGGACAGCTGTCGTGACGATCACCGCGGAGACGGATACATGTCCGGGTGCGCTCCGATCTCGCCACCCAGATCGTGTCTCTCTCACAACACTTGTTTCCGCGATTCCAGCGAAGGACGCCTCTCTCGGACACTGACCGCGGTGCTGGCGGACCGGCAGCGTGCACGCGCAGGCGTGCTGCGGTGCCAGATTCACTCAAATCTTGTAGTGGCCTTAGCAGTAGATCACTAAATGCTACAAGTTACGCTTCGGTGTTGATCACTACAAGGCGATGGCTATTCTGTCGGGATGGAAGATGCTTCTCAGCCGCGCTGGCTCGACGCCGACGAGCAACAGATCTGGTACAAGTTCGCCTACGCGCTGATCCGGGTCCCGGCCGCGTTGGACGCGCAGATGCAGCGCGACGCGGGCGTCAGTCAGTTCGAGTATCTGGTGCTGTCCGCGCTGTCCATGGCCCCGGAGCGCACCTTGCGGATGAGCCTGCTGGCGAAATACACGGCCAGCACGCTGGGCCGGCTGGGCAACGTGGTCACCCGGATGGAGAAGCGCGGCCTGGTGCGCCGGTCTGCGGACCTTGTCGACGGCCGCTACACCCTGGCGACCCTCACCGAGGACGGCTGGGCCAAGGTCGCCGCCGTCGCGCCGATGCACGTGGCGGAGGTCCGCCGCCTGGTCTTCGATCCGCTGACCAAGGCCCAGCAGCGTCAGTTGGGCGCCATCGCCGACCGGCTGATCCTGACCGTCGAGCCCGACTACCCGCCGACACCTCCGGCCTGACGCCGATCGTCATTCAAATGTTGTAGTGAAAAGTGTGCGCGTTCACTACACGCTTGGACTAAGTTGCAGGGGTCGAAGGAGGATCCCGTGGCTGCTCAGAATCATCCATCCGGCCGGCCGCTCGACATCGCGGTGCTCAACGTCGGCGTCGGCGGCGCGTTCGCCGATATCGACCTCGCTCAGGATCTCGCGCTCATCGATGTCAACATCAAGTCTGTCGTGCACCTGGCCAAGCGGGTCGTGGTCGACATGATCCCGCGCCGCCGGGGGCGCATCCTGATGACCTCGTCGGTCTCCGCGACCCAGCCCACCCCGTACGAGACGACCTGCGGCCCGTCCCGCGCGTTCGTCTACATGTTCGCCGAATCGCTGCGCGCGGAGGTCCTCGAACACGGCATCACCGTCACGGCGCTGCTGCCCGGCGCCACGGACAGTGACTTCCACGCGAACGCCGGCATGGGCGACACCAAGTTCGAGGTGAGCAGACCCCGTGGGGTTGTGACAGCCGAGGTCACGACATCTTTGCCGGGGCAAGCGGCAGTCCGGTGAGCGGACCGTGAGCCGCACAGTGGCATTGCGCAGCAAGTGACCGATGATCCGCACTGGCATCGGCATTTGCGGCGTTTGACCAAGGCGCGACTCGCGGCATTGCCGTGCTGTGATCCAGCCACCAGCCGTTCACGGCGCTTTCGCATGCTGCGTTCGGCGAGCAACTCCTCGATATCGCCATAGGGCAAGCCGTACCGCAGGTATCAGCGTACTGCCAGCACGATCATCTCCTGGACTATCGCGCTCCGGTGCCCTGGGCCGGCCTGCCGGCGGCCGTCTATCGGCGAGTGTTCAGACAACCGATGGCTCGGGCAGCGCGAACGCCAGAGCCGCCGGCGGGAACCTGGCCGCGAGATCCGTCGCGAGGTAGCCGGCCAGCGTCCGCCGATCCAGGTTGCCCGGCACGACGCCCTCCTCCGGCACGTCGATGGTCTCAAGCCAGCTCAACGTTGTGAGGACCACCTGCGCCTCCAGGGATTCGGTGAGACCCAAGGCGCAGAGCAGGGACAGAACGACGGCGGCGCGCGGCTGCTCGCCGCCCCCCGGCAGGCCCAGCCAGGCCAGCGCGGCTTCCGCCGTGCGGTCGGCGATGTGCGGCGCCCACCGAGTACAGCGCAGCAGAGCACAGCACAGCTGCGGCACACCGGTGGCGTCCGCGGGGCGGGCGTCGAGCCAGGCCAGCGCGGCGACCGTGACGTCCTGCCATCGCTGGTCCGGCACGTCCGCCGCGTCGAGGAGCCTGGCCGCCACCTCGGCGAAGGCGGCGTGGCCGGGATGCGCCGCCAGCCATTGCGCGGCCATGTCCACGCCGAAGTTTCGCGCGGCTGGCATCCGCAGCAAGGCGTTGACCACGTTTCCCGCCTGCGCCGCCGATCCGCAGTGGGCCAGCCAGCTCCCGGCGTGCGAGAGCGCCGGGAAGAGCGTTCGTGCCCCGGGCGTCAGCAGGAGCCCGGCGAGCGGCTCCGCGGCGGCCGGGTCGGCGGTGCGGGCGGCCACCCATCTGACCGCGGCCGAACCGGCGGCTCCTTCCGGGTCGACCCGCAGGAGCCGTGCGAAGAGCTTCGGCGCGTCGGCCGACTCCCCGTTCGAGGCCAGCCAGCCGAGCGCCGCCGGGACCACCTCGGCGGCCGGCAACCATCCGTCGCCTACCCCGCCCACCAGGGCACCGAGCAGGTCGGCTCCCAGGCAGGGCGCACGCAGGGCGATGTCCGCCGCGCGCCTTCCGCCGGTCCTGATCAGGTCGCGCAGCAGGGGGATCGCCGCGGCGCACCGCTCGTTCCCGGCCTGCCACGACAAGGCCGCGTCCTCGATCCGCTCCGCGACCTCCGGCGGCAGGCCGCGCCGGGTGACGAAGGCCCCGAGCAGGATGGGCGTCGCCCTGTCGCCGCCGTTGCGTTCCGCCCACTCCAACGCGGCGCACGCCGCCCGGGCGACGATCGCCGGGCTCACCCGGACAGCGCCGGCCACGAGCCGCAGGACGTCCGGCGCGGACGGGTCGCCCCGGTTCGCGGCAAGGTGATCGAGGGCGGTGGTGGCCGCTCGGTCGGCGACCGCCGGGCTCGCCTGCGTCGCCACCGTCAGGAAGCGGAGCAGCTCCGTCAGGACGACCTCGCGGTCGAGCAGCGCCTCGACCGCGCGGTCGGCGTACGTCGTGCCGATCCGGGCGTTGCGGCTCAGCTTTCGCAGCAGCCCGGGCACCTCGGGGTCCGCGGGATGCCGGTCCGCCCAGTCGAGCGCCGCCTTGGCGGCCATGTCGGCGGTCGCGGGAGACACTCCGTCTGCGGCGGCAACGCATCTGAGCAGTTTCGGGGCTTCGGGGTCGTTCGGGTGCTCGTCGGCCCAGTCGACCGCGCTCCTCGCCGCCTGGTCCGCCATCGCGGACGAATTCGCGACGACGCAGCGAATCAGCCGCGGTGTGCCGGAGTCGGACGGGTGCCGGCGGGCCCATGCGAGTGCGGCGCCGGCCGCGCGCTCCGCGGCGGCGGGTGACGCCTTCCGGCCCGCGATGACCGCTCGCAGTAGGTCCGGTGTCGCCGGATGCCCGTCGTGCCCGTCGATCCAGGCCGCGGCGAGGCCAGCGACATGGTCGCCGAGAACCGTCGCGGCCAGACCTCTGAGCAGGTTCGGCATCGCCTCGTGGGCCTGATGCTCACTCAGCCATTCCCGCAGGGCGTGGACCAGGCGCTCGTCCACCGCGCGCCGGGCGAGAGCCTCCAGAACGCGCGGGGCCAACGGGTGGCCGAGGTTGCCGGTCAGCCACGACACCACGGTCCGTCCCAGGCGGTCGAGCGCGGCGGGCTCGAACGCGGCGGCGCTCGCCATCGCGAGGACCAGGCCGGGATTTTCGGCGGGGAACCGCTCGAGCCGCTCGAGGATCGCCGCCGTGACACGCCCGGCGTGCCGGTCCGGCAGGCGCCGGCAGGCCGTGAGGGTGCACAGCAGGCCGGTGGCCGGTTCCGTCGGGTGCGCGTCGAGCCAGTCCAGCGCCTCCACGATCACACGCCCGGACTCCTCCGCCGGCACCCCGGGCCCGTTGATCAGCATGCTGAAAAGGCCGGTCGCGTCGCGCACCGGATTCTGCCGCAACCGGCTCACCGCATGGCTCACCGCACGGCGGGCATCCTCGGCCCGCGTGTCGGCGCACTCCAGCACGCTCCGGAGCAGTCGGAGCGCCGCCGCGCCGCCGGGCCGCCCGTCGACCCGGCGTACCGCGAGCGCGGCGGCGTGCGCCCTGGTCGCCGCGGGGAGCCGCATCTTCGTGGCGAGCAGGACGACGACCAGGTCGGGCACGACGGCCGAGGAGCCGCCGGTCGCCAGCCACCCGATGACGCCGCCGGCGGCCTCCTCGCAGGGTGCCGATCCGAGCCAGGTGCTCTCCGACAGCAGCCGGAGCAGCTCGGGCACAGCGCGCCCGTCCGGGTGCCCGCCGAGCCAGGCGAGCAGCTCATCGGTGACCGCCGCGGCCGCAGCGCCGGGGTGGATGTCGCGGAGCAGGACACGCAGCAGGAAGGTCGGGTTCTCCCGGCCCGGCTGCTCGGCCAGCGGGGACAGGGCGGCGCGGGTGATGTCCCGGGCGCTCGCGGCATCGAGGCCGGCCGTGGCCACCAGCGACTGCAGCAGCCGCCGGACCGGCCGCTCGTCGGGATGGCCGGCGAGCCAGCTAAGGGCGGCGGCGACCGGTGCCCGATCGGGTCCGGGCGGGCCGTTCAGCAGGACGATCAGGGCCTCCGGGACGGCGCTGTGGCCCGGATTGGCGGCCAGCCATGCCGCCACCCGCCGCACCACCGGGCGGGAACGCTCCGGGCGGAGCCCGGGGTGGTGGAGCACCGACCCGAGTACGCGCTGTACCCGCTCGTCGCCGGGCTGGTCGTGCGCCAGGTCGAGGACCAACGCCACCACGTCGTCTCCGCGGGCGGCGCCGACCTCGGCCGATGCTATGAGGCCCAGCAGGCCAGGGACCACCGCCGCCGCGCCCGGGTGGCCACGTTGCGCGGCGAGCCACCGCATCGTCTCGTCGACGAGTACCTCCCCGTGCCGGTGGATCGCGGCGCAGCTGAGCATCGCGGAGATCAGCGTCGCGGCGGCGGGATGCGAGGGCTCGTTGACCGCCACCGTGAGAACCTCGCCCATAGCCGTCTCGGCCTGATCGCGGTCCACGGCGGGACACTCGAGGACGGTCCGCAGGACGTAGGTCGCGTGCGGTGTGACGGGCTTGCCCAGCACTCGGCGCAGCAGTTCACGGAGGAGCCGGCGACGGCACGCCGCGTCGAAATCGTCGCGGCGCATCAGTTCGAACAGGACGTACGGCAGCCGCCGGGATGCCGGGTGTGCCTGCAGCCAGGCGACCACGTTCTCACGGAAGAACCCGCCCGGATCCGCGCGGTCCCCGTGGCGCAGCGCGGCGCCCAGCACCCACGGAGTGCCCGGCGCGTCCGGGTGAGCCGTCAACCACCGTCGCGTCTCGACCACGGCCTCGTCCGGCGCCGCGCCCGTGAACCGCGCGTTGTCGAGCAGCGCGGACAGCACACGAGGCATGCGCGTGTCATGCCCAGGAGCGGCCCGGAGCCAGGCGAGCGCCAGGCCCGCGGCTTCTCCAGGTGCGGGCCTGCCCAGGCGGGGCAGGCGGAGCAGCACCTCCAGTAGGTGCGGCCGGCACGCGTCGAGGAGCGAGGCACGTCGCAGCCAGGCCAGTGCTTCCGCCTCCAGGCCCGCGCACGCGGCCGGGTCCAGCCGCCGGCTCGCCAGTAGACTGCTCAGCACGTAACCGGCGCCGCCGTCGCCCGCCGCCAGCCAGGCCAGCGCCCGCGCGTGTACCTCGTCGACCAGCTGGCCAGGCGGGCCCGGCCGCCGCTCGCAACGGGCGATCATGTGCCGCAGCACGTACGACTGATCGGCTCCCGGCCCCTGCCGGCCGAGCCAGTCCAGCGCCTGCCGGAGGTAGCCGGTCAGCCGATCGGCGGGCAGGTTCTTGATCGACAGGAGTCTCCGGAGGACGAACGAGACGTGCTCGCTGCCGGGGTTCGCGGCGAACCAGTCGTCGGTGAACCGGAGCGCCGTGGCGAGCACCTGAGCGCTGGGCAAGCGCTGGGCGAGCAGCGGGGCGAGCAAGAAGCTGGCCTCCGGCTTCCGGCCGTGGCGTTCGAGCCAGCGCCACACCATGTCGAGCGTCGCGGCCTGGTGCTCCGGTCCGAGCCGGCGATATCGGACGACGAGCTGCTTCAGCAGGTGGCTCGCCTTCCTGGCGGCGACGAAGCCGGTCAGCCAGCGCCTCGCGACCCAGATCACCGACGAGGTCTCGCGGCTGGAAAGCTTGATGTGGGACAGGAGCGGCCGGATGGCGAGGTCGGCGGTGGACGTTTCCCCGTTGACCGCAAGCCAGGCGATGGCCGCGTCGACCACGTCCCGGTTGAGCGCGGGCGACGCGGTTCGCCGCTCCAGCAGCTGGCGCAGGAGCGGCGGGGCGTCGCCCGGCACCTTGGCGGCCCTCAACCAGCGGAGCGCGTGCAGCCAGGCCGCCTCTCTTTGCTGCGCCGTGAGACCGGTGTGACGCAGCAGCGGCTCCAGGACCTCCACCGCATCCTCGTCCTCGCTGTGCCGGGACAGCCAGATCAAAGTGGAGTCGACCACCGCCTCGGGTGCGTTCGGCCTGCGGAGGACTGCTGCCAGGTCGCCGGACCCGCTGGCGGCACTGTCCGCCAGGATCGGTGCGACGAGAGCCGCCCAGTTGTCGATCAGCGGTCCTTGCCACAGCCTCGTGTGCAGCATCGTGGACAGCGTCGGAGCGGTCGCCGAGAAGGCGCTGCGCACCGGGTCGAGTCCGGTTGCGCGGCCGGCGACCCATGTCCGGCAGATCTCGGTGATGTCGTCGGCCGCCACCGACTCGGCGTCGAGCTCCGCGTGCAGCCGGGCTAGGACGCCGGCGAACCGCTCCAGTGCGCGTGGCCGCCGAGCCACGCAGTCGAGCAGCTTGTCGAGCGCCTCCCTGATCAACCGGTCACCGTCTGGCATCAGGACGGCACGCAGCAGTTCGTCGGCCACCATGTCGTGGACCACCCGGTACTGACCGTCGTAGAACTCCAGCCAGTCCATGCGGTCCAGCTGATCGACGATGTCGACGGTCCAGGCTTCGGCATTTGGTCCGGGACCGGCCAGCGGAAGCACGGCGGCGGTGACCTCGGCACGCGGCGCCGGGCATACCGCCGCCGCCAGCGCGGACGCCAGCACTCGACGTTCCGCGGGCTCGTCCGGCAGGAGTTCGTTCTCCCACAGCCGCTTCCGGAGCCAGGTGAGCAACTCGTCGCGGCCCTGGTCGAGGGGCTGTTCCTCGTCCGGCCGGTGCCGGCTCTCCTGATCCCGGGCGAGGAGCCGCGCGAAGACCGGCCGGTCGCCGCAGAGCCGCAGCAGGTCGTCCGTCTCGATTATCTCGTACGCCTTGGGTGCCACCTTCCGGAAGAGGTGAACTGCCAGCTTCCGCCTGTGTGCTGGGTCGTCGCGAAGGTCCACCCGGTGGTAGGCATCCGGGGGGTTTCCCTTCATGACTTCTTTCGCCAGGCCCCGCCGGGTCGAGGCGAGCACCCTCAGCGCGCCGCCCCGGCGATTCACCTCGGGTTCGGCGCGGCACAGGAACTGCCACGGATCGATCCGGTGGAGCCCGTCGACCTGATCGAGGATCAGCAGTGTTCGTGCCGCCGGATCGTCCCGGACACATTCGTCGAGGTCGCGGTGGGTGAGGTCGGCGCCGGCGGCGACGTGCAATACGCGCCAGCCGTCCTGCCGGGCGAGCTCGCCGACCTCGATGCAGGCGCGCGTCTTGCCCGCGCCGGCCCGGCCGACCAGCAGCGTCACCTTGTCGTCGCGAGGCCGCAGGTCGTGCCACAGCCTGGCGGGGTTGGCAGGGTGGGAGGAGCCGGGTTTCAGATACCCGACGTCCATGTCCCTGGCGTACCGCTGGAGCCGGTCTTCGTGGGTGAGCACCTGGCCCGGCAGGCGCGCTCCGTCCGGGCGCCGGACCGCGGTGCGCTCGGCGACCACCATAGGTCCCTCGCCCACCTGGAACCGCCCGGGACACTGCGCCACGCCCCTGGCGCCGACGTGGTCGTACACACCCGTGTAAAGGTCGCTGAAGGTGATCCGCCCGGCGCCACCCTCGAGAGTGGCCAGCACACCGTCGGTGAGGTGCGAGAACTCGCCGTCCTCGAAGCTCAGGCTCCGTGCGTCGGAGGACGTCAGCACCGCGACCTCGCGGCTGCCGGCGTGGCCCGGCCGTCGCTCGATGAAGGCGCCGCTGTAGCAGCAGTCGAGCAGCACCACGATCGCCCGGGCACGGCTGTCGTCGATCTTCCGCCACAGCCAGGCGGCCGACACTGCGGTGGTGTCCAGACGGCCCTTGTCGGTGTCTTCGAAGGCGAAATAGAGGTCGCCCCGGTCGTCGAGTTGGCCGTGTGTGGACAGGTAGATCAGATTCACGGTGCCGCCCGACTGCTTGAGGAAACCCTCCAGCTCGCGTTCCGCGTCGGCGTGGGAGCCGCCTTCCACCGGCCGCACGTAGCCGTACCCGGACTCGCACAGGGTCCGTTGAAGACGCTCGACATCGTGCCGGGGCGCTTCGAGCTGCGGCAGGTCCGGAGATTCGAAGCTGCCACAGCCGAGAAGCAACGCCCGCATCCGGGGGTGGTCGTCCGTCACCCCTCGCAGTCCACCCGGCGCAGGTACAACTCGACCAGCGCGTCGCGCTGCTGCCGGGTCACCGTCCCGTGGAAGCGCTGCCCGTCCAGCTCGACCTCCACGTCGACCTCCTGGCGGCTCAGCCAGGACGTGACGAGACGAACCAGTTCCGGCACGACCACCGGCGCCAGGTTGATGGCCAGCTCCGTGAACGAAACGAGCTCATCGGACTTGGCACCGGCCGGAGCCGGGTCCGCGGTACGCCGCTCCGCGCTGTCCACGTCGAGCTGAAGGATCTGCCCGCGGAGCCGGGACGTCAGATTCGCCAGGCCGCTGGCGTCCAGGCCGGGACATCGGACCCGCAGGGACATGAGCATGCGGCGATATTATCGATTCCCCGGCGGCCGCGACCTCACACGGGAGTGGGAATGAACGGTATCCGGCCGGTGAAATCTGCCCGGTGACGACGGCGCGCCGCGCCGCCGGGGCGGTTCACCTCTTCCGGGTGACCCCGCCGTAGCCGTCGACCAGAGCGGCGTGGCCGGGCCGCCACCGGGCCAGGGCACCAGCCCGGCTCCAGCATCTCCGGGCCGTCGAAGCAGCGGGCGAGCCGCTCCGGGCTTCGCGCGACCTCCGCCGGTCGGCATCGTCGCTCAGCGCGCGCCGCCCTGGACAGCCGGTCCAGCACGGTGAGCAGAACGGTGGGCTCGTGCAGGTCGTCCAGCGGGACCTTCATCGCGGGTTTCAACTCGCCCCGCAGGTAGACCTCCACCGTCGGGCCGAGGACGTCGATCTTCTTGATCTCCGTCCAGGGGATAAGCCCGTTCGCATGTGCCAGCCCGTCCATGCTGACCTGCCATGCGCCGAATGCCTTCGTCTCGCCGTCTTGCACGGCGAGAAGTGCGAGGTGGACCCTGGTCTTGTAGTAGTCGTCCTGGAGCAGGTCGATGAGCTGCTTGGCGGCCGGGAAGTGCTTGGTGAGCTCCACCCGGCCGGCCGGCACGTCGATGGTGACCGACGAGTTGTAGCCCATGGTCATGCCGTTGCGGACGATCTTGATGTCGAAACGGTTGAACAGGGTGATCTCGTCCCAGCAGCCGGCGATGGGCGGCCGCGCGCCCCGCTGGTACACAAACCCGTACTCGTACACCTGGCACCACTCGACCGGCGCCAGTACCCTGGCCAGCGGGATGGCCAGGGCGCCCAGGAAGCACAATGCGCCGAGGGCGATGAACGGCGAGGCGTAGGCCAGCCCGGACTCGCCCTTAATGATCATAGTCATCATTACGCAGAATGCGCCGACCAGCAGCAGCATGAAGACGCCCCACCACGCGATCGCGTCGATGCCCGTGCGGAACACGTAACGCGGCATGCCCAGGCCATGTGAGACCGCCGCCTGCGCCAAGGTCCCCGGGGCTTCCTTCCTGTTGGCCACCTGTCGCTCCCTGATCGCGGCGCTACCCGCCTGGTCGGTAGGTTGATTACCATCCGCCATAGTCGCAGCCGGCGCGTGAACGGACCGCCCTGATTGGACAGCGTTGGACACCGCCGCCGACCTCGGCCTGGATAAGGTTGCTGGCGACGGGAGTCCCGGCGAACGGAGGAACGACGTGAGCGACCGGATGAGGTTCGGGCTGTACGGGCTGCATCGCGATCGCAACGTCAAGCCTGACGTGCTGGTCCGGCGGGCCGGGTTGGCCGAGGAAGCCGGCTTTGAGTCGCTGTGGGTCGGTGACCACATCGCGCTCCCGGTGGGGGAGGGTAACCCGCCCCGGCTGGAGGCCATGGTGGCGTTGACCTACCTGGCGGCCGTGACCAGCCGGGTCCGTCTCGGTGTCGGCCTGATCGTGCTGCCGCAGCGTCAGCCGGTGCTGCTGGCCAAGCAGCTCACCTCGCTGGATGTGTTGTCCGGTGGCCGGCTGACCGTCGCCGTGGGGGCCGGTTACGTCGAGCCGGAGTTGCACGCGATGGGTGTGTCGCTGGCCGAGCGGGGTGCCCGGACCGACGAGTATCTGGCTGCGATGCGTGCGCTGTGGGACGCCGCGCCTTCGTTCTCCGGCCGGTTCGTGTCGTTCTCCGGCGTTGTTCAGCACCCGTCGCCGGTCCAGCGCCCGCACCCGCCGATCGTGGTCGGTGGTCACTCGGCTGCTGCGTACCGCCGGGCCGTTCGGCACGGCAGCGGTTGGTACGGCTGGGGTCTGGACGTCGACCAGACCGGGCAGGCGCTGCGTGCCTTGGCCGAGACCGCGCGCGGCCTGGAGCGGCCGGCGGCCCTGGGCGAGTTGGAGATCACCATCACGCCGCCCGGTCCGCTCGACCTCGACACCGCTCGCAGGTACGCCGACCTGGGCGTGCATCGGCTCATCATCGAGTTGGAGGGTATCGACGACGCCGCGGTCGACAGCGTGATCGGCTCCGTCGGGGACACCCTCGCCGGCCACGTCTGAGTCGGGACAGGCCCCAACGTCATTCGGCCGTGGTCAGCCGAGCCCGAGGTGCTTGGCCAGGACGGCTACCTGGCCGGCGAACCGGTCGAGGAATTCGGGCGAGCGCGGGTCGACTCCGCAGGTGCCCTCGATGATGTGCGGCAGCGTGGTGGGCGCCATGGTCATCGCCATCAGCATGACGAGCAGGCAGGCCGGATCGAGATCGGCGGGCAGTTTGCCGGCCTCTTGCAGTTTCCGCAGCTCGTCGATGGTTTCGGCGAACATGTCGGTCGACGGTTGCGCGTCGGATCCGGGGTATTCGAGCCCGTTCCAGGCCAGCAGGCGGACCCCGTCCGGGTTGCGCAATGCCTCCAGCGCAAAGCGATGTAGCTGCTCCGGCAACGGCGTGCCCGCGGGCGCCAGCTCGGCCTGCCGTTGCTGCCACTGCCGCGAAATGGCTTGGTACAGGCCTTCTTTGCCGTCGAAGTAGTACGAGATCAGCTGCACGTTCACCCCGGCGCGGGCGGCGATCGCGCTGATCCGGGCGCCCGCGTAGCCATGCGCGCCGAACTCGGCCGTCGCGGCGTCCAGGATCAGCGCGCGGGTGCGTTCGGGATTGCGCTGCCGTTCCTGCGGCTTGGGGGACCTTCGGGGTTTCGACGCTGACATGCATGTGATCATACCTTCGCCTGGTTCTATCAAGCGTCCGTTTGAAACTGTCAGGCGGACGCTTGACAGCGTCGTTTCCCTGGCGCACCGTTGGGGGCATCGGAGTCGACAAGGGGAGAGTGAGATGCCGGAAAGCACAAGAATTCTCGTCGCCGGTGGCGGTATCGGCGGGCTGGCGCTCGCGCAAGCGCTGCACCATGCCGGGCTCGATGTCGTCGTCTACGAGCAGGACGAGACACCCCGCACCCGGAACCAGGGCTACCGGATCCACCTCGACCCGACCGGCAACGCGGCACTGGCCGAGTGCGTCTCGCCGGACGTGCTGGCAGTGCTGCGCCGCTCCAGCGGCCGCAACGGCGATCTGGTGACGACCTTCACCACCGGGCTGCGGCAGGTGATCACGCAACACTTCCCCGGCATTCCCGCCGACCAGCTCACCGCCGTCGACCGCAACACCTTCCGCCAGGGCCTGCTCACCGGCCTCGAGGACGTCGTCCGGTTCGGGCGCACGGTGTCCGGCTATCAGGTGACCGGCTCTTCACGGGTACGGGTCGAGTTCGCCGATGGCGGCAGCGACGAGGGGAATCTGCTGGTCGGCGCGGACGGCGTCGGGTCGACCATTCGGCGCCTGCTGCTGCCCGGGGCGGTGGTGCACGACTTCGGTCTGCGGTGTTTGTACGGCCGGATGCCCCTCACCGACGACTCGTTGTCTCCCGAGGAATTCGAGCGTGGTCTGTGCTGGGTTTCGGGCGGCAGCACGTGCGGCGCCGCCTTCGGCACCGTCCGGTTCCGCTCGCCTGTGGACGGGCAGCGGGACTACCTGATGGTCGCCCTCGTCGCGACTTCGGATCATCTCGGTGTCCCGGACGAGCGGCTGTTCCGCATGTCGTCGCAAGAACTGTGGAAACTCACGACGGACAATGTTGCCGACTGGCATCCGGCTATTCGCGAAATCTACGCCCGCGCCGACATCGAATCGTTCTTCCCGATCACGTTCCGGATCAGCGAACGGATACCGGGGTGGGCGCCGGGCCCGATCACCCTGCTCGGCGACGCGGCCCACACCATGCCACCCACTGCGGGTGCCGGGGCGAACACCGCGCTGGCCGACGCCGCCACGCTGGCGGATGAAGTCCTTTCCGCCGCACGAGGCGGGAAATCTCTGGTCGAAGCGGTCGCGGCCTACCAGGCAATCATGCTGCCGCGTGGTTTCGCGGCCATCGACGACTCGCGGCGCCTGGCGGCCCAGATGTTCGCGGCGACCTGACCAGAGTGTTGGAGTAGATCAGCTAGGCCGGTGACGCGTCGATCGTGGTGAGCCGGGTCTCGACCCCGGCCAGGAGGATCGCCAGCCCGTTCTCGAACCGCCTGTCGGCGTCGCCGAACTCGGCCGCCTCGATCATCTGGCCCAGGTACGGGAACTCGCCGGTCGCCAGCAGCGTCGTCAGGTACGGGCCCATGCGCTGCTGCCAGGCGAGCAGGTCGACGCCGGACCGGTCCGCGGCGGCCAGTTCGGCCTGCACGGCGCCGTTGACCCAGTTGCGGATCAGGCTGAACACGTCGAGCGTCTCGCCGATGGGCGTGCCGCGACCGCCGAGCAGGGCGAGGTCGCGCTCCGTGCCGCGCAGGAGGTTGGGACCCATGATCGGCCGGCTGGCGAGAAGCGGTGCGAGCCATGGGTGCCGGCGCAGGATCTGCCGGTGGCGGTGCGCCAGGGTCGCCAGGTCGGCGCGGACGTCGCCGGTCGGCTCCTGCGGCTCGAAGCCGATCGCCTGATCGATCATCACGGCGTAGAGGTCTTCCTTGGCGGGCAGGTATCGGTAGAGGGTCATCGCCCCGGTGCCGAGCTCCTTGGCGATGCGCCGCATCGAGACGGCGTCGATGCCTTCGGAGTCCGCGATCCGGATCGCCACGGCGGCGATCCGGTCGCGGCTGTACATCGGCGCCGGACCGTGCGCGGACTTCTCCGGTCGCATCCAGATGATCGGTTCCTGCTCGGCCACGACAGTCACTCTACTTGCGTACGCCGTACTCAGTCCGTTAGGTTGCGACTGCATACACCGTACCCAGTTAGGGAGTTGGTCATGGCTGATCCGATCGTCCACACCACCGGGCTGCGGAAGGATTTCGGCGACGTCGCCGCGCTGACCGGCCTGGACCTGGAGATACCGCCGCACGTCGTCTACGGGCTGCTCGGCCCGAACGGCGCGGGAAAGAGCACCACCGTGCGGATCCTGAGCACGCTGACCAGGGCCAGCGGCGGGCAGGCCGTCGTCGCCGGGTTCGACGTGGCCCGCCGGCCCGACAGCGTTCGCCGGGTGATCGGGCTGGCCGGCCAGGACGCCGCGCTCGACCACGCGCTGACCGGCCGGGAGAACCTGCGGATCTTCGGCCGGCTGTCGCGGCTGGGCGTGCGCGGCGCCCGGCAACGCGCGGACGAGCTGCTGGCGCGGTTCGACCTCACCGCCGCCGCTGACCGCCTGGTCAGCACGTACTCCGGTGGGATGAGCCGCCGGATCCACCTGATCGCCAGCCTGCTGCGCGCACCCACGGTGCTCTTCCTCGACGAGCCCACGACCGGGCTCGACCCCCGGAGCCGGATCGGGGTCTGGGAGTCCATCCGCGACCTGGTGGCCGACGGCACCACCGTGCTGCTCACCTCCCAGTATCTGGCGGAGGTGGATCAGCTCGCCTCGGCCGTCGCCGTGATCGACCACGGCCGGCTGATCGCCGAGGGCAGCCCGGCCCGGCTCAAGTCCCGGATCGGCAGCCACATCGACGTCGTGGTGGAGTCCATGGACCACCTGGCGGGCGCCATGGCGGTGCTGGAGAGGCTCACCGGTCGGCGGCCCGAGGCGGACGGGCCGCACATCGTGGTCGCCGCCGTCGGCGAGGTTCCGCCGCTGCCACAGATCGTCCGCGAACTCGACGCGGCCGGCACCGGGATCCGCGACATCGGGATCCGCGAGCCGAGCCTCGACGACGTCTTCCTGTCCCTGACCGGGTCGGCGGCCGAGACCCGGGAGGTGATGGCGTGATCCTCCTGGCCGACGGCTGGACCCTGACCCTGCGCAAGCTCCTCCAGCTGCGCCACCAGCCCGGCACCCTGATCGCCATGCTGATCATGCCGATGGTGTTCGTGGTGCTGTTCGGATTCGTGTTCGGCAGCGCCATCGCCGTACCGGGCGGCGGGAACTACCGGGAGTATCTGTTGCCCGGCCTGTTCGTCATGACCGCCGTGCCCGCCATCGCCACGGCGATGCTGGCCGTCGCGACCGACCAGGGCCGCGGCGTGACGGACCGCCTGCGTTCGATGCCGACCCATCGTGCGGCCGTGCCGCTCGGCCAGACGGGTTCGGACGGGCTCACCGGACTGTTCGGGCTGGCGGTCATGCTGGCCTGCGGGCTCGCCGTCGGCTGGCGGGCCCACAACGGCATCGGGCAGACCCTGGCCGGGGTCGGTCTGCTCCTGTTGTTCCGCTACACGATGTCCTGGATCGGCACCTACCTCGGGCTGGTGATTCCGTTGCCGACCGCGGACAGCCTGGCGCCGCTGACGTTTCCCATCGGCATGCTGTCCAATGCGTTCGTGCCCACCGCAGGCATGCCGGCCTGGCTCCGGGTCATCTGCGACTGGAACCCGATCAGCGCGACGGTCGCGGCCTGCCGGTCGCTGTTCGGCAATCCCGGCGTCCCCGGACCGGACGCCGCCTGGCCGCTGGCGCACCCGGTGACCGCGACCCTGCTGTGGCTCGCCCTGCTATTGCTGATCTTCGTGCCCCTGTCGGTGCGCCGCTTCGCCCGCGCCGGCCTGTAGCGGCCCGTCGGTAAGAATGGCGTGGTTCCGCGCATTACCTGGTGACGGCGTACCTTCCGCACGAAGGAGCAGGAGCCAGTGACAGATGCCGACGCAAGCAGGCGGTTCACCGCGATCTACGACGCACACTATGCGCAGGTGTACGCGTACGCGGTGGGCCGGGCCGGACGTCAGCTCGCCGACGACATAGTCAGCGACACCTTTCTCAGGGCGTGGCGCAAGCTGGGCGCGGTGCCGGAGGTGCCGTTGCCGTGGCTGCTCGGCGTCGCCCGCAACGTGGTCCGCGAGCGTTACCGCGACGAGGCCCGGCAGGCCAGCCTCGCGGCCGAGTTGCGTGCCTGGGTGGACGAGGCGGACGCGGACGTGGCCGACGGGGTGGCCGACCGGGCCGCGATGCTCGCCGCCTTCGCCCGGGTGAGCGAGGCCGATCGGGAGTTGCTGACCCTGATGGCCTGGCACGGCCTGTCGACCCGCGAGGCCGCGCGGGTGATCGGCTGCTCGCTGGCCACCTTCTTCGTGCGGCTGCACCGGGCCCGAAGGAGCCTGGAGAAGGCCCTGGCCGCAGTGCCTCAGGTCGGTCGTCGTGCCCAGATCAATCTGCCTTCCGAGGAGTACAGCCGATGAGCGCCCGTGGAGATCTGTTGAAGGCCCTGGCCGAGGCCCGGCCTGGCCGGCTCGACCCCGATGCCGACGCCCGCCGGGTCGACCCGGCGGTGATCATGGCGCACCCCCGACCGGCCGCCCGTTCCGTACGCCGGCCGACGCGCCGGCTGGTATTGGCGGGGCTGGTGTCGGCTGCTGCTGCGCTGGCGGCCGGCGCGGTGGTCGTCGCGGCCGACCCCGATCGGACCGGGACCGGGAGGCCCGACGCGCGGGCCGGGGATGGGTCGGTGGCACCCGCGCCCGCTCCCACCGACCCGGCGCCGGAGTCGGCGCGCGATCTGTTTCTGGTCGCCGCCGAGCGGAGCGTGTCGAGCACCGCGACCGGCGGGCGCTACTGGGTGGTCAGCCGGGAGCACGGCGAGCGGCGACCGGTGGGCCCGGCGAGCCGGCCGTACGACATCATGCGCCGGGGCCTCGACGAGCAATGGCAGGCGACCCGCGCCGGCGACGAGAGCTTCGTCGTCTATCAGTCCCTGGGCGCCGCGCCGATCGCCGCCGCCGACAAGGCCGCATGGCAGGCGGACGGTTCGCCCGCCCAATGGATCGAGCTGCCGCCGCGTGACCTGCCGGACGCGAAGCCCGTCATCATCAAGGCCGCGGCCGAGCCGAGGTACGCCCGGCCGATCCAAGACCCCACCCGGATCTGGACGTACCCGATCGGTGCCGGGGACATGACCATCGCCCAGCTGGCCAAGTTGCCCACCGACCCGAAGGCGTTGAAGGCGTGGCTGCTCAAACGGTTCGAGAAGGAGGGCAACCTTGAACCCACCGACTACTCCCTGTTCTGGAGCGGCCGGCACCTCGTCTTCGACTTGCCGGTGCCACCCCGGGTGCGCGCGGCCGCGTACCGGATGCTGGCCGACGTCGATGGCGTGGCGTTCCTGGGCCCGGCCACCGACCAGCGGGGCCGCAGTGGCATGGCGGTGGCCTACGTCCGCAAGGGCGACGGCGGAAGCTGGGTTCAGACCCGGCTGATCGTCGATCCGGGGACCGGTCAGGCGCTCGCCCAGGAGTCCTGGAACCTCGGGAAGGGTAAGTCCGCCGGGACGACCGGGCAGCTGATGAGCTACGAGCTTGTGCTGAGCGCCGGCTTCCGCGACGACGCCCCGCCGACCGACCTGCCGACCCGATGAACCGACCGACGCGGGCGGCTGCCGGCCTGGCGGCTGCGGTGACGGTGGCGGTGCTGCTGGTGCCCCACGACGCCACAGCCAGGACAGTGGAAGGCGCGGATACCGTCGGCGCGGCGTCTCGCACGGTGACTCTGCTGACCGGAGACCGGGTGACCGCGCTGGAAGGCGATGACGACGTGGTGTCGGTGGAGCCGGGGGACGGGCGCAAAGGCGTCACGTTCCTGACCCGGCGGGTGCGCGGGCACCTCAGCATCATCCCGAACGACGCGCTCGGCCTGCTGGGTGCCGGCCGGCTGGATCCCCGGCTGTTCGACGTGACGACGTTGCTGGGGTACGGATACGACGACAGCCGGGCCGACCTGCCGGTGATCGTGATGCAGGGCGGGGCGAAGGCGGCCGTACCGATCGCGGGCGCGGCCGTCGCCCGGCACCTGCCCCGGCTCGGCGGGGTGGCGATGCGGCAGCATCGCACGAAGCCCGGCGCGTTCTGGGAGAGCCTGACCACCGGCTCGGGTCGGGACCGGACGATGAAACCCGGCGTGGCGAAGGTGTGGCTGGACGGCGTACGCCAACCGGCGCTGGACGCATCGGTACCGCAGATCGGCGCGCCGACCGCGTGGCAGGCGGGCTACACCGGCGAGGGCGTGTCCGTGGCGGTGCTGGACACCGGCATCGACGACACCCACCCGGACCTCGCCGGGCGGGTGACCGCCCGCCGCAACTTCACCGACGGCGTGGAGGACGACCGCGACATCGTCGGGCACGGCACGCACGTCGCCTCGACGATCGCCGGCAGCGGCGCCGCCTCCGACGGGAAGTATCGCGGCGTCGCCCCGGGCACCCACCTGCTCGACGGCAAGGTGTGCGCCGAATACGGCTGCGAGGAATCGTGGATCCTCGCCGGCATGGAATGGGCCGCCGCCGAGCAGCGCGCGAAGGTGGTCAGCATGAGCCTCGGCGGTGCGGACACCCCCGAGATCGACCCGCTGGAGCAAGCCGTCAACACGCTGACCGAGCAGTACGGCACGCTGTTCGTCATCGCCGCCGGCAACGAATATTCTGCCGAGAGCGTCGGTTCGCCGGCGAGTGCCGACGCGGCGCTGGCGGTCGGGGCCGTCGACAAGTCCGACCTGCTCGCGGACTTCTCCAGCCGCGGTCCGCGGGTCGGCGACGGCGCCATCAAGCCGGACATCACCGCGCCCGGCGTGGCGATCACCGCAGCCCGGGGCAAGGACGCCACGGCGGTGGGCGGCGAGCCGGGCGACCCGTACGTGACGCTGTCGGGTACGTCGATGGCCACCCCGCACGTGGCCGGCGCCGCGGCGATCCTGGCCCAGCAGCATCCGGACTGGACCGGGGAACGGCTCAAGGCCACGCTGATGGCGTCGGCGAAACCCACCGCCGGGGTGGACGCCTTCGGGCAGGGGGCCGGGCGGGTCGATGTCGCTCGGGCCGTCACCCAGAGGGTCACCGCGGTCCCGCCGAGCCTCAGCTTCGGGATCCAAGCGTGGCCACACACGGACGACGAAGTGCTGACCCGCGACATCACCTATCGCAACACCGGTGCGGCAGCGGTCACCTTGGCACTGACCCTCGACAGCGCGGCCCCGGCCGGCACGTTCGCGGTCAGCCCGGCGGCCGTGACCGTCCCCGCCGGCGGCGCTGCCACGGTCACCGTCTCCGCCGACACCCGGGTGGAGGGACCGGACGGCCGGCTTACCGCCACGCTCGCCGCCACCGGCGACGGCCAGTCGGTAAGCACTCCCTTGGGGGTGGACAAGCAGATCGAGACGCACGAGGTCACGCTCCGGCACGTCGGCCGCTCCGGCGCTCCAGGTGCGGGATTCGGCGTCGACGTCGTCGGTTGGGACGGCACGAAGAGCTTCTTCGCGCTGGTCCGCGGCAGCGTCGCGACGCTGCGGGTGCCCGCGGGCCGGTACGTCCTCTTCGGCGCGCTGTTCGGATTTCAGTCGGCGCCGACGATGACCTTCGTCGCGCAACCGGTGCTCGACGCGACAGCTGACCGCACCGTGACAATGGACGAGCGGCTCGCCAAGCCGAACACCATCACCGTGCCCAGAGCATCGGCCACGCAGGTGCACGCACACGTCGGACTCACCGTGCTGACGCCCGGAGAACCCATCACCGGCGGACAATACGCCACGACGTTCGACGACGTGTTCACCCTGCAGGTCGGTGCCGACCGGCCGGGCGACGCCCTGGTATCCCACATCACGGGGGTATGGGCCGAACCCGGCGCGGACAGCCCCTACAGCTATTCGATCAGCCACTACCAACCGGGCGGGATGATCTCCGGCTACCGGCGCACGGTCGCCGAATCGGACCTGGCGACGGTACGGCTGACGACCGCCGGTGGCAACGACGGCCTCGACGGCATGTGGTTCACCAACAGCCGGCTGGCCGGCAGGAACGACGAGAACAGGTACGAGACGTTGGTCATGCCGCTACGGGTCCGGCAACCGTCCACGGTCACCCGCTACTTCAACACCGACGGCGGCGTGCAATGGCGGTCGGGTCTGCGCCAGGTCCAGGCGGACGGCGAGTACCGCGGCCCCTACTTGTTCGGCGCCTGGACCGGCTACCAGCCGGGTCGCAGCTACGAAGAGAGCTGGAATCAAGCGGTGTTCGGCCCGGCCTTCCCCACGGCCGACGACCGCAGCACCGGCGTCACACGGCAAGCCGACACGGTCACCGTGAACCTCCCGCTCTACGGCGACGGCGCCGGCCGGGTGGCAAACGAAAACAACACGGGTACGACCACCCTGTTCCGTGACGGCGTCAAGCTCGGCACCGGCACCGAATTCACCGTGCCGCCGGGCGACGCCTCGTTCCGGCTGGAGGTGAACGCGGAACGAGAACCGCAGTATCAACTCTCCACCCGGATCAGCGCCGCCTGGGAGTTCCGATCCGGGCACGTCGACGGCACCCGGGCGGCGGCGCTTGCGCTGTGGGCGGTGCGCTTCGCACCGCGACTCGACGAAGACAACACCGCGCCGGCCGGGCGTGCCTTCACGATCCCGGTGGCCGCTACCCCGGCACCGGGCGCCGAGACCGGCAGGCTGCGGGAGCTCACCGTCGATGTCTCCTACGACGACGGAGCCACCTGGACCCGAGCCGCCGTGCGGGGCGGCAAGGCGTTGCTGCACCACCCGAGGGGCAGCGGCTTTGTCTCGTTGCGCGCCAAGGTGAGGGACACCGGCGGTAACAGCGTGGATCAGACCATCATCCACGCCTACCGGTACGGCAAAGGTCCGTCATAGGACGAGCGGTCAGCCGTCGGCGACGGGTCACGCGGGTCGCGTAACCCGTCGCCGACAGGGCATAGTGGCCCGCGGTGCCATCGACCGGTGTTGCCTGCCCTTGGAGAAGGTGGTTGGAAATGACGACGCGCTTTCGTGGCCGATGGGCCCGAGCCGCCGCACTGATCGCGCTGACCGGGGGGACGCTCGCGGCGACGGCGGCACCCGCGACGGCGGCCCCGCAGACCGTCCGCATCCTGAGCGTGTCGGCGGAGAACGTGAAGCCCGGCGAGACGGTGCGCGTGCGGTTCCGCGTCACGAACAACGGGAGCGGGGCCGAAACGGCCATCGTGGTGGTCGGCGGCGGCCTGCGATGCACCACCGGATGCCGGGCAGAGCCGAACCTCGGACCCGGCCGGAGCCAGACCTTCGACACGACGCTCGTCGCCCCCGAGGCTCGCCCGGGTGAGACCACCGGCCTCAACATCTCGATCGGCGTGCGGCTCGGCGGGCAGAACAGCTTCGACTACAAGATGGTCTACGTCCACGGCCCGGGCGCGTCGTCGCCCGATGAGGACAAGCCGGCGGCCGGGGTGAGCCGGGTTTCCGGCCGGGTCCGCGACACCGGAGGAAAGCCGATCGGCGGCGTGGAGCTGGCCATCCGGGACAGCGCCGGGCACGAATACCGGGCGACCAGCGACCGCAGCGGCCAGTTCTCGATCACGTCGAGCACCGGCAAGACGATCGCCCAGGGCACCATCACGGTCGCCGCGGCCAAGGACGGCTACCGCTCCGCTCGCACGACCGTACGGGGCACCGCCGGTGACGTCGCGACCGTGCGACTGACCTTGTCCGCTGTGGCCGCGTCCACCAAGACCAAGACCCCGCCGTCACCCGCAGCGGTGGGAAACTCTCCCGCCGCAGACAGCACCCCCGAGGCTGCGCCGCCCACCCTCAAGGCCGTCAGCGATGAGGGCAGCGGTTCGTTGCCGTTCCTCATCCTGGGCGGCCTGCTGGTCGCCGCGGGCCTGGGCGCGCTCGTGCTGGTGGTGATGCGCCGGAGGAACGCACCGGACGAGGCGGCGGTCGGTGGGGGCATGACCGACGCTCCGACCGTGGTGCGGTAGGTAGTTACCCCGAAACAACTGTCCGCCCTTGCCGGGTGTTGTCACAATCGGCGCCGTAGCCGGGTAGATGGGAAGTTCATTGTCGTTCCTTGACCGGATAGCACCGTTCCTCGTGATCCTCGCGGGCATCTGCATCATCGGATTGGCCTCCGAAGTGTTCGGCATCATTCAGCAGATCCCCGTCCAGCGCGGGATCGACGCGCACACGGTGCGTCTCTCCGGAATCTTCACGGAGCTGGACAAGGAGGGGAAATTCCATGACGACAAACATTACATTTCGTACGGCTATCAGGGCCGCTCGTTCAGCACGCCGTTGCGCGGAATCCCCGGCAACCCCGACATCGGCGCGACGGTGTGCCTGGAGATCGACGCGACCAAGCCCGAGAACATCCGTCCCTGCGACACCCGGGGCGGCCTCGGCGACAGCCTGTCCGGTCTGATCTGGGGCGGCAGCATTCTCGCGGCCGTGTTTCTGGCGTTGTGGGCCCGGAACGACTTCGCCTGGGGCTTCGACTGGCTATGGGAGAACAGACGGCCCGAACGCCCACATCCTTCGAGCTTGCGGCGGAAACCGACCCGCCGAGACCGGAAGAGGGCCCGCAAGGCTCAGCGGGAGGCCGATGAGGAGCTCTCCGGCTGGTGATCGGGTCGTCAGAAGTCGCCGGTGTGGCGGCGCATCTCGGTGATCACGTCGATCAGCGAGGTGGCCGCCGCCGGCGCCAGCCACGGCGCCGCGAACACCTGGTCGTTGAGGTCGGTGGTGGCGGCTTCGGCCAGCTCGCGCCCGGCCGCGAGCAGTTCGACGACGGTCGAGCGGCGGTCGTCGGGGTGCGGGCTGCGGCGCACCAGGCCGGCGGCCTGCAGGCGGTCGATCAGGTTGGTGACGCTCGTGGGGTGCACCTGGAGGCGTTCGCCGATCAGGGCCATGGGCAGCGAGGCGCGGCGGCTGAAGTACAGCAGCATCAGCACCTCGTAGCGGGCGAAGGAGACGGCGTAGGGCTTCAGGACCGCCTCGACGCGGGCCAGCGCGATCTGGTGGGCGCGCATCAGGGAGGTGACGGCCGCCATGCCGTCGGCGGCCTCCGCCCAGCCGTGCTCCGCCCACAGCCGGCGGGCCTCGGCGATCGGGTCGGAAGGAAGGCCGGTGGTCGACACGATCGTCATCGTAGCGGGCCGGCGTAAAGCATGGACGTCCGATAGTCGGACGTCCTACTATTCCGGCATGAGCCTTCACGTGCCGGCCAACCCGGTCCGCTTCGTCACCGCGGCGAGCCTGTTCGACGGGCACGACGCGGCCATCAACGTCATGCGGCGGTTGCTGCAGGCCCAGGGTGCCGAGGTCGTGCATCTCGGCCACGACCGCAGCGTCGAGGAGGTCGTCACCGCGGTCGTTCAGGAGGACGCCCAGGGCGTGGCGCTCTCGTCGTATCAGGGCGGGCATGTCGAATACTTCGGCTACCTCGTCGAGCGGCTGGCCGAGCGCGGCGCCGGTCACGTGCGGGTCTACGGCGGCGGGGGCGGCACCATCGTGCCTGAGGAGATCGCCGGCCTTCGCGGGCGCGGGGTTCGGATCTTCAGCCCGGCCGACGGCCAGGAGCTGGGCCTGCCCGGGATGATCAATGTGCTGATCCGCGAGTGCGACGTCGACGTCGCACGGCAGCCGGTGGACCTGGCCGCGCTGCTGGCCGGCGACGAGACCGCGCTGGCCCGTGCGATCTCGGTGCTGCAGGCGGGTGCCGACCGCGCGCTGGCGGCCGCGGTGGGCGAGGCGGCCGCGCGCCGTGCCGTGCCGGTTCTGGGCATCACCGGCACGGGCGGCTCGGGTAAGTCGTCGCTCACAGACGAGCTGGTCCGGCGGTTGCGGCGGGACTGCGAGGACAAGCTGCGGGTAGCGGTGATCGCCATCGACCCGACCCGGCGGCGGGGCAACGGCGCCCTGCTCGGCGACCGGATCCGGATGAACAGCATCGCGCCGGGCGTGGTGTATTTCCGCTCGCTGGCGACCCGGCGGCAGGACGGGACGGTCCCGGCACACCTCGCCGACGTCATCGCGGCCTGCAAGGCGGCCGGCAACGATCTGGTCATCGTGGAGACGCCGGGCATCGGGCAGGGCGACGCGGCCATCACGTCGTACGCGCCGGTCTCGCTGTATGTCATGACGCCGGATTTCGGTGCCGCCAGCCAGCTCGAGAAGATCGACATGCTCGACCTGGCCGATGTCGTGGCGATCAACAAGGTCGAGCGCCGGGGCGGCGAGGACGCCCGGCGCGACGTCGCCCGGCAGCTGGTGCGCAACCGCGAGAAATTCGGTACGCCCTGGCAGGACATGCCGGTTTTCGGCACGAGCGCCGCCCGGTTCGCCGACGACGGGGTGACCGCGCTCTATCACGAGATCAAGGAGCTGCTGCTGGCGTACGGGATAGCGCCGTTCCCCGGGGTTCTGCCCACGGTCGCCGGGCGGGTGTCGACCGGGCTGACCTCGGCGCTGCCCCGGGACCGCGAGCGGTATCTGTCCGACGTCGCCGACACCGTGCGGGGATATCACGCCACGACGGCGGCGCAGGCGGCCGTTGCCCGGCGCCGGCAGCATCTCGCCACGGTCCGCGACCTGCTGCCCGGTGACGAGGCCGTCGCGCAGCTGGCGGAGGCGGCGGAGCGCGAGTTGTCCGGCGACGTTCGCGAACTCCTCGACGGATGGCCGGCGACTCGCGAGGCCTACCGCGCGGCCGAGCTGGTCTACCGGGTCCGGGACGCCGAGATCCGGACGCCGCTGACCCGGCAGACGCTGTCCGGCAGCGTGCTACCGCGGGTGGCGCTGCCGCGTGACACCGACGACGGCGAACTGGTCCGCTTCCTGCGCGCGGAGAACCTGCCCGGGGCGTTCCCGTTCACGGCCGGGGTCTTTCCGCTCAAGCGCACCGGCGAGGCTCCGGCGCGGATGTTCGCCGGCGAGGGCGACGCCTTCCGCACCAATCGGCGCTTCCACCTGCTCAGCGCCGGCCAGCCGGCGACCCGCCTGTCGACGGCGTTCGACTCGGTGACTCTCTACGGCCGCGACCCCGATCCGCGCCCGGACGTGTACGGCAAGGTCGGCACGTCCGGGGTATCCATCGCCACCCTGGACGACATGCGCGAGCTGTACGCGGGCTTCGACCTCTGCGACCCGAAGACCTCGGTCTCCATGACGATCAACGGGCCGGCGCCGACGATCCTCGCGATGTTCCTCAGCGCCGCGATCGACCAGCAGACAGCCGCGTTCGTCGCCGCGCACGACCGCGACCCTTCGCCGGACGAGCACGCCGAGATCCGCGCCCGGACGCTGTCGACCGTGCGCGGCACCGTGCAGGCCGACATCCTCAAGGAGGACCAGGGCCAGAACACCTGCATCTTCTCCACCGAGTTCGCCCTGCGTTGTATGGCCGACATCCAGGAATGGTTCATCGCCAACCGGGTGCGCAACTTCTACTCGGTCAGCATCAGCGGCTACCACATCGCCGAGGCCGGCGCGAACCCGATCAGCCAGCTCGCGTTCACCCTCGCCAACGGATTGACCTATGTCGAGGCGTACCGGGCTCGCGGGATGGACGTGAACGACTTCGCCCCGAACCTGTCGTTCTTCTTCTCCAACGGCATGGACGCCGAATACACCGTCATCGGCCGGGTCGCCCGCCGGATCTGGGCCATCGCGATGCGCGAGCTCTACGGCGCCGACGAGCGCTCCCAGAAGCTGAAATACCACGTGCAGACCTCCGGCCGGTCGTTGCACGCCCAGGAGATGGACTTCAACGACATCCGGACCACCCTGCAGGCGCTGTGCGCCATCTACGACAACGCCAACAGCCTGCACACCAACGCCTACGACGAGGCGGTCACCACACCCACCCCCCATTCCGTACGCCGCGCGCTGGCCATTCAGATGATCATCGATGCCGAGTGGGGACTCGCCGCGACCGAGAACGCACTGCAGGGCTCGTACATTGTGGACACGCTCACCGATCTCGTCGAAGCGGCGGTGCTCGCCGAGTTCGACCGCATCGCCGACCGCGGCGGTGTGCTCGGCGCCATGGAGACCGGCTACCAGCGCGGCCGCATCCAGGACGAATCGATGCTCTACGAACAGCGCAAGCACGACGGGTCGCTGCCCATCATCGGGGTCAACACCTTCCTGGGCCCGCCGAACGACGGCCGGCAGGTGAACAGCCCGGAACTCGCCCGCGCGACCGACGCCGAGAAGCAGTCCCAGCTCCACCGGCTCGCCGACTTCAAGGCCCGGCACGGCGCCGACGCCCCGGCCGCGCTGCAGCGTCTCAAGGACACCGCCGGCGCGGGCGGCAACGTCTTCGAGGCCCTGATGGACGCGGTCCGGCACTGCACCCTCGGCCAGATCACCGACGCGTTCTTCGAGGTCGGCGGCCAATACCGGCGCAACGTCTGACGTCCGCCGGGGTAGCCGCAGGACGCGGCTACGACGCCGGTGACGCGGCCAGGGCGGCGGCGATGGACGCCTCGGCGGTGGCCTTGTCGACGCCGAGGCCGGCGAGGACGCCCGTGCCGTCCTCGAGCTCGAGCAGCGCGAGCAGAATGTGTTCGGTGCCCACGTGGTTGTGGTTCATCCGCAGGGCTTCCCGGAACGTCAGATCCAGGGCCTTCTTGGCGTGCGCGTCGAACGGGATCAGCGCGGGCACGGCGTCGGCTGCCGCCGGCAGCGTCGCGGTGGCGGTCTGCCGGACGGCGTCGAGCGACACGCCTTGCGCGACGATCGCCCGGGCGCCGAGCGCGGTCGGGTCGGCCGCCAGGCCGAGCACCAGATGAGCCACGCTGATCTGGCTGTTGCTCGCGGTGCGGGCCTCGACCTGCGAGGTCACGACGACCTTCCGGGCCCGGTCGGTGAAACGGCTGAACCCCTGGCTGGCATCGAGGCTCGGCGCCTCGCCCTTGGCGACGAAGCGCTTCTGGGCCGCCTGTTTGGTGACGCCCATGCTGCGGCCGATCTCCGTCCAGGAAGCGCCGGAGCGGCGCGCCTGATCGACGAAGTGCCCGATCAGGTGGTCGGCCACGTCACCGAGGTGGTCGGCGGTCAGCACCGCGTCGGTGAGCTGGTCGAGGGCGGCGGAGTGAGTCCTCTTGATGGTCTCGATCAGATCGTCGAGCCGGATCGAGGTGGTGGTGGGTTCGGCTGTCGTCATGAGTCAACCATAGGTTGACGGCTGCCGCTCGTCAACCCGACGTTGACGGCTCGTCCGCCAGACGTCGCTCAGCTTGAGTTTGCGACCGTTGCCAGTGTGTGGCCGGAGCTGCCGGGCCCGGTGAAGTGCAGGCTCATCGAGGAGGCTGATGGCGAAGCGCGCACCCTGTTCATCACCGCCGACGAGGTGCGGTTGGGGGTCGAACGACCACCACCACACATTAACGTCGCTCGATATATTCGGCACGGCGAGAGAAGACACCTGATTCTTCTCGAACGGGGTGGCGCCGGTGCTGAAGCAACGTCGATCCCGGAGGCCAGCCATGACGCCTGCGCGCGCCACCATGACCCGTACGCCTGCCGTCCGTGCCGGATCCGTGATCGCTGTCCTGGCGCTGGTCGCGATCGGGCTCACCGCCAGCCGCGCCCCCGACCGCCGGCCCAGCCCCCTGCCGGTCGGGCTGCGTGCGCCCCTCAACTGCGGTCTGACCGTGCCACCGCAGGCGACGCTGATGGCGGTCGTACCCGAGTATCAGGCGCTTTCCACGGCGGGCACCGTGGAGTACGAGGGGGCGAGCCTCGCCATCGGGGCGACCGCCACGACGGCGCCGGTGCCGATCGGGATCACCCCGCTGACCGAGGCCGAGATGGCCCCGATGGACACCGGCATGACCAACGTGACCGGGGCCGAGAACGCGGGCTTCCGGTTCACCCCGCACCCGTTCCAGTTCGAAGAGGCGATCGAGGTCGAGATCCCCTACGACGCGGTGCGGGCCGGTGAGCGTGCCGGGGACATCCACACGTACTGGTTCGAGGAGTCCAGCGGCTGCTGGAAGCCGCTGGAGCGGGTGCGGGTCGACGCGGAGAAGCACGTCGTCGTGTCCCGGACCGACCACTTCACCGACATGGCCAACGCGGTGGTCACGGCGCCGGAGTCGCCGGAGACACAGTCGTTCAACCCGACCCAGATCAAGGACCTGGAGACGGCCGACCCGGGGGAGGGCCTGAACTTGATCTCCGCCCCGGTCGCCTCGAACAGCGGCGAGGCGAACCTGACGTACCCCCTGGAGCTCCCGCCGGGCCGGGCCGGGGTGCAGCCGCAGTTGGCGATCGGCTACAGCTCGGGCGCGGAGAACGGCTGGCTCGGCGTCGGCTGGGACCTGCCGGCCGCCTCGGTCGCGGTCGACACCCGCTGGGGCGTACCCCGGTATGACGGCCGGCTGGAGACCGAGACCTACGTGATCGGCGGGCAGCAGCTGACCCCGGTCGCGCATCGCGGCCCGCTGGTCGCGCGCGCGGCCGAGCGGGTCTTCCACCCGCGGGTCGAGGGCGGCTTCTCGAAGATCATCCGGCATGGGTCGGCGCCGAAGGGCTACAGCTGGGAGGTCATCGACCGGTCCGGCACCCGCTCGTTCTACGGCGGGCCGGGGGCGACGCTCGCCGACGACGCGGGGAACGTGTTCCGCTGGGCGCTGCGCGAGATCCGCGACACGCACGGCAACGTCGTCCGCTTCCACCACGTGCTCCAGGAGGCCAACGGCCGCGAGCTGTACCTGCAGAAGATCACCTACACCGGCGACGCGGACACCGAGGGCCCGTACGCGGTGACGTTCATCCGCGACCGCGAACTGGAGGAGCCGCCCCGCGCCGACGTGAGCATCGACGCCCGCGGCGGGTTCAAGCACACCACCGCCGACCTGCTGCGCCGCGTCGAGGTCACGCTGGACAACCTGCCGGTCCGGGCGTACGAGCTGGGCTACACCACCGGGGCGTTCGGCAAGACGCTGCTGCGGTCGATCACCCAGTTCGACGAGAACAACGCGCCGTTCACCACGCACACCTTCGACTACTACGACGACATCCGCGACTCCGCCGGCGGCTACCAGGCGTTCGCCCCGGTCGGCTGGCAGTCCCCGGACGACAACCTGGGCACCGCCGCGGTCGGCGAGGCGAGCGCGCTCGGCGGCACGACCAGCACCGGCGCGGGCGGCCACCTGTACCTGGGCACCGGCGCGTTCCGCAGCAAGACCGGCTCGATCGGCGTGAAGGCCGGCTTCAGCGGCACCGAGCAGGAGGGCCTCGTCGCGCTCACCGACGTGGACGGCGACAACCTGCCGGACAAGGTGTTCCGGCGCGGCAACGGCATGGTCTACCGCAAGAACCTGGCGAAACCGGGCGGCGAGGCGCGGTTCGCCGACGACGTGACCCCGCTGGCCGGCCTGCCCGGCATCTCCCGGGAGAACACCGAGACGCTGACCGCGGGGCTGGAGAGCTACCTGGGCGCGGCCGTGCAACTGGACCACGTGGACACGTTCACCACCACCGACCGGTACTTCGCCGACGTCAACGCGGACGGCCTGACCGACCTGGTGAACGGCGACGATGTGCTGTTCGGGCGGATCGGGACCGACGGTGCCCCGGTCTACGGCACCTCGGCCGGCACCCCGGTGCCGATCGGGTCGGCGCCGGTCGACGCGAGCGGCCTGGTCCCGGACCACACCGTGGACCGGGAGCGGCAGACCGACTCGTACCCGCTGATCGACACGGTCCGCCGGTGGGTGGCCCCCTACGACGGGACGGTCAGCATCGACGGTGACGTGCGCCTGGTCGACGATCCGGCGGCGGCGGCCTACGCCGACGAGGACGGCGTGCGGGTGGCGATCCAACACGAGAACGCGGAGCTGTGGGGCCGGCGGATCGAGGCGGCCGACCACGCCGCGCACGCTCCGGCCGGGGTGGGTGCGATCACCGTACGCCGGGGCGACCGCCTGTACTTCCGCGTCCAGTCGGTGGCCGACGGCGCGTTCGACCGGGTGGCCTGGGACCCGCGGATCGCGTACACCGGCGTGCCCGCGACAACCGACGTGAACGACCTGGACGAGTACACCTACCAGGCGTCCCGTGACTTCACCCTGGGCGGGCGCGCGACCGAGCTGCTGGTGCCCGCGACCGGGACAGTGCGGCTGTCCGGCGCGCTGTCCAAGGCCGCGGCGACCACCGACGACGTGACGGTCCGGATCACCGTGGACGGCAACCCGGTCGTCGAGCAGACCCTGGCCGCCGCGAGGACCGGGGAGATCCCGGTCGACCGGGACGTGGCCGTGTCGAAGGGGCAGAGGCTGCGCTGGGAGGTCCGCGTCGACTCGCCGATCGACCTCGGCGCGCTCACCTGGACGCCGGCGGCCGACTTCGGCGACGGGCGCAAGGCCAACCCGGCGTACGACATCGACATGTACCCGGTCAACGACCTGACCGCCCCGCAGCAGTCCTATGTGGCACCGCAGGACGGCACCCTGCTGGTCCGACCGACCCTGCCGGCCGAGGGCGTGGTGTTCACCGTCAAGTCGCGCGGCGCGCTGCTGGCGAAGGGCACCGACCTGGAGGTCCCCGTCACCGCTGGGCAGGAGCTGTTCTTCGACTACAGCACCCGGGGAGCCAGCACGGACAACCCGCACCCGGTGCTGGCCGGATACACCCCGGAGACCCTGGTCGAGGTGCCCAGCGCCCTGCACGCCGCCGCAACCGACGGTGCGTTTCCCGAGCCGTACCGCGGTTGGGGGGTGACCGGCTGGAACGGCAACCGGGCGAAGGCGAACGGCCCGATCATCCAGTCCGAGCTGGTCATCGACGCCTCGTACGCCGACCAGCTGCCCGCCGACGTCGACCCGCAGCGCGACGCGGAGCGGTTCGCCGCCGACCCGCGGATCGCCCCGCCGAAGGTCTTCCCGTTCGCCGCGGACCCGGCGGCCGTCCGGTGGGAGGCCGGGGAGCACTCGTGGGCCGGCCGCAGCGAAACCAGCAGTTCCCGGCTCGGCACCACCCGGCTGACCGCACCGGCCGCGGCCGACTTCGACGCGGTCACCGGCGTCCCGCGCGTCTCCCGGTCCACGCAGATCTCGCTGACCGGCGGCGTCGGCGGCGACGTGATCACCGTGGGCGGCAGCGTCGCCACCGGTGACAGCGTCAGCGAGCTGGACTACCTCGACATGAACGGCGACGGGTTCCCGGACGTGGTCGGCGCCGGCGGCATCCGGTACACCGACCCGAACGGCCTGGTCGGCGCCACCGCCGGCGCGACACCCGAGGGCGTGGTCCGCCGGTCGGGCACCCGCAGCGGCAACGCCAGCGCCGGAAGCGCCGCCCGGACCATCACCACCGGCAAGGGCTATGCGGCACCGCCCGCGCACACCGCCGCGAACACGGCCAGCTCCGGCAACGACATGCCGCCGCTCGGCCTCGGCGGGAGCCTCGGCACCGGCAGCTCCACCGAGAAGGTCGACCTGCTCGACATCAACGGCGACAACCTGCCGGACCGGGTCCACGCCGACGGCCGGGTCGCGCTCAACCTCGGCTACCGGTTCGCGGCCGCCGAGGCCTGGCCCGGTGCCGCGCTCGGCTCCGGAACCAGCACGAACAGCGGCGTGAACATCGGCTTCAACACCGACTTCTACGGCTTCGCCGGTGGTGCGTCCCGCTCGGAGAGCCGCAGCGCGACCAAGGGCAGCCTGGCCGACGTGAACGGCGACGGCCTCGCCGACCGGGTCATCGCCGGCAACCCGATCCGGGTGGCGATCAACACCGGCGGTGGGTTCGCCGACCCGGTGCCGTTCAACGGCAGCCTCAACGGGGTCAACGCCGACGTCAACGCCACGCTCGGCGCGGGCGCGTACCTCGTGCACGCGTCCTGCATCGGCATCCTGCTCGGCTGCGTGATCGTCAACCCGGGCGCGGACACGTCGACCGGGGTCAGCCGCACCGAGCAGATGCTGCGCGACATCGACGGCGACGGCAACGCCGACCACCTGCGGTCCACCTCGGACGGCAGCCTCCAGGTCGCGCAGAACCAGACCGGCCGCACCAACCTGCTCAAGCAGGTCACCCGGCCGCTCGGCGCGAAGATCAGCCTCGACTACACCCGGGACGGCAACACCTACGACCTGCCGGGTTCGAAGTACGTGCTGTCCCGGGTCGTGCTGCACGACGGGCAGGCCGGTGACGGCCAGGACACGCAGGTCAACACCTTCCGGTACGCCGGTGGCCGCTACGACCGCCTCGAGCGGGAGTTCCGCGGGTACGGCCGGATCGTCGACGAGCAGCGCGCCGGCGACGCCGTGTTCCGTACCACCACCCGCGAGTTCCGCACCGACAGCCACTACACGCGCGGGCTGCCGACCCGGACGGTGACCGCCGACGCGGCCGGAAACCCGTTCGAGGAGAAGGCCCAGACGTACCGGCTGCAGGACGCCGACGTCCCGGCCCGCACCGCCGACCCGGCCAGCCTCACCGCCTCCCTGTTCCCGCAGCTCGTCCGCGAGGACACGAAGATCCACGAGGGGCAGGCGACGGCCGGTCAGGCCACCTACACCGAGACGGCCTACGACGACTACGGCAACGTGATCCGCACGTTCGAGTCGGGTGAGCCCGGCACCGCGGACGACCTGGAGAGCACGGTCAGGTTCACCGCCGAGGACGCCGCGTGCCGGGGCACCAACATCGTGGGTACGCCGAAGGCCGTCGACGTGCGCGGCAACGGCACCCTGCTCCGGCACCGGGAGGCGACCGTCGCCTGCGCCACCGGCGACGTCACCCAGCACCGGGCGATGCTCGCCGACGGCACCAAGGCGGTCACCGACGTGGCCTACTTCGCCGACGGCAACGTCAAGCAGGTCACCGGCCCGGCCAACGCGAACGGGCAGCGGTTCCGGCTCGACTACGAATACGACCCGGCCACCACCACGTACCGGACCGCGGTGACGGACAGCTTCGGACTGCGGTCCACGTCCACCTACCACCTCAAGTACGGCACGGTGGAGACCACGACGGACGTGAACGGGCAGCGCCTGCGGTACTACTACGACTCGGTCGGGCGCGTCGACCAGGTGATCGGGGCGCGCGAGACGGCGGAGAACCATCCGACGATCGACTACGAGTACCACCCGGAGGCGACCGTGCCGTACGCGGTCACCCGGCACGTCGACCGCAACGCCGACGGCACGATCAAGACCGACTCGATCGACACGATCACCTTCACCGACGGGCTCAGCCGGGTGCTCCAGGTGAAGAAGGACGCCACGGTCGGCGGCACGGCGATGATGACCGTCTCCGGCCGGGCCAAGTACGACTTCGCCGGGCGGGCGGTCGAACGGTACTACCCGACCACCGAGGCGAAGGGCCCGCTCAACACCAGATTCAAGAGCGCCTTCGACACGGTACGGCCCGCACGCACCGAGTACGACGTGCTGGACCGGGCGGTGCGGGTCACGCTGCCGGACGAGACGGTGACGACCTCGGCGTACGGGTTCGGACCGGACCGGTACGGCACCAGCCGGCTGCAGACCACAGCGGTGGACGCGCGGGGTGGGATCACCCGCACCTTCGCCGACGTGCGCGGGCAGACCACGGCGGTGAGCGAGGACGACCCGGCCACCTGGACCTCCTACGCCTACGACGCGATCGGGCAGCTCACCGAGGTGACCGACGACAAGGGCAACCGGACCACCGCGAAGTACGACAACCTCGGGCGCCGGACGCTCGTCGACAGCCCGGACAACGGGCGCATCCAGACGACGTTCGACCTGACCGGGAACGCGGTCAAAAAGGACACCGCGCAGTTCGCGGCGATCTCGTACACCTACGACTTCGACCGGCTCATCAAGGTCACGTACCCGTCGTACGAGGAGAACGACGTCACGTACACCTACGGCGCGGCGGGCGTGGCCGGGAACGGCGCCGGGCGGGTGGTCAAGGTCGACGACGCCGCCGGAACGATCAAGCGGGAGTACGGGCCGCAGGGCGAGACCGTCAAGGAGACGCGGACCGTGGCCTCGTACGGCCGGGAGGGTTCCTACACCACCCAGTACCGGTACGACGCGTTCAACCGGATGCTCGGCATGACCTACCCCGACGGCGAGAACCTGACCTATCACTACGACAGCGGGGGTCTCGTGGACGGGGCGACGGGCGTGAAGGGCGCCAACACGTACCCCTATCTGACCGGCCTGCAGTACGACAAGTTCGGCCAGCGCACGCTCCTGACCACCGGCAACGGGACGCGCACCAGCTACACCTACGACGCGGAGGACCGGCGGCTGGCCGCCCTGCAGGCGTCCCTGGCGACCGGTGAGCAATTCCAGAACACCACATACACCTACGACGCGAGCGGCAACGTCACGTCCATGGCGAACAGCACCGCGACGCCGACCACGCAGTCCTTCGCCTACGACCCGCTGAACCGGCTGACCGCCTCGACGGGGCAGTACGGCACGGCGAACTCGTACGCGCTGACCATGTCCTACGACCGCATCGGCAACATCACCGCGAAGTCCCAGCAGCAGTCGTCCCCGGCCGTCCAGACGGTGGCCCTCGCGGTGGCCGGCAACGCCTATGCCTACCAGGGCGCCCAGCCGCACGCGCCGACCACCATCGGCACCGCCAAGTACAAGTACGACGCGAACGGCAACCTGACCACCGTCACGAACGGCTCGGACAAGCGTCAGCTGGTCTGGGACGAGGAGAACCGGCTCGCCTGCGTCGACGACAAGAGCCAGCACGTGGACTCCGCCGAGCCGCACTGCGACGACGCGGACGTGCGGTTCGTCTACGACGCGGCCGGCCGGCGGGTGGCGAAGGCGGCCGGGCGCGACGTCAGCCTCTACCCGAGCGAGTCGTACTCGACGAAGAACTCGATCGCGTTCAAGCACGTCTTCGTCGGCAACACCCGGCTCGTCTCCAAGATGGTCGAGCCGGAACGGTACGAGGAGGCGAACCAGTTCTACTACCACGGCGACCACCTCGGCTCGACCGGGTACGGCACCGACGCGGACGGGAAGATCACCGAGCATCTGCAGTACTACCCGTCCGGCGAGACGTGGGTGCGGGAGGGCGACGGCGCGCCCACCCCGTACCAGTTCACCGGCAAGGAGTACGACGAGGAGACCGGCCTCTACTACTACGGCGCCCGCTACTACGACCCGAAGACCTCCGTCTGGCAGTCACCCGACCCGGCCCTGACGTCCTATCTGGACGGTGAGGCGAACGGCGGCGTCGGCAACCCGGCCAACCTCGCGGCGTACTCCTACAGCTACAACAACCCGGTCCGGCTGACCGACCCGGACGGCCGCACGCCGGAGGGATCGCCGTCGCTGCTCGGCTCGATGTGGAACAGCATCCCCTGGGCCAGGATCACCGGCCTCGGCGCCGTCGTCAGCGGTACGGGCGGCATGCTCACCGCCGCCGCCGGATGCGTCTCCACCTGCTGGACGGGAATCGGCGCGGTGGGCTCCCTCGGCATGGGCTTGCTCTCCTACGACGTCGCCGCGACCGGCGCCCGCCAGCTGTGGACCGGTGAGTGGCAGCACACCACGACCGCGACCGTCCTGCAGGGCTTCGGCGTCCCCGCCGAACGGACCGAGATCGTGCAGGGCATCCTCACCGGCTCACCCGCGGGTGCCGGCACCCGGGCGGGCATGACCGCCGGACGGATCCCCCCGTCCACGCCCGGTCCCCGCGCCTACGGACCCGGCGTGATCGAGCCGATCGCCAGCTACGCCGGATCGGTGATCGTCACGTCCCACCTGCAGATTCCCAAGGTGCGCGGCATCTACTTCGTCCACATGAAGGACCGTTGGGTCTACACCGGCCAATCCATGACCGACATTCGCGGGCGGGCGGCCGCTTCCACCAACCGGAGCAGACATTCGGCCTACCGGGACGGCTACCGGAACCAGGACGTCCTCGCCTACGAGTTCATCGACATGACCGACCAGCCTGCCTGGAAGCTCAACGCCTACGAGAACGGGTTCATCACCGGCCAGGGCGGTACCGGCTCCACGTTCGTCATCAACCGCAATCAGGTGGTGAAGGACGGCGGCCCGCCGTCCGGCGTGAACTGGCCCTGACGGATGCGGCGGCCCCCGGGAACCTCGCGCGGGCCGTCGCACATTTTTGTCGCACCTCGCCGCTAGCCTTCGGACGGTTCTCGTGGGGGAGGGGTGGATCCGGGTGGGCGATGTTCCGGCGATCGTGAAGCGGAACCGGTATGGACGACGTGGCAGTGCGGACGCCCCGCCGTTCGTGATCGACGCGAAAGGCGGCGCGCCGGCCGAGCAACGGATGGCCGAGGAACGCGCCGCGGTGCTGGCGATCCTCGACGAGCCGGGAACGCCCGAGCGGTTCGCCGCGGCCGCCCGCGCCTGGCTCGCCGACGATCCGGAAGCGACGCCCCTGGGCGCGGCGGCGGCCCTCGCGGCGCTGAGCGGCCGCGTCCAGTATCCCGAGGACACCGCCGCCGTGCTCACGCCGTTCGCCGACGTCTGGCTCGCCCGCCACGGCCTGCTCTTCGCCGCGTGCGCCGCGGTCGAGCAGGCGCTGCTGGTCTGTCAGGAACGCGAACGCGTCGACCCGAGGCATCGCGGTGACCTCTACCTCGCCACGGTCCCGCTGGACGCAGGCGGCTACCGCGGCCCGCAACAGGAAATCCTGCTCCGGGTCCGTGCCGCGATCGCCGTGGCGACCGACGCCGAATACGGGGAGCTGGTCGAGGCGTTGCGGCCCTACCGCGACCGACACTGGAGCGCGGCCGTGGTCACCTCCGTCCTGCTGCCGAGCGAGCGGGACTGGGTCGAGCACGACGTGTGGGCGGTCCTCGCGAACGGCGCCCCGCAGCAGAACGTGGCCGTGCTGTTGCTGCTCGCGGCGGGCACGGCGACGCAGGCGGAGGCGCTCGCGCCGCACGTCACCGCCTGGTGGTCGCTGCCGGCGCTCAGAATCCTCGCCACCGTCGCCGACGGGGCCGGCCCGGGTGCGGCCGCCGCGCTGCTGATCTGGTTCGACGTCCAGTACGCCTACGCCGACACCCAGAAGCGGATGCTTTCGGTCCTGGTCGAGCTGGACGACGACGCCGTGTTCGAGGCGCTGCTCGCCCGGCTCGACAAGAAGTACGTGCCCGCGGCGGTCCTCGACACGGCCGCCCGCTTCCCCGCCCGGGCGATGCGGCTGTTGGCCGAGGCCGGGTCGCCGATGCTGCGCGCCCACGTGCTGGCTCATCCCGGCCTCGTGGACGAGGTGCTGCCCTCGCTCGGTCCCGCGGCCGCGGACCGGGTTCGCGGCTTGGCCTCCGCCGCGGCCACCGTCTCGTACGCACCCTTGTCGGCAGTCCCACCGGTCCTGGCGAGTCCGCCGTGGCGCCATCGGGCGAAGCCCGCGAAGCCGGTCGTGATCGCGGGCCTGAGCTGCGACGACCCGGAGACCGTCGAGTGGCGCGACGGCGAACGCGACCGGTGGCTCCATACTCCGGGCGACTGGGGACAGCCCTGGACGTCGTGGGAGACGCTCGCCCGCGCCGTGGCGTCGGGTGAGAACGTGTGGTTCGCGCCGATGCTGTTCACGGGCGGCCCTGAGGAGATCGTCCGGCCGCTGCTGCCGACATGGCAGCCGACCCGGGCGGCGGTGTTCGACAGCTGGGTGAAGGTCGCCGCCGCACGGTTCGGGCTCGACGCGCTGCCGCTCGTGCGGGGCGCGGCCGAGCGCTCGGCCGCGCTCACCGAAGTGCTGCTGCCGTACTCGTCACCGTCGATCGCGGTGTTCATGGCCGATCGTTACACGCGGGTGCGGAGCGCCCGGCCGGCGGCACTGGCATGGCTGCTGCGGCACGCGGAGTCCGCTGCCCGGGCGCTGGTCCCGGTCGCGCTCGGCAAGGCGGGGACGGCCCGGCGACAGGCGGAGGCGGCTTTGCTGGCCCTGCCCGCTTCCACGGTCCGCTCGGCGGCGTCCGGGTGGGGTGCGGCGGCGGCCTCGGCCGTCGCCTCGCTGCTGGCGCGCGACCCGCTGACGCTGCTGCCCGCCCGGCTGCCGGCGAATCCGGCGTGGGCCGTGCCCGCGATGCTGCCATCGGTACGGCTACGCGACGGCTCGGGGCCGTTGCCGCCCGTTGCCGTCGATGCGCTGATCACCATGCTGGCGATCTCCACGATGGACGACGCGTACGCGGGGATCGATCTCGTCGCTGCGGCATGCGAGCCGGACGATCTGGCCGAATTCGCCTGGGGGCTGCTCGAGGCCTGGCAGCTCGCCGGGGCGGACGCCAAGCAGGGGTGGGTGCTCGACGCGTTGGCGCTGCTCGGCACCGATGCGACCGTCCGGCGGCTCACGCCGTTGATCCTCGCGTGGCCGGGCGACGGCGGGCACCCGAAGGCGGCCGCCGGGGTCCGGGTGCTGGCGACGATCGGCAGCGATGTGGCGCTGATGCAGCTGTACGGCATCTCGCAGCGGGCCACGTTCAAGGGCCTCAAGACGGCGGCCCAGGAGAAGATCACCGAGGTGGCCGACTCGCTGGGGCTCACCGCCGAACAACTGGCCGACCGGCTCGTGCCCGACTTCGGGCTCGCCTCCGACGCGACCATGACCCTCGACTACGGGCCGCGACAGTTCCGGGTCGGCTTCGACGAGCAGCTCAGACCCTACGTCTCGGATGCCTCCGGAAAGCGGCTCAAGGCGCTGCCGAAGCCTTCGACTCCGCTCGCCGAGGACGCTCAGAAGCAGTTCACCGCGCTGAAGAAGGACGTGCGGACGGTCGCGGCCGATCAGGTGCGGCGGCTGGAACAGGCCATGGTCACGGGCAGGCGGTGGACGCCGGCCGACTTCGCCCGGTATTTCGCCGGGCATCCGCTGCTCTGGCACATCGTGCGGCGGCTCGTATGGACCGTGTCGAACGGCGACTCGTTCCGGGTGTCCGAGGACCGCAGCTACGCCGACGTCGCCGACGAGTCGTACTCCCTGCCCGAGGACGTCACGGTCGGCGTCGCGCACCCGCTCGACCTCGGGGACGCTCTGACCGGGTGGGGCGAGCTCTTCGCCGACTACGGGATCCTCCAGCCGTTTCCGCAGCTCACCCGCGAGACATATACGGCAACCGACGAGAACCTCAAACGGTTCCTCGGGGCCGAGATACCCACCCCACGCGTGCTTGGCCTGGAACGGCGTGGCTGGCGGCGCGAGGCGCCACAAGACGCCGGGGTGCAGAGCCGGATCGAGCGGATCCTCGGCGACCTCACCGTCGTCGTCGAACTCGACCCGGGCATCGCCGTCGGCGATCCCGACGCGCTCGGCGACCAGAGACTGGACGAAATCCACGTCCACGGCAGGTCGGGGCTCGACGACAAACAAGGCCGGCAGCCGTTCGCCGCGCTCGGCGCGGTCGCCGCTTCGGAGGTGATCCGGGATCTCACGATCATCTCGGCCACCACGGCGCATACCGTTGCGGGGCCTGGATAGGCTTCGTTGTCAGGGGCGACCGGTGAAGCACCCGGTGCTGAGGAGGACCCGATGACACCTCGACCGTGTACGGACGGCACGTTGCGGCATCTATCCGTGGATCTCGACGACGCGACCGGCGGGGACGGCGGGGAGGAGGGTCTCACGCTGTGTTCGGCTGCGGAGCGTCCGGTCTGGGGCAGTGATCAGTGGGCGATCAACATTGCGTACGACATGCATCTCAGTGACACGTGCGTCGACATCGCCGCGTTGCCGCCGTGCGTGGAGTGCCTGCGGGTGGCGGAGTTGCTGGCCGACCCCGGCACGGCGCCGCCGCTGCATCGGAGGACTCCCCGGCCGGCGTTCGCCTCCGGGTTCACCGGTGATGAGATTCGGGGCGTCCTGCGCACCGACATCGCCACCGGCGCCTCGCTCGGCCGGCGGGCCGCCGTGCATCTGCTGGCCTTCACCGCGGTTCCGGACCAGCCGGGCTTCGGTGACCTCGTGGGGATCCTGGATCTGGTCTGGGACATGGGTGACACCGTGCGGATGGGGCAGGTCACCGACTGGGGGGCGGTGGTCGGCTTCACGGCGGACGCCGACGTGCCGGACCGTGACCGGCAGATGATCGCCGTGGCCGCGAGCCTCGCCGGTGGGCCGCCGGTCGGCCTCGAAGCCGCCGTCAGCTTCGTCGATGATCCGGCGGCGGCCCGGCGGGTGATCGAGGCGATCGCGATCGCCACGGGTCACGGCGACCGGTGGGAGTTCACGGAGAGGCCGGCCCCGTTGGCGTGATGGTCCCCGACTAGGGGATCAGCGCCTCCGGTCGGCACAGCACGGTGATCCGGTACGACAGGCCGACGTTGGACCAGATCTCGCCCCGCAGCGTGAGGCAGATACCGACCCGGTCGTCGTGCTCGGGGTGCTCGAAGAAGTCCGCCCGCGGGTCCGCGATCGCGCCGATCAACCCTTGTGTGCCCTGCGCGGTGCCAGGCACCTGGAGCAGGCCGACGGCAACCTGTACCTCGGCGTCGTCGAGCGCGTTGACGGTGTACCAGTGGGTGTCAGGCAGAAACAGCTGCGAGTCGACTGCGCGCCGCTGGTAGCGCGGCCCCATCATCCCGGATGCCGGGTCGGGGACGTCGCCGATCCAGGCCGTCCCGGCGAAGTCGGTGCGCAGCCGCTGAGCGTCGGAGCGGAACTCCGTCACGAGGGTGTCGAGGCGTGGCTGGGCGGCAAGGTGCACGGATGCGTCGGTCACGATCGCACACTCTAATCTGGGCCTGCACTCTCGTTCCCCGGGACACGACGTGTGGGTGATCGTTGACGACGTTCGGGCTGCTTCCTACGCTCGGTCGACGGCGCTGAGTCGATGGTGCTCCGCGCCGGCCGCGAGGTCGAGCCGGACGTCCGCGACGCCGGGCGCGCTCAGCGTCACGACCGTCGCGGGGCCGGGGCGCACGTAGACGACCACGCGGCCGTCCTGCGTGCGGCGGCTCGGTTCGGGGTAGGGCGTCGGGTCGCCGAGGTCACCGTTGTCCAGGCCGAGGAGGTCGCCGTCGGACACCTCGACGGAGACGGGCCGGTCGTCGGTGGCGACGTTCCCGTGCTCGTCGCGCAGGGCGACCTCGACCTGGAGCACGTCGTCGGTCGCGAGCCCGACCGCGGTGCAGAGCGCTGCGACGTCGGGCTGGAGGCTCCACACCTGGGCGTCGAGCAGCGCGGCCTCGCCGCGTGGTCCGAGCCCGTCGCGTACGACGACCTCGCCCGTTCGCCCGACGACGGCCAGCGGCGCGGCTCGGTACGGCACGACCGCGCGCCACCACCCGGCGGTGTCGTCGAAGGTCAGGGGGATCTCCTCGTCGCCGCAGGTCAGGACCAGTTCGTCGGCGTCGCCGCAGCAGATCACCTCGACCTCCTGTCCGGGCTCGTGGTCCCAGGTCCGCGAGACGGGGTGGGTCCAGAGCTGCTTGTTCGCGTCGGCGGTGTGCGGGCGCGTGACAAGGTACGCCGTCGGCTTGCCGGACCACCATGACCGACGCAGGTGGTAGGTCGGCTTCTCGAAGCCGGCGGTGGTGATCAGGCCCGCCGGGGAGCCGTGGACGGGCCAGCCGTGCGCCTCGCCGAGGTAGTCGATCCCGGTCCAAAGGAACTGGCCCGCGACGTAGTCCTTCTCCACCACGTGCCGCCACGCCTCGTAGGAGTGTGAGTTCTCGGAGCCGACGAACGGCTGGTCCGGGAAGCGGGCGTGGTCGGACTCGTACAGGTGCTCCTTGTAGTTGTAACCGATCAGGTCGAGGCGGTCGAGCAGTCCCGTCAGGCTCGACAGCTCGGGGAACGCGGCGGCGAGCGTGACGGGCCGCGTGGGGTCCGCGGCCCTGACCAGGTCGATCAGGCGGGCTGCGATCGTCGTCAAGCGCCGCACGTCGGGCCGGGCCGGGTCGTAGACCCGCTCGGCCGCGGGCTTGGACGCGTCGTTGTTGCCGGTCATCTCCGCGAACAGCGGGCTCGCGTAGGGGTCGTTGGGGTAGTCGACCTCGTTGCCGACGCTCCACGCGACGACGGACGGGTGGTGCCGGTGGGCCTCGACCATCGCGGTGAGGTCGGCCGCGTGCCAGGTGGGGAAGTCCTTTGCGGGGCCCTCGTGCCGCGGCGGGTAGACGTTGTGCCCCTGCCACCATTTGTTCTTCGGGTTCTCCCACTCGTCGAACGCTTCGTCGATGACGTAGAAGCCGAGGGCGTCGCACAGCGTGTAGATCTCGGGGGCGTGCGGGTTGTGCGCCATCCGGATGGCGTTGCAGCCCATCGCCTTCAGGCTGAGCAGGCGCCGCGCCCAGACGGCCGCGGGTACGGCCGTGCCGAGGACGCCCGCGTCCTCGTGCAGGCAGACGCCCTTCAGGAGCCGTGGCTCGTCGTTGATGAAGAAGCCGTGGTCGGGGTCGAAGCGGATGGTCCGCAGGCCGACAACCAGTTCGGACGCGTCGCCGATGGGGCCGCGGGGTGTCGCGTGCCGCAGCGCGGTCGTCAGCCGGTACAGGTGCGGGTGCTCGGCGGACCACGGCTCGGGGCCGTCGATGCGCTCGACCGTGTCGACCTCGCGGCTCGACCCTGCCGGCACCCGCACCTCGCACGCGAACCGATGGACCCGGTCCGACGTCAGCGAACGCAACTCGTGGTCCAGCGTGACGGTCGTGTCCTCGTCGCCGTCGTTCACGACGACCTGTCGGACCCGCACCGTCGCCTCGGCCGCGTCGAGCGCAACCGTCTCAAAGGTGGTGCCGTGTTCGGCGAGGTGCACGGCGTCGTGGGCCTCCAGGTCCACGCGCCGGGTGAGGCCGGAGCCGTTGTACCAGCGCGAGTCGGACACCTCTGTCCGGTCGACGCGGACCGCGACGACGAGGTCGTCGTCGGGCGCGTAGGCGAGGAGTTCGCTGAGGTCGAACGAGAAGCGCGCGTGGCCGGAGGGTCGCGAGCCGAGGTGGTAGCCGTTCACCCACACGTCGGCGTTCTTGTACACACCGTGGAAGACCAGCCGGAGCCGCTGCCGCTGCGCCGCTCCGGGGGCGAGGCCGAGTGCCGCGAGCGAGACGTGGCCGCGGTACCAGCCCACCCCGCCGGGGAGGTAGCCGGTGCCGCTTGAGCAGGACGGGTCGAAGGCGTGCTCGACGCTCCAGTCGTGTGGCACGACGACGGGGCGCCACGCGGAGTCGTCGAAGCCCTTGGCCTGGGCCGCGGGCTCGTCGGCGAGCAGGAAGGACCACCGAAGGATCGGGGAGGTGCGCACAGGTAGGAACCTTCGGTCTCGGGGCGGCGGGAGGCCGAGCAGGGAGCGGGATGCGGTCAGGGCAGGGCTGGGTCGTCGTTGACGTCGTCGGGCTCGTCCGACGACACGAGGGCGAGCTTGGGAGCGTAGGTGGCGAAGACGCCGGTGAGCACGATCCCGCCCAGGAACGCGACGCCCGCGAAGCCGATGAGGAACCAGAGCAGCCCGTACACCGTGACCTTGGGGTAGAAGACCGTGACGAGGACGGGCAGGCCGGTCACGGCGAGCAGCGCCAGCGACGCGAACGGGTGCCGGACGGACATCTTCCGCGCGTTCCGGAGCACTGTGCGCAGGTCGTCGTCGAACGTGGCGAGGTAGGGGAACGCATAGAGCGCGACGAGCGTCAGGCGGAAGGCCAGGATGCCGCAGACCACGTAGAGGACCAGCCGGACCAGGTCCGGGACGTTGAGGCCGCTGACGACGACCCACCAGGCGGCGAGCACCAGGACCAGCCCGGCGACGACCAGACCGAGGACCGTGCCCTGCCGCAGGTCGCGACGCAGCGCGCGCAGGTAGTCGCCCGACGTCGACTCGCTCTCGCCGCGGGCGATCCGCATCGCCGTACCGCTCAGCGCGGTGAGCGAGGCGCCGAGCGTGACGATCGGGAGCGACGTCGCGAGGAACAGCAGGTTGAGAATCATCAGGTCCGCGACCCGGTTGAGGAAGCGCAGGAGCGGGGAGCCCGCCTCGAATACGCCGGCACTGCCGCTCGTGCTGCTCATGCTCGTCACCTTTTCGTGCCGGGGAGGCGCCGTGCGGGCCCGCTGGAGGCGGCCCGCACGGCGTTGTCCTTGTCCGGGAGGACCGGACCGTGCGCGACTACTTGGTTTTGTGGGTCTTGCTCCAGGTGTCGATGTCGGCCTGAATGGACTTCTGGGCGTCCTCGAAGCCGGCATCCTTCAGCTTCTGCCGCATCTCGGCGATCGTGGCGGCCGGGTCGGCCGTCTTGCCGTACTCGAGCTGCGGGATGTACTCCGAGAGCACCCCGGCGATCGCCGTGAGAGTCGGGTCGATCTGGTCCTTCTTCACGCGAAGCGTCGAGAAGGGGTAGACCTTCGCCACACCGTCGAGAGACTTGTAGATGTCAGCCTTGTTCGGCGCGTCGGTGACCTTGCCCGGCTCGAACTCGTCCATGCGGCCTCCCCAGAAGTTGGAGTCCAGGGCGTCCTTCGAGATGTCCCAGCCCTTCGGGTAGTCGAGCTTGCCGTCCGCCGTCAGGAGGTAGTCGGTGTCCTTGATGCCGAAGTTCAGCAGGTCGTAGTCCGTCTTGTCGTTGCGGATCAGGTCGTAGACCTTGAGCGCCTTGTCGGCGTGCTTGGAGTTCGCCGAGACCGCCATCGCGCCGTGCGTCTTGATGTCCCTGAAGACGTTGCCGTTCTCCTGGCCCCAATAGAACATCTTGGGATCGGAGCCGGGCTGCTTCTTCGTCATGTTGTCGACGACCTGCGTCACGAACGTCTGCGTGTGGTGCTGGTCCGTGCCGGAGAGGCCCGCGTAGAGCTCCTCACGGGTGACACCGTCGTAGTTCAGCGCGTCCTCGCGCCAGACACCCAGGTCGTTCCACTGCTTCGCCTCGTTGGCCGCGGCCAGGAGCTCGTCGCTGTTGTAGTACCAGGAGGTGAGCTTCGGAGCGGCGCCGGAGTTGTCGACCTGGAACGGGTAGTAGTTGCCCGTCGCGACCTCCTGGAGCGTGAACTGGTTGGTGTGCCCCTGGAGGTAGCCGGTGAGGGAGGCCTCCCCGTTCGACGCCCCTGCGACGTCCCAGGGGTAGGCCTTGGGCTTGTTCTTCTTGATCCACGTGAAGTACTGCGTGAACTGCTCGAACTTGGTGATGGTCGCGTCGGGGATCCCCGCCGCCTTCGCCCAGTCGCCCCGGTAGAAGAAGCCGTGGTTCGTCCACTGGGTGTAGTGGTCCTCGGGGATGAAGTAGATCTGGCCGTCGTCCAGCTTCGTGAGGTCCCAGTCGCCGGACGCGTCGACCTGCGCCCACGTCTTCGGGGCATTCTTCTTCAGCATGTCCTCGGAGAGCGGCAGGAAGGCGCCCTTCTGGGCGTTCTCCCAGGCGAACAGCCAGTCGGTGGCCGTCGTGATGAGGTCCACGCTGCTGTCGCCCGAGAGCAGCTGGACGTTGTACTGCGTCTGCCAGTCGGCCCACTCGATGTAGTGCAGTTCGAGCGTGGCGTTCGCCTGCTCCGTGAGGCGCGGGTTCAGCACCTTGAGCATCGCCTCGAGCCGGCCGTTGCTGGGCTTGTCGCCGAGCACCATCATGGTGATTTTTGTGGGTGTGCCGGAGTCTTCGTCGCCGGTGCAACCCGTGAGGGTTCCTAGACCCAGGGTCAGGACGGCGAATGCCGCCCCGACTTTGACCAATGTCTTGTTCATTGGAGACTCCTTCAAACGTGTCGGAGAGGGGATATGACGCAGGCACGGGGGTCCCACGCGATGAGGAAGGTGCTGGGGAGAGGCCGGCAGAAGACGTCGTGATCGGACGCCTAGCCCTTCACGGCCCCTACCGTGATACCGCTGACGAAGTACCGCTGCACGAAGGGATAGAGCAGGACGATCGGCCCGGTCGCGACCACGGCGCTCGCCATCTTCAGCGTGTTGCTCGGGAGCTGGGTGACCGAGACGTTGTTACCGGCCATGGAGCTCTTCAGCGCGTTCGCCGTGTTGATGATGTTGTACAGGTAGTACTGGAGCGGCTTGAACTCGACGGTGCTGCCCAGGTAGAGGGACGAGAGGTACCACTCGTTCCAGTAGCCGAGCGCCAGGAACAGGCCCGTGGTGGCGAGCGCGGGCTTCATCATCGGGAGGATGAGCCGCAGGAAGATCCGGAAGTCGCCCGCGCCGTCGACCTTCCCCGACTCAGTGATCTCGTGGGGCACCGACCGCACGAAGGCCTTCATGAGGATGATGAGCCACGGCGTCATGAGCAGTTGCAGGAACACCGCGAGGTAGTTCCCGCGCAGCCCGAGTTCGCGCGCGATCCACAGGTACGTGGGTGCGAGGCCCGCGGAGAACAGCGTAGTGAAGTAGATGAAGAAGGAGATCCCGTTCCGGAACGGGAAGTCCTTGCGCTGCAACGCGTAGCCGGTCATCGCGATGATGAACAGGCCGATCGCGGTGCCGAACACGGTCATCGTGATGGTGACGACGTACGAGCCGATGACCTGCCGCGGTGACTTGAAGATGAACTCGTACGCGGTGAGCGAGAAGCCGCGCGGCAGCAGGCCGAAGCCGTGCTGCATGATCTCGGACTCGTCGGAGAACGAGGCCGAGAGGATCATCACGAAGGGCAACAGGCAGAAGAACGCGAAGATCGTGACCACGGTGTACGAGACACCTCGGAGCGCATAGTCGCTGTTGTCGGGCCGCACCTTCCGCGGCTTGGCGACGACGACGCCGCTCTTCGACACGACCTTCTTTCGCGCGGCCTTCCCGATGACCTGCTCGTCCACGCTCGGCGCTGCCGGGCGCCCGTCAGAAGAGTGCATAGTCCTCGTTGATCCTTCGCACGATCCAGTTACACAGCATGACCAGGGCGAAGCCGAACAGGGACTGGTAGAGCCCAACCGCCGTCGACGTCGTGAAGTTGTTTTGGCTGATGATCATTCGGTAGACGGAGGTCTCGATGATGTCCGTGGTGTCATAAAGCGACGCGTTTTGCCCGACGAGGTTCCAGAACAGCCCGAAGTTGCCCTTCATGATCCCGCCGAGCGAGAACAGCAGCAGGATGATGAAGGTCGGCTTGAGGCTCGGCAGGATGATGTAGCGGGTCCGCTGCCAGGCCGAGGCGCCGTCGATCGCGGCCGCCTCGAACAAGGCGGTGTCGATGCTCAGGATGGCGGCGAAGTAGACGATGGAGCCATAGCCGGTGTTCTGCCAGAGGTGGACCAGGATGATGATGAACGGCCACAACCCGGCGACCGAGTAGATCTTGATCGGGTCGCCGCCGGTCTGCTCGATCAGCGCGTTGATCGCGCCGGTGTCATAGTTCAGCAGGTTGAACGCGATGACGCCGACGAGCACCACCGAGATGAAGTACGGCAGGAACATCAACGCCTGGCTGACCTTCTTGAAGTACTTCGAGCGGATCTCGTTGAGCATGACGGCGAGCGCCACCTGCACGATGTTTCCGAGGATGATGAAGGCCAGGTTGTACAGGATCGTGTTCCGCGTCAGGTTCCAGAGCTGCCCCGACTTCGCGAGGAACTCGAAGTTCCGGAGCCCCACGAACGGGCTGCCGAAGATCCCATCGTGGTAGTTGAAGTTCGTGAACGCGATCCACGTGCCCGGCAGCGGGGCGTAGGCGAACAGGATGAAGAACGCGATCGCCGGCAGGCACATGACGATCAGCGTCCTGCTGTGGCCGATCCGTCTCAGCCGCGACTTGCGACTCTCCGTCGACCGCGCCCGCCGCGCGTCCAGCTGTATCGCCACGGCAACCACCCTTCTCTTGGGTGCGCCACTGCCGCCGGGCGGTCCCGGGCGGACGGAGCGCGTTCAGTTCTGGCCGGCGGTGACGAGCGGGCGTCGCTGGAAGCGGGACCGGACCCGTCCCCGGTCCGGGTCTCGTGCCGTTTGTCCACGGTCGAGCCGAATCGCTACCCGGCGGGCGCCGCACCTCGTCGCCAGCACACTGTGTTGATCGACACAACCTAGCGACCGGCGGCGCCTGTTCAAGAGGGTCCCAAGTTACGGGTTGGTATCGATGTTTACGTAAACATCCCTCGTTGATCATCAATCCTTAACAGGGGCGCCGCGGCGGCTCTTCGAAAGTTGCCGATCTCTCATGATTGAGGTCGCTCGTGTCCACATCGCCGGTTTGAGTGATTCCGATACATTCACGTCTCGGGACCGGCCTCGTATCAACGGTTCCTGCGATCGTGAATATCCGGACCACCACCGGTCGCCCGCCAAATCGATCGACGTTTCCGGCCACGGGTGCCATCCTGCCCCGATGGTCAACGATCTGAGGCAACGGCTGAACCGGCCACGGTTCCCCAGAAGTGCCGGCTACGACCCCCGATGGATGATCGAGAACTGGATGGGCCCGAGTGCCCTCTGGCTGCTCGAATGGTTGTGCTCCGAGCTCGACCTCGCGCCTGGCGCACGCGTGCTCGACCTTGGCTGTGGCAGGGCCATCACCTCGATCTTCCTGGCGAAGGAGTTCGACGTCCAGGTCGTCGCCGCCGATCTCTGGATCAAGCCCACCGAGAACTGGCGCAGGATCGAGGCCGCGGGTCAAGCCAAGCTCGTCACGCCGCTCCTGGCCGAGGCGCATGACCTGCCGTTCGCCGAGGGCTACTTCGACGCCATCGTCAGCGTCGACGCCTACCACTATTTCGGCACCGACGAGCTGTACCTGCCCTACCTGAGCCGTTTCCTGGCTCCCGGTGGCCACGTCGGCATCGTGGTGCCGGGGCTGACCACGGAACTCAACGACGGGCTGCCGGAGCACCTCAAGCCGCACTGGGAACCCGATTTCTGGACCTTCCACTCGCCGGCCTGGTGGCAGCAGTTGTGGAGCCGCAGCGGCGTGGTCGGCGACGTGCGCGCCGACTTCCTGGAAGACGGGTGGCGGGACTGGCTGGTCTGGAGCGAAGCTGTCCTGGAGACGACCGACAACGACGCCGCCCGGCGGCTCGTTCCCCGGGAAGTGGAAATGCTGCGAGCCGACACCGGCCGTCACCTCGGCTTCACCCGCGTGATCGCCCAGCGCACCTGACAAGCTGCGAGGAAGCCCGCGCGGTCTCCTAGAGCCCGCGGCTGCCGTCGATGGTCTCGCGGATGATGTCGGCGTGGCCGGCGTGCCGGGCCGTCTCCTCGATCATGTGGATCACCACGAAGCGCAGGTTCTGGTCGATCAGATCCGTTCGCGTGACCCGCGCGGACAGGTCGCTGCCCGCTACGATCTCACGGGAGATCGCGATCTGTTCGCGGTAGCACGCCACGACGTTCGCGACCGTGTCCTCGTCGGCCAGGTCGAACGTCGAGTCCCGCTCCCCGTCCTTGCCCGACCACTCACCAGGAAGGACGCGTCCCGCGACGATAACCTGAAACCACCGGCGCTCCCAGGTCGCCGAGTGCTTCAGCAGGCTCAGCAGCGACATCGGGCTGACGGTCGCCGCCCGGCGCGCGTCCTCTTCGGACAGGCCCTCGATCTTCCGGATCAAGGCGTCGCGCTGCTGGTCGAGGAAGCCGCACAGCGCCTCCCGTTCGGTTCCCGTCTCGATCACGGGCACACGGTATCAACCCCCATTGTCGCGAGCGGGGGTCGATCGGACCGCTCTTCAATCGGCCCGTGCAGGCTACTGCCAACCAGGTCTCCAGGGCGCCCACGAGAAGGGCGGCGACGAGGGCCAGGTCGGCGGTGGACATGGATCTTCATCGGGTGACCGCCGGTCGGCGGTGACCGAGGTCGGGTTTAGCCCTGGGCCGACGTGATCGCGCGTAGCTCGGTGGCCACCTCGGCGATCAGGTCGGTGAGCGAGGCGTCGCTGCCGGGGGCGACCCAGCGGGCGTACGCAACTCGGAAGACCGTGACACCGGACTCGGTGGCCAGGGTGGCCGTGGTCGCGCCGAGGCCCTTGGCGCGCAGGGCGGCGGTGACTGCGACCGCCAGCGAGCCCATCTTGCGCAGCTCGCGCTCCTGCAGCTCGGTGCTGCTCTCGATGATGGACTGGCGCACCCGGACCAGCTCAAGGCGGTCGGCGAAAAACGCCTCCGCCATCCGGCGGAAGGCGGCGACGACCGCCTCGAAGGGGGCGGCGTCCGTCTCGGTCACCGCCTTGACCAGGATCTCCTCCAGCTGCCCGCTGCCACTGAAGAGCGCCTCACGCTTGTCGCCGAAGAGCCGGTAGAACGTGCGTTTGTCGAGGCCGGCACGGGCGGCGATGTCGGTGACCGTGGTCTGCTCGAAGCCGCGCTCATGGAACAGCTCGAGAGCGGCCGCCGCTAAGCGGCCGCGCGCGTCCGGTTGCCAGCGGGCCATGTGGCCATGGTATCTGATGTCACACTGCGACATTCTTTCCGCCTGAGGCATGTCGCATGGTGACATCGCGCGCGGTATGGTGATGTCACCATGCGACATCAGTACTCACGAAGGAACTACCATGCGCGTATTCGTCACAGGTGCCTCCGGCCATCTCGGCTCCGCAGTCGTGCCGAACCTTCTCTCCGCCGGACACGACGTTGTCGGCCTGGCCCGCTCCGACGCGTCCGCCGCCGCGATCGAGAAGCTCGGCGCTCAGGCACGCCCCGGTGACCTGTCCAACCTCGACGTTCTCCGTACCGAAGCGGCCGCCTCCGACGGGATCATCCACCTGGCGTTCCGCCACGACCTCATGCTCAACGGCGACAGGGCCGGCGCCGCCGAGGCCGACCTGGACGCCCTCAAGGCACTCGCCGACGGCCTGGACGGCTCCGGCAAACCCCTGGTCGGCACGAGCGGGACGGCCATGCTCGCGATGGGCGGCGTGGTCGGCCGCCGCGGCACCGAGCACGACACCTTCCCGAGCGGCTACCGGATCGACGCGGAGAACCTCGTAGCCAGCCTTGCCTCCCGCGGTGTGCGCTCCTCGATCGTCCGGCTCGCGCCCACAGTGCACAGCTCGATCGACCACCACGGCTTCATGACCGTCATCATCGCCGCCGCCCGGCAGAACGGGTACGCCGCATACGTCGGCGAGGGCGCCAATCGGTGGCCGGCCGTGCACACGCTCGACGCGGCTGAGCTCTACCGGCTCGCCTTCGAAACGGCCCCGGCCGGTGCACGCCTGCACGCAGCCGCCGACGAAGGAGTCCCCTTCCAGCAGATCGCCGCTGCCGTCGGGCGCAACCTCGACCTCCCGGTCCGAAGCATCAGCCCCGACGAGGCGAACGACTACTTCGGCTTCCTCGGGTCGTTCGCGCAGATGGACAATCCGACGTCGTCCGCGATCACGCGCGAACTGCTGGGCTGGGCCCCTGCCCACCCCGGCCTGATCGCAGACCTGGACGAAGGGCACTACTTCCAGCACTGAATCACCAACGGCAGCCCGGGACTCCTGAGCGGTGAGCTCGCGCATCCGGTATGAGACCCGCGGCCGCCGCCAACCACCCCGGCGGCGGAATTCAGCGGCAAGTCAGCACGGTTCCAGCCCGGGATGTCAGGGTGCGCTCGACCATGTCTGTGGGGGAGGTTCTGTGAAAGTACGAAATGCTTTGATGATCGCGGCAGCCGGGTTGCTCGTGGCGGCGGTGGCCCCTCCGGCGGCGGCCGACGCGGCGGTGATCGCCGGTGACCAGCTCTACGTGCTCAACGGCGGCGACGACGACGGCGCGGACGCCAACGTCGCCCAGTTCGGCATCGGTGCGGACGGCCTGATCAGCCCCGGAGGGATCGCCAAGGCCGACTCGGCTCGCGGCCTCGTCTTCAGCCCGCCACTCGGGTTCGCCGGCCTCCAGTTCGCCTATTCGGCCTCCGACGTCGTCAACGCGATCGACCGCTTCCGGGTCGGTCCCGGTGGCGCGCTGACCCTCGTCGGCACGACGCCGTCGCGGCAGCCGTTCGATATCGCGATCGATCCGCACGGCCCGACGGTCTTCGTCTCGAACTTCAACGACGATGACGAGGGCATGATCTCCGCGTTCCACGTCCAGCCGACCGGGGACCTGGAACTCATCAACTCGGTCCCCTCCGGCGACATCCACCCGAAGGGGATCGCGGTCACGCCGGACGGCAGATTCCTGTACGTCGCGCACGGCACACCGCGTTCTCCGTCGCCGAGGCCGACCATCGTCGTCGGGTTCGCGGTCGGCGCGGACGGGAGGTTGTCCGACAGGCCGGTGGCCAAGGCGCAGATCGGCGCCTCCGGGCACCGTGCCGTGATCACCCCGGACGGGCGTTTCCTGTACGTGACGATGCAGGAGGCCGGCGACACGGGCGACATCTTCGGCTACCGGATCGGCTCCTCCGGTGAGCTGACGCCGGTGTCGGAGAAACCGTTCGAGGCAGGCGTCTGGACCGAGGGCATCGCCACCACCCCGGACGGCCGGCGGCTCTACGTCGACTCGCTGGGTGTTGTCGCCTCGCCGGCCCGCGACGGGGAGGTGCGCGGCTTCAGCATCGGGCCGGACGGCACGCTCACCGAGGTGGCCAGGGCCGCGGCCGGCCTCGATCCGAACGACCTGGCGGTCGGTCTGGACGGGAAGCACGTCTACCTCGGCGACTTCACCGGGAACACCGTGCTCGTCTTCGCGGCCGGCGCGACGGGCGGCCTGAAGCTGCTGCAGACCGTGCCCGCACAGGGCCTGGGCCCGTCGTATCACGGGGTGGCCGTGCAACCCAGGCGCCGCTGACTCGGGTGCGCCCTCGGCCGGTACGGGATCCGGCCGAGGGTGGTCCGGCGGGGCGAACGCCGACGGTTCTGGGCAGTGGAACTACGGGCTCGGCGCGTTGTGGTTGCGGTCGGTGCCGCTGCGCACACTGTGACGGGGTCACGAAAACGACGTTGCCTGATGTCGTCCACAACCTCGGGCGGGGCTCCCATGTCAGTGAGGACGTCGAGAGCCTCGGCCTTGGTGATCAGCTTGCTGTCCTGCAGCGTCACCGTTGCTCTGGCCAGAGTCAGCAGGCCGAGGTCGACCCAGATGTCGCGGGTATACCGCTCGGGGTGGTCCAGGGACGGTCGCCAGAAGCTTTCCAGGTCGTCGACGATGAAGTCGGCGAGTTGCAAGATAGCTGCAGTGCAGCTTCGATGCGAGAGGGATGGCCCTGCCCAGGTCCTCGTGCACGTCCCCGAGCCGTTGTTCCTGCAGTGTCGTGCATGGTCGGTCGATGACGGCGATCAGGTCGAGATCGCTGCGTCCCGGCTGGTAGTCACCGCCAGCGAGCGACCCGTGCGCCCACACCGAGACCAGAGGCAGAACTGGCTGGACGGCGTTGACGAACCGATCGAGGAGTTTGCCGGTGGCCTCATCTGTCATGTGGACAGCCTGTGTCGCTTTGCAGGGACGGCGAGCGCAAGCTGTCTTGCTGGGGACTCGAGGCGGCGAACTCGACGCGGTCGGCTTCCGCGGAGAGGAAACCGACCACCACGTCTTGATCAGTTCGTGGATGCAAGCCAGTCTTCCGTGTCGCGGTGCCGGCCGAGACCAACCGCGTCAAACTCATCCTGATGGTCGCCCTTGGCGACCCCCAGCCGCCGTAGTGCCTGGGAGATAGGTGTTCCGACGGCTGGAATCGAGGCCCTCTCGGCCAGATGGAGACGGCCCAGGACGACCTGCCCGGCGTCCCATACCATGGCGGACTGTTCGCCTGTTCCGCCGAAGTATTCGGCCTCGGCGTAGGCGACCGGCCCGTTCGCGGAGCATGTGGCCATGGCGCGACCGAACCCTGCGGGTGCCTTCCAGAACCCGTCGAGCTGGGGCGCCCCGGCGACGGTGACCGCGTCGAAGAGCGCGTCGGTCATCGGCAGCAGGGACAGGTGCTGGCCCAGAGCAACGATGGGTGCGCCCTCGACAGCGCCGGCCAGATCGCGGAGTACGTGGTCGGCTGCGATGACTGCTTGCAAGCGATACATTTCCTCATTCTCGCCTGGTCGCTGGGGTGGGTCGGACGCTGGGCATGCCGAGCTCGACTGGCGCGACGCGGGCCAGGCGGTTCTGTCCGTGCTGGTCAACGGCGCGGGAAGGACGGATGCCGACTGGCCGCCCATGGCGAGATCCCTCTGTACGCTTTCTGCCTCCGCTGAGCAGCCGGCATCACGGGCGCGACACCGACTCGGATCATCCAAAATAGATTCAATATCACAACTGGGCGGGATGCCCGGAATCCACCGACCCGGGCGTGATAATTTCCCTCGCCCCGGCTCCTGCTGTGGGACGGGCGCATCGGAGGGGACGGGATGACCGACGGGCCCGAGGCACGACTGGTCGAGACTGCCAGGTCCGGCAACCGCCGGGCGCTCGCCGATCTGGTCGAGCGGTGCGAGCCGCTGGTGGGTCACCTCGTCGGTTACGGCCTGGCCGGCCACCCCGATCCGGCCGGCGCCGCCCGGGAGGTCATGCAGCGCGCCCGGCGGGACGCCCACCAGTTCCATGACCCGGCCGGAGTCCGGGCCTGGATCGCGGTGCAGGCCCTCTGGCAGGTGCGCCACCTGCGGCAACCCGGCCACCAGGGCGCCCCGGTCGACGGGCTCGGCCTGACGGGCGAGACGCGGCGCATCGCCGAGGCGGCCCGCCGGCTCACCCCGCAGGACCGGGACACATTCGCGGTGTGGTGGCTGTGCGCGGCCGGCGCGCTCACCGAGGCCGAGGCCGGCCGGGTGCTCGGGGTGGGCGACGCGGCGTACGACGGCCGCCGCATGCTGGCCCGGCTCGACGCAGCCCGTACCGTGCTGGCGGCGCTCACCGCAGCTCCTGCCTGCCCCGTCCTGCTGGCCATCACCGCGAGCCTCGACCAGCGTGAGTCCCTCAACCAGAGCCGGCACGTGCAGGGGTGCCCCACCTGTGCACGCCACGGCGGCACCCTGCAGGCCGCCACGCCGGTGCTGGCGGCGGCCGGGCCGGTGCGGCTGCCCGGCGGGGCCCGGCCGGCCGGCTCGCCCGCCCTCCTGCCGCCGCCGCGGCGCCCACCGGCCCTGATTACCTTGCCGGCCTCCGCCCAGGTGACCGCGATGCTCACCCCGGTCATGGAGTCCTCGGAGGTGACCGCGAGGCTGCCGGCGCCGGTGCAGAGTGCGCCCGTGCCGACGCTGCCCGAAGCGCCGGCCTCCGCCCACCGCCGGAAGGCGACCAACCGGCGCGCCTGGCAACTCGGCCTGGCCGCGCTGGCCGTGCTCGCCGCGGGTACGGTCGTCGTCAACCTCCCGGGCGACCCGGTGCTCGGCCCCCTGGCCGACCCTGCCGCCACCGGCACCGCGCGAGCGCTCGCCCCGACCGGGCTGGCCACGGTCGTCGCCGCAGCCGGCACCGGCGTGCCCGTCACCGTTCTGCCCGCCGATCCTCCGTCAGGCCCGGCCGCTGCCCAGCCCGGCGGCTCCGCGAGTCCCGCGGCGCCGGGATCCGGCCCGGCCACGACGACGCCACCGAGGACGACAACGCCACCGGTGGCGCAACCCGTGACCCTGTTCAGCGACGACTTCGAGTCCGGGTCGGCGTCCGGCTGGTCGCAGTCCGGCGGCGCCTGGGGCGTCGTCTCCGACGGCGGCAGCCGGGTGCTGCGGCAGACCAACCCCACCCCCGGCTTTTCCCGCGTCTTCAACGGCGACACCAGCTGGGCCGACTACTCGCTGCGGGCGCAGGTGAAGCCGCTGTCCTTCGGCTCGCCCGGCCTGGTCGGCGTCACCGCCCGGACCAGCAGCGCGACGACGTACTACCGCCTGGCGCTGACCAGCGACGGCCACGCGGTGCTGCAGGCGTACGCCGGTAGCACCAGCGTCACCATGCTCGCCAGCGCCTCCCTGAGCGTGGCCACCGGCACCTGGTACACCCTGCGGATCGACGTCAGCGGCAGCACCGTCACCGGCTACGTCAACGGGCAGCGGATCGGCTCCGGCGGCGGCACGCTGGCCGGCAGCGGCCGGATCGGCCTGCAGACCAACCTGGCGACCGCCGAGTTCGACAACGTCACCGTGACCACCGAAGCCTAGGAACAGCCACGACCTCGAGCTGACGGAGGCGTTGCCGCTCTACCGGATCGGATACTGCTGAGGATCAGGGCGAGACTTGCTGTGCCTCGGTGGCGGCCCAGCTGGCGAGCAGGTCGAGCGCGTGCTGCGAGGGTGATCCCGGCTCGGCGGTGAAGATGAGCAGGGCCAGCCCGGGGTCCGAGGGCAGTTCGAGGGCTTCGTAGGACAGGTCCAGGTTGCCGGCGACCGGGTGGCGCAGCCGTTTGATGCCGGTGCGGTGCAGGCGCACGTCGTGGGTGGCCCAGCGGGTGCGGAACTCCTCGCTGCGGGTAGCCAGTTCCCCGATCAGGTCGGACAGGGCCTTGTCGTACGGGTTCGCGCCGGCCGCGGTCCGCAATGCCGCCACGGTGTCGCGGCCGGTGGCGTCCCAGTCGCGGTAGTAGTCGGCCGCGCGCGGGTCGAGGAACCGGAACCGGGCGTGGTTGGCCGGACCGGCGGGGCTGTCGAACAGCGGCGAGTTCAGCGCCCGGCCCAGGCGGTTGGCCGCCACGATGTCGCTGCGGCTATTGCCCACCCATGCGGGGGAGAGTTGGCTGTCCAGGATCTGCTGGATGATCGGGCGGATCCGCTGGGCCGCCGGCCGGCGGCGCAGGGTCGTGCTGGAGTGGGTGGCGGTCCGGGCCAGGTCGAACAGGTGCGCCCGTTCTGCCTCGTCCAGTTGCAGGGCACGGGCGACCGCGTCGAGCACGCTTTCGGAGGCGCCGCGGATGTTGCCGCGCTCCAGCTGGGTGTAGTACTCGACCGAGACACCGGCGAGTTGGGCGACCTCGCCGCGGCGAAGCCCGGCAACCCGGCGGGTGCCGGAAGTGGCAAGGCCGGCCTGTTCGGGGGTGACCTTGCCGCGGCGGGTGACCAGGAAGTCCCGTACCTCGCTGCGGTTGTCCATGCATTCCACGCTACGAGCCCGGACGCGCCGTTGGGAGACGCTGTCAGCACCCCTGTCAGCAGAGTCTCCCTGATGGTCGCTGTCGCGGGTTGCATGGGCGCAAGTCATGCCCCTGTCGCGACAACGAGAAGGTGCTCAATGTCTGACAACAACAGCCGACGCCGGTTCCTGGTGGGTGCGGCCGCCGTCGCGGCAGCTCCCGCGGTGGCCGGCCTGGTCGGCCCCACCACCGCCGCGCAGGCGTCCAGCCGTCCCGCCGGCAACGGCGCCCCGGCGCGCACAGCCACCACCCTGACCAGCCGCCGCCGGCTCGGCCGGCTCGAGGTCTCCAGCATCGGGCTCGGCTGCCAGACCATGCCCGGCAATCTGTACGGGCCGGTCAGCAGCCGCGCAGACATGATCAAAATCATCCGGACCGCGGTCGACCAGGGCGTCACGTTGTTCGACACCGCTGAGTCGTACGGGCCGTTCGAGTCCGAACGCATTGTCGGCGAGGCCTTGCGGCGGGTGCGCGACGACGTGGTGATCGCGTCGAAGTTCGGCTGGAACATCGACCCGGACACCGGCCAGCAGCTTCCCGGCCTCAACAGTCGGCCCGCACACATCAAACGGGCCGTCGACGGCATGCTCCAGCGCCTGCGTACCGACCACATCGACCTGCTGTATCAGCACCGCGTCGACCCGCAGGTGCCGATCGAGTACGTGGCCGGCGCGGTCAAAGACCTGATCAAGGCCGGGAAGGTGCGGCACTGGGGTCTGTCAGAGCCAGGCCCGCAGACGGTACGGCGGGCGCACGCGGTGCATCCGCTGACCGCGATCCAGAACGAGTACAGCCTGATGTGGCGCGGACCCGAGCAGCAGATCCTGCCGCTGTGCGAGGAACTCGGGATCGGGTTCGTGTGCTGGGCTCCGCTGGCGTACGGGTTCACCACCGGCACCATCAACCCGTACACCCGCTTCACCGACGGTGATTTCCGGGCGTTCGTGCCGCGGCACTCCCAGGAGAACCTGACCGCGAACATGCCGGTGGTGCAGTTGCTGTCGGAGTGGGCCGTCCGCAAGGGAGCGACGCCGGGGCAGTTGTCGCTGGCCTGGTCGCAGGCGCAGAAGCCGTGGATCGTGCCGATCCCGAGCGCCACCCGGACCTCGCACCTGTTGGAGAACATCGGCACCGAGGAGTTCGCCTTCACCACCGCCGAGTTGCGCGAGTTCACCACCGCGCTGAACGCGATCCCGATCCGGGGCGAGCGGCTGCCGGCCTTCGTGCTCGCGCTGTCGGGCGTCGAAGCGCCGCTGCCCTGACGGACCGCGTAGCGGCGCCGGGTGAGTGCCCCACCCGCGGCCGGGCGTCGCGAACCCGCCGTCAGAGTTTTGTCATCGAGGCCTGGGCCGTGTACGCGCCATTGGCCGGCTTGTAGTCCAACAGCATCGTGGTCGGCCCGGTCGGCCAGAGCACGATGCTGCCCCGCTTGCTGCACTTGCCCGTGTCGATACGTTCGGCCAGGACGATCTTCTCGCTGGTCCGGCTGAGCACGGTGACCGTGCCGGAGCATCCGAGACGGGGATAGCGGATCGTGCCGCTCTCAGCCTGCGCTGCGAGCCGCAGATGCACCGGTTCGGGCCTGCCGAAGCTCTGCTTGAGCTCACCGACCCAGTCGCCGGCGACCGGCTCCGGCCCTGGCGCGGGCAGGGATGCCGGCGCCGACGCGGGCGGCGATGACGGCTGCGGAGTCCCGCCGCCCGGGCCACGATCCTGGATCAGCGGAACCGCCGCCGCGGCCCCGCCGAGCAGGGCGAGCGCGACACCGGCAGCCGCGATCCATCCGCGGCGGCGACGGCGGGTCGAACCGTCGGCGATGGTGTACCGCCAGGTCGCGGCCTCGACCGCGGCACGCAGGTCCGGTTGGTCGTTCAGGACAGTGCTGCCGTGCGCCAGGCCGCCCGGCCGCAGCAGGCGGTCCAGGAGTTGACGCGCCGCCGGACGGTGCGCGGGGTCCTTGGCCAGCGCCTCCGCGACCAGTTCCCGCAGCGGGCTGTGCAGGCCGTCGAGGTTCGGCTCTTCGGTGATGATGCGGGCCGCCGTCGCCATGGCCGTGGGGGCTTGGAACGGTTCGTGACCCGTACCGGCGAAGGTGACCACCGCGCCCCAGGAGAAGATGTCGGCGGCGGGCTGGACCGGGCCGCCCGGCCGTACGTCGAAGCGTTCCGGCGCCATGTAGCCGACCGTTCCGACGAGCTGGTTCTCGGCGGTGAGCCGGCTTGTCGATAGGGCGTGGGCGATGCCGAAGTCGATGACCTTGGGGCTGCCCGGCGGCAGCAGCACGTTGCGCGGCTTCAGGTCGCGGTGGATCACGCCGGCGCCGTGGATGGCGGTCAGGGCGGTGGCTACCCCGATCGCCAGCGCGTGGAGGTTCGCCGCGGTCAGCGGCCCGTCGCGGTCGATCACCTCGGCCAGGCTGGGACCGTCCACGTATTCGACGACGAGGTATGGCTGGGCGTGGTCGGGGTCGGCGTCCAGGACCTCGGCGGTGCAGAACGGGGGAACCTGCCGCGCGCCGTCGATCTCGCGGCGGAACCGCCTGGCGAACTCGGGATCGGCGGCGAGATGGCTGCGCACCACCTTGACCGCTACCCGCCGGCCCTTCGGGTCGGCGGCGAGGTAGACGGTGCCCATGCCGCCCTCGCCGAGGCGACCCAGCAGACGGTACGGGCCGATGCTCGTCGGATCCCCGGGCACCAGCGCCGCGACCTTTGCCGCCGGTCGATCCGTCACAACGTCCTCACCATGCCCTGCCGATCCGCCGAACACAAGGTACAGGGCTCCGGTGGCCTGGGCCTGCCGGCCGGGCACCCATGGATCTCTGTTGATAGCGTTGCCGGCTGTGGACGAGGTGCGGGCGGACCCGGAGGAGATCGTGCGGCTGGCGAAGGTGACGCTGGCCGACGCGGACGGGATGACCGGGGCGTGGTCGTCGGCGCAGGGTGCCGTCGCTCCACCGGGGACGGCGTTCGGCAACTCCGCGGAGAGCGCCGGGTGTGCCCTCGCGGCGGCCGAGGCGCTGGCGGCGGTCGATGAGACGTGGCGGGAGGTCACCGGCGTGTACGAGGGGGATGTCGACCGGTTGTACCGGGTGGCGTTCGCCTACCAGCAGGCCGATCGCGAGGCGATGCAGCGTCAGCTGAACGCCGGCGGTGGCAGGAGGCCGCTGCCGTGATCCCGCCCGACCCGCCGGCCGCGCCGCCGGCCCCGGTGACCATGGACAACATCTGGGACCTGGAGGCCGACCCGAGCGCGCTGCACCAGGCCGCCGCGCGGTGGCGGGCGTTCGCCCGGGCCGCGGACACCCATCGGGACGGGGTCGACCGGGCCGCGAAGCCGCTGCGCGGGAACGCCTGGAGCGGCGAGGCCGCGGACTCGTACCATGATCATCTTGACAAGCTCGGGCGTGGCGTCACCGACGTGCTGGACGACGTCGAGACGTACGCGTCGTCCCTGGCCTCCATTGCGGATGCGCTGGCCACCGCCCAGCATGAGCTCAACGACAGCCTGGGCCGCACCGGCGTGCCGACCGCGCAGACCGGGCGCAGCATCACCTTCCAGTTCCGCGACGACGACGAGGTGAAGCGGGTCAACACGGCGATCGCCGAGGCCAACGGCATCCGCTCCGGGCTCGACACCGGGCTGCACCGCTACCGCGTCGCGATCGACGGTGCCACCAAGGACGTGCGGAGCCTGGCGGGCGCCTGGCGCGACGTCGCGGAGGGCAACGACGACGGCTGGAAGCTGCCGCCCGAGGCCAAGGGCACCAACTGGATCTACGACGGCAACTCGGTGGTGCTCAACACCGGCCCCGGCGACGACACGGTGACCATGTCGGTCGACCCGAAGACCGGCGAGCAGATCGTCACGGTGAACGGGCAGGTCACCCGCTTCCCCGCCGGATACGACGTGACGATCCGGGCCGGCGAGGGCAACGACACCATCGACGTCGCGCCCGGCACCCGGGTGCGGCTGACCCTGCTGGGCGGCGAGGGCGACGACACGCTGCGCGGCGGCGACGGCGGCGACCGCATCCTCGGCCTGGACGGCCGCGACCACATCGAGGGCCGCGGCGGCGACGACCGGATCACCGCCGGCGCGTCCCGGACCCACCTGCCCGGCGAGGACACCAGCAAGCCGATCACGGAGGTGATCGACGGCGGCGCCGGCAACGACCGCCTCTACGGCGGCCTCGGCGACGACCGGATCACCGGCGGTGCCGGCGGCGATCTGATCGAGGGCGGCGCCGGACAGGACACCGCCGACGGCGGCGACGGCGACGACACCGTCCGCGGTGGCGGCGGCACCGACAACGTGTACGGCCGCGGTGGCGCCGACACCCTCGACGGCGGCGCCGACCGGGACTACGTCGACGGCGGCGCGGGCGACGACACGCTGTCCGGGGGACTGGGCGACGACACCCTGTACGGGCTGTCCGGCGCCGACCGGCTCGACGGCGGCATCGGCCAGGACTACCTGGAAGGCGGCACCGGTGACGACATCCTCGACGGCGGCGCCGGCAACGACATGCTCTCCGGCGGCCGGGACAACGACATCATCCGCGGCGACACCGGCGACGACGTGATCTACGCCGGCGCCGGGCACGACTCGGTCGACGGGGGTGCCGGCCGGGATCAGGCCTACGTCCAGCAGGGCGAGGACGCCACCAGCGGCACCGAACGCACGGTCAACGTGCAGATCTCCGACAAGGCCCAGTACATCAAGATCTCGGGTTCGCCCGAGTTCGTCGAGCGGGTCCAGGCCGACCTGGACATGCTGCGCTCCTCGCCCAACGGCCAGCAGATGCTCGACGGCCTGCAGCAGGCCCACGACGACAGTGCCAACTGGTTCTACGACGGCAACGGGCTGACCATCAAGGAGTTCGGCGAGGAGAACGGCACGGCCACGTCGACGCCCGGCTGGTTCGGCAAGGAGTCGTACGAGATCACCGTCAACCCGTCGTTCGACACCCTGTACGACGGGCCGCCGGTCACCGTCTTCTACCACGAGCTCGCCCACGTCTATGACTACTCGCACGGCACCCTCGCCGACGGCGACTACCCCGGCGCGGACAACCCCGGGGTGCCGAACCGGGAACGCGAGGCCGCCGGCCTGCCGATCGACGACGACAACGACCCGTCCACCCCGAACCGGATCGATCCCGACCACCCGTACGAGCTGACCGAGAACGGCCTGCGCGCCGAGCTCGGCGCCCCGCAGCGGCCCCGGTACTGACATGAGAATCCGTGCCCTGGCGGCCCTGTCGAGCCTCACGCTGCTGCTCACCGGATGCGGCGACGACCGGCCGCAACAGCCGGAACAGCCGCGGGTCACCCTGCAGGCCACGCTGACCCGGACCGACACGCTGCTGTCCTGGAGCTGGACGCTGCGCAACGACGACACCGAGGCGATCGTCATCCTCGACGGGCCGATCACCGGCGGCAACCAGCCGCAGGTGTGGGTCACCCCGCGCGGCGACGGCACGATCGAGGCGGCGTACCGGTTCCTCGCCCCGCCGGAGGGCGTCGCGGTGGCCCGGCCGATCCTGCAGTCCGGCCACACCGTGGCCGCCGGCGGTTCCGCGACCGGCACCGCCCTGGTGCGGCTTCCCCTGACGGTGCGGCATCCGTATGCCGGCGCCTTCGACCCGCCGCTGGCCCTGCCCGGCGGCACCCCGGACATCGCGTTCTGCGTCGGCGCGGTCCGCGCCAAGGACGTCGCCCCGCAGCCGGGCGGCTCCTACGCCCACCTGGAGTCCGCGGCGGCGAAACAACGCGTGACCTGCGCCGACAGCTAAGTCCGGCGGCCGGATCCGGCCGCCGGACCCGAAGACCAGCGAACCAGGTTCCTAGGATGCTTAAGAGGGTGTGTCGCTGGGCGCAAACCTGACGCCAGGTAGCCGGCCGCTGGGAGCGACCGGCTACCTGGTACCGCGGGTGCTACTGAGGAACGCTGGGCAGCTGCGGCGCGGCGTCGGACCACTCCGCGGTCAGCACCAGCGTGCTGCTCTGCTTCGAGGGCGCCGCCTTCCCCTTGGGGCCGGAGCTGACCTTGTCCGCGAGGATGAGGTGCGTCGCGGTGTCGATGATCAGCCGCTCGGCGTACACCTCGCTGGTGAATTCCACACCCTGCCCGGACCGCCCGCTTTCATCCCGCACCGTGCCGAGGCCCCGCACCCCGGGGAGGTCGGCGAGGATCCGGAAGGCCGCGGCGCGAACCTTGGGCGCGGCGGGCGTGTCCAGCAGCATCCGGCCGAGCAGGCTGAACGTCAGCCGGTCGCTGTCGGCGCTGCCCGGTGCGAAGCCCATCCGCTGGTGAATCCGGCTCGTCACCCAGTCACGCAGCGCCTTCTGGTCCTCCGGCAGCTGCCGGACCTGCGCCAGGCTGAGCGGCCCGACATCCTCCAGGTAGCGAGGCGGCTGGGTGTCCTTGCTCAGCTCGCCCGCGCCCGGCCGGGTGGACAGCACGAGGTCCTTCGCGCCGTCCGCGTCGAGCGTCCACGTCGTCGGAGACCCGGCCGTCCGCCAGGCCTTCTCGTCGGCCTCGGCCCGCGGCCGGACCCCGGCCTCCCGGCGGCCGTTCCAGCTCGGCTCCTGCTGCGCGCCGGCGTCCCAGCTCTCCTCGACACTTCGCCGGACCATCCAGTACGCGTTGGGCTCGGTGCCCAGCCGCACCGCCCCGAAGACGTTCATCGTCTTGACGTGCCAGTACCTGCCCGTTTCGGCCGGTGCCTGTTCCGCCCTGGTCGCCGCGGCGAGCAGGATGTCGTGGGCCCCGACCGTCGTGGTGCCGCCCGTGGTGTTCCCGGTGGTCCCGGGGAGCGCGCCGGCCGGCGGCGGCCCGTCGGCCGGGGCGTCCGGCCCGGCGAGGATCGCCGGGGCGACCAGTGCCACGGCCGCGGCGGCACCGACGAGACCGGTGCCCACCAGCGACCACCGCAGCGCGAGCCGCCGGGTCGCCGGCCGGTCCCACGCCGTGCTTCCGGATGCGCTGTCGGCCTGCGCGGCCGTGATGACGTTGTCCAACACGCGCCGCCCCCCGTTGCTCCGAGCCCAGCCGGGTTCCGGCCGGGCGCCGCGCACCAATTCGTCAATGTTCATCGAGACTCCTCACACTGCCAATGGACCGCGGATGGGCGACGTGGCTTCGTCGTCGGCGTGGGCGACGGCCTGGTACGCCGCACGGAAACGGTTGCGGGCGCGGTGCAGCCGCACCGCGAAGGCCGGTCGCGAGACGCCCAGGACCCGGGCGGCCTCCGCCGGGCTCAGGTCGAACCAGGTCGCGGTGACCAGCACTTCGCGGTCCCGCTCTCCCAGCGCGTCCAGCGTCCGGCGCACCTGGTCCCGCAGGGCCACGTCGTCGGCCAGCCGATCCGGCCCGGACTCCCCGGTGGTCACCGCGACCATCCGCTCTTCCAACGCGGTGCCGGCGGCGCTCTGCCGATGGCGGGCCAGCACCACATTCCGCGCCACGCCGAACAACCAGCCCCGTTCCTCGCCGGCCCTGATCCGGTCCAGGGACCGCCAAGCGATCAGGAACACCTCGCCGACCACATCCGGCGCGTCCTGGCGGCCGACCCGCCACGTCGCATACGCGTGGATGTCGTCGGCATGTCGACGGAACAGCTCGGCTACCCGCTCTTCCCGTTCTCGCATGTCACCTCCGCAAATCGCTCTGTCGAGGTGTACTTGTCGAACGGGCGTCCAGGGATTACAGGCACCGGCCCATCATCCGCGCTTACCGCACCGTCACTTGGCCGCCCAGCCGGCCGTCGGCTGGGTCGCCGCCTCCTTCACGAAGAACCGTGGGCCCGCCCCGTCGCCGACCCGCTGGTAGACGTCGCCGAGGTTGCCGGCGACGCGGCCCTCCGGCGTACCGATCCCCACCACGACGCGCCCGGCACCGCCGCTCGCCGCCGCGCCGCCCCGCGACGCCGCGCCCGCCACCACAACCGCCTGCTCCGGCAGGCGCTCGAGACCGGCCACGGGCGCGCCGACCTCCGGCCCCACGTCGTTGAGGGCGCACACCGGGGTGCCGGTGAATCCCACGCCGTCGAAGCGCACTCCCGCCGTCGCGCCACGGATCATGTTGCCGGTGACCGACACCGGCCCGACCGGCTGGCGGGCGCCGACGTGGACCCCGGTCACCCAGGAGCCGGTGCCCTTGACGGCCACCGTGTTGCCGCGCACCGAGACGCCGGCGGCGGCGCCGGTCTCGGCCCGGACCAGCACCGCCTGGGTGCCGGCGCCGACCGCGACGAGCAGGTTGCCGGCGACCGAGACGTTTTCGCTGGAATCAACGACGATCCCGGCACCGGCGGCGACGTGACAGATGTTGTCCACGATCAGCGACCGGTCGACCGGCCGCGAGTTCACCTCGCTGACCAGGATCGCGCCGCGGGTGCTGCCCCGGTCGTCGCCGATCACGTTGCCGGTGATCAGCAGCGTGTCGCCGCCGCGCTGCACGTGCACCGCGACTCCGGGGATACCGTCCGTGCCGTCCCCGGCCACGATCGTGTTGTGCCGGATGATCAGTTCCCGTACGTCGGTGGAGAAGATCGTGCCGCCGTCGATGACGTTGTTGCTGAACGTGACGCGGCGTGTCGGGTCCGGGCCCGAGATGCCGGAGAGGGCGACCGCGATCGCGCCGGTCCGGTGCGTGATGACGGTCGAGTCGATGACGATGTCGTGTGGCCCGCCCGCACCGGTGGGCTCGAAGTCGATGGCGGAGTCGGTCGCCGGCGCGCTGTTGTCGATCCGGCAGTCGCGCACCCATACCGACTCCGAGCAGCGCTGGAAGCCGATCCCGGTGCGCTTGTTCTGCACGAACTCGCAGTGGTCGACGGCGATACCCCGCACCCGGTCCTCCGGACGGCCCAGCAGGCGCAGGCCGTCGCCGGCCGTCTGGAAGAACCGGACCCGCTCGATGATCACGTCCCGGGTGCCCGCGTTGAGGTTGACGCCGTGCATCTGCTCGTTCGCCTTGCCCATGGTCAGGTAGGAGCCATGGATCGAGAGGTCCCGGATGCGCAGCCCGGCGCAGTCAAAGGTCTCGATCAGGTGCGTGTCCGGCCCGCTGAGATCCTGCTCCGGCAGCAGCCGTAGAATCGTCGCCCCGGAGCCGGACCCGCGCAGCGTGACGTTGCGCAGGCCGCGAAGGTTGATCGCGCCGGCCGGGCCGGGCACCGGGCCGCGGCCGAAGTCGTAGACGCCGGGCCCGAAGCGGATCTCGCCGCCGCGCGGGTCGGCCGTGTCCAGGGCGGCGATCAGGTCGGCGAACGCCTGGCGGTTGTCGGTCAACCAGACGTCGGCCGCCACGTCCGTGACCGACCGGGGCGCCGCGTCGCGCAGTCGCGCCCGGTCCGTTGCCTCGACGGCCTCGATGACCGTCGTGAACAGGCCGGCCTCGGCCAGCAGCACCGGCTTGCCGAGATCCTCGAAGGAGAACCGGGCGGTCGCGCTGGCGAACCCACGACCGCCGAGCGTCACCACCCCGTCGGTGATCGTGCGGTCGCCGAGGTCGACGGTGAGCCCGGTACGGGCCCGACGCGCGTAGTTGCCGAGGCCGACCTGGTCGGGCGCGTTCAGGTGCACCTCGGCGCCGTCGACGGCCGCCGCGCACGGCTGCGCCAGCGTGATGGCCTCCGGGCCGGTCACCGCCACGATGTCGGTGACCAGCGTCGCGCCGCCCGGCCCCGCGCCGGCCACCGTGATCCGGCGCCCGACGTGCAGGGCGACGCGGAAGGTCAGCGCGACCTCGGGCCGGGCGGGATCGGCGAGGACACCGCGCAACTCCGCGCTGCCGGCGGTCATCGCCGCCTGCCGGACAATCTGATGCTGCGCGAGCGCCGTGATCGTCGTCTGTAGGTCGGCGGCGCCCGGTATGGCGATGTGCTTGTCGACGTCGCCGGGCGTCAGCCCGCCGCTGGGCGCCCGTAGGAGGCGGTCGCCAGCGGTGGTCGACACACGCTCCAGAAAGAGCCCGTCGGCCGTGCACTTGAAATCCTCGACGTGAATGTCCATGATGCCCTCTCGCCAGTGGTCACGCTCCACCCTCTTATGGGCACGAGGGGACGACACGCGGTGAGTCAACGATCCGATACCAGCGCGCCAGCCGCTCAACGCTGGAGGCCAACGTGGCGGCGTGTGATCGGCGGTCGCGGTCGCGCACCCGGCGGTGACCGCGTACCTGGCCTTGCACGTCCACGGACAGGTCCGTCCCGGTGAAACTGTGGTCGTGGCCGGTGCGGCCGGCAATGTCGGCAGTGCCCTGACCGTGCTGGCGGCGAGGGCGGGCGCCCGGGTGATCGCGCTGGCACGCCCCCGGGACGAGGACTACTGCCGCACGTTGGGCGCGGCCGAGGTGCTGGACTTCACCGACGACCGGCTCCGCGCCCGCTGCGGGCGCGGAGCCGACGTGTGGCTGGACACGTGGGGGTCCGGCGACCTCGGACGGGCGGTCGACCTGCTGGCCTTCCGCGGCCGGGTGGTCCTGTTGGCCGGTGCCGCCGACCGCCCCGTCCTGCCCGCGGGGCCGCTCTACATGAAGGACGGCTCCGTGCGGGGCTTCGTCATCTCGCGCGCCGGGACGGCCGAGCTCGCCGCTGCTGCGACAGCGGTGAACAATCTGCTGGCCGGGGGCCGCCTGCGCCCCCGCCGGGTGGAGAGCCTGCCACTGAGTGCCACCGACGAGGCCCACCGTCGGGTCGAGAGCGCACCTTTGCACGGCACCCGAATCGTCTTGCACACCGGGAATCTCTAGCAGCGGTGAACGGTCGCCGGTCTGGCGATCTACGACAAGGGGATGTCGACATAGGAGCCGCCCCCGATGGTGATCGAGTCGTCCGCGGCGTTCTCGTCGTAGTAGAGCGGGTCGACGGTGTCGACGACCAGGGTGAGGGAGTGCCCGGCCGGCAGGTCGAAGGCGGTCGCCGGGAGCGCGAGGTCGACGCTGCGGGCGCCGTCGGCGGTGCCGAGCCAGGTGGTCGGCGCGTGCGTGATCAGGCCGGCGGTGCCGAGGGCGTCGAGGTCGTACAGGTAGGCCACGACCGTGCCGTGCGCCGCCGTGCCGGACAGCTCGAGGTGCAGTTTCGGGATGCCGCGGATGCGCTGCGCCGTGGCGGGCCGCTCGGCGGCCCAGACGCCGGCGCGGCTGCGGCTGACCGTGGGCAGCCAAACCGTCGGCCGGATGCCGGTGAACGCGGCCACGCCGTTGGCGATGAGGACGGCGCCGCCGTCGGCGGTGGTGTTCAGGTCGGTGGGGATGGTCTTGCTCCAGCCGGTGCTGGGCGCGCCGCCGAGCAGGCCGGTGCCGTCCAGCGTGCGGATCTTGCCCAGGCCGTACCGGCGGGTCGTGGTGGCCAGGGCGTTCCAGGTCGGGTAGCCCTCGGCCGTGGCGTTGTACGGCTTGACGAACACCGGCGGTTCGGTGCTGATGCCGGTGTCGAGGCCCGCCAGGTACTGGTCGAACCACCGGTGGACGCTGGTCCAGACCTCGTTGTCCAGCCCGAAGATGCCGGTGAGTTCGGCGATCGCGTGGTCGCCGGGCCGGAACTCCAGGCGCTTGGGGCCGGTGAGCCGGCCGTAGAAGTCGACCAGCTGGTTGGGCGGGAAGAACGAGTCACCCCAGGCGTTGGCCATCAGGACGGCCGGCTGGTTGGCGTTGATGGCGTCGATGTAGGTCACCGCGGAGCGGGCCCGGGACCACTGGAGCACCTCGTCGACGTTGCGGTTGGCGGCGAAGTCGCTGAGCTTGCCGGTCAGCTCCGGTCCGGGGTTGCCGAGCAGGTCGGCGGCGAGCTTGAGGAGCCCGGGGGCCTGCTGGTGGCGGGTCGAGTCGGCGTAGAGCGAGTAGCTCAGGTCCGTCCAGCCGCTCATCATGGCGACCGCCCGGATGCGCGGGTCGAACGCCGAGCCGAGCAGGCTGAGCCCGGCGCCGTACGAGATCCCGGCCGCGCCGATGCGCGCGGGATCGGTGGCGGTGTTGGCGATCGTCCAGTCGATCACGGTGGACAGGTCGGCCATGTCGGCCGGGCCGGCGGTGTTGATCTCGCCGCCGGATTGCCACCAGCCCCGGGGCGTGTACGAGACGACCACGTACCCGCGGGCCGCCAGGGTTTTCGCCTGGGCCAGGTATTCCAGGTCGTTGAGGCCCCAGCTGGACGGCAGCACGACCGCGGGGTACCGCCCGGCCGCGGCCGGGGCGACCACGTTGGCCTTGAGGATCACCGCGCCGGAGGCGATGTCGACGAACCGGGGACCGGTCGTGGCGGCGGCTGCCGCGACGGCGGGGGCGGGGCCGACGATGACCGCGCACACGGTGCTGGCCAGGATCGCCAGCAGGGCGAGGAACAGGGGGGAGCGACGTGACGCCATGCGCACTCCTTGGGGACAGGACGGCGATTCGGTGGCGGCAGCGTAGGAATCGGTACCGAGAAATTGAAGGTGATGACATTCTCGTTACCGGTAGGTAACATACGACGTCAGTTCGAGGAGTGTGACCGTGTTGTACGGGGCCCCGACGGCGCGTCGTCAAGACGCCCAGCGCAATCGCGCGGCCATCGTCCTGGCCGCGAGCGAGGTGCTGGCCGGCGGGGGTTCGGTCATCTCGATGCCGGCGATCGCCCGGCGGGCCGGCGTCGGCCAGGCGACCCTCTACCGGCACTTCCCCGACCGGACCGCGCTGGCCGCCGCGGTCATCTCCGACCAGCTGCAGCGCCTGGAGGAATTCGCCGCGAGCGAGGAGTGCAAGCCGGCGATGTTCCGCGAGCTGCTCCGCGGGGTGCTGCACACCCAGGTCGCGATGCGCCCGCTCGTCCTGCTCGCCCGGCGCTTCGACGCCGCCGCCCGCGACAAGTTTCAGAGGCGGTTGCTGGCCGCTTTCTGCGAACCGTTACGGCGGGCGCAGAGCCAGGGGTACGTGCGCGGCGACGTCACGCCGGCCGATCTGCTGCTGCTGTTCGCGATGGTCCAGGGGGTCGCCGAGGCCACCGAGGATCTGGCCGCCGCCCGGGCCGACGCGGACCGCTCGATCGACCTCGTGCTCGACGGCGTCTTCACCCACGTGACCTAATCGGGCAGCCGGGTGACGGGCGCCGTCAGCAGCCCGACGATCGCGTCGACCAGCGTCGTCGCGGTCTCCTGCCAGCCGGGGCCCGCCCGCGGCGCGCGTTCGCGTTCGGCGCAGGTGTGCAGCAGGACCTGCCGGGCCATGTCGCTGCGGGCGGCCCGGACCGGCGGCGGCAGGTCCCGCAGGCAGCGGTTCAGGCCCGCGGCGGTGGCCTGCACGGCGCCGCCGTCGAGGGCGTCGTCCACGATGACCTGCCGCAGCACCGGATCGGCCATGACCTGGGCGCAGAAGCGGGCGTACCAGCTGGGCCCGTCGTGGGCGGCCAGGTGCTCGGTGAGGGGCAGCACCAGGCAGCTGACCCAGTCGCGGATCTCGGTGCTGCCGGCGTGGCGCTCCACGAGGGGGCCGGTGAGCTGCTCGATCTGCCGGGTGTGCCGGTGCACGATGGCCCGGACCAGCTCGGTCTTGCTGCCGAAGTGGTAGCCCACCGCGGTGTTGTTGCCCTGGCCGGCCTCGTCGCTGATCTGCCGGTTGGAGACGGCGACGACGCCGTACTGGGCGTACAGCCGCTCGGCCGTGGCGAGGATCGCCTGCCGGGTCTCCTGGGCCCGGCCCGGCCGCGCGGCGCGGGCGGGGGTGGCGGGGGCTCCCGGGGCGGGGTTCACCTGGACATTCTTGCCGATGGGCGGGATGGCCGGCCACCGGCCCGCGTCGCGACCCGGGCCGGTGTCGACCGGGAGCCTCAGCGCCCGACCGGGTGGCCCCGGCGGGACGCGGCCCAGGTGCCGGCGGCGCGCTGCTGGGCGTGCTCCGCCTTGGCCTTCAGCTGATCGATCGCCGCGAGCACGCCGGTGGCCCGGTCATCGAGCATGCCCTGCGCGCTGAGCACCTCGATCAGGCTCTCCTGGGCCTGCAGCAGGTTGCGGACCGCGCGGCAGGCGGAAGTGATCTCCGGCTCGGTGCCGCCGTCCTCGTCCATGCCTGAAATGTACAAGTATTTTCGCTGGTGAAGGGCCGGGTGGGGGCGATTCATCCGTCTGACCATGCCGGTCCGCCCGCTACCGTGCGGTGATGGACCTCGACTTCGCGGATCCGGAGTTCCTGCGGGACCCGTACCCCGGTTTGGCTCTGCTGCGCGAGCGCGCGCCGATCAGCTGGCACGCCGCGACCGGCCGGTGGCTGGCCGCCGGCCACGCCGCGGTGGGCGCGGTGCTGCGCGACCGCGGCCTCGGCCGGTTCTGGCGGGACCGCGAGCCCGCCGCGGTGTACGAGCCGTTCAACCTGCTGCACCGCCACCAGATGATGGAGAACGAGCCGCCGGTGCACACCCGGCTGCGATCGCTGGTCGCGAAGGCCTTCACCCGCGGGCACGTCGAGCGGCTGGGCCCGGCCGTCGCCGCCGAGGCGGCCGCGCTGCTGGCCGCCGCCGGGACCGAGTTCGACCTGCTCGCCGCGGTCGCCGAGCCGCTCGCGGTCACGGTCATCGCCGAGCTGCTCGGTGTGCCCGCCGCCGACCGGCACCGGCTGCGCCCCTGGTCGGCGGCGATGGTGCGGATGTACGAGGTGGCGCCCACCCCGGCGACGGAGGTCGCGGCCCTGACCGCCTGCCGGGAGTTCGCCGACTACCTGCGCGACCTGGCCGCCCGCCGCCGCGCCGAGCCGCGCGACGACCTGCTCAGCCGCCTCGTCGCGGTGCGTGACGGCACCGATCGGCTCTCCGGCGACGAGCTGGTGGCCTCGGCGATCCTGCTGCTCAACGCCGGTCACGAGGCCTCGGTCAACGCCCTCGGCGGCGGCGTGGTGGCGCTGCTGCGGCACCCCGCCCAGCACGCCCGGCTGCGCGCCGACCGCGGGCTGATCCCCACCGCGGCGGAGGAGATGATCCGCTACGACCCGCCGCTGCACATGTTCGTCCGCACCGCCGCCGCCGACGTCGAACTGGCCGGGGTGACGATCCCCGCCGGCGGCCAGGTGGCCGCGCTGCTCGGCGCCGCCAACCGCGACCCGGCGGCCTTCACCGACCCGGACTCCTTCGACGTCGGCCGCGACCCGAACCCGCACGTCGGCTTCGGCGCGGGACTGCATTTCTGCCTCGGCGCCCCGCTGGCCCGCCTCGAATTGCGGACCGCCCTGGCCGCCCTGCTCGATCACGCGCCCCGGCTCGCCCTGGCCGCCGATCCGGTGCACCGTCCGACCTTTGTGCTGCGTGGTTATACTGCCGTCCCGCTCACCACTCGGCCGTCCTGAACGCCGACGCGATATCGGGTGTTTTCCCGGCGAAATAACTGTTTCATGTGTGACCTGTCACGTCATTGAACGTGTTCGGGGGTGACCCGGAAAAGGTTCCCGGCCTAAGATCGACAAGTCCCGGTCGAAGATCGTGACAACCATCGATGACCAGGAGATCTGCAGCGGTGTCTGATCGCCCCACCAGGGTCTGGAACGGTGTGACCATTCCGGAGTCCGGCGTCTATGTCCTCGATGAGGCGCACAAGCGGATCGGCTTCCACGCCCAGCACATGATGGTCAGCCCGGTCCGCGGCGAATTCATCGAGGCGACCGCGACCATCGTGGTGGCCGAGGATCCGCTGCTGTCGTCGGTGACCGCGAGCATCCGGGCCGCCACGATCGACACCAACAATGCCGAACGCGACACCCATCTGCGCAGTCCCGACTTTCTCCACGCCGATGTGTATCCCACCCTGGAATACCGCAGTACCGGGGCCAAATGGCTGGGCGGCAGCGACCCCATCTTCCAGTGGGCGCGGCTGCGCAACAATCCGCTGAGCCGCCGCGGCACCGCCGCCGAGCTCCCGGAGGCGGCCGCCGCGACGGCCGCCGCCCGGTTCGTGCTGACCGGGGATCTGACCATCAAGGATGTGACCCAGCAGGTCGACCTGCAGATGGACTTCGGCGGGGCGCGCCGCGACCCGTACGGCCGGGACATCATCGGTTTCAGCGCCACCGCCGAGATCAACCGGGAGGACTACGGCCTGGTGTGGAACGTCGCCCTGGACAGCGGCGGCTTCCTGGTGGGTCGCAAGGTCCGGATCGAGATCGCCGGCGAGGCCATCCACCAGCCGAGCTGATCGGCCGGCCGGGCCGGCCGGTAGATTCCCGCAGCATGGACAGCGGCGGCACGGCGGATGAGCGGGCGGGCATCTCGACGGCGAAGGAGGCCGCGGACCACGAGTTGATCGTGGCCTTCGGCCGGTTGCAGGGGGCGGCCAACCGGCTGGAGCACATCCTGGGCCGGGCCGTCGAGCAGGAGTCCGGGATCAGCCACCTGATGTTCGAGGTGCTGCTGATCCTGGCCCGGGCCGGCGGCGACGGCCTGCCGATGAAGGCCATCGGCCGTGCGCAGGTGCTCACCACCGGGGGCGTCACCCGGCTGGTCGACCGGATGGCGGCGGCCGGGCTGGTGGAGCGCGCCGACGACCCCGGCGACCGGCGCGGGCGGCTGGTGCGGCTCACGCCGCTCGGTGAGCAGACCGCGGTGCGCGCCGCCACGGTGCACGTGACCAATATCCAGCGCTTCTTCCTCGACCCGCTGCCGCCCGCGCACCGGGACCGGTTCATGGACGACCTGCGGCTGCTCAGCCGCGCGGCGCAGGCCGCGCTGCCACCGCTGCGGTAACCCGGGCCTCGGGGCGGGAATTCCTGACGCGTCAGTTACTGTTGCATCAGTAGAACGCGTCTTCCCGACCTAGCAGTCACGAGGAGTTGCCCGATGAGCACGCTCGACTTCACGATCTTCGACCTGGACTTCCCGGCCGGCAGCAAGAACAAGACGGCGACCCTGGTCACCGGCGAACACGACGCGCTGCTCGTCGACGCCGCCTTCACCCGGGCCGACGGGCACCGCCTGGCCGCCGCCGTCCTCGACTCCGGCCGGACGCTGCGGACGGTGCTGATCAGCCACGGCGACCCGGACTTCTACTTCGGCGCCGAGGTCATCGCCGACGCCTTCCCCGAGGCGACCTTCGTCGCCACCGCGCCCGTCATCGAGCACATCCGGCACTCGTACGAGGGCAAGCTCAAGGCATGGGCGGCGCTCGGCGCGAACCTGCCCACCCGGCTGGTCGACCTCACGCCGCTGGCCGGCGACCTCACCCTCGAAGGCCACCGCTTCGAACTGCGGGGCGGCCCCGCCGGCCTGCCCGACCGCCACTACCTGTGGCAGGCCGAACACCGCGCACTGCTCGGCGGGGTGCTGCTCTTCGCCGGCGAGCACGTCTGGACGGCCGACACCGCACGGCCGGAGCAGCGTGTCGCCTGGATCGCGCTGCTGGACGAGATGGCCGCGCTGGACCCGCGACTGGTCGTACCCGGTCACCGGCTGCCCGGCGCGCCCGCCGACGTCAGCGCCGTGGCCGCCACCCGTGACTACCTGGTCGCCTTCGACGAGGAACTCGCCCGGGCGGCCGACGGCGCCGCACTCACCGAAGCGCTGGTGCGGCGCTACCCCGGCAACGGCATGCTGATCGCGGCGCAGATCGGCGCCAAGGTCGCCAAGAACGAGATGACCTGGGGCTGACGGTGACCTCCGAGACGATCGACTTCGCGACCTCCACCCGGCCCGCCGACGTGGTCCGCCGGCAGTACCTGGCGTCGGCGGCCGGCGACCTCGAAGCCCTGCGCGCCACGCTGGCTCCCGACGTGGAGTGGACCGAGATGGCGGGCTTCCCGCTCGCCGGCACCTACCGCACGCCGGCCGGCGTCACGGCCGGCGTGATGGATCGGCTGGGTGCGGGCTGGGAGAGCTGGACGGCGCACGACGACACCTACGTGGCCGACGGTGAGAACGTTGTCGTCCTCGCCCGTTACACCGCCGTCAACAAGGCCACCGGCAAGCCGATCGACGTCCGCGTGGCGCACCACTTCGTGGTCCGCGCCGGCCTGATCGTGCGCTTCGAGCAGTTCGTCGACACGCTGCGGGTTCGCGATGCGATGCCCGCCGACGACTCACGGTGACCGATCGTCGCGCGGGTGACCGGCCGCCGTCCGGCCACCCGCGCGGCGCGGTCAGCGCTGACCCGGCAACCAGCCGGTCGTTTCCGCCCACGGCTCCGCGACGGTCACCACGAGGTCGACCACCGGGTCCTTGACGTCGGTGTAGACGCCCAGGTCGCCGACGGCGGCGGCGAGGGCGCCCTTGAAGCGGGCGTACGCCGGAACCGCGTGCGGGTGGGCCCGGAACCAGTCGCGGAACAGCAGCGCCAGCCGCTCGTTCGGCGAGCCCGCGAGCCGGCAGTGCAGGTTGACCTGCTCCTCGCCGGAGACCCGCTTGTGCCAGTACCGCTTGACCCAGCGGTGCGCCGGGTCGTCGCGGCCGGCCGGCACGTGGTCCTGCTCGTACGGTCGCCTGACGAACCCGAGGGCGGCCAGGGGCTCGTCGAACGCGGCGGCGGCGGCGTCGAGGTCGGCGACACTGACCTGCAGATCGAAGACCGGCTTGGCCGCCATGCCGGGGATCGAGGTGCTGCCGATGTGGTCCACCCGCAGCGCGAGCGGCGCCAGGGCGGTCGCCACCTTGCCGACGAGAGCCGCCCCGGACTGCTGCCAGGCCGGGTCGTAGGGGGCGATGATCGTCGGGGCGGGAAGATCTGAAGTGCGCACGGCTCACCGTAGCCGCCGCCGGCCGCTCAGCTGAACCGGGCGACCGCCCGCAGCGGAGCGTGGCGCATCAGGAAGCCGAGCGGCACCCACGGCCAGGACGGCACCTGGGCGCGCGGGCGTTCCCGCTCGATGGCGCGCACCATGGCCCGGACCCCCTGCTGGGTGGAGACCATCATCGGCTTCGGCTTCGAGGCCGGGTTGGCCTCCGAGACGATGTAGCCGGGATAGACGGTGGTGACCCTGACCGGGGTGCCGAGCAGGTCGGCGCGGATGCCCTCGGCCAGCGCGGCGACGCCCGCCTTCGCGGCGGAGTAGGTCGTCATGCCCCGGGGCAGGCCGCGCATCGCGCTCATCGACGAGATCACCACCAGGTGGCCGTGCCGCTGCTCGCGGAAGATCTGCACCGCGGCCTCGCACTGCGCCAGCGCCGCCACGAAGTTGGTCTGGGCGCTGTGCAGGTTCGTGTCGAATCCACCCGTGCCGATCGGCCGGCCCTTGCCGCCGCCGGCGTTGACGATCACCCGGTCCAGGGTGCCGAACTCGGCGCGCACGGCCGCGAACCCCTCGAACACCTGCGCGTGGTCGGTCACGTCGAGCTGCCGTACCGTGACGGTGATGCCCGGATGGGCGGCGAGCAACTCGTCGCGCAGGGCGGCCAGGCGGTCCAGGCGCCGCGCGCACAGCGCGAGATTGCGCCCCCGCGCGGCGAAGTCGCGCGCCATCTGCTCGCCCAGCCCGGCGCTCGCCCCGGTGATCAGGATGTTCTTCCGTACGCCCACGCGCCCGACCTCTCCTCGCCGCGGATCCACCGGGCTCAGTCTCCAGCCTGGTCGATATCGCCGGGCGGCAGGGTCCCGGTCGCTACGCGTACGGCCAGAGGGATCTTCTGTTGTCCGCCCAGCGCTCGGTGTTGTTGTTGATGTTGTTCCCGGACTCGTACGGGCTCGGCCCCTGGTTGCCGGGCCGGGGCGTGTCGGGGCGCCGGTTCACCATGTCCGGCGAGATGGTCAGGGCCGGCCTGCCCGGCTCCGACGACCCGGCCCGGGTCCGCTCGGGCCACCGGCCGGCGCAGATGGTCGCCGCCACCATCATTGCGCCGAGCAGCAGGGCCGTCCCGGTACGCAGGGGAGTGGTCGCGTCGATGGTGCGACCCGCCACCGACAGGTTCCGCGGGAACAGGCCCAGCACGCCGACGGGGTCGACCAGCAGCGCCAGGTAGCCGGCCGCGAATCCGGCCCCGGTCAGCAGCACTCCGAGCGGCGAGAACCGCAGCGTCGCGAGCAGCCCGAGCAGGAGCCCGGCCCCGGCCAGGCAGATCACCGGCGGTACGAAGTCGCCGGTGTCGAAGGCGCCGCCGGTCTGCGCGTCGGCGAACACCTGGGCGGACCGGTCCTGACCGAAAGCGAGCAGCAGCCAGGAGAACGGGGCGACGTAGATCGCGGCGAGCAGCGTGTAGAGATGGCGCATGGCGGGCACCGTACCGACCCGCCGAGGTCCACGAGAGATCGACGAGGCTGACGGCGCCGATCTTTCGGATGGTGCTCAGAAGACGCGGAGGGTGTGACACGCGGGGGACTTTCGGCGCCTATCAAGAGGCGGTTCCGTCGATGCCGGTTAGCGCGGTCACCGCCAGCACGGCGGTGACCAGTGCGACGGCCACCAGCACCGCTACCCAGCCGGACACCCGCCGGCGGTACCACGCGATGCCCGGCGCCATGGTCCGGTGGCGACCGGTCGTGCTCGTGCTCAGGTCGTCGGAGACCGCGGTGGCGGGCAGGAGCGACACCATCGGCTGGGTCGGCCAGGACTCGACGATGGTGAATTCGGCGGTCGGCTGGTTCGTATCGGTGGAGACCGCCGCCGACCGGCCGCCGATCGCCGTCAGCCGGTCGCGCACCGACCGGGCCGTAGCGGGCCGGTCGGCAGGGTTCTTGGCCAGGAGCTCGGCGACCAACTGCTGCAGGTCGGGTGGGACATCGTCGCGGTGGGCGCGCAGCGGCACCGGGGGCTCGTCCAGATGCAGGTCGAGGACGTGGATCGGGGTCGCCGCGTTGAACGGTGGGGCGCCGACCAGCATCACGTAGAGCACGCAGCCCAGCGCGTACAGGTCGCAGCGGCCGTCGACCGATTGCCCGACCGCCTGCTCCGGTGCCATGTAGTGGCAGGATCCGACGATGGCGCCGGAGCCTGTCAGCGCCGCCTCGCCCGCGGCCCCCCACAGGCGGACGAGGCCGAAGTCGCAGACCTTCACGACCCCGGCCGGGTCGATGAGAATGTTCGAGGGCTTGATGTCGCGGTGCACGATGCCTGCCGCGTGCGCCGCGCCCAGCGCGTCGCAGATCTGGGCGGCGACCGACACGGCCAGCTCGACCGGCATGGGCCCCCGGTTGGCGAGCAAGTCGCCCATGCTTCGGCCTTCGACCAGCTCCATCACCAGGTAGGCGTCGTCGTCGACGACGTCGAAGTCGTACACCCCGACGATGTTGCGGTGCTCGAGCCGGGCCACCGAGTGCGCCTCCCGGCGGAGCCGTTCCACCGCCACCGGGTCGGCGCGCCACACCGGGTGGAGCAGCTTCACAGCCGCGTTGCGATCCAACCGGGTGTCCCGCGCACGCCACACGCTCGCCGTGCCACCGCGGCCCAGTTGCTGCTGGAGGCGGTAGCGACCGCCCACCACGTGCCCCGACATACGGCCGTCCTTTCTGCCCGGCCAGGATGCGGCCGGAGTGAGGCCCCTCGGCCGGGTGCCGCATGTCGTGGGTCGTGGTGGTCGGCCGCGGCGCCGGCCAACGGGGCGATCAACGCCCTCGCTGTTCGGTTACCTCAGAGAGGCGCCGCCCGCCCGTGCCGCGTTACACCCGTCCACGGACGGGGGACCCACCTTCGGCGGAGAAGACGAGCCGGCCCCGCCGCCGGCCTTGAGCGTCACCCGCTCAGGTATGTCGTGCTCACCCAGGTCAATGCGGTGCCGGCGCCCGTGTAGCGTGCTGACTCGGCTCTTTCGACGACGGGATTCGGTGCCTTGGATGACGAGGAACTCGCGAGTGCCCTGTCCGCCGCTGTCCGGGGGGACCCGGGCGCCTTCGCCGCTGTGTGGCAGGCGACGCAGCCGGCGGTGCTCAGGTATTTGCGTGTCATCGTCGGCGAGGCGGCCGAGGACGTGGCCTCCGAGACCTGGCTCCAGGCGGCCCGGGACCTGCGCAGATTCTCCGGAGCTCCGCCCGCCTTCCGGGTGTGGCTGTTCACGATCGCCCGCAACCGCGCCATCGACGAGCATCGCCGCGCCCGGCGCCGGCCGGAGGAGCCGAGCGACCTGCCGGACCGGAACCTGGCGGCGGTCCAGCCCGACGTGGCCCAGGACGTGATCCAGAAGGCGGACACCGACTGGGCGCTGAGCATGATCGCTTCGCTGCCGCAGGACCAGGCCGAGGCCGTGATGCTGCGGGTGGTGGCCGGGCTCGACGTGGCACAGACCGCTCAGGTGCTCGGCAAGCGGCCCGGGGCGGTGCGCATCGCGGCGATGCGCGGTCTGCGGCGGCTGGCCGGGCACGCCGAGGTGCAGGCCCGCCGCCGAGCGGCCGGGCCGTCGCTGGATCTGCACGCGCCGCGTCCGGAAGGGGTGTAACGCGATGCGACTGCGGGACGCTTTTTCCCATGTCATGGGTGGTTCACGAAGGCGCCGGATCGGGTCGCGCGAGGTCGAGCAGTTGCTCACCGCCGGCTCGGACGCTGCCGCGTACCCCGGTCTGAGTGATCTCCTCGCCGCCGCGGCGGCACCGCCGCGGCCGGACGAACTGGTCGGTCTGCGGGCGGCGATGGCCGCGTTCGAGGCCGCGGGCCACCAGGGCCCGACCAGCGTCGCGGTCGCGAGCAGGCGCCGGGGTTTCGCCAGGTCGGCGGTCGTCAGGGTGGCCGCGGGCGTGGCTGTCGTCCTGTTCGGCGGCACGGCGGTGGCGGCCGAGACCGGCAACCTGCCGGGTTCCTCCCAGCAGCACGCCCACGAGCTGTTCTCCGGTCTCGGCGTGCCTGCTCCCGGCGCCCGCCCGACCCCGACGGTTCCCGTTGTGTCCCGGAGCGCCATCGTGCCTACCCCCACGCCAAGCTCGGTCAGCCCGAGCGAGACCCCGGGCCCGGCCGGCGCCGCGACGCGCGGGCTGTGCCGATCCTGGCAGGCCCGGCAGAAGAACCCGAAGAAGAAGCCGATGAAGGCCGAGTCCCTGCAAAAGCTGGCCGCGGCGGCCGGCGGCCCGGAGGACATCGCCGCCTTCTGCACGGCCCTGCTGGCGGACGACCCGAGCGTGACCACCACCCCGAGCCCGGCCGAGGCCTCGCCCACGCCGAGCCATCCGGGTAAGGGTAAGGCCAAGGGGCACAGCAAGAAGGGGTAGACAGACCGCCATGGCTGATCCACTGCTCGACCGGGACACCGCGGCGGCGGCCCTGGCCCAGGTCTGCGCCGCCGCCGGCCCCTACCTCGACGCCCTGGCCGAGCGGCCCGTGCACGATCCGGCCGCCGGGTCGCTCGCCGGCCTGGGCGGGCCGTTGCCGGAGGAGGGCACCGGCACCACCGCGGCCGTCGACCGGCTGCTCGAGATCGGTACGGTCACCGCCACGGCCTCGTCCGGCCCGCGGTTCTTCCACTTCGTCACCGGCGGCACCACCCCGGCCGCGCTCGCCGGCGACTGGACCGCCGCGCTGCTGGACCAGAACGCCTTCGCCCGGGTGTCGTCCCCGTTCGCGCACGAGGTGGAGACCGTGGTGCTCGGCTGGCTGCGGGAGCTGTTCGGCCTGCCGGCCGGCTGGGGCGGGGCCCTGGTCGGCAGCGCCACGTTCGCCAACTTCACCTCGCTCGGCTGCGCCACCCAGTGGTGGGGCGAGCGGCACGGCGTCGACACGGTGCGCGACGGGCTCTCCGGGCTGCCGCGGATGGCGGTGTTCTCCGGCGGCTACGTGCACGCCTCGGCCCGCAAGGCGCTGCAGATGCTCGGGCACGGGCGCGATGCCGTCCAGGTCTGCTCGCGCAACGACGTCGGCCGGGTCGACCTGGTGGAGATCGAGCGGCGGCTGATCGCGCTCGACGGCGCCCCCGCGGTGATCATCGCCAACGCGGGGGAGGTCAACGCCGGCGACTTCGATCCGGTGGACGCCCTGGCCGGGCTGGCCGAGCGGTACGGCGCCTGGCTGCACGTCGACGGCGCGTTCGGGCTGTTCGCCGCCCTGTCCCCGCGCAGCGCGCACCTCGTGCGGGGGATCGACCGGGCGCACTCCGTCGCCGCCGACGCGCACAAGTGGCTCAACGTGCCGTACGAGAGCGGGTTCGCGCTGGTCCGGGAGCCGGACCGGCTCGGCACGGCGTTCGGCATGCCCGGGGCCGCCTACCTGCCCGGCCCGCAGGACCCCGGCGGCGGCTACGGCTTGTACGGGCCCGAGTCGTCGCGCCGGGCTCGGTCGCTGCCGATCTGGGCGACCCTGACCGCGTACGGGCGCCAGGGGCACCGGGCCATGGTGGAGCGGCACCTCGACCTTGCCCAGCACCTGGCCCGGCGCGTCGACGAGGCGCCCGAGTTGCAGCGCCTCGCCGACGTGTCGCTGTGCATCGTGTGTTTCCGGGTCGCGCCGCCCGGCGTACCGGATGAGGATCTTGATCGGCGTAACCGGGCCGTCGGCGCGGCGCTGATCGCCGACGGCCGGGTCTTCTGCGGGACCACCGTCTATGGCGGCCGGGTGGCGTTGCGGCCCGCCATCGTCAACTGGCGCACCACCGTGGCCGACATCGACCTGTTCGTCGATGTGGTCCGGGAGCTGGCCGGCCGCGTCACCGCGGAGCCTTAGCCGGTGGCCGCGCTGTCGCGGGCGATGCGGACCAGTTCGAGCAGGCCGTCGGCGTATTCCTGGGACTCGGCGTGTGCCTCGGCGAAGGGCGGCTGGAAGCCCACCCCCTCCCACTGCTGGGTCTGCTCGTTCCAGAGGTCGTTGCCGATCTCGAAGTTCCAGGCGACGATGCCCAGCTCGTAGTGGAGCTGGTCGGCCGAGTTGCCCGCCGCCGAATACAGCACGTCGGCGACCGGGCCGGTGTACGCCGGCCAGGTCACCGTCCCGCGCCCGGCGCCGATGGCACCGATGATGCGGCGCGCGCTGTCCAGGAAGTATTTCGACTCGTCGATCGACGGGCGGGGCAGGGTGACCCGGCCCGCGGCCTTGTACGCCCCCGGCGACCACATGAAGTAGCCGCCGTAGCTGTGCACGTTCAGCGAGTACTTGATGTTCGGGTGGGCCTTCGCGAACGCGATCACGTTGCTGCTCTCCGCCTCGGACAGCTCACCCGTGCCCGAGTACACCCCCGACAGGCAGTTGGTGCTGGCGCCCACGTAGCCGTCGAAGAGGGAGCCGACCGTGTAGTTACGGTTCACGTCGACGCCCCACTGGTTGCGCAGGCGGGGGTCGCGTGCTGTGCCCGTACAGTGGTTGACCAGGTTTTTTCTCTGGAAGTTGAAGTCGTTGAACGAGTAGTTCGCGCCGTCGGGGTTGACCGTGGGGATGACGAAGATCTCGACCGAGTTGAGCAGCGCGCGGGTCGCCGGGTCGGTCCGGTAGTTGGCCAGCAGGCGCTCGGCGAACTCCATGGTCACCAACGGTGTCGCCCATTCCCGGGCGTGTTCCTGGCTGTAGGCCAGCACGCCCACCTTCGAGCCGTCGCGGACCGCGCCGATCCGTAGCGCCTGCACCGTCCACGGCCGCCGGGTGACCTCGGTGCCGGCCAGGCCGTCGTCGAGCCGCGCCGGGCCGGCGACCGGCATCGGCAGACCCGCGGAACCGTCCTCGACGAAGGCGGTGAAGCGCCGCGGGTAGCGCGCGGTGATGAAGGCGGCCACGTCGTCGGTCGTGCTGATCACCTTGCCGCCGGCATCGGTGGCCAGCGAGACGGTCAAGACCCGGTCCCGGTACGTCGTACCGAGCGGCCGGTTCGCCCGTCCCGGGTCCAGCGTGCGCACCTGGACGCCGTTGAGGCCCTGGTCGCCGAACCGCACCGACTCCACCACGACGGCCGCCACGGCGGGGTCACCGAGGTAGGCCGCGGCCGTCCGGCGGTAGCCCTGCGTCTTGTTGGGCAGGTTGACCACGTCGACCAGGCCGCGGTACTGCCGGCCCAACCGCTGGATCCGCGCCCGCAGGTCCGTCGGCGTCAGGTACGCGTCGATGAAGTCCTTCTGGTAGCCGCTCGGCAGCGGGGGAGGGGTCGCGTTCGGCCAGGCCGCCGGGGTGATCACCCGCGACTGCCCGCCGAGGCTGGAGGTCGCGCGCACCGTGACCGGCTTCGCGGGCAGCCGCTGCGGCACCTGCACGTGATACTGGTATTCGCCCGCGTCCTCGAACCGGTACAGCGCATAGCTGCCGGTGGTGCCGTCGGCGGTCGTCCAGGTCACCGTGATCTCGACGTCCGGGTCGTCGGAGGCCGACGTGGCGACCTGCGTCTGCAGGAACGTCCGGCCGCCGCTGCTCCACCAGTAGGCCTGCAGGAACTGCAGGGTGTCCACGCCGGCGGCCCGGGCGGTGCTCCGGCGCTCGGCGAGCCGGCGGGCGCCGTCGGCCTCGGTCTGGATCACCTGTACGGCGACCGCGCCGCGCGCGGTGAGCGCGGCCAGCTCGGCGGAGGTGACCACGACATCGGCCATGACCTGCCCGTCCGTGCTCCGGGGCCGGGTCGCGACGTCGGCGCCGGAGGCGACCAGGTCCTGGAACGTGGCCTCGTCCGGCAGCCGGAAGCGGATCAGGGCGGTCTCGCCGGCGGCCGGCGAGACCGCCGGGCCGGCCGCGGTGGCGGGTGGTGCGGCGGCGCTCGCACCGGGCTGGGTGAGTAGTCCGATCGTCAGTACGGCGGTGGCGGCGGTGGCCGCCCAGCGGCGTCGGGATGACATCGAGCCTCCTGCGACATCGAAGGATGGTGATTTCCACACCAGCCCATCAATCGAATGCTGTCAACTCCATTGGGTCGGCGGCGGCGATCACCCCGGCACCGCCGGCATGCTCGGCGAAGCGCTCGCGGCCGCTCAGGTGGCGTTCGTTATATTTCCGAAGTGACAGGTGAAGGCGCTCGGGTGATCGCCGGTCGGTATCGGCTGGGGAAGATCCTGGGCCGGGGCGGGATGGGCGCCGTCTGGCAGGGCACCGACACGCTGCTCGACCGGGACGTAGCGGTCAAGGAGATCTACCTCCCGGGCGCCGAGCACGGGCCTGTCGATCCTGATGATCCGCGGATCCGGCGGGCGATCCGCGAGGCCCAGGCGGCGGCCCAGCTGCGCCACCCCAACATCGTCACCGTCCACGACGTCGCCCTCGACGCCGGCCGGCCGTGGATCGTCATGGAACTGGTCGACGGGCCGTCCTTGGCGGATGTCATCGCGAAGGACGGTGCGCTGCCCTCGGCCCGGACCGCCGAGATCGGGCTGCAGGTCCTTGACGCGCTGAGCGCCGCCCACCGCCGGGGCACTGTGCACCGCGACGTCAAACCGGCGAACATTCTGATCGACACGGACCGCGCCATGCTGACCGACTTCGGCATCGCGGCGGTGGAGGACGCCTCCGCGCTCACCATGACCGGGCAGATGGTCGGCTCTCCGGCCTACATGGCGCCGGAGCGGATCAACGGCGATACCGCTGCCCCGGCCACCGACATGTGGGCGCTCGGCGTCACCCTGTACACCGCGGTGGCCGGCCGGTCACCGTTCCACCGCGAGGACACGCAGGCGACCATCGTGGCGATCCTCACCAGGCCACCGCCGGTGCCGATCGGCGTCGGGAACCTCTGGCCGGTCCTCGCGGGCCTGCTGGAGAAGGACCCGGCCCGCCGGCTGACCGCCGACCGGGCCCGTCCGCTGCTGGCCGCCGAGGCCCGCAACGACGCCACCCTGCAGTGGACGCCGCCGGCGCGGACGATGGTCGCGCCCCCGGCCCAGCAACCGTTCCACCAGCCGACCCCCAGCCCGGCTCCGTTCCAGCCACCGATGCAGCGGGGCATGCTGCCCGCCGGCTTCCCCGTCCAACTCGTCACGCTGACGGTGGGCGACCGCACCGGCTACACGCTGCGGGCGTACGTGCCGAACGACGACGGGTGGACCAAGCCGGTGTTCGCCAGCGCCGCCGGGAGGCTGCGGCTGATGCCCCGCCCGGAACAGGCGGCCGGGTTCGCGCTCTCGACCTCGGAGCATGACCTGTCCGGAATACCCCACTGGGATCGGCTGCGCGAGTCGATGTCGCGGGCCTACCTGTCGTTGTTGGACGAGAACCGGTACGACCTGGACATCCCGGCGGTCAACCTGGAGATGGACCCGGCCCGGTGGTTGCCCGACCGGATCGTGAAGGCCGGCTTGATCGCGCGCGAGCTGATGCTGGCCCTGGACATCAAGGCGGCCTACCCGTTCCTCGGCACCGGCGCCCCGCTCGACCGGTTCGACGGCGAGCTGCGCCGGGTCGCCGGCCGGCCGCGCCGCCACCACATCAAACATTGGCAGCAACTCGACAGCGCTCTGCTGGCCGGCTGGTGGCAGACCGTCGCCGACATGATCGACACGCGACTGGACTGGCGCGGCTGACGGCGGTGCCGGCAGGGATCTTGACACAGTAGACGGTTGCTGGGACATTCCACCCCGGATGGGGGGAGTCCCGCATGCTGTTCCGTGCCGTGCACGCCGAGCAGGCCGTCGCCACGGTCCTCGCCGAGATCGACCGCCTCGGCCTGCGGGCGGACGTCGACCTGGTCGGGCCGACGATGCGGGTGCGGCTGCTACGGGACGGGACCCCGGTCGCCCTCGGCTATGGCAAGGGCCGGGGCGCGCAGGGCACGGTGAGCGCGTACGCGGAAGCCCTCGAGCGCTACCTCATGTCCGCGCGCGACAACCGCCGATTCAGCTCGCACAACACCGTACTGTTGGCCGCCTCGACCGTCGCCGCCCAGCCGGCGCTCGCCGCCGACCTGGTCATTCAGCGCTGGGCGGCCGAGTTTCCGGCCGCCGCGGCGGCCTGCGCCGAATACCACGGCCCGGCCGGCACCGTCCGTTACCCGACTTTCCTCGCCGATCCCCGCTACTACCGCGCGCCTGCCCCCGGCGACACGGTCGAGCCCTACTGCAGCCTGCTGCGCTATTCCTCCAGCCTGGGCACCGCCGCCGGGCTGACCGTGACCGAGGCCGTCTACCACGGCCTCTGCGAGCTGGTCGAGCACGACGGTCTCTCGCAGGCGCTGCTGCGCTGGTTCGTCGCGGGACGGCCGGAGGTCGACGTCGTGGAGCCGGCCGCGCTGCCGCCCCCGCTGCGCACGCTGCACGACGAGGCCACCGCGGCGGCCGGCGCGAGCGTTCACCTGCTTGACCTGACCACCGACCTCGGTGTCCCCGTCTACCTCGCGGTCAGCGGCCCCGACCTGCTGGGCGCCGGCGCCTCGACCTGGGGTTCGTACGCGGCCGAGCGGGCCCTGAGCGAGCTGATCCAGACCTCCACCCTGGCGGGCGAGACCACCGGCGCCCCGCCCGCCGATCGTCTCGCCGCCTGGCCCGCGTTGCAACGCTGCGTACTGATGCCGATCGACGAGCTGCTCGCGGGCCCGGTGCGCAGCGTGGCCCTGCGCGGCGACACCGGCGACGGCACAGCGGCGGACGGGCTGGCCCGGGCCGGCCGGATGCTCGGCGACCGCGGCGTGCGCTACCACGTGTGCGAGCTGGCCCCGGCGGACTCACTGATCGCAGTCGCGACCACCATCGCCCCCGGGCTGGAGCGCTTCAGCCTGGTGCGGCACGGCGTACCGGTCATCCCGACCGGACGCGGGCACCACCTGTGGCCGGCACCGCAGCCGGCCGCCTGATAAGTAGGGAGAGCCCACGATGCCCCTGACCACTGACGATGAGCCTCGCGACCCGCGGATCTGCTTCCACCCGGGCGACGCCTGGCTGGTCGACGAGGAACCCCGCGACCCGCGCGTCTGTTTCCACCCCGGCGACGCCTGGCGCGGGTCGCTCACGGAGACCGACGAGCGGGCCCTGGCCGTACTCGCCAAGATCTGAATCTCCTTGCGCGAGGTCACCGAGGCAGCCGGCGCCGAGAGGCGCCGGCTGTTCGACCGCGATTTCTCCCTCTGGTACGCGGCCAGGGCCGTCTCCGTCTTCGGCACCGCCGCGAGCGCCGTGGCGCTGCCGCTGCTGACCTACCGCACCAGCGGATCGGCCGCCCTGACCGCCGCGGTCGTCGGCCTGGAAGCGCTGCCCTACCTGCTGTTCGGCCTGCTCGCCGGCGCGGCGGCCGACCGGCTGCGGCGCCGGGTCATGATGGTCACCGCCGACCTGTGCTGCGCCGCCGCGCTCGCCACCGTTCCCGCCGCCGCGGCCCTCGGGGTGCTGAGCGCATGGCACGTGCTCGCGGTCGCCTTCGCCATCGGCTGCGGATTCTGCTGGTTCGACGCCGCGGCCTGGGGATCGTTCGTGGCCCTGGTGGGCAAGGCGCGGCTGACCCGGGCCAACAGCCTGATCTGGTCCACCGAGATCGGCGTGGAGATCGTCGCCCCGGCCGCCGCGGGCCTGGTGGCCACGATCGCGAACCCGAGCGCGGTGCTGGCCGCCGACGCCGGGACCTACCTCGTCTCCGCCGCCCTGCTCACCTTGATCAGAACCCCGCTGGACGCGAGCGGGGGGAGTCCCCGGCGCAGGCTGCGCACCGAGATCGGCGAGGGCCTGCGCTGCCTGTGGCAGATGCCCGTCGTCCGGACGCTCACGCTGGCGGGTTTCGCTCTCAACGCCGCGGCCGGCGGGGTGATCGGCCTGCTGGTCGTGCACGCGCACACGGCCCTGGGGCTGGGAACCACCGACGGGCGCCTCGGCCTGCTCTACGCGGCCGGTGCCGCCGGTTCGCTGGCCGGCGCGGCGGCCCTGCCCTGGCTGTCCCGCCGGGCCGGCCAGGGCGCGGTGTCGATCGCCGGCTTCGCCTTGTTCGTGGCGTCCATCGTGGCGCTGGCCTGGGCGTCGGGCTTCATGGTGGCGCTCGCGCTGTGGGCGGTGTGGGCGACGGCCCGGCTGGCCGTGAACGCCAACAGCGTCACCGTGCGGCAACTGCTCACGCCGGACGAATTACAGGGCCGGGTCAACACCACCGGGCGGATGATCTCCTGGGGCGGCACGCCGTTCGGCGCGCTGATCGGCGGCCTCACGGCGCAGGCGTACGGGGTCCGCGTCGCGTACCTGCTGCTCGCGGTGCCGGCGGCGGTGGCACTCGGCTGGCTGCTGGCGTCTCCGGTCCGCGGGCTGCGGCTGCCCGCCGAATAGCACCCTCGCCATCCGGGTCTTGTCTATCCATGGGTCGTGGCTGCTCTCGCGGGAGCCTTGGCGGCGATCCGTGGTGCCGCCCGCAGGCGCAGGAAGAGCCCGGCCGAGGCGAGCAGGGCCACCGCGGCGATGGCGTAGCCCACCTCGATGCCGCGGTGGGTGGCCTGCCAGCCGATCACCGACATGACCACCGCGCCGACGGCCTGCATCAGCAGGGACTGCACGGACAGCACCGTGGCGCGCTCGCCCGGCTCGACCCGCTCGTGCAGCAGGTGGGCCTGCGCCGGGAAGCCGGCGCCGAGCCCGATGAACAGCACGCAGTAGGCCACCCCGGCGAGCACCGTGGCCGCCGTCCCGGACAGCAGCGCGCAGCCCGCGAGCCCGGCCAGGGCCAGCGCCGACACGCTCCAGCCGGCCGTCGCGGCCCGGGCGTGCGACCCGAGGTGCCGCACCGCCGCGACGGCCAGCATCCCGCCGATCGCGTCCGCGCCGAAGCCCGCCGCCGCGACCACCGCATAGGTGGCGGCGGCGCGGGGGCCGGACGAGAGCCCGGCCAGCCAGGCGGGCGTGAGCAGCTCGATGGTGCCCAGCGCGACGCCCGCCCCGGCGGCGGCCAGCAGCACCCGGGTCAGGGCGCGGTCGCGGCCCGCCACCCGCAGCCCGGCGGCGACGGTGGCCGGCACGCCGCGCAGCACGGCGGCCAGGGCCGGCCGCGGATGCGGCGGCTCGGGCAGCCGGATGGTGAGCAGCGCGCGCAGCACCTCCGCGCCGGCGGCCAGCAGCACCGGCACGGCCAGCGCCGGCAGCCCGCCGACGCCGCCCAGGACCAGCGGCAGCAGCCCGCCGACCAGGGTGCCGGCGCCCAGGGCCAGGGAGGCGGCGACCTCGCCGCGGGCCAGGCCGGGGGTCAGGTCGGCCTCCCGGCCGAGCTCCGCGTGGACGGTGTCGACGTACCAGGCCTCCAGCGGGCCGGTGGACAGCGCCCGGGCCACCCCGCGCAGCACGGCGGAGGCCAGGAACAGCGCGACGGTCTCGGCGAGGCCGAGCAGCAGCAGACCGGCGGCGCCGGCGACCGCCGAGGCGATCAGCACGGGCCGCCGCCCGAGGACGTCGGCCAGCCCGCCGGTGGGCAGCTCGAGGATCGCGATGGTGAGCCCGTAGACGACGCCGACGACCGCGATCGTGGACACCGGCAGGCCGCGGTCGAGCGTCAGCAGGACCAGCGGGACGAGGTAGAGGCCGGCCGGCAGCCAGAGCAGGAAACTCAGCAGTGCGTAGCGGCGCGCGGCCGCCCGGCCGGTCATCGGTCCGCGGCGCGGGGGAAGCCGGCCACCACGATGGAGACCACGGTGGTCGCCGGGTCGTCGGAGTCGCGGGCGCGCAGCTCGTCGAGGTGGGCGTAGAAGCGGTCCCACAGCTCGGCCATGGACGCCTCGGTCAGCCGTACCAGAAGGTCGCCGATGCCGGCGGCCTCGACCCAGGCCGGCGCCAACCGGTCCTGCTCGGTCTCGAAGCGCTCGACGTCGCCGATGAGGACCTCGACCTGCCGGCGGCGCATCATGGCCGCCGCTTCCCGCCCGGCGTCGGTCGCCGCCAGCTGCGTGTTGCTCCAGCCGGTCGTGCGGTGCACGGCCGCCCAGCGGCGCTCCCGGGGATGTCGGCGCCCCTGCGGGTCGGCCGGCGCCTCGGCGACGAAGCCGTGCTTGGCGAGGATGCGCAGGTGGTAGCTGGTGGACCCGGTCTCGGTGTGCAGCCGCTGCGCCAGCTCGGTGGCGGTCGCCGGCCCGTGCCGCCGCAGCAGCGCGAGCATCTGCACCCGCAGCGGGTGGGCCACGGCCTTGAGGTCGGCGGGATCGGTGACGTGGCGGTCTTGCTGAGGATCGGTCATGCGCTGACGGTAACCCATGCAGAGATAGTTCTGCAGAGAAACCTCTGTAAGCCTGCCGACAGTGCGACAGGGGACGGCAGGAGATGATCGTCGGATGCGGTATCCGATGAGCGAGGTCGAAGTCCGGGAGGCGATCACCCAGGCGCACCGCGGCCAGTGGGCGCGGGTGGTCGCCGCCCTGGCCCGGCGCTTCGGCGACCTCGACATCGCCGAGGAGGCGACGGCCGAGGCGTTCGTGACCGCCGTCGAGCGGTGGCCGGCCGACGGCGTACCCCCGAATCCCGGCGCCTGGCTGACTACGACCGCCAACCGCAAGGCCATCGACCGGCTCCGGCGCGAGAGCAAGCGCGACGACAAGCACAAGGAGGCTCACGCGCTGTTCGACGACGACCCGCCCGAGCCGGTCGGCGCCATCGACGACGAGCGGCTCCGGCTGGTCTTCACCTGCTGTCACCCGGCGCTCGCGCCGGAGGCCCGGGTGGCGCTGACGCTGCGCATGGTCGGCGGCCTGACCATGCCCGAGATCGCCCGCGCCTTCCTGGTGCCCGAGGCCACCATGGGGCAGCGGATCACCCGGGCGAAGGCCAAGATCAAGGCGGCGGGGATCCCGTACCGGGTGCCGGGCGCGGAGGATCTCCCGGCGCGTGTCTCCGGCGTGCTGGCCGTGCTGTTCCTCGTCTTCAACGAGGGCTACCTGGCGACCGGGAGCGGCACCGATCCGGTCCGTCACGAGCTGACCGCCGAGGCGATCCGGCTCACCCGGCTGATCCGGAGCCTCCTGCCGACCGACGGTGAGGTGGCCGGGTTGCTGGCGCTGATGCTGCTCACCGAGGCCCGCCGCACCGCCCGGGTGTCGGCCGGCGGCGAACTCGTCCCGCTCGCCGCGCAGGACCGCGGGGCCTGGGACGCGGCCCTGATCGCCGAGGGGCACCGGCTGGTCCGCGAGCGCCTGGCCGCCGGGGTGGCCCCGGGCCGCTACCAGATCCTCGCCGCGATCAACGCCGTGCACACCAGCGCCCGCGAGGTCAGCGACACCGACTGGTCACAGGTCGTCGCCCTCTACGACCAGCTCGTGCGCCTCGACCCCTCGCCGATCGTCGCCCTCAACCGGGCCGTCGCGGTCGCCGAGCTCGACGGCCCGGAGGTGGCGCTGGCGGCCGTCGACCGGCTTGCGGGCCGGCTGGCCGGATACCACGCCTACCATGCGACCCGCGCCGAGCTGCTGCGCCGGCTGGGCCGCGGCCCGGAGTCGCGCGCGGCGTACGGCGAAGCCATCGAGCTGGCCGGCAACACCGCCGAGACCGCCTACCTGACCCGCCGCCGCGACCAGCTGGGGTAGCTGCCGTCCCGGAGACTACGGCTGCCGGGCCTCGGCCGCCCGCGCGGAATCCGGCGCGGCCCCGGGCGGGGGCGGGGGTGTTCCCGGGAGCACGGCGGCCCGGGGCAGCCGCGGTTCGAGCCGGAGCACGCCCGTCGCGGCGATGCCGGCCCCCACGGCCAGGACCAGCCACATGCCGGTCGGTGACGCGCTCAGCAGGCCGGTCAGCACGGCCGGGGCCAGCGCGGTCGGCACCGCCCAGGACAGCTGATAGACCGCCAGGTGCCGGCCCCGGGTCTCCGCCGGGGCGGCGCTGGCCACCATGGCCGACGCGGTCGCACCGTGCATCAGCTCACCGACGGTGAACGTTGCCGTCGCCGCGAACACCCCGATGATCAGCGCGGTGCCGGTGGAGACGACGCCCAGCACGGCGTACGCCAGGAACGACGCCGCGAACACCGTCGCGCCCAGCGCGACCATCCGGGTGCGCCGGTAGTGGGTCAGCAGCCGGGTCACCGGGATCTGCAGCACGGCGATGCCCACGGTGTTGACCGCATACAGCACGCCGACCAGCGAGCTCGGCTGCCCCAGGTCCTGCGTCACGTAGACGGGCAGACTCACCGCCAGCACCATGTAGCCGAACGCCACGGGCACGTTGAGCAGGGTCAGCGCCAGGAACGGCCGGTTGCGGGCCACCAGCCGGTAGCCGCGGGCGGCGCGGGCGACCGTGGCGGTCCGGGCCCGGGTCGGGATCGACCGGATCAGCACGGCCGCGATCGTGAACGCCACCGCGCTGCCCAGCACGATCGCGTGGTAGGCCCGGTCGCTGCTCAGCGCCAGGCCGGCGCCCGCGATGAGGCCGCCCGCGCCCAGCCCGGCGTTGCGCAGGCTGCGCTGGGCGGCGATCAGCCTGTCCCGGGCCGCGCCCTCGGCGATCTCGGCGATGAAGGACTGGATGGACGGCGAGAAGGACACGTCGCCGATCGCCATCACCAGCACCGCCAGGAACAGCGGCACCGGGTCGTGCACCAGCGGATAGCAGGCGAACGCGGCGGCGCGGACCAGATAACCGCCCACCACGACGGCCCGGGCACCGTACCGGTCCACCAGGACGCCGGTGATCGGGTTGCTGACCAGGCCGAGGATCGCCGCGGCGCTGATGATCGCGCCGACCCGGGTGATGCTCAGCCCGGTGTTGTGGTGGAAATACAGCAGGGACAACGGCAGGTACATGCCGCTGCCGGTGGCGTCGACCACCATGCCCAGCATGTAGCGCACCTGCGTGGACCGCCTCATACGGCTACCTGTTCCTCGATGGTGGTCTGGGCGGTGAAGCGGTCGCCGAGCTCGCGCAGCCGGCGGTGGCACTCCGCCCGGGTGGGCGCGGTGCCGACGGCCGCCACCAGGAAGTCCGAGGAGCCGGCCGCGGCGGGGATCTCCTGGCCCGGCTCGGCGTACCGCCAGAACCGGTGGACCCAGGGCTCCGGCGGAGGTGGCGGCACCGAGCGGACCCGGCCCGGGCGCTTCATCATCAGCACCTGGCCCGCCATCGTCCGGGGCGCCGGCAGGCCGCCGGTGCCGAGGCCGGGCAGCGGCAGGCCGAGCTGGGCGCGGGTCGCGTACTCGCCGAGGTTCATGCCGAACAGGGCGTCGAAGACCTCGCGGATCTTGGCGCCGGCCGGCCGGCTCGCCATCTCGCACAGCACCAGCCGGTCGTCGGGGGTGTGGAAGATCTCCGCGTGGAACCCGTGGTCGGCGAGCCGGCCGCCGGCGTCGGTCAGGGCCGCCCGGGTCCGTTCGGCGACCTCCAGCAGGCGGGCGGTCAGCGGGTCGCCAGCGTCGAGGGTCAGGTCGATGCGGGCGCCCGGATCTGAGCCGAACGAGGCCAGGTCGTACTGGTATTGCGAGGGCCACGCCAGCACCGTGCGGCCGCCGACGACCAGGCCGTCGACGTGGCACATCCGGCCGGGCACGAACCCTTCGAGCAGCAGGTCGTCGCGGTCACCGCCGGCGTAGGCGGCGGCCAGGGCCGCGGCCACGGCCGCCTCGTCGCGCAGGATGCGCAGGCCGATGGCGTTGTAGCCGGCCCGGTCCTTGATGACGGCCGGCAGACCGTGCGCGGCGATGAACTCGCGGGCCTGCCGGGCGTCGCGGGCCACGGCGTAGGGCGCCACCTCGACGCCGGCCCGCTCGGCCCGCTGCTTCATCAGCGCCTTGTCCCGGTACGGCAGGACGTCGGCGGCCCAGGCCCCGGCCAGCCCGAGGTGCTCGCGGATCTGGGCGGCGGCGTCCACGTCCGCCTCGTGGTGCGCGATCACATGGGTGACGCCGAATTCGGCGCAGAGGTCGAGGGCCCGCTTGACGACCAGGTCGGTGTCGAAGCGGTCCAGCACCTCCAGCCGGCTGAAGCCCCGGTTGTCGACGGGGACCGGCTCGCCGCCGCCGGCGAAACGGGTGCGGTCGGCCAGCACGACGATGTCGCCCGGGTAGTCGTGCAGCCAGCGGTCGTAGGGGAACGGCTCCAGCGGATTGCGGTGCAGGATCAGCACACTCATGCCATCGCCTCCGCGGGCCCGAGCTCGGCGAGCCGGGCGGTGCTCAGGTCGCCGTGCTCGTCCTCGACGGTGATGCGCAGCGTCCCGGCGGACACCCGCTCCGCGTAGTCGATGGCGGCCGAGGCGTCCGCGGCCGTGACCGCGATGAGGCCGAGGCGGTCCCAGTTGTCCCGCAGCGGCCGCACGGTGTCGCCCGGCGCGGCGGTGATCTTCACGGCCAGCACGCCGGGCAGCGCCCGGGCCTGCTCGACGCCGTCGATCGACGTGATCCGGCCGTGCGTGCCGACCAGGAACCGCGAGCTGGCCCCGGCGACCGGCACCGGCCGGTCCGGCAGCTCCTCGACCAGCCGGAACGGCCAGCCCACCGCGAGCCGGCCGAGATCGATCCCGTACGCGGCCAGCACCAGCTCGGGAATGGCGTCGCCGCCCCAGCGGGTGTGGCCCTCGATGACCCGGACCGCGGTCTCGCCGGCGCGCACCTCGGTGTGGCAGGTGCCGTCGCGGACACCCATGTGGTCGAGGAACCGGGCGACAGTCGCCCGGATCCGCCCGGCCACGTCGTCGTCGATGCGGGCCGGCACGGCGTGACCCAGCTCGGCGAAGTGGCCGTCGGCGGTGAACTTCTCGGTGATCGCCACGACCACGTGCCGGCCGGCGAAGCTGAACGACTCCACGCTGAACTCGGCGCCCGTGACGTACTGCTCCATGAGGAAGTCCTGGAGCACGTACATGCTGGAGATGCGGTCGGTCCGGGTGCCGCGCAGCGCCGCGACCTGCTGCCAGACCCGCTCGGCGTCGGCGGGGCCGTCGACCCGGAAGACGCCGATGCTGGCGGTCGCGTCGGTGGGTTTGACGATGAACGGATAGCCGTGCTCGGCGCCGAACGCCTCCAGGTCGGCGCGGTGCACCAGCATCCGGGCCTGCACGGCATCCGGGTCGCGCTGGGCGAGGTGGCGCCGCATCGCCCACTTGTCGCGGACCAGCCGGGTGGTCTCGTAGCTGGTGCCGCCCAGGCCGTAGCGGTCGTTGGCCCGGGCCGCCGGCTCCAGGCCCGGCTCGGTCAGCGAGACGGCGGCGGCGAAGCCGTACCGCTCGTGCAGCCGGTGGATGACCGGCTCGGTGGCCGCCCGGTCGGTGAAGTCCACCACCTCCACGACGTCGGCGAGGGCCCGCTGCTCCGCGGTCACCTTGTCGGGATGTTGCAGCAGCAGCACGTGCAGGCCCAGATCCTTGGCGGCGCGGACGGTCTCCGGCACGCCGCCGACGATGAGCAGGGTGCGGTCGGGATTCATCAGCGGGTGTCCTTCGCGGTGTCGATGGTCGCGGGCTCGTCGGCCCAGACGCTCAGATAGCGCTCCCCGGTGTCGGGCAGCACGACGGCGATGACGCGGTGCGCGTTCTCCGGCCGGGCCGCGATCCGCAGCGCCCCGTGCACGGCCGCGCCGGACGAGATCCCGGCCAGCACCCCCGCGCGGCGGGCCAGCCACCGCGCGGTGCCGGCCGCCTCGTCGTCGGTGACGGTCAGCACCTCGTCGATCAGCGAGACGTCGGTGGTCTCGGCGATGAACCCGCCGTTGAGGCCGGGAATGCAGTGCGTGCCGGGCTCCCCGCCGGACAGCAGCGCCGAGGTGGCCGGCTCCACCGCCACGGCGCGCAGGTCCGGGTTGTGCATTTTGAGGTACGAAGCGGCGCCGCACAGCGTGCCGCCGGTGCCGATACCGCACACCAGGATATCCACGCGCCCGCCGGTGTCGGCCCAGATCTCCGGACCGGTGGTCTCCCGGTGTGCGCGCACGTTGTCGGCGTTGGCGTGCTGCTGCGGGAACCAGGCGCCGGGGATGCCGGCCGTCAGCTCCGCGGCGCGGTCGATGGCACCCTGGTAGCGCAGCTCCCGCGGGGTCAGCTCGACCTCGGCGCCGAGCGCGCGCAGCAGCCCGATCCGCTCGGCGGTGGCGCTGTCGGGCAGCACGATGACGCACCGGTAGCCGCGGGCCGCGGCCAGCGCGGCCAGGGCGATCCCGGTGTTTCCCGAGGTCGCCTCCACGATCGTGCCGCCCGGCTCGAGCCGGCCGGAGCGCTCCGCGGCGCGCAGCATCCACAGCGCCGCGCGGTCCTTGATGCTGCCGAGCGGGTTGGCCGACTCCAGCTTGGCCAGCACCTGCACGCCCGGAGCGGCGTCGGCCAGCGGCAGCCGCAGCAGGGGAGTGCCGCCGATCAGGTCCTCGATGCTGGCGGCGATCCGCGACGGGGACGGCGGCGCCAGCGGCAGATTGTCGAGCAATGTGTTCACCTCATCTGTCGGGCGCCGAGGGACTCGGCGCCGGGAACGCTCACCACGAACCGGCGGACGCGGTGTGGCGCAGCAGGTCGATCGGGAGGGCCACCGGCGGGGCCAGGGGCACGGCGGGCACGGCCGACGCGCGCCCGTGCGCCGGCACGTCGCGCAGGACGAGGGCGTGGGCGCCGATGAACGACTGCTCGCCGACGGTGACCGCGCCCAGGACGCTGCTGCCCGCGCCGAGCACGGTGCCCGCGCCGATCACGGGATGCCGCCGGCTGCCGGGCTCGAGGCGGTTGTCCCGCCACCAGCCCACCGCGCCGAGCGTCACCTGGTGGAACAGGGTGACGTCGTCGCCCACGACGGCCGTCTCGCCGATCACCACCGCGGCGCCGTGGTCGATGAACACCCGACGCCCCAGCCGGGCGCCCGGATGGATCTCGACCCCGGTCAGGGCCCGGGAGATCGTCATGAGCAGGCGGGCCAGGACGCCGTGGCCGGCGCGATGCCAGCGATGGGCGATCCGGTGGAGCCAGACCGCGGCGAGGCCCGGGTGCAGCAACGCCTCGGCGCGGGAGTGTATGGAAGGGTCGCGATCCACGACCACCCGCAGATCCTCCGCGAGGATCCCCGGCAGCCGCGGCGAGCTCCGGACAGTGTCGGCGATCAATCTTTCCGCCTTCGGCAGGTACGGATATGACGGCCCCATTCTTCGGTCGGGGCCGCCCGCCGCGCAAGTGCAGATACACGACAATCCGATCTGGCCGCGGGTGTACGAATCAATTAATTGATTGGCTCGCCGAACTCGGTTTGCCGGGCCCTTCCGGTCAATTGCCACAGCGTTTTTGATGGTCCTCACCCGTGTCTGTCGCGGCGTGCCCCACCGGGCGTGCCGCACCGGGCGCCGGGCGGCCGCCCGGTACCGACCACCGTCGAGTGTGCTGGAGCAGAATAGTGCTGAGCTGGGAAACAAGCTGTGCCGAGGAGCTGGGCGACCGGCCCGCGACCGACGCCGCGACGATCGTCGACATGCTGTGCGCCACCGCCCGGGAGCATCCCGGGCGGCCCGCCCTGGTGGCCGGGGCGCGCCGGGTCGACTATGCCGACTTCGTTGACCGGGTGCGCTCCGGCGGCGCATTCCTGCGCCGTTGTGGAGATCTCGCCGACCGGCCGGTGGGATTGTTCGCGGAAACGTCAGAGGAACTGATCACCGGCGCCTGGTCCATTCTCTGCGGCGGCGGCGCCTATCTGCCGTTGTCGCCGGAGTATCCGGATCAGCGGCTGCGTTACATGATCGCCGAGGCGGGACTGCGGCTGGTGCTGACCCAGGACCACCTCGCCCCCGCGCTGGCCCGGCTGGTGCCGCCGGAGGTCCGCGTCGTGACGATGTCCGAGCTCGCGGCGGCCCGCGGTGCCCCGCCGCCGGCCCAGGCCGCACCCGACCCGGGGCAGCTCGCCTATGTGATCTACACGTCCGGCAGTACCGGCACCCCCAAGGGCGTCATGGTCGAACACCGGTCCATCGCCCACCAGATGCGCTGGCTGCGGGCCGAGCACGGGATCGGCCCCGGCACCGTCGTGCTGCAGAAGACCCCGGCCGGCTTCGACGCGGCGCAGTGGGAGATCCTCGCGCCGGCCTGCGGCGCCACGGTCGTGGCGGGGGAGCCGGGCATCCACCGGGACCCGGACCGGATCATCGCGGCGCTGCGGCACCACGAGGTGACCGCGCTGCAGTGCGTGCCGACGTTGCTCAACGCCCTGCTGGACACCGAGGAACTGCCCGGCTGCCCCGCCCTGAGGACGATCTTCAGCGGCGGCGAGGCCCTGTCCCGGAATCTCGCCCTGCAACTGCACGCCGCGGTGCCCGGCGTCGAGCTGGTGAACCTGTACGGCCCCACCGAGTGCACCATCAACACGTCGTCGTACCGGGTGCGGCCGGAGGTCGTGGCGGACGGCCCGCGGGCGGTCTCGATCGGCCGTCCCGTGCCCGGCCTGCGCTACCACATCCTCGACGAGGACCGCCGGGACGTTTCCGTCGGCGAGGTCGGTGAGCTGCACATCAGCGGCCCGCAGGTGGCGCGCGGATACCTCGGCCGGCCCGACCTGACCGAGGCGGCCTTCCTGCCCGGCACGGCGGCCGACCCCGAGCACTCCCGGCGGTACCGCACGGGCGACCTGGCCTACCGGGACGCGGGCGGGCACGTGCACTTCGTCGGCCGGGCCGACAACCAGGTGAAGCTGCGCGGGTTCCGGATCGAGCTGGACGAGATCCGGCTGGCGATCGAGAGCCACGACTGGGTCGGTGCCGCCGCGGTCGTGGTGCACCCCGACCCGCAGACCGGCTTCGACACGATGATCGCGTTCGCCGAACTCGACGAGAAGGAAGCCGCGCTGATGGACCAGGGCATCCACGGTGCCCACCACAAGTCCAAGGAGAGCCGGGTCCAGATCCGGGCCCAGCTGGCGAATCTCGGCTGCCGCCCGGACGCCGAACTGGCCGGCCGGCCGGTGGTGGCCCTGCCCGGCGAGACCGAGTCCGCCGAGCAGCGCGCGCTGGTCTTCGGCCGCAAGACCTACCGCTTCTACGACGGCGAGCCGATCGGCCGCCGCGACCTGGAACGCCTGCTCGGCACGGACGAACCACCCGGGGTGGCCCCGGCGATCCAGCCGTACGACCTCGACCGGCGGGCCCTCGGCGAGATCCTGCGCTACCTCGGGCAGTACCGCAGCCCGGACCGGCTGCTGCCCAAGTACGGCTACGCCTCACCCGGCTCGCTGTACGGCGTACAGGTGGTGCTGGAGCTCGCCGGCGTGGGTGAGGTGGCGCCGGGCCTGTACTACTACCACCCGGTGCGGCACCAGCTCGTCCGCGTCGGCGATGCCACCGGCGAGCGGGTCGCGCGCGTACACCTGCTCGGCCGGACCCCCGCGATCAGCGCGGTCTACCGCAGCAACGTCGAGGAGGTGCTGGAATTCGAGGCGGGGCACCTGATCGGCTTGCTGGAGCACGTGCTGCCCCGCTACGGCCTGGACATCAGCGCGCAGAGTCACCGGCCGGAGCTGCGCGCCGGCCTCGGCGGCACCCGGGACGACCACTACATCGGCACCTTCGAGCTCACCCCGTACGGCTCCCGGCCGCGGGCGGCCGGCCTCGACGTGTTTGTGCAGGCGCACCGCGGCAAGGTGGCCGGGCTGCCGGACGGTCTCTACGCGTACGCCGGCGGCAAGCTGGTCCGGGTCGGCGCCGAGGTGATCCGGCGCCGGGACGTCATCGCGATCAACCAGCAGGTGTACGACCGGGCGAGCTTCGGCATCGCACTGACCCGCCCGGCCGGCCCCGAATGGCGGCACTACTGCGACCTGGGCCGCGCCCTGCAACGGCTGCAACTCCACGGTCTCGCCCTCGGCCTGGGCTTCATGGCCTCCGGCTACAGCTCGCGCTCGGGACACCCGCTGCCCGCCGCCCGCCGGCTCGACGCCCTGCTCACCGCCGCCGGCCGGCCGGCCGGACCGTCGTACTTCTGCGTCGGCGGCCCGGTGAGCGCGGAGCAACTCGGCAGCCAGGACATGCGGGAGGACCTGGTGCACATGCGCGGCCCCGCCGAGATCATCCGGGACGACCTCGTCGGCCTGTTGCCGGAATACATGCTGCCCAACAAGGTGGTCGTGCTGGACAAGATGCCGCTGTCGGTGAACGGAAAGATCGACCTGCGGGCCCTGGCGGCCCTGGCCGAGCAGGGCGTCGACGGGGCCGAGGACCCGTTCGTCGCGCCGCGCACACCCGCGGAGCAGCGGATCGCGGCGATCTGGGGCCGCCGGCTGCACCGCGACCGGGTCTCGGTCCACGACGACTTCTTCGCCTCCGGCGGCAACTCCCTGATCGCGGTGGGGCTGGTCACCGAGCTCAACCGGGAATTCGGCGCGAGCCTGCCGGCGCAGACGGTGTTCGAGGCGCCGACCGTCGAGCAACTCGCCCGGCGCCTGGACGCGCCGGCCCGCCGCGGTGCCGGCCGGCTGATCCGGCTGCGCGCGGACGGCAACCTCCCGCCGATCTTCTGCTGGCCCGGGCTCGGCGGCTACCCGATGAGCCTGCGCGCGCTCGCCCGCCGGGCCGGCCTGGACCGCGGCTTCTACGGGGTGCAGGCGCACGGGGTGAACGCCGGCGAGGAACCGCACGCCCAGGTGGCCGAGATGGCCGCGGCCGACATCGAGCAGATCCGCCGGCGGCAGCCGTCCGGGCCGTACACGCTGTGGGGCTACTCCTTCGGCGCCCGGGTCGCCTTCGAGGCGGCGTGCCAGCTGGAGCAGGCGGGGGAGCAGGTGGAACACCTGGTGCTGATCGCACCCGGCTCACCGCGGGTGGGTGCCGCCGACGAGGCGTCCCAGCCGACCTTCGCCGACGAGACGTTCGTCCGGGTGCTCTACTCGGTCTTCGCCGGCGAGCTGTCCGGCGCGGCGGCCGACGCCTGCGTGCGGGCCAGCCGGGACGAGCAGACGTTCACCGACTTCGTCACCGCATCGTTCCCGGGACTCGACGCCGAGACGGTGCGCCGGATCGTCGCGGTGGCGGCCGGGCGGTACCGCCACACCTACACCTTCGCGGAACTGACCGGGCGGTGCGTGAACGCGCCGGTCACCGTGTGCCAGGTCCAGGGCGACGACTACTCGTTCATCGACGACGCCGGCAGCGGCTACTCGCGCCGGCCGCCGACGGTGGTCACCCTCGACGCCGACCACTACAGCGTGCTGCGCGAGCCTGACGTGGGCGCGCTGGCCGATGCCATCGCCGTGCACTCGCACGTGCCGAACTGGAACCAGGAGGATGTCGTGCCACACATCAACATCAAGCACTTCCCGGTGCGGCTGGACGACCAGCGCCGGGACGCGCTGGTCGCCGCCCTGACCGCCGCCGTGGGCGACGCGCTGGGCTGCGCCGAGAACGTCGTGTCGATCGCCCTCGAACCGGTCGATCCGGCCGACTGGCAGGAGCGCGTCTACCAGCCGGAGATCGTCGACCGGGCCGCCCTGCTGTGCAAGCACCCGGACTACTGAGTCTCGCCGACACGGAGCCTTCCTCATGTAAGCGTGGTCATGGTAACGACGCTTACATGAGGAAGGTCGTGGAGAAGCCGGCCACCCTTCGACTGACCCGATGACGGCCCGGCCGCAGTGGGCGGTGGGTGAGGCCCGGGGTTGGCGCGAGCGAGGAGTCCGGGCGGCGGCTCAGCACGCTGCCTGGGCCGCGCCGACCGGCGGTGCGCATTGCAGCATCTCCAGGGACAGCAGCCGGAACAGCACCGGCAGCCGGTAGGTGCCGGTGGCGGCGGTGGGCTGCAGCAGGCCGGCGTCGACCAGTGCCTCCAGCGACTCCTCGGCCTCGTCGAACGGCACCCTCGTGGCCCGGGCCGGCCCGCTCGCGTCGAACTCGAGCTGCTGCGATCGTGCCAGGCGCATGAGCATCCGGCGGCCGTCGGTGTCGAGGCTGCGGTGCGCGGTGCGGAAGGCCTCCCGCAGGCCCGGCCGGCCGGCGGTCAGGTAGCCGAGGCGGCGGCGCTCGTCGCGCAGCTGGTCGGCCGCGCGCGCCAGCGTCCAGCCCCGGCGGACGGAGATCCGGGTGCCGATCGTACGCAGCGCGCCGGGCAGGTGATCGCAGAGCGCGGCCACCTCCAGGGCCTGCCTGGGGTGGGCGGCCACCTGGTCGTGACCCACGATGGCGGCGAGCAGTTCGATCGACTGCTCGGGCGACATCGGGTCCAGTGGCACCCGCTCGACCCCGTCCAGGGCGGCCATCCGGCTGCGGCTGGTGATCAGGACCTGGCTCCGCGGCGCCGTGGCGAGCAGCGGCCGCACCTGGGCCTCGTCCCCGGCGTTGTCGAGCAGGACCAGCATCCGGCGCTCGGCGACCAGCGACCGGTACAGCGCCGCCCGGTGCGCGGGCTTGACCGGGATCTGCCCTGCCGGGGTGCCCAGCGCCAGCAGAAAGCCGGTCAGGACGTCGTGGGCGGCGTCCGTGCCCTCCTCGGCGAGGTCGGCGTAGAGCACGCCGTCGGGAAACTGGTCCGCGTTGCGGTGGCACCAGTGGATGGCGGTGGCGCTCTTTCCGGTGGCGACCGGCCCGCTGATCACGATGGGCGCCCGCCCGTTGCGCCGTTCGCGGTTGCTCAGCGCCGTCAGGTGGGCGGTCTCGCGGGCCCGGCCGGCGAGGCAGACGGAAGCCACCGGCAGCTGGGCCGGTCGCGGCAGCGGGGCCAGCTGCGGCAGCGGGGCCAGCTGGGACAACCGGGCCGTCTCGGGCCGCGGGGCGGTCGCCGGATCCGACACCGCACCGGCTGGCTGGGCCGGCTGCCGGTGGGCGGGGCGCGACCGTGCCGGATATGCCAGATGGGCGGCAGCCGGGCCAGGGGCGCCGGTGGCGATGGTGCGCCGCGGCGCGGCGGAGCCCGCGGCCCGGAACCGTGCCGCCGTCAGGTCGGCGGCGGGCTCGGCGACCTGAACCTGGTCCGCCACGGCCTGCCAGCGGCGGGTCCACTCGGCCTGGTCGCCGCCGCAGGCCGCCACCAGGCCGAGCGTGACGCGCAGTGTCGGCAGGCTGAAGCCGCTGGCGGCCGCGGAGAGCACGGACGGCGAGAATCCGGCCCGGTCCGACAGCGTGCGGTAGCTCTCCTTGCCCGCGGAGTTGCGAAGCTTGCGCAGCTCCACGGCGAACGCTTCCAGCGGCCCCGCAGCAGGGTCGAGCGGTCGCTCAGGTCGGCCCATGATGGTGTATCCCCCGTATGTCCAAGAGCGTCGTGAAACCATTTTGGCGCCGCCGTGCCGGAAAGCTGCCATACCGCCGGGCGGCGCGGGGCGGGGTGGCGGGATGAGGCGCTGCGGCGATATCGGTGGTATCGGCGCGCCTTGTCTTTCATCGCGGGAACGATACCCAATAGCGCACCACTGGGCCAGTAAATTGGTGTTGCCCCGATCACTTGGAGTGATCATCGCATCGCATCAAACGGGCCACCGGGATAAACGGCAGGCCGTGTCTGTCGGCTATCTGTCGGCGGTCCACGGTATCTCTGCCCTGCTGGCGGGCCGGCTACCAGCGGTTTTCTGCCGGGCCTCCGGGCCTGTGAATAGCGCGGACGGCAAGCGGAAGAAATGGTGTCGGCCGCCCGACAGCCCATTTATCGAGGGTTGTCAAACTGTCGGCTCGATGACGTATGGATATCCCACGGCGTGCGGCATCGGTCGTACCTATTGCGCCTGCCGAGAGATTTCTCGGTGCCGCCGCGGGTTGCGGCGCGGCCCACGAGTGGGTACAGATGCAGCAATGAAGACGATCGTGCGTGCGGTGGTGGCCGGTGGCCTGGCGCTCATCCTGGCCGCGTGCTCCTCCGACGAGCCGGCCGCCGACACCCCGATCGTGACCGTGCCGCCGTCCTCGGGCTCGGCCGAGGTGCCGGCGCTGGCCGCCACGACCGTGCGGCCGCTCGCCGGCACCGGCGCCGCGCCGTTCGACGACAGCCGGCAGGTGCAGGCACCGCCCGGCTGGACCGTCACCGTCTGGGCCCGGGTGCCCGGCGCGCGGCTGCTGGCCTGGACCCCGGACCAGCGGCTGCTGGTGTCGCGGCCCAAGCTCGGCGATGTCGTCGAGTTGCTCCCCGGCCAGGGCGACGCCGCGCCGGCCCAGCGCACCCTGATCGGCGGGCTGAACCAGCCGCACGGGCTGGCCTTCGCCGGCACCACGCTCTACGTGGCGGAGAGCGACCAGGTGGACCGCTTCACCTACCAGGCCGGGGCGGTGTCGGACCGGCAGGTGGTGGTCGATGGGCTGCCCGACGCGAAAAGCCCCGAGCTGGGCGGCAAATACGCGCACGCGCTGAAGAGCGTGGCGATCGGCAAGGACGGCGCGCTCTACGTCTCGGTCGGCTCGACCGGCAACGTGTCGGCCGAGGACCGGGACGCCAGCCCGGAGCGGGCCACCATCCTGCGGGCGCAGGCGGCCGGCGGGCAGCCCACCGTCTTCGCCCGCGGCGTGCGCAACGGCACCGGGCTGGCCGTCGATCCCGACGGCGGGGTGTGGACCGCGGTCAACAACCGGGACAACATCGCCTACCCGTACGAGGGTGACGACAAGGGCGAGGTCCTGCAGTCATACGTCAACGATCACCCGCTTGAGCCGCTGGCCCGGCTCGAGCAGGGACGCGATCTCGGCTGGCCGTACTGCAACCCGGACCCCGACCTGAAGCCGGGCGAGAAGGACTCGCCGCAGAGCTACACCGCGCGCCCGTTCGTGCGGGACCTCCAGACCAACCCCGACGGCAAAAAGCTCGACTGTACGGCGTTGCGCCCGGTCGAGCAGGGCATGGGCGCGCACTCGGCGCCGCTGGGACTGGCCTTCGTCACGTCGCCGGGGCTGTCCGGCGGGTACGGGCCGGGGGCCCTGGTCGGCGTCCACGGCTCGTGGAACCGCAACCCGCCCAGGCCGCCGGAGGTGTCGTTCTTCGCCTGGCGCGACGGCACCCTCGGCCCGCAGCAGACGCTGCTCACCGGGTTCCAGAACCAGGACGGCTCGCGCTGGGGCCGGCCGGTCATGGCCGTGCAGGGCCCCGACCGCGCCCTGTACGTCAGCGACGACCTGGCCGGCGCCATTTACCGCGTCACCGCACCCTGAGGCCGCGCGCAGAGGCCCGTCGCGCCCTGAGGCCGCCGCCGCAGTGGCCCGCCGCGCGCTGAGGCCGTGCCGCGGCCTCAGCCCAGTCGGTCGAGGATCTCGCGGCAGGTTCCGGGCCGGGCCTGGCCGAACGCGATCCCGGCCCACAGGTTGAGCGCACCGGCGTCGCCGGCCCGGGCCGCCGCGGCCCGGATCGGCGCGGTCAAGTGATGCACCGCCGGGTAGGCGACCGGCGCGTGCGCGGAGTATGCGTCCGTGAAGCGGTTGCGCAGCGCCCGGGCCGGCTGCCCGGTGAACGCCCGGGTCACCACCGTCGCGCCGCCGTCGCCCAGCGCCGCGCGGTGCGCCGGCCGCGTCCCCGCCTCGGTCGCGAGCAGGAACATCGTGCCCACCTGGACCGCCGTCGCGCCGGCCGTGAGCAGCTCGTGCACGTCCGCCGCGCCGCCCACCCCGCCCGCCGCCACCACCGGCACGGACACCGCCGCCCGCACCTCGCGGACCACCTCCGCCGTGCCGCGGTCGCCGAGGTAGCTGCCGGGGCGGGTGGTCGCGGAGTGTCCGCCGGCGCTGCCGCCCTGGGCCACGACCACGGCCGCCCCCGCCGCCACGGCCTGCCGGGCCTCGCCGGCGTCGGTGACGGTGACCAGCACCGTCGATCCGGCCCGGCGCAGCGCGTCGACCACGCCGGCTTCCGGGATGCCGAAGGTGAAGCTCACCCACGCGGGCGCCGCGGTCACGGCCAGCTCGATCTTGGCGGCGAAGTGGTCGTCGTCGAGCAGGCGGGGGGCGGGCAGCTCTACCCCGTACCGGTCGGCCTCCGCCGTCAGGCGCGTGCGGTAGGTCTCGACCGCCGTGACGTCGGCGGCCGAGCGCGACGGCACGAAGATGTTGAGGCCGTAGGGCCGGCCGGCCTCGCGCAGCTCCCGCAGGTCGCGTTCCACGGCCTCCGGCGGTAGATAGCCGGCGGGCAGGAACGCCGCGGCACCGGCCTCGGCGGCGGCCCGGACCAGCGCGGTTGTGGAAACCCCGCCGGCCATGGGCGCGACGATGACCGATCGTTCGCATTCGTCCAACACCCCGACACTGTATTGCCACCCCTTTGCGCATGGTCGGCACGCTCAGCTCGCTCCCATGGATCTTTGAGGTATCCGGCCTAACCTGGGCTGCATGGTGATTGACCTGACGGACGGCCGGAGCGAGCCGGGCGAGACCGGCACGTCACCCGATCAGCCCGTTCGCCGCCCCTGGGACACGTATCTCAGCGGCCGGTCGCGCCGGCTGCTGCCCTGGGCGGCGGTCGCCGCCGCGCTCGCGCTCACCGCCGCGATCTTCTTCCGCTGGGGCTCGGCCGCCGAGCCGGCGCCGGTCGCCGCGCGGCCCACCCCGTCGGCCTCGGCGACGGCGCTGACCGTCCCGCAGGTCTACGAAACGCTGCTGCCGTCGGTGGTGTTCATCCAGGCCACCGGGGGTTCCTCCGCGGTCGGGCAGGGCGTCGAGGGTGGCGCCGCCACCGCCGAGGCCGCCACCGGGACCGGGGTGATCGTCAACGCCGACGGCACGGTGCTCACCGCGCTGCACGTCGTCCAGGGCGCCTCGGCGATCCAGGTGACCTTCGCCGACGGCACCCGGGCGGCGGCCAAGGTCGCCACCGCCGAGGCCGCCAGCGACATCGCGACGCTCACCGTCGCCAAGCTGCCGGACATCGTGGTGCCCGCGGTGCTCGGCGGCGCGGGGCTGGGAGTGGGTGACGACGTGGTCGCGATCGGCAACCAGCTCGGCCTGCGATACAGCACCACCGCCGGGGTCGTCTCCGGCCTCGACCGCTCGGTGGGCCGGGGCAAGACCGCCGACCTCACCGGGCTGATCCAGTTCGACGCGGCGGTCAACCCGGGCAGCTCCGGCGGGCCGCTTATCAACACCAAGGGTGAGGTGGTCGGCGTCATCGTCGCCCTGGCCAACCCGACCGAGGCCGGCACGTTCATCGGCGTCGGCTTCGCCGTGCCGATCGGCGCGGCCCTCGGCGGCACCGGCGAGGGCACCGGACCAGCACTGCCCCTCTGACGAGCACCAGCCCCGACTCTCAAGGACGGTTCGATGAATTCACCGGTACGCGGCGGCCAGGACTGGACGGACGCCGGTCGTCTGTCACCCGGCGGTCTGCCCGCAGCGCCCGCCGGCCCGGTGGAGCAGGTGCTCTACGAGGTCAAGAAGGTCATCGTCGGGCAGGACGTGCTGATCGAGCGGCTGCTGGTCGCGCTGCTCGCCCGCGGGCACATCCTGGTCGAGGGCGTGCCGGGGCTGGCCAAGACGCTGGCGGTCAAGTCGCTGGCGGAGGCGATCGGCGGGCAGTTCCACCGGGTGCAGTTCACCCCCGACCTGGTGCCGGCCGACATCCTCGGCACCCGGATCTACCACCAGCCGACCGGCGAGTTCCAGGTCTCGCTGGGCCCGGTCTTCACCAACCTGCTGCTGGCCGACGAGATCAACCGGGCCCCGGCGAAGGTGCAGAGCGCCCTGCTCGAGGTGATGCAGGAGCAGCAGGTCACCATCGGCCGGGAGACGCACCGGGTGCCGCTGCCGTTCCTGGTGATGGCCACCCAGAACCCGATCGAGTCCGAGGGCACCTATCCGCTGCCCGAGGCGCAGGTCGACCGCTTCATGATGAAGGTCCTGGTCGGCTACCCGAGCGCGACCGAGGAGTTCGTCGTGGTCGAGCGGGCGATCGGCACGGCCGCGGCGATCGTCCGGATCATCGACCCGGAGGCGCTGGTCGCCATGCAGGCCGAGGCCGACCGGGTCTACATCGACCCCTCACTGATCGAGTACGCGGTCAGCCTCGCCAACGCCACCCGGCAGCTGGGCATGGTGGGCCTGGCCGACCTGGCCCGTTACGTCACCTTCGGGGCCAGCCCGCGCGCCTCGATCAGCCTGGTGCTGGCCGCCCGGGCGCTCGCGTACATCCGGGGCCGCGAGTACGTCGTACCCCAGGATCTGACCGACCTGGCCCTGGACGTCCTGCGGCACCGGCTGGTCCTGTCCTACGAGGCGCTCTCCGACGATGTGACAGCCGACGCCGTCCTGCAGAAGATCCTGGCGGCGCTGCCGATCCCGGATCCCGCGGGCCGGGGCCACTGAGCGATGACCACCGCCAGCGACCGATTGCTGCGCCGCCTGGAGTGGCAGGTGGTCCGCCGCCTCGACGGGCGCCTGCAGGGCGCCTACCGCACGCTGTGGCACGGCGCCGGCACCGACTTCACCGACCTGCGCACCTACACGCCCGAGGACGACGTCCGGCACATCGACTGGAACGTCACCGCGCGGCTGGACGAGCCGTTCGTGCGGCAGTACACCGAGGACCGGGAGATGACCGCCTGGCTGGTGCTCGACCGCTCGGCGTCGATGCGCTTCGGCGCCGAGGGGCACGGCAAGGACTCGGTCTCCGCCGAGTTGGTGGTCGCCCTGGCCCGGCTGCTCACCCAGGGCGGCAACCGGGTGGGTGCGATCCTGTACGACAACCGCGCGCACCAGGTGATCCCGCCGCGCACCGGCCGCAACCAGATCCTGCGGCTGGCCCACGAGCTCACCCGGCCGCAACCCGCCGCGCCGCCCGGCACGACCACCGACCTCGCGGCGATGCTCCGGCTGGCCGCGTCGACCACGTCGCTGCGGCGCAGCCTGGTCTTCGTGGTGTCGGACTTCATCGGCGACCCGGGCTGGGACCGGGCGCTGGGCATGCTCACCCACCGGCACGAGGTGGTGGCCGTCCGGATCGTGGACCCGGCCGAGCTGGACCTGCCCGATGTGGGGCTGGTGCTGGTCGAGGACGCCGAGACCGGTGAGCAGCTGCTCGTCGACTCCAGCGACCCGCTGCTGCGCAGCCGGCTGGCCGAGCAGGTCAGCGCCCACGAGCAGGCCGTCACCGACGGCATGCGCCGGGCCGGGGTGCGCCCGCACCGGATCACCACCGATCAGGATCTGCTGCGGGCGCTGGTCGACCTGGTGCTGCAGTCGGGACGGCGGTGAGCATGCGATATCCGATCATGCTGGTGGTGGCCGTGGTCGTCACGGTGGCCGCCGTCTGGGCGTACCTGAGGCTTCAGCGACGCCGCACCCAGGCCCTGGCCGCCTTCGGGGTCGGCGGTCCCGGCGGGTCGCGGCGGGCCGCCGTGCGCCGGCACCTGCCGTACGTGTTGCTGCTGGCGGCCTTGCCGCTGCTGCTGGGCGGGCTGGCCCGGCCGCAGGCCACCATCGACGTGCCCCGGGTGTCCGGCACGGTCGTGCTGGTCTTCGACGTCTCCAACAGCATGGCGGCCAAGGACGTCGCGCCGAACCGCCTCGCCGCCGCGCAGGCGGCCGCGACCGGCTTCGTCTCCGAGCAGCCGGACACGGTGGACATCGGCGTGGTCGTCTTCGGCGACCAGGCGCTGACCACCCAGGCGCCCACCGACGACCACGCGGCGGCGCTCGCCGCGATCAACCGGCTCACCGCGACCGGCGGCACCTCGCTGGCGCAGGCGATCCTGGCCTCGCTGACCACGATCACCGGCAAGCCGGTGGCCCTGCCGGAGTCCGGCTCGGCCCCGCCAGACCTGGGCTACTGGGGCTCGGCGAGCATCGTGGTCTTCTCCGACGGCGAGGACACCGGCGGCCCGGAGCAGGCCGAGGCGGCCGCGGATCTGGCCGCGGCCGCCGGGGTACGCATCCAGACCGTCGGCGTCGGCACCACCGCCGGCGCCACGGTGGAGGTCGAGGGCTACCAGCTCGCCACCGCGCTCAACGAGCAGGTGCTGCGCGGCCTCGCCGACGCCACCGGCGGCAGCTACCTGACCGCGGGTGACCCCGAGGCGCTGGCGGAGTCGACCCGCTCGATCGATCTGCGGCTGACCAGCAAGAAGGAGCCGGTCGAGCTCACCGGACCGGTCGCCGGGCTCGCCCTGCTGCTGCTCGCGGCCGGCGCGCTGCTCATGATTCGCTGGCACGGAAGGATCGTCTGATGTCGCTCAGCTGGCCCTGGGCGCTGACCGCGCTGCTGATCGTCCCGGTGCTGCTGCTGTTCCGCTGGTGGGCGAACCGCCGCCGGAAGCGGGTGGCCCTGCGGGTGTCGAGCGTCGCGCTGATCCGGGCGGCGCTGCCCGGGCGCTCGCAATGGCGGCGGCGGATCCCGGTGATCCTGTTCCTGACCGGCCTGCTCGCCCTGGCCGGCGCCGTCACCCGCCCGCAGGCGTCGCTGGCGGTGCCGTCGAACGAGAGCACGATCATGCTCGCCATCGACGTCTCCGGCTCGATGTGCGCGACCGACGTGGCGCCGAACAGGCTGACGGCCGCGACGGCGGCGGCCCGCAAGTTCGTCGAGGACACCGACGGTAAGACCCGCATCGGGCTGGTCGCCTTCTCCGGCATCGCGGCGCTGCTGGTCCCGCCGACCACCGACCAGGACGCGCTGCTCGCGGCCATCGACTCGCTGACCACCGCCCGCGGCACGGCCATCGGCCAGGCGATCCTGACCGCGATCGACGCCGTCGCCGAGATCAACCCGGACGTGCCCGCCACCGGCGTCGACCTCGGTGACGGCGTACCGGGATCGGCCGTCGCCGACTACGAGCCGGACACCATCGTGGTGCTCACCGACGGCGCGAACAGTCGCGGCGTCGACCCGGTCACCGCCGCCGAGCAGGCCGCGGCCCGCCGGCTGCGGGTCTTCACGATCGGCTTCGGCACGACCCGGCCCAGCCAGATGGTCTGCACGCCGGACCAGGTCAGCGGCGGTTCCACGATGCGCCGGGACCCGCAGGGCTTCGGCGGTGGCGGCGGGCGCAACCAGCAGATCGACGAGGAGGCGCTGACCCAGGTGGCCGACCTGACCGGCGGCCGCTACTTCCAGGCCGAGGACGCCGAGCAGCTCGGCGACGTGCTCGGCGACCTGCCGGGCGAGATCGGGCTGCGCCGCCAGGACGTCGAGATCACGTCCTGGTTCGTGCTGGTCGGCACCCTGCTGGTCTTCGCCGGTCTCGGCCTGTCGCTGTGGTGGAACCGCTCGCCCGGCGGCGCGCGGCGGGGCCGGGCCGTCGTGACCCCACCGTGACGAGATGAATTCTCGCGGGATCGCTCGACCTGCCGGAGCTGCCACCGTAATCTGACCGCTCGAACAACAGCCGGTTACGGAAGGCCGCACAATGTCCGACCGGGACGTCGACATCGCCACTCGTGACGACGGCAGCCTTGAGATCCGCCCGCACGGCACGGTCGGCCCCGACCAGGCCGTCTACCTCCAGCAGACCCTGGTCCACGCGCTGCGGCACACCCGCCCGCTGCGCCTGATCCTCGAGCTGCGGGATGTGGCCGACATCGACCCGATCAACGTGGGCACGTTCGTCGCCGCCTGCGGGCTCGGCGACGACCACCAGGTCGCCGTCTTCCTCGACAACCCGTCCGAGGACATCGCCGACCGGCTCGCGGCCGCCGGCGTGCCACGGCAGCGGCTGCGCCAGACCGCGCTGCCGGAGCCGGCCGGCTGACGTCGCCCGCAGGAGGCCCACCGGCGCTATGATCCGCTCGGCGCCGTGCACCAGGTTCATCGCCCTGCCCACTCCTCTGATCACCGGATCGGGGGAGGACGAGAGGGGCGGCCATGGCGTACGGGCGAATTCTGCGGATGCCGGGGGCTGCTG
>Ga0307515_10000352_pt1 | contig 113142 bp, 97 predicted proteins | sample 17_EM_MG_FD_194513 | JGI IMG/M metagenome (GOLD analysis project Ga0307515, IMG submission 194513) | Populus trichocarpa ectomycorrhiza microbial communities from riparian zone in the Pacific Northwest, United States - 17_EM | ecosystem: Host-associated > Plants > Roots > Unclassified | place...
GTACTTGGTGCTAACAATCGATCATGGCATGGAGAGATAGAGACAGATGACTTACCTTTATGTTCCTAGGTGATGGTAGAGTTGAGGACGAGAAGACAGAGATGAGAGGAGGTGGGGCAAATCATCATGATAAACTCAACTTTGCAGAATTTTGTGTGGAAGTCAATTTACCATTCCCAATATGGCAGGTACGATTCCCGATCCGGCGGGCACTAACACTGATATGAGGTCTTCTGAACTCAACCAGGCATATTGTACCCCATATTTTCGATATCCACTCTTATTCTCAGCATCATTCCCATCTTCATCCCCCCATCTCTCTTTCTCATCCACCATTCTACTCTCATCACAAGAATACAACGATAAGTGATCCTTCTCTATCTCTGCATGCCATGATCATGAGTCGACACCGAGAGTATGGTATCCACCGAGTACAACATACACCCAAAGATCTTTCCCTTCCATTCATTCTCATGATTACGAGTTGACCCCTGAATGTAGCGTCAGATTACACTGTGCCTCCCTACATGGCGGACCGTCATCAGCCAGCTCTCCATCAGAGCTCAAGGGTTCAGTCACCTTGTCACTTTCCCACAGTTGACAGTAATATAACTGATGAATTGAGTCTTAGCACCTGGCACACCATCTATCGACCACCTCCAAGTGCTGATCCAATCTCGCACCATCACGGCCCCCAAGTGTATCTCTAACTTCACTCCATTACCGCCTCCAAGTGTGCGGCATCATGGCCTTCAAGTGCATATCTCTAAACTACTGTTAGCAACGGATCCGGGTAACCCGCCAACGATTCAGGTTCTGACCACAACAACAGTTCGGTTTGGTTCCAGAACAGTGAAGAAACCCCACCTGAGGTGTCTTGGTGGGCCAAATCCGGACACATGAACTTCAACCCACGGGGATTGCTGCGTTTGGGTAAAGCCTTCGGTTCCAAACTCCGGTTCTGTCATTCGGGTTGTTCTATTTATGGTCGCATTTGATATGCTACTGATAATCACAATATATCACCTTTGGTCAGCAAATGTCCTTTTCGGATTCATCGGCTGCCTTCATAAACAAAAACAGGAGAGACACGCTCCCTGCCCCATCCTGAACATGATAGTCAATGGCGCGTCAATGATTTTTTGTCTTGCATCATGGGTAATCTAGGTGGTGATTGGATGCAGACGATTATAAATGAGGTATTGGCCACATTTGGAAGCAAAAGAGAAAGTCACACACTCGCTGCCCCATTCTGAAGATGAGCGTCAATGGAGCACCAACGATTTTTAGTCTTGTAAGTCAGGTAATTGAAGAGTTATTTGGTCTTTGTTATACATAAGCATGGTATTGGCTGCATTTAGAGGCTAAAGAGAAAGTGAGACGCTCCTTGCCCGATCTTGAAAACGAGTGTGAACGGAGGCTCAACGATTTTTGGCATTGAGTGATGGTGAATCAACGCACGAGATGGCCGCTGATGACTATATATGGACACTTAACCAGCTTTATAGGCGCAACCATTCACGATCACTGAGTTGAGGCTTTGGAAACGAAAAACTTTGTGATTGTCCGGGAGACTCTCGTGGGAGAATATCTTGCTTATCAGCATATAAAGGCTGCCAAAACCCTGTGTATAGATGTCGGTGATCATTTGCCACCTTGATTACCCAAAATGCACGACCAGAAACTATTGTCACTCTATTGACGCTCACTATCAAGATGGGCCAGGGAGAGTGCAGCATTCTCTTTTCCCTATGAAGGCGGCCAATACAATGATTATAGATAACAACGACTAATTAACATTTTAATAACCAGACATACAGCACAAAAAATTGTTGATGCTCCTTTGATGTTCATTTTGCCACAGGCATATCCACATTATGCAACCATTCACTTTGGCATATGACATTAATAACTGTGTTTTGGCAGTGGTTCCATCCTCTTCATGTATGTTTTCCTTTATCACTACATTGTTCTTTAATTGAGCATATAAATATATCCTTTGAAATATACTTTAAAGTGTCCGCTAATTGTAGATAATGATAAGACTCAAAATCCCATTCCGTTCAATCAATGCTCTTCTTCGCTGCCAGATTCTCTCAACAGGCTGCTCTCATCTTCGAAATCAATGTCAGTGGCATTGCCACGCAGCAGATAGTGAACTCAGCAAATCTGGAATATACTCTTTATCGCACTTGCTATCCTTGGCATATGCAATATGCTTGGAAAATTCAGTATTGGGAAGAGGAGAATGTAAATACACACACCTGGATGGCATACCTTCAATTTCATAACTTTCCATTTCCTTCCGGTCACCAGGTGGCACAGGAGGCGTTCAGGGCAGAGGTGGCATTCCTGGTGGAGGTGCAACCAGTTCTGGTGGAGGTGCGCCGGATCCATAGTGCCTCCAGCGTGTCTGCGGATTCTTTGCCGTGCCATTTTGGCATGGAAGGCAGCAGTCAATATGATTTCTATAAACCATAGCCGGGTGTCTTTCTATCGCAGCCTCATGTTATCATGCCCAGGAAACTCAAATACTCGCTTCTTCTCTTCTCGGACTTCAGCGCGAGGCTTTTTGATTAGATGTTGCATTTCCCTCATTGCGGCATGCAAAAACCATTCTTCGGCCATTTTGGCCATATTCAAGGCAATGAGCTTGTCAGACTGTTCTAGCTGTACCCGACCTCCTTGCCTTGCGATAGTAGCAGACATGTTGAAAACCTACATATATGTGTTGCTGCTTCTGAAAGGAAGATTCGGCTATTGCCTCAATCATATACATCTCCGGAGCCTCCTCTAGGGTCTTCAAAGCCTGTTTTGTCCACTGCCGGGGACCCTCCTCACGAAATTCGTACGCGAAAATCCCCGATCTGAGCCGATCATGATGTTCGATTTCGCAGACTGTGTGCCCAAATGACTTCATCCAAAATGGAGGGTTGCCATTGTGGGCAGCAATTATTTGGTCACAGAGCTCTCTATGTACGCCAGCTATACATTAGCTTGTTAGTTGACCACCGTTTACCTCGATATGGAGCAACTTACATATCATTGCCTGCTGCTTCTTCGGATTGCTGAGTCCGGTTTCAGGTACTATGATTAAATATACGACCTGGGTCATATTTTTGGTGGCTGCAATTGCACCATTGCGGTGGACTGACACGTGTCTGTGTTGCTGCTGTGTCTCCGCGAGGGGCGCATTTGATGAAGTGCCTGTTGTTCGGCTCCATTCGGATTCAACCACACTGGGCTGAGGTGTTGTGCAGCCATGACTTGCTGTTGTGGAAATGGTGAGGAAGATGATAACAATAAATGGGAAGTCCTGAGCAATATATAGTAAGCTACAGGTCACAATGGAATGAATGACATTCAACGTGCCCGTTTTACTCAAGATATATGCAACGGTGGATAGCGACAAGTTGGAGGGGATTCCAACGGTCCTGCGATTTGATGTAAGTTGGTCCGATGTTGTTTGAAAGTTGGCAGGGATACATTGATGTGAATGACAACTGAAATCTCATGTTTGATGGATATGAAAAGGAAATTCTTCGACGGGAAGGACGTCTGGTGATGGTTTTCTCAACAGACAGCCAGGATCCAAAATGAAACACATTCTATCTATGAAGTCATGACGTACGGTTAGCCTTACTATTCCGAATGAAACGACAGTCAAAACGCAGATTCTGCTTTGTTCGAGTTGATCAATGGTACGAACCTTGACATCAATGACTAAGCTTGCCTCCATGTGGTCCATTGCTTGCAACATGCAACATCTCGCCCAACAACAAGGTCATCACAAGATACAATGGTCAATGCTCTGAAAAGGAACTTCTCGCCACATCTGGCAGGCAAATTCCGCAAATCAACAAAACAGTCCCCACATCAACATCATCAAGTGAATGAAGGCAAGAGTGGCTTGGAGGAGGAAAGGGCCCGCGCATTGCGAGCATTGCCCAGCTTACTATTGGAAGCGAAGCTTTCCGCGGGCAAAAGATGGGGAACTCACTTTTCAAGCCAAGAAGAGAAACAGAAATGAATCGAGGATTATGTGGAGGGAGAAACCACTGTGGCAAGAAAGTGAGTTCAAGATGCAGAGACAGCGATTATGCAAGAGCAGGAAGATATGAGTACCGCTGAAAATGTGATGGCGACAACCAGGAAGCCTGGGAGAACATTTGAAGAGATGCCAAATGATTTCGGAGACATCTTGAGGGATCTCGCAAGTTCCAACAATGAGCAGGATGGGGAAGAGGCGGGAGATAATGAAGAAGATGCAGAGCTCGGCAAGCTGAGTGATGATGAACCTGGCCAGGAGATGGGTGCAATCTCCAAAACCGTACAGCACTGCAAGGGGAGGTTTCGGCAGAAGCAGGTGAGGCTTGACGACTTGACGCAACAGTGATGGGGGGACGCACCCAACTACCTCCATGAGAGAGATATGAAATATGGGACTGCCAAATTGAAGGTTCTGGCAGTTCAAAGCCCCAAATAGACATAACTACCGCGAAACAATCCTCAACAACATTTAGAGTGCTTATGCAGACTCTTGACATCCTCCGCAGACAATCCCAAATGCCAGCAGTGACCACTCGACCAGGAAGTAGTCCAATGAGGCTGGGTTCGGAGAAACCACAGTCATACAAATTCATACCATTCGTCTCACCAGATGCGATGTCCGATTCGACACCAATTCAGGAGGTGAAGACTCTTGAACCCAACAATTTTACCCGTGCATATACCATCACTAGTATATGACAATATAGAAATCAAATAGGGACGAAGATATGGTGAAGGCTCCTGCGTCCTCTGAGAAATTGATATCGAAATAGTTAGTTTTGACGACCTATTTCTTGTAAAAGCAATTTGTGTACCTATTTTGCAATGTGTCAGCTTGTTCTGGATTTCAGTTACCAAATAGTAAGACGTGATATTTCATCAGTGTGTGTGCAATGGTCGTATGGGCAATGCGAACGTGCAAGACTCTAAATCAGGTTGATAGACGGCCAGCAAACTTGATATTGAATTGCCTGTTATGGTTACATTAGAGACAAAAACCTGAAATAGAGACAAAATTTACGAACAAAATTTAGGTCAGTGATGTCATACGAGTCATAGAAGGAGCGGTCACTGCGCAGTCTGAATCGGGATGAATGGCAGTCATCAAGCTGCATTAGTCGATGCAGCCAACTGCATAACTCTCTGCTCAGACCTGCTGCACCCAGGCAAGAGTTTGAATATTGCCCATCGTATGTCATGGAAATCGAGGATAACGAGCTTGAAAAAGAAAGGTCAGGCAGTCGGGCTCTTCATGTCCAAAATCTGTTGATGGATCTGTATGCGGTAAACTGCCAGCTGAAAGAGCTAAAACGCGATGGAGCTACATCATTCATTGGACAGATGAGATGAACAGTTGTTTGTTCAGAAACTGAGAGGCCTCGATGCTTCTGGATGCAAATGATTATACATCAGAACGGTATATTGGCTGTCAAAAATGACGGTATGAATTCGCTGCAAAATAATTGCACACCGAATGACTATTAGTATCTCTCTGAGGTGAGCGTCAACGGAGGGTCAACAAATGTTGTCTGGTATTTTTGCCAATCAAAATGTTGCATAGTCATATCAATCCGAAGAGGAGTTATTGGCAGGCATTAGATGTAAAAAGGCAGGCGACATGCGGATTGCCCAATCTCTGAAACCAGCATCAACGGAGCGTCACCGATTTCTGGTCTTGCCTCTTGCAAAATCACTTGGCTGTGCGACAGCGTGAAGACATGATCCCAGTATTGCAAGCCATCATGGGCACAAATGGCCGCGACAATATCGGTATCACCTCCTATCACTGAGCGTCGATGGAGCGTCAACAATTTTTCGTCTTGCAGTTCTGATAATACATAGGCTGTGAATTGGCATACACCAATAATCAAAATATTGGCTGCCATTAGAGGCAAAAATGCTAGCGATGACATTGCTACTACCTCCTAGAGATTAGAGTCAATGGAGCATCAACGATTTCTTGTCTTGCATTTCGGATTATTCAAGGGCTGTGCAATGGCATATATCCATAATTACAATATTGGCTGCCTTTGTAGGTGAACATGCTAGTGACAACATCGCTACTACCTCATAAAAATGAGCGTCAATGGAGTGTCAATGAATTTTAGTTTTGTAAGTACGGTAATTGAAAAGTGTCTTGGTCAGTGCTATCCATAACCAACATAGTGGCAGTCATTCTTGGCAAGAGAGTAAACGACACGGTCACCGCCCCATTCTGAGAATGAATGTCAATGGAGCGTGAAGAATTCATGGCGGTGCATCTTGGGTAACCTCAGTGGCGATTGGTTGCAGCCATTCATAAACGAGGTATTGGCTGCCTTTTGAGTCAAAAATAATAGCAAAACGCTCGCTGCCCCATTCTGAAAATGTGCATCGATAGAGCGTGAACGATTTCTAGTCTTCTAAGTACGTTAATTGAAAAGTGACTTGCTTGGTGCTATCCATAACCAGCCTAGTGGCAGCCCTTCCAGGCGAAAGAGCAAACAACAGGGTCACTGCCCTATGCTGAAAATGAGCATCAACGGAGCATCAACGATTGTTAGCTGTGCATCCTGAGTGACCTAAGTGCTGATTGGTTGCAGGCATTTATAGACGATGTATTGGCTGCCTTCCGAGTCAAAAATATTCAGCTACACACTTCCTGCCCTAGCCTTCAAACGTGCGCCAATGGTGTGTCAACGATTATTGGTGTTGGATCTTGGTAATCTAACAGGCGATTGGTTGAAAACATCCTAAGATGAGGTAGTGGCCGCCTGTAAAGCCAAAAACGAAAGTGACACGGTCCCGGCCCCATCTTGAAAATGAGCGTCAATGGAGCGTCAACAATATTTGGTCTTGCATATTTGGTAATCAAGGCTTTGCGCGGATACATGAGCACATATCAGAACTGTTGACTGCCTTTATAGTCAAAAATACATTGTATGACCAGAAAAACCGGGATTCCAGAATAATCACTATCGCTGACTGCGAAACATGCAAAGAGAGAGTATTGGCTGTGGAATATCAACTTTTCATAATATACTATAATCCAACTGCAAAAACAATAACATTATATAAATCTACAGATGGACATGCAGGGCGACCTGCTGACAACCCACTGCATTCAAACGGGTTGTGAGATTTCCATCGAACAGTGCCAGAATTGACAGTTCAGGTCTATTGAAAACTCAGAGCAGCAATATGTCAACTGTTCGGTTTCAACCTGGACCCGGACCTGAAGTGACGCTCAGGACCTGTTGTTAACGTTGCTCCAAAGTCGCTCGGTCACGGCCTCCAAGTGCATCTCCAACCTCGCTTGATCATTACCTCCAAGCCCATTCTAACACCGGGAGATTCACCCTTGGTCTTAATCCGTAAAAGCCCCCAATGAGTTCCGGACTGATAAAAAAGATCATGAATAAGGCTCCACTCAGGATCCGTATCAGGATAAAACCCAAAAAATATGTGGTGACTGCTCCGGTCTCTGATCCGGGGGATAGTATCGACCCAAGAGTAGCATCTTCAGCCATCAGTATGCTGATGTACACAACTCTAAGAGATCCTGAAAGATGTATCCTCTGGACCACCACACTATCATGATGTCTCTCGGACTTCTAACGAATGCTGCAGTATCGTCCCAACAACCGGCACTTATTCTCCAGGACCGACAGTCCAAGAATGCGACGACTCCAAGTATAGACTTGTCTCAAAAGATACAGCAAAGTAGTTTAGCCTCAGCAGAAGGAGTAGTGCCGACTCAAGAGTATCCTAGCAGAAGTATCCTCTGAATGACCACCCTATCGGGCTGATCATCGCACTTCCTTTGGACTCCAATGTATCATCTAACTATCTTCCCGATCAACAACCTACATTGACACAGGTCCCAAGAATACACAAGTATATAGAGCTGATAAATATATGCGTGGGATAGAACTGAATAATGAACATACAACTCTGGACTTCAAAGGAGAAGTATCCTCGTTGACTTCGACACAGAACACATAGATACTTCCCGGGGCAAAAGTTAAGGCTCAACCTCCAGGTGGAGAAGCTTAAAAGGTATCCGTTGATGAAGCTTTATGTAGATTGTATATTCTATAGTCGGTTATCGATGTCCTTCCTCCATGTCACTATCACTGATCTATATCAGATGATCCACAGCATTAACAATCCTCAGACTGCCAAAGCCTGTTTCGGAGTTCTCATCCGGAACTGCCACTGCATCCTTCGCCTCTCCCATTGACATTCGAGTTCTAACTCCCAAGAGTACTCACTACGTCATCAAGGTATTGGGCTCATATTGCAACAAAATTGTTATTGGCGATACCCGGTACAGCTACGAGCTTATCTGAAGCCAATTACCAATGAATAGGTTCCTGTCACCAAGAGCGATTGAGAGTGCCCTCTCAAATACCCACCGGGTATGTAATGGTTTAATGATTGTGGCAAACAACAGCACCCATACTTTGACTTCGCTTTAATGGAGCCAAATATACAGTAATCTGCAACGGAGCTCTATTGCCATATATTGAATGGACAGTATTCCGCGCAACTCAGGACATATGTCCCATGTCCTATTTGGCCAGACAAACATGGTGTGGTCAAATTAAGGGTTGATTCGGATAGGTCCATTGTGTGGAGGGGGCTCCGATCTATCGATCAATGGATTTCGACTTATCTCTTTCATGACTCTTCATATTTTGAGATCCCACATGCTCTAATGTTGAGAACACCTTATCTACGTGGGAATAACCCATTGGAGCATGAGTGGATAGTCGTTTGTTCGGCGACTAGGAATACGGTTCCCTGCTGAAAAGAAGTAACTATGAACAATGGAGATCCCACGACCATCATCAGTCCAAAGATGATACACATTCCATCCGTGGTGGGCCAGATCGCTGTTGTTTATCTATTGATGTGAAGGTTGGGTAATGGAGATGTGAGTAATTGGTGAACGAACCTGAAAAGGAGATCTGATGCGCAAATCCGAGTGATGATTCTTGATTCTGGATCGACTATCCATATTAAGATCATCGAGCGATCCGGTATGATCTCAGAACATACCTGTAACACCAAAGGCGTAACACCCATCTCGAAACTTGCATCATCACAATCTCGTAGTGCATCTGTCAGTTCACTTGATGATGGCCTCCAAGTGTATCTCCACCTATGGTCAATTGCTGCCTTCAAGTGCATGTCAAAACTCACTGCGTCATGGCCTTGAAGTGTATCTGTGAGTTAGCTCGGTCATCATTTTCAGGTGCACCTTGAATTGCTCTCCAGCTCTGGTTGCACTCAGTACAGATATATGGTGTGTTGATTTGTAGCTATGTAGATTCATAGATGAGAATACAGAATAAATATATGAGTTTTAAAAATCGTTGAATGATAAGTAGTAGCTTTGATTTCCAGGTGCACCAGCAGCATTTCCAACAAAGATGGCATATTTCCCAGACTGCCCAACAGCGATTTGAAATGCTCCCAGGTATGTCGCTGGCGCTGCGAGGTGCTCCCAAGCTTGTTGTCGGCGCTCCCAGTCTTGTTATTGGCACTCTCAGGCTTGTAATCAGGACTCCCAGAGTCGTTGTCTGGGCTCCCAGGTGCGTCAAGGCTTGTCATCGGCCGTCCCCGGTGCTCACAAAGTTGTAGTCAGACCTCCTATGTCCGTCTAGATTGTTTTGCTGGTGCTCCCAGGTACGAAGGAAGGCCACTGCATTAGTCCCGTACACTCTGGGGTTTGACCACCCTCGGATTCTGGTCCGACAACTTCCAGACACTCCCAGAGGCTTCCAGAGACCAAAATGCATTTTGCTGATGTACTTGTCTCAGTTCAATTCGGACTGTATGACAACCAAATACTGTCCATCGCCACATGGGCACACAATACATCAATTGAACCTCCGGGCACCTCATGGACATGGCAAACACACTGGTCTCATCAGAGTGCCCAAACAATCCATCCTCCAGTTGTCCTGTGGATACTCAGAATCTTGACTACAATTGCAATTGAAATGATCACCTTTGTATTCCTGAAAACCCTGTTTGTATGCCATCGTATGGGCACATATTTGTATTCGCTTGTTGGCATATGATTGATGATATTTGGATACACTCTGCCCAGCTGGCTCTCCCGCTTCACAACAATCCAATTCAGTCATCCAGTCAGATGCCAATTGTGTTAATTGGCGATTGTAGTCACGAATCTGACTTGCGAGCCACTGTAGAACTTTCGGAAGTATTATACTTTGCATGTGGGGCTGCCACACTATCTGCGATCCCAACTTTGTACTGTGGACTCTGTCCATCACTTGGTGAATGATATTTGTAATCATAGTTGTATCATTGCATAGCTGGTACTAGAACTCCTTCCAGCGTCCATATCATAGATGACGCCATTGAGATGTGAAGAAGGTAATCCCGATTGCAACTGCTATTGGGAATGTGAATCTACATAATTCGCACGTATTATTCAATCCTGCTCTGATCCTCCATAGGTGAACATGGTAGAGGGAGGTGATCAATTATCGCCGATTCACAATCACCAACCATGAACTGAAGCAGGACTGGCATCGGCATTGCCTATGATGCAACTCTCGGTGGCGTATAGGTCAGGAAATCGTCCCTATAAACGTCAATTTACTCAATTGGAAGGTAACTTGCCAAATCTCATTGGTGCTGAAATTGGTAGGCTTTGAGTACTGGTACGATGGATTCTGTGCGATTGACATTGATTGACTTGGTCATTGAACTGTCCTTGGGCAGGTTGGTCTCTGGAGGTATCTTGGAATCATCTGTGCTAGTGTAAGGGCACGTATGGCTGCGTTTGGCCTCAGAAGTATACGTGAGGTAGTTATAGGAATATGGTTGCAAACGTGGATGTGAGTGGTATTATGTGTAGATGTATATAGGTAGGATTATCACTAGAGATCTAAGGCTTGTGGCGGGCTGACTAGATAGAATGGCCATTACCCAGCTCGGGTCAAGTGCCGCCATTGCATTATCCACCTCTTCAGGCGCAGACCTCCCGGGCTGCATAAACCTTATAAGAGACAAGGAAAGTAAAGGAAACCATTCTACAACCATGCCACGTACATACTCGTACAAGGTAAAAAGTCCGGCTACCGATCAGGACTGTACGATAGCCCTTCGGTGGATCCGGTGGCCGGGGAACCTCCACCTCCCAGCAACTGAAATCGGGAGGTGGTAAAACCCATGCCGACGCCTTTCATAGCAGGCCGAGATCCAAAGAAGTAATGAAGTATGGAGAAGAGATGAAAACAAACACCAGAAGAAATGCCCAATTGATAACATTCCTTCAGTGCCGGATTCCGAAACTATCGACTCATTTCTTCCGCTCCCGAGTCTTGGACCTCAATTCCTCCTTATCTCCACTGCCGAATTCATACAGCATCCGACCAGCCATCCAGTACTGCACTTGTAGCTGGGGTATCTCGGCGTTGGTCATTGTTGGAATTTGTCAGGGTGGGCGAGCCTCCGCTCATGACTTGGCATCGATGGGAGTTTCCCCTGTCGGCATCGTTTATAGCCGTCGGTAATCATCAATCATATATGTCCATTGCGTGTAGTCTCATTCATAGACACCTAACACATAAGTTTCTCTAAAATGGTTATACTTACCAACTTCAAGCGTGCTAGCGCTGTCTGAGCTCTGTGCATAGCTTCCACATGCTCTGTAGAATATATCTTGCAGCCAGTAGTCATCGGTAAGTGTCATTGACTCAGATACTGCTTGACTAGGTCAGTCGTCATTGGAAGTCCGCATCAGTGACCATCCGGTCAACTTCATGGTTGTGCTCTCGACAGGCGGCTTCAGTAGAATCTTAGTCGACATAGTAGACTTGCCTCTCGGCATACTCTTGACTTGTCGGTAGGACTTCTTGTTAGACTTGTCGGTGCGTGTCTCGGGAGGCGGCCTGCAGGTGGGCTTTTGACTTGTCGGTAGGATTCAATCGTGTAGACACAGCGGTCTCCCTCATTTGAAATTTCGTTGCTCCGTCGATGACTTCTTCATCATATTGATTGTCGATTGCCATCGTGGCTAAGTTGCAGCGTTACTTCGATCTCCAAATTGATATTGAGATTCATTGGTGATTCAGGATTGTAATTGAAATCTGTGATTCGACATGTAAGTCTGTTCAGACTATGTTGATTCGGATTCCTTCGTCTTTCTGCGTCGTCTGTTGTCAAGTGGATATCCTGACTTGCTCTGCCTGTTGACTTACTGTCGTATGAGGCGTCCTAATGCGCTCAATCTCGACGTCATTTGCAACGGCGCATTGTCAGGACTTTGTGCAATGATGTCATCTTTCGCCCCTGGCATCGTCATAGCCGTCAGTTCTCATATGTGACTCGCTGGTGACTATTTGAGGGTGGTAGAATGCGCCAATAGCATCAGGCTTGGGCGGTATGTCATTGATCCATATCTAACACGTAAGCTTCACACTGGGTTGTCATACTCACCGTGATATGAGTGCGCTTCTTCTCTCGCAACACCGCTTTGTACATTGCATATGCGGATTCAGGCATCTCTCGATTCGGCATTGGGTAGGGTCTTGGTGGCCCGCTGCAGCCATCTCGGTAGGCAGCGTCCGTAGAATGTCCGGTTGTTTCCCGCGAGTCATTTGGTCAGCCTCTGGTAAAGTGGTTTGGCATTCAGTTCGGTATGCCGTTTGGCGATAGGCTTTTGATCCTTCGGTACGCCATAGCGTCGGCGTCTCCGTCAGTGGCATGGTACGGTAACCCTCCCGGTAATCATCTGAATTGATCTCCATGTGAAGTCTTTTGGGAGTGATATCCATTGCTGTGAGATCTCGGTGATCATCTCTTGGTAGTTGTCTTGCCTGTCTCTCTTGATGTCATTTGGTAGGCTATTCAGAATGCACGGTAGTCATATTCAATCACATTCGGGATCAATTTGGTAGCCATGTCCCAGTCATTTGGTATCTGGTTTGCAATTTCTTCTGTTGCCATATCGCACTCATTCAGCATGGATCACGCTCGTTTGACGCGTCATCTCTCTGGTGCATTTACAGGTCGACTGGATGTCAATTATATGCTAGGTGAACTTATCGTTTTAGATCGCGGGGTGCGCTGGCTGGATGTCCTCGGGGTGTGCTCGTCAATTCATCTGTAGGTGTGTTTGCCATCACTTGACTCGGTTGACTCATCGTCGCTTTCCGAGTCCACTAGTCGATTTTTTTTCCAGGTGTACTTCCGGGACGGTCATCCCCTTCTGTATATGTCGTTGCTCCGCCGGCGACTGATCTCAGTTAGCTTTGTAGGGAACATCGATTGGAAGGGCTTGATTCGGAAGTCGATTGCAGTCGTCAATTGTCATCAGAGTTGAATCACTTGGGATTGCGGAGTCTGAGTCGGGATCTATTGAGGCGTATTCACGGTAATGGAAGTTCGAAACAGATATGGCGTTGTATTCGGTATTGTAATCGGTATTATATTCTGCATTGTTATCTGCATTGTATTTGGCATTGTACTTGGTGCGGCAAGGCAGCCGGTACATATATCTGCGTCTCGGCTTTCAATTGCTAGTTTCATGTATGTCGCCATAGTCAAGGATTGATTGTCATCCGTCTCCGAGCATCTCCGGGATGGGCATATCGGCACTGGTAAGTCCAATTCTCATAGTCTCAATGATATCTTCTGCAGGACCGTCATCTCTCGTATCTGGGGCTACATCTCGTGCTTGGGCTTTCCACTTGTAGTTTATCAGTCTTCGACGTTTCTAGGAGTGCTCTTTGCTCGCAATTGTCTTTGGTCTGTCGGGTATATCTCCGAACTGCTCCATCTATCTTACCCAAAGGAATCAAAATAAAAGATGGATGTGGTGGAAGGCAATATCCAGGAGACCTTGTCGTTAACGGTTGGCCCACACAGGAGCCAAGCCCAGCCGTCCAGTCACTCCCTTTGGGTCTCTGCGAGCCAGCAGCAGTCATTCAAGTGTCTCCTCAGAGGGGCTCTTCTGCCGCAACTACAGCCGCTGCTCTCTGCTCGTCGCGTTCAGCACTTGGGTCTGTATCACCTGGTGAATCCAAGGTGATGTCTTCCAGAGGCACTCCCAGCAGCCCTATGCATTCCCCAGTCTGTCGGGCAAATGCTACGACAACTTCGATGCTAATTCGAAGATCGCCGAATGCAGTTGCTCCAGGTGTCTGTATACCCATACCATGCCCCAGAAGTCTATCATTTGCGGCTTCTGAGACCTTCCATGTCAGGATTTTGTTCGGGAAACCATGGAAAGCCAAGTACCGAATTTTACGCCGGCATTGCCACGACTAGCACGTCTGATCTGTCTACCGGTCTGAGACAGTCCAAATTCTGGACTGTGATAGGCGTCTTCCGGTGTCCTTTGCGTGTTGCATCACTCCTCCATTCATGCCAAGGGTGAAGTGCCCCACCTGATGTGATATCCCGAGTCGCTTGAGAAGCCTCGGGGTCATAAAGACGCTGGTTGTGCCGCAGTCGATACGAGCCCGTACACTTTGCATCTCGCAATTTGATTTTCGTCCAGAGTCGTCATGAGTGGCGGCACCGCCAATAGTTTATGCTTCCTGGGTTGTCGAATGATCTTGGCATTGGATATGTCCATCGTCGCTTCGATAGTCCATAATGCTTGTGGTCTGAGATAATCATAGTCACTGTGTTCATTGAGTCGTCATAGTCTGTCTGCGCAATTGTCTCGGTCTGTAACTGTACATGCACTTCACGGTGCACAATGTATCACCACTATAAGTTCGCCTCAATCGAGGGAAAGCTTCTCATGCTCAATGTCCTTCCATCGTAGGGTGTCATCCCCATAAGTGCAATTGCTCATTCAAACGTTCGTGGCAGTAACAGTGCTTGAATCATAGACTCATCCTCCTTGATAGGTATTCTTCCCTCGAGTAGTGTATCTCTTGATTGGCCATAGAATCCCTCTGTGAGGTTGCTAGAGCTGTAGGTGTACACGCAAACTGGGATAGGTGCACTTCGCTCAAGTAGAAGGGATTGTAGTCATCACTGTGCTGACTTGGAAATCGTCTCTCGACTTCGCCTTTGGTTGTTGAGATTGCGTCATTCAGGGGTATGATCACTCGATCCATTTTAGGCGCTTCGGATGGTCATCGCACTCAATTGATCTTGTCCCGTACTCATGATCATCGTCTTCTCTGTCGGTGACGCATCTTTAATGCCAATTGGTCGCAGAGCACTCCAGGTTTTCGCCATGAATTGACGCGTTGACGGGTGCTGTCGCCACTTCTCTGGTGTTCGGTGGTCGATTGCAGCCATTTGAAGTAATGGATGTCATCTTGAACTCATCGGGATCGGTTGTATGCGATTTGTGGCATTGGCTGGGTGGTGTCCTGCACTCGCGGTAATAATCGTATTCATTGCCGTTGATGCACCTTGCGCGCCAATTGCTCTCTGATATCTACTTCGCTGCCATCAGGCACAATTGAATGATGGAAAAGGTCGATGCTTCGTGCTTCTCAGTAATAATGCTTCGATATAGTTTGGAGGGCAGTGTTCTGAATAGTTGACTCCATGGTGTCGCTTCCGAAAAGGGGTTAAACTCATCAACTCATAATCCCTTGAGCGAAACGTATCCGTTTACTGAATGAGCCATAATAGTGTAAGGGCACGTATGCCTGCGTTTGGGCTCATCGGTGTACGTATGGTAGTTATAGAAATACGGTTGCAAACGTGGATGCGAGTGATATTATGTGTAGATGTATATTGGTAAGATCATCGCTAGTTATCCAAGGCTCGTGGCGAGCTGAGTATATTGAATGGCCGTTACCCGGCTCGGGTCACGTGCCGCCATTACAGCTAGTATTGTCAACATCAATTTAGTGTACTTCCCAGGTGTAGTTGCTTCAGCAATGTGTTGCTGTCAATTCCGGATGATTTCTCCTTCTTCAGAATTGCAATACATTTCTAGCCAATTGGGCACTGCAGTGTACACAAAATCATCTCAGTTACAGTTAACCTCAATTGACGTGACTTTTCAGCACACATTGCTCCCACAATCAGTGCTCCCAAGGTTGTATGACATCACGCGCAAAGTGTGACTCATCAGAAAGGCATAACTTATATATTCCCATATGCGTAATGTATTTGAAATTGTAACAGCCATAATAGTGTAACGCCATGTATCTGTATATGGCCGTGTGTGACAGAATATGAGATGATACGGTTGCACAGGCGGTTATGATATCATTGTAGAGTAGTAGGTATGTTGTTAAGGTAGGAGTATCGGTAAAGATCTTAGGCTCATGGTAAGCCAACTGTATCATGTGGGAGTTACCCGGCCCTTGACCTGTCATGTTGAGCTGTGCCATTACAGTGTCACGGATATGTTAATCGTAATGGCACGGCTGCACGTGACGTGTCAAGAGCTGGGGAATACCGGCTTTATATAGTCGGGTCGCCACAAGCCTTAGATATCTAGCGATGATCTTACCACTATACTACTCTACAATATTGACATCCACGTATGCAACCGTATCTACTGATATACCTTTCTACGAGGCGATAAACGGGCATATGTCTTTACACTATTATCGCTCTTTGATTTTCGATACGTTTCGCATACTGGATCTCATGAATTACCCCTTTCCGACTCGTCACGACACGCAATCTACACACGAGATATCATACAGATTTGGGAGCACTGATTGCACAAGCGAAGTGCCTTGATAAGTCTATCGAATTGAGGTTAACGGTAGCAGAGAGGATCTGGTGCGGATTTCAGAGGCCAATCAGCCAGGGAAGCGTCGCGACACATAAGAACCAGAAATCGTCCGTATTGGACAGCGACAGATTGCAGATGCAAACAGGCTTGATAAGTACACCCAATTGAGGTTAACCGATGCAGAGACAATTGTGAGTTGATTGTAGCGGCCAACTGGCCAGGAGACGCGTCAGCGACCAAGTCAATCGAGGTCCATTTCAACGGATGCATACGAGAACTCCAAAGCTATGAATCGCGGCATCAATGAGATTTGATAAGTTACTTTCCAATTCAGTCAATTGACGATTACAGGGATGATGCAAGAGCCCATACGTCCATAAGAGTCGCGTCACCGGCAAAGCAGAAGCTGGTAATTCTCCAGAGGTGGTTTACGAATGACGCACGATTCACGTCGATCAACATCGCTGACGGCAGTTTAAATGGCCATTACCTTCTACACGACTCGATGGAATCATCTACGTTACGGAAGCTGCAAAGAGCATATACGGGCACATACGTCTAACAAAGTGCACCTACGAAGGATCAGGGCTGATCTACCTGATATGCACGATTCACATCTAGCGATGCCACCGATGGCAGTCCGATCGCAATTACCTTTTGCAAGGCTATGGAAGTATCTAGGTCACGGATGATGTCCGGAGTTTACCGCCGCGGTTACGGAAGTCTTACAAGGCTATATACGGTCAACGGCCATGCAATGATTGAACTATGATCACCGATTTCTTTCGTCTATCGATGGGCCGAGTTCAGGAAGTGGAACAGCGATTGCAGATCATGTGGCAGCTCCGAATGGGAAGTTTAATAACCCCGAATGTTCTAAAGTGGCTAGTAGGTATGATTTGCGACTACCATTGTCAAGTATCACAGTTAGCACCTGATTGGACGACCGAATTGGATCGTTGTGAGGAGAGTGCCATCTGCGCCAACTGTATTGTATTTCGTCAGACAAGTCAACGAGAGCTGATCAATCGCCAACGAGCAGATACGGATATGTGCCCATACGATGGCATATGAAGAGGGTTTTTAGGAATGCAGTGGAGATGATTTTACTTTGTAGCCGGGATTATGAGGATCCACAGGGCTACCGGAGAATGGATCGTCTGGGCACCATCAGGAGACCAGCGGATTCAGCATGTATTAAAGGCGTGCGGAGGTTCAATTGATGTGTCGTATCCCCACGTGGGAATGGACTGTATTTGGTTTGTCCGATAGTCCCAATTAGGTGTGACAAGTATGTGATTCGCTCAGTGAGCTTATTGGTACACATGGTGGCAGCCGTGGTGGACGCACTGTGAGCTGGAGAATCTACGTCGACATGCAAAGCATTGGACTTTTGGCTCTGCAACCCCAGGGTGCGCGGGCGAGGTGGGAGTGGACCGGGCAGGCCATCAGTTATGCCCCGGGAATATACCTGGATCACGGCTAGGGAGGGGACAAGTTCTGCAGGACTTTGCGGTGTTCCGGATATTGTAATACCTGGAGCCAATGCCTTTGACGATCAACTGGCCAGTGAGGAGGTTGTTTGGACGTTCTTCATAAGAGTGGGAGTTCATACAGGGCTGCTGGGAGTGACCGTGGAAAGCATCTCTAGTGGGGAGATAGGCACCAGGCATTGGACGGGCGAGCAGGGAGCATCAGCGGTAGTTGCGGCAGCAGAGTGTACCAACAATGCGGACCTTGAATGACTGCTACCGGCATGCTGAGACACGAAGGGAGTACTGGACGGCGGGGCTTGGCCCTATTGTGGTGAACCATTTTAAATCTGGGCTCCTGGATATTCCTTCATACCACTCCATATCTAGTTTGAATTGAGAACTACCGTTTGCAGATGGAGCCGGCACAACAACAAAGATGGTGCCTACAGACGATGGAGGACATATCCTGGCCATATACGGAGAATTTCTGGAGGTTTTCAGCAAAGAGGCGGAGACACTCGTGCCGAATCGGTCAATTGACCATGCAATCTACTTGAAGCCCGGCTACAATTTGCCATACGGGCGGATTACAATTGAGCGGAGTTAAGTTGAACGGAGTTTTGAGTTGAGTTGAGTCGAGCGGTATTCACGCAATTGCGTGGATAAAGATCACGTGCTCAAGAGGCCGGATGATGCATTTGGATTTGGACTTAAAGATCCCATGCCATATGGACTGATCGATGAGTGGTTATTTTCTTACGATGGACGATATGTCACCGGATGGATTATAGGACTGCAAAGAAGAGTCAATGGAAGACGGATATTACAGAGGTCAGTAACAATTATCTTTAGAGAGCTTACAGAGCGATAGGAGAAGTCATGGAATGTTACCCATACGAGAGCAATTATGCACAGGGTGGAATCGAATGTCTGGAACCAACTGGATCACAGCAGGAGATGGATGACAAGAGATGGATCCCGTCTGGAGATGGATCACGGCAGAATATGGATTGCGACCGGATATGGATGGATGACAGGAGATGGATCACGGGATACGGATGACAATCAATCTCCTTCCCTTTTATGAAGATATTGATGTTATGCGAAGTTATACCGTTCTGGAAATCACTTACTTTGATGTCAAGATACAGAGTTGCAATCGAGCACAGATATGCAGATATACGATGTACCGGCGGCATGGCTCCACCGAGTACGATACCGAGCACTATTCAGAGCACACTTCAGAGATACCGAATTATGCAGCTACAAGCCCGAGTTTCAACGCCGAATACGATCTCGAATCAATCCTAAGTCACACAGGTACAATGCCGATACCGCACAAGCCATACGAGATTTGTCTTTGGCGGAGCAACACTCTTTGAAGAGGGGGATGACAGTGCCGGAATCGCAACAACCCCTACCACAAACAATTACCTTACCGGAAGTGCAGGAACGAAGCACTGTGCAAACGCATTCACCAATTGAGAAGGCTAGCAGCGGCAAGTGCACATGGAGAAGAAGCAACAATTGTACTCCGAGAACGGCAAAAAGTGCATGCAGGGAATTGATGGCAAATGCATCTACAGATGAATCAAGAAGCCGCATGCACATATTACAAACCAGAATGAGATCCCGACTCAGTGACGGCGATCCCGACTCAGTCTCGACAATCCCGAGATACACAGCTGCTACTGGAAATCAACTTCAGAACCAAGCCTAACCAACCAATATGGCACCCGAAGAAGCCGTAATGTATTAGTTGTCTGCAGAGCTACGACATAGAAGAGGGGGAAGACCGTACCGGAATCACAATCAACCCCTACTGCAAGCAATCACCGTACCGGAAGTGGTGGGAGGAAGCACCTTGGAGTGCCCTTACCGGCAGAGAATCGCAGCTGGAGATTAGTCGATGAGATATGGATACCCAGATAGGTGACGGCAAGCACACCTGGAGAAGGAGCAGAAAGCATACCCGGGGGAAAGCCGGCGAGCAATTTGACATGATAAGTGCACCGAGCGCAGGGCGGATGTTAATTGTACCTACAAGTGCACTGACTTGGAGGATGATCAGTGCAACTGCATGAACACCGGAGAGATAATGAGGAGATCAAGTTCGCTTGATCTATGCCGACCGAGTGCAAATAAGGCTACCAAAGCAGTTCCGGACGTACCAAATAGTCTACCAAATGGCATCGCGAGAGACAGTCACCAAACGGCATCATGACAGACAGTTGAGACACCTACCGAGAGATGATGACCGAGCATAGCGACGAAGATCATGGCCGAATAACTCCAAATTGGGATTGGATAAGAGGATTCTCGGGAGCCATCCTTACCGAAGGCACCAACTGGGATGTTTACCAAACGGCTTGCCGAAATGAATTCCGAACGACGATACTGGAGGCCTATAAGCGTGCGTGGCCGATGCTGAAGGAGGATTAATATAACTACTGACTGGCACCGTGGAGAGCCACCGGCTGCAAGAGAGGATATGAGATATCGAGGCTGGCCTACCGAGCTATGCACAAGGGTCGGGAGAGCGCAAACGCGCCTGAATATATGTGGTATGAATGTCCATTTCATGAGAAGCTTACGAGATAGATACGAGGTCACATATGATGGATCATCACTGACGGCTATGATGCCGAGAGCTGAAGCTGCCAAAGCAGCAACAATGATCACCGATGGGCTGGGCCTGCAATGTTCACGAGGAATTGGGAGAGCTCGAGTGCTAGCACATTTGAATATATATGGTGAGTATGATTGGTTACTGGGATGCTTACAAGTTAGATATACCGATGCAATTGCCATTGGCGATGGCGACGGCGATGGCGATGATGAGCAGCGAGCGGAAGCCACCATCGATGCCCCCGAATCAAGACGAGGCGCATATTATGATTGGGGATTTCACCGAGATTACTGGGTCTAATTCCGACACTGACCTACACTTCGTACAAGTTATGAGTGCGAGATGGGATAGTCGGATGCCGGACAATTCAGAAGTGGAGATTGGAAGACGGTGTTACTTTGGATGTTCTTTCTTTCACTTCTCTTCTCTTTACTTCTTTACTTCTTTGGATCTCGGCCCAGTACAAATGGCGCTGGCACGGGTTTTCACCACCTCCGGAGATAAGTCAAGTCGACGTGAGGTTTCCCCGTGCGCCGGATCCGCCGAATGGCTACCATACGGTACTGATCGGCTGTGGGACTTGTGGGTTCGTACATTTGTGTACATTGAACGGTTGTTTGATTGTTTCCTTTCTACTCTTGTACAGGATTATGCAGCCCAGGGGGTATGCACCTGAAGAGGGGGATAATGTAATGGCAAGGCTGCACGTGACGTGTCCAGGGCCGGGTAATTCCCGCATTATATCGTCGGCTCGCCAAGAGCCTTAGATCTCTAGCGATAATGTTACCATTATACTGCTCTACAATATTGACATCCGAGTGTGCAACCGTATCTACTGATATACCTTCCTACAAGGCAATACATGGGCGTATGCCTTTACATCAATGGAGCGCAATAATCATATGACAGGAATCAGTATCATTTGAACACCAAATTTGTAGTTCATACTTATCCTTGGTATGTCCTTCACAGTTTGCTTTAGTATATTGCGGTTCCAATTATCACTCACATCAGTATTTTGGCAATGTGCCAATAATACCTGCAGCTGTATAGTGTTAGGAACAGTTCCGGACAGTCTCTTCCAGTGCGGGTCCAGGTCGGAACCGAACCCATGCGAAATTGGGGATCCGGGTCGTCAATATACCCGGACAGTTGCAATTTGGTCGGTTGTACCACCAACATCCCGCCATTTCAACTTCACAACTTCAGCTCCAACCCAGTATGCGAGTTCTGATCATATCCTGATAGAATCAATACGTAGATTGTGCTGTATTAGCCGCTCATTCACCTCACACTGTCTGATATACGATCGGACCGATATTCGTACAGTCGCTATCAAAAAGCGGCCAATTTCGGCCCTAATCTGGCATTATTTGACAGCGATTGAACGGATAATGCTCCGGATTAGAAATCTGATAGCGGATGGTGAAAGAGCTACTAAAACTACACAATCTATGTAATGATTGTGTTATGATATGATCAGAACTCAAAAATCTAATTGCAGCCAAACTTGTAGGAACCCAAAAATGGAACTGTGGACCAGTTCCAACCCAGCCAAATACCTTAGGTTGTATGTCCGGTCCGGGTTACAACCCAGCGCTGGTTTCATGGTCCGGTTCCTTGGCAGTTGGTGACCCGGACTGGGGCCTCCAGATTGGTTTCAACTCCGACCGGAGCCGGGTCACCCGGAACCATTGCTAACACTCCCACAGTCATGCAACTCCTACATTGAAGTCGATCAAATATATCGTTTTCTTGTATCTCCATGTAGGTGGTTTTGTTCTGCACTATCCTTACATACATTCATTTACAGTAACCATTCCACCATATCAATTGTAGCTATAGTACAGGTTTTTACATCCTGTCCACCAGACTATCATAATCTTAAAATCTTGACGTATATAAATCCCTTCTTATCGATGTCATATATCTTTGCAAAATATATCTTCATATCATTCAGAAGCTTCCCGATCAATGTAGACCAACTACCTGATCCATCTGCATTATATTGAATTAATTCTACCATGTTGTGAATGTTCTTGGAAATTGCAGAGAAATTGATATTTAGTATCTGAGAGTCTAGACACTGACAAAACTTTAATACAAGAGATGTATTTCAATTTAGAGATAAAATTGGATATTACTGACCAAGCTGTCATTATAAATCTGGTGAAAGGAATAATATTGTTAATACTATTACCATCTTCCTTTTTATAGCATTACATATATCATCCAAATCTGTATAGAGTCTTACAATTCGTTTTTTTTCCTCTATAGAATGTTTCAGCTCTAACTGGTAAGGAACTAATCCAGATTAAATTCCCTGCAGCCTAATATTTTTAGATGCTGAAGAAATCCAAAAAGGCATTAACGCAACAGACATATAATCTTCCAAATGATTTAAACAATATTTGGATGTATTTTTCAGGTCATTGTTGTACTCATCTACAAGTACTAACAATGCCACTCCATTTATAGTGTAGAAGTTTTTTGTACAGTGAGCCCAATTCAACCTGCCATAAAGCAAGTAGTTGTGGAGTCATACATTCACAGATTCATTACAATTAGATTGGTTGCTCGCTAATGGATTGGTCAATACAGAATTATATTACGGTGTACTGTCAACTGATATCTCCTTCCCACAATATATAATCAAATTCCAGGGCAATCTTCTCACACCTACATAGTAAATCACAAAGCTAACCAATGGGACTTGAAGTTTCAAAATCTCACTTATGATGATTATATCTGGGATTTCAATACAATCTCAATCTGGAGTAGTAACAATCATAGTTAAAATTCCAGACAAGTTGACTCCAAGATGAGATGTAGTTGTTCGTCTCCTGCGGAAGCTCCCTAGTAACCTGCACTGAATGCTCCATCTGAGTAAATTTCATAGACCAGTCACAATGTTTAGGAAACTGCATTATGTATTGTATACTAAAGTCTACATAACAGAATATCCTTCTCCAGTGGAGTTTCCACCACATCACACATTTCCAACACGGGATATTGGTAAATTTTTTTATCATCCCTTGTATATACATGGTACTAACCGTAGTAAATTAGGCTGCGTGGATGAATGCATACTATCAGTGACCTGAATATATACTAATTAGAAATTTCTGTTCTTTGTACAACTTGAATTAATACCAAGAAATGCAAAATATTCATTGTGATTAAAGCGCACCAATGCAATGATATTGAGGGAAGAACTTGGTGATATGCGGAAGAGAGTGATTCCAATGACACTTGTCATTCTTGGCTACAATTGTTATATTGGTGTTGGAGATAGATCCAATCTACTATCTAGCTAATGTTATACTCAGCATGGTTCATTTGATATATAGTAACCTATACTCTTCTCAAAGTATGATATTGGAGTTACAAATATGTATTTCATCATTTGAAATATGCCTTACAGTTCTAATGATATCTCTCATTATGAGATTCACCTGCATTGAGTCTGGGGTTGAAATCTAACTGCCATGTCTAGACCCAGTTCCACTTTACGAATGGTACAGTTGAGTAGGGTCAAAGCTGCTCAGACAAATGTTTCTGAGCATATATCTTTACACATACACCAAACAGTGTGACAGTTAGCACATTTCTGTCCATCTTAAAGAGGTAAACTGGGTGTGGTGTTGGCTGTGCAACTGGAAGTAGAGAAACAGTCCCGCCAACAATACTAAATCTTCACCAATAACCCACTCCGCTTGCACCCAATGTGACCAGCAATGGTGTCCCAAAAGAGTTTGCATTATTGGATTCCTTTAGCTCCAAAGGTCTGGAATAGGTCATGGTGCAGGGTACAGGGGTGAGGTTGTTGCTGGGTGGGAAAGACTTTGGAGGGGCAGCTGGAATTACAAAGCCACACATGATGTAAGTTGTTATTTGTTTGGAAGGATAGTGTTATTTGCTACTAGAGAAGACTGGGACAAAAACAGAGCATGTAAGACAAATAATTGGGGTGGCAGTTGTAGTGGTTGTATGGGCAGACTGTATGATTCTGGAACTAATTACTATCCAGGAAATAATTTGTCCTCAAGCTCACCATCATTACAGTGACCAATTTTAAGTCCTTACCTACTACTTTGTAGACTAACTGCTGTTAATGACGATGCTTATTAGATACCAACTTGTTGTAAGTGCCTGTTACCTATATGTACCTGCAGGGTTCCCTCAGAGTGCTAAATGCAGCCCAGCATAACCACATCCATAATTACTGGTGCATAAGCACTGAGTACACTGCTTGGTCACCAAGGGCATAGTCTGCCATTTACTGATGTTTGTAGAAATCCCCTCAACCACATCCTTAAACACACCGAATGATGTAGCCGCCATGACACCTTGTCACTCCATATGTTGAAGTGGGTTAGAGTTGAGAGACTGACCTAGCTTTTTGACTTTCTCACAGCATTCACAACTTTGGCCAACAGTGCGGATCTCTGTGCTTATAGCGGCCGACTTGGCTGATATTCATCTCTATCGACTGATAGACAAATCTGTAAAATTCATGCATGGGTTTCTGTGAATAAGCTTTCTGTAGTAGCCTCTTAAGTTTTACAATCAAACCTCTCCATAATCACACTGACGTTATATTTGATGTCGTTTGTTCTCAATATTCATCAATTTCAGATGTATGTTGGTGGTTACTTGTAGAAATTGAATCCTGATTACCTTGCTGGAATTGCACTGACTTTCATTATCTCTAACGATTACTTTGGAGTCTTTCCAAGTAGCATACTGACAGATATGAACAAGGTACCGATTACACCAGAAAGTGATCAGAATAGATTATGAGGAGTTTCCACAGTGTTCTCATGAGTCATTACATCGGGAAAACCTTCGGTGCAACCATAAATGACATATATTATCCCTGTTACCACTGTTTTATACTTGCTTGCTAGAGATTATCACTGCCCACCATGGACTTTGGAGATTAGAGAGGAGATATGAGAATGTTATGCGAGTGTTAACATATGTAATATCCAATTACATAATGAAGCAAATTTCTCCTACTGCATGCATTCCACCAACCCCCTTGTTGCAATCGTCATCTCCACCACCATCACCATCACCGCCATCACCATCACCACCATCACCATCACCACCATCACCATCACCACCATCACCACCATCACCATCACCATCACCACTATCACAATCACCAGCATCAGGTTTTTTATTCTTTGATCATTTTTCAATGAACTGTATGTAACACCCCCCTAGCAGCGAAGCCCGATCCACTGCTACCGGCTGTCTACCAGAAAAGCCTCTTTGACCCCGAACAGCGAAGCCCGATCCACCGCAACCAGCTTGCTTCCAGCAAAGCCACTTTCACCCCTACCAGCGAAGCCGAATCCACCGCTATCAGCTTTCTCCGAGTGAAGCCACTTTCACCCCTACAAGCCAAGCCAGATCCACCGCTACCAGCTTGCTCCCAGCCAAGCCAGATCCACTGCTACCAGTGAAGCTAGTTTCACCTCTACCAGCCAAGCCAGATCCACCGCTACCAGCTTGCTCCCAGCAAAGCCTGATTGTCAGAGAGGAGAGAGTGAGCATTGCACCGCTACCAGCTTGCTCCCAGCGAAGCCGGATTGTCAGAGAGGTGAAAGTGAAAATTCCACCGCTACCAGCTTGCTTTCAGCGAAGCCAGATTGTAACAGAGGTGAGAGTGAGCATTCCACTGCTACCGGCTTGTAGTGTTAGCAATGGTCCTGGACCGTCAGTTCGGGTCCGGGTCCGGGTCGGAACCGAACCGGCACCAAATTGGCAGTCTGGGTTGTCAATACACCCAAACCGTCCATTCGGGTACAGTTCTTTAGAAAACTCCCTACCTCTCTGGATTGGGCGGGTACTCAGCGGGTTGTCCAGCGGGTCCATCTGTAAATACATATAATGTGCTTGTCTTCGCTGTTTGATAATAGTTCTCAATGAAAATTGATTATTTGACATCCAGGAATCACATTTCGCATGTTTTGCAGGTTGCGATATTGACAATATTTGAATTCATGTTTTTCCTTTAATATTGTGTATTATTGACCTTGGAGGAGGTCAATGATGCAATTATAAGCTCAAATATCCATGCGATGCCTTCATTACCCAATATGCATCACCAGAAATGGATTACCCTCGGTTGATGCGAGGTTGACGGTCATTTTCAGAATAGGGCTGTGACTGTGTCACTGTGTCTATTGGCTACACTGGCTGCCGATACATTTGTTACGGATAACAGTGAGCAGTTTACTTACAAATTAACTTATTCATATGACCAACAATCTTTGAGGCTGCATTGACGCTCATTTTCAGAATAGGGAACTGAACGTGTCACTTGCTCTTTTGCTGATAAAGGCTGCCAATATGTTGGTTACGCATAACCGCAAGCATATCCCTTTCCAATTGCCCTACTTACATTACCACAAAGCATTGACGCTCTGTTGACGATCAGTTCAAGATGGTAGCGAAATTGACACCAACTATATGGCGAATACAGGCGGCCAAACATTGATTATGGGGAAACGCTGTAGCATAGCCCTTGGATTAAACTAGATGCAACACCAAAGATTGTTGACGCTCTGTTGACGCTCTGTTGTTGCTCTGTGGACGCTCTGTTGACGCTCTGTTGACGCTGATTTTCAGGTGAAGTGACATCGAGATTCATGATATTGCCTGTAAAGGCGGCCAATACTTAGATTATGGGCAAATTCCGCAGCGCAGCCCTTGGATTATACATCATGCAACACCCAAATTCGTTGATGCTCTGTTGACGCTCATTTCCATTAAGGGGCTGTGACCATGTTGCTGTCCCTTTTGAGCATAAAGGCTGCCAACACGTTGATTATGGGTAAATGCCATAGCATAGCCCTTGGATTAAACTAGATGCAACATCCAAGATTGTTGACTCTCTGTTGACGCTCTGTTGATGCTCTGTTGACGCTCTGTTGATGCTCTGTTGACGCTCTGTTGACGCTGTGTTGACGCTCTCTTGACACTCTGTGGACGCTCTGGGTCAGGTGAAGTGACATTGAGATTAACGATTTTGCCTATAAAGTCGGCCAATAATTTGATTATGGGCAAATTCCGTAGCACAGCCCTTGGATTATACAAGATGCAACACCCAAGATTGTTGATGCTCTGTTGATGCTCTGTTGATGCTCGGTTGACGCTCTGTTGACAATGTGTTGACGCTCTGTTGACGCTCATTTTCAGGTGAAGAGACATCGACATAAATGGTATTGCTTATAATGGCGGCCAAAACTTTGATTATGGGTATAAGCCGCAGCATAGCCCTTGGATTATACAAGATGCAACACCCGAAATCGTTGACGCTCTGTTGATGCTCATTCTCACAATGGGGCTGTGACCATGTTGCTGTCCATTTTGAGCATAACGGCTGCCGATACGTTGATTATGGGTAAATGCTGTAGCATAGTCCTTGGATCATACAAGATGTAACACTGAAGATTGTTGACGCTCTGTTGACGCTCTGTTGATGCTCTGTAGACGCTCTGTTGACGCTCTATTGACGCTCTGTTGAGGCTCATTTTCAGGTAATGCGACATCGACATTAACGTTATGGCCTATAAAGGCTGCCAAACTATGATTATGGGTAAAAGCCGTAGCATAGCCCTTGGATTATACAAGATGCAACACCTGAAATTGTTGACGCTCTGTTGACGCTCATTTTCACAATGGGGCTGTGACCATGTCGATTTCTCTTTTGAGCATAACGGCAGCCAATACGTTTATTATGGGTAAATGATGTAGCATAGTCCTTGGATTATGCAAGATGCAACACCCAAGATTGTTGACGCTCTGCTGACGCTCTGCTGACGCTCTGTTGACGCTCATTTTCAGATGAAGCGACCTTGACATTAACAGTTTTGCCAATAAGGGCGGCCAGTACTTCGATTATGCATAAATGTCGTAGCACAGCCCTTGGATTATACAAGATTCAACACCCAAAATAGTTGATGCTCTGTTAATGCTCTGATGATGCTCATTGTTGTTGAAGCGAAAACCACATTAACCATATTGCCTATAAATTCGGCCAATACTTTCATTATGGGTAAAAGCCGTAGTATAGCCCTTCGATTATCCAAGATGCAACACCCGAAATAGTTGACCCTCGATTGACGCTCAATTTCAGAATCTGGCTGTAACCATGTCGCTGGCGCTTTTGCCCATACAGGCTGCCAATACGTTGCTTACAGATAACAGCAAGCAAAGCGCTTCACAAACCACTTACTTACAAGACCAAAAATCACTGATGCTCCGTTGACGCTCATTTTCAGCATCGGGCTGGTACCGTGTCATTTCCTCTTTTGCCTATAAAGGCTGCTGATATGTTGATTATGGATAACAGCAAGCAAATCGCATCCCAAACAACTTACATAAAAGACCAAAAATCGTTGACGCTCCATTGACGCTCATTGTCAGCATGGGGCTGTTACCGTGTCACTGTCTCTGTTGCCTATAAAGGCTGGTGATAGGTTGATTGTGGATAACAGCAAGCAAATCGCGTCCCAAACCACTTACTTACACGACCAAATATTGTTGACGCTCTGTTAATGCTCATTCTCAGCATGGGGCTGTTACTGTCTCGTTTTCTCTGTTGCCTATAAAGGCGGCCTATACGTTAGTTATGGACAACTGCAAGCGAATTGCTACCCAATTAACTGACTTACAAGACAGAAAATCGTTGACGCTCCATGGACGCTCATATTCCGAATGAGGCTGTTACCGTGTCGCTGTCTGTTTTGCCTATAAAGGCTGGCAATACATTGATTATGCATAACAGCTAGCAAATGGCTTCACAATTAAGTTGCTTACAAGTCCAAAAATGGTTGACACTCCAGTGACACTCACCATAAATATGTCCTTAAAGTTGTTGTATGGTCAATAATTTTGTACAAATAATCATATAGTCATTATTGACAGCCAATTTATAATTTGGATGAATACTCAGTTGTATCCAAAAGCTTTGTGGCGTCTCAATGTGTAATCCACTGATGCACATAATCTCTGAGCGATGGATAACGTAGCCCTATCACATTCCAGCGCTTTCAGCTGCCAATTTACCGCATGTAGATCCATTCACTCATTCTTCATTATCATAGCCCAACTTCCTCACTTTGCCCTATGCAGTTCCTTCTCCTCAATTTTCATGACCTACCATATTCAATTTTCACAATGTTCAATGTGTGCACCAGGTCTGAACGCAGAGTGACGTAGTTGGATGTATGAATGAATGCAACATGATGGTGGGCATTCTTGCAGATTCACATTGTGCATTGACCGCTCCCTCTCTGACTGGTACGCTATCCCTGACTGAAATTTTGTTATTAAATTTTGACTCGAATTTAGATTGCGTGTTCTCAGGTATCTGTAGGAGGTAGGACGATATCGGGTTGATCAATCGTCAATCAAGTGAGTTTGCAGTCTAGAACCTTTGTATGGCCCGTATGACCCTTGCACATGCGCAAACGAATTATCATGTCTCACAATTTGGACACTGAAATGGCAAAAATGTTGACACGTAGCGAAATGGGTACACCAAACACTTTTCACAGAGATGAGTCTTCAATGATCAATTGTGCAGATAGTATACTGTTGACAAACGAGCCATTACAATATGTTCATCTGAATCCAATTCCTGTATGGTAATTAGCTAGGGAGGTTACATGCAGGGGTAAAAGCTTATGGGTTTAACAGGCTTGGATTTGTTTATCGGTGACGAATTCAGTACCTCATTGGGCGTCAGAGCTGATATGTATAGGTATGACTGTGGTTCCCCGGATATCAATCTGAGATGGCTTCGTTCTGTTTGTCAAGTTCCATCTGGGATCGCGATTTTCTGCTTTCACTATCGTGTATCTCCATCAGCTCACCAAATGTTGTCTATGCAGTAGCCGGTGCACACTGATCAAATTGTGGGTCAAAGACTGCCTTCACTGTCAATATGGCTGTTCTGTACCTCAAATCTTACTAATGATGCAAGACAAAAAATCATTCACACTCAACTTCATGATGTAGCAGCAAGCATGTCACTGCTTGTTTTGATTATCAAGGCCGCCAACAAAACAAACAAAGACAATGATGTACAACAGTTAACATTTTGCACAAGACAGTGGAATATCTGAAGGCGACCATAATTAGAAAATCCCGGAAACTACTACCGGAGATTGGAACCAACGGGTCTAGCCAAACCCGGCAAAACCCAGGGATTGATGGGTAGGGGTCTGGGTTTGGCCCGCCAAGAAGTTGCGGGTCGGGTTGTGTGGACGGGTCATGAACCGAACCGAACCATTTTTCCATTCCAAACCCGGGCCACTGGCGGGTTACCCAGACCCGTTGCTCACACTACCAGCTTGCTCACAGCGAAACCAGATCCACTGCTACCAGCGAAGCCACTTTCACCCCTACCAGCGAAGCCAGATCCACTGCTACCAGTGAAGTTAGTTTCACCCCGACCTGCCAAGCTGGATCTACTGCTACCAGCTTGCTCCCAGCGAAGCCAGATTGTCAGAGAGGTGAGAGTGAGCATGTCAGAGCAGTGTGACAAAGCATATCGGAGGTTGGAAAGTGAATATGTTAGAGTTGTGTGAGCGAGGTGATCAGTGGTGAAAGTGAACATGTCAGAGTTGGAGTGGAAGCGAGTATGTCAGAGTGTACACATGTCAGAGTAGTAAATAAATAAGTAACTCTTGAATATATAGTATAATCCATAAAGTGCAGTATATAATACATGCGCTACAGTTGCATTAGAGTAATAATTCAGTTGCGCTATCAGTAAATTGCAGGTGTATTATCGTGGGTTACTGAAAACAGCTCTGGGGCGTGTTGCAGTATTTGGTGTTATCAGTGTTACGGGAGGTTACAGTAGGCCATATAGCCTATGGTAGATTTCACGTAACACAATTTGTTTTTCCTGACCTAATAGACCATAGCCAAGATATTAGTTGAAAAGTAATTATCCAACCTCTGATCCATCCCAAAACTTTTGAATTGTATTGTTGTCATTTAGTAATATGTAACAATCCAAGTAATGAAATAGTTTGGCAACCTTACAATTTTGAATTGGTAAACAAAACAAAATTAGTGGCAAGTGTGAATTAGCTAGATTGGAAGCTCATACTGACTCATCTTATCACTCTGGAGAAACTAGTTGAATAGGATAGTTTTTTGTCAATTAAGTAGCATTGAGCATATGCATAGAGGTGGCAAGCATACCCCAATCTGGTCACAATGAGGTGATAGTGATAAACGAATATATGTACAATTCAATCCAATCTGAAAATGTGTTCAGTCAACTTCACATAGTGTATTGGTTAGTGAGTTTGTACAATACCCACCAAGATAAAGTTAAATGATATGACAGATATATTAGTACCATGTACCAGCCGGCTGGTGGCATCAAGCAGAAGGAAAGCCATCTAGTGTCTATACACATACACGGGCATCTATTGGCATTTGGAGACATGTGCAGGCATAAACAAGCATGTGTAAAATTTACACAACTTGAAATATTATATATTAAATCTACTATTTGAATCAATTCACGGCATTCTGAATACAATAACAACCCAGCATCAAGGTGGTGTTACTATACCATCAAATGTGATCTTCTGTACAATAATATAGCGAAATCAATCCTATATTTTAATCAATTGCTATTGTTGCAAATTCTGAAATACTCTACTAGTTCAGCTAATGTATTCATTTAGATATAAGTCAACAATAGTACTGCAACAACTTAATATCAATGCACAGGGCTTTTTTGTTGAATCAGTTACCAAGAACAGATTGAATTATCTATCATACAGAATGTATTTCCATCCAACAGCAAAACTGCTATCCAAGGGAAACATCCATAAATTCATATTACATTTGAAAAAATTTTGTCTTGTTGATTGACTCTATTATCTAAAAGGTAAATGGCCAGAATATGAATATTCTCCAGCATGTGCATGCCAATGGTCTATCGAATATGAGATGCATCATTCAGGTCCTTATACATATCCTCATACATCTACCATCTTCAGTTATATCCATCAGCAAAAGTGCAAATTGACTATGAGCTGGGCTGCGCGCTGCTCATAGGCAGCTTCCCGTGGACACCTAAGCGAGCTGCAGCTCATAGTCATCTGTAATCGATTCATTGAGATGTGCGTGCGGGGCAATTGAACAATACACGGCTGCCGGCCAGACATGGACCGATACCTGTCTTTACTGCCTGAAGTCTGCACCATTATACTGGATCTTTACACAGTATCAGTGCAAGTCCGCCTCAGTGCCTGCTGGCGATTGAAAGCATGCTCTAGAGCCTCCTTGAAAGCCTGCTTGATAGCCTGCTTGATAGCCTGCATGAGAGAGCCGCAGTTCAAGAGGAGTAGAGTTTTCCACCAGAACCTTTTGGCCGATGGCAAACTCTGAGTTTGTGGAATGTTTGGTTAATAGAAGGCTCTAAGTCTGTAGAAGCTTTCATGCTAACGTTGACATAGGCAACCTACCTATCTTAGCACTTCTGATACTATGATCACCATCACTGACACCATCACAGTGGCCATCATCGCTATGGCCATCATCACCATCAGCACCAAAAGGAATGCGCACACATACACCCACAATCGATCGAAATCTGGCAGCAGATTCCACTGGAAAATCTGAGTCGGAGATCTGGTCTCCCCAAGATACAAATGTCCACCATCCTTGCGGAATTGGAGGCTGCAATAGTGAACACTATGACCATGAGGCATCGTGATATCCCGTCACGGTGGCCGCGCTGAAAATGTGGTTCAGAATATCATATTGACCAATGTCATGATTTTGGCCGCAGCCGCCCGCCACCTGTGTCCCAGTGCCTAGTGCCTGCAACTCAGCAAGTCTCTGGATCGAGCACCCAGGAGCATACATGGGAGGGTATGGCCAGGTAAGATTTGGAGGGTCTTGCATCTGGAGAGTGTACTTGGGACCATGGTCGGGAGTGTGCTTGAGAGTGTCTTGAGACCTTACATAGGAGCATTCAGCCAAGCAGGCTGGGAGTGTGTCATTGAGTGCAATTAGAGGTGTCCTTCAGAGCATACTCGGGAAAGTACTTGTGAACGTACTCGGTGGTGTACTTGAGAGTGTCTTGAGAGCCTACTTGGGAGGGTTGTCAAGCAGGCTGGAAATGAGTCATCGAGTGCAATTGGGACTGTACCTGAGAGCGTGGTCGGGAGTGTGCTTGAGAGTATCATGAGAGCTTGCCTGGGAGCGTACAGTCAAGCATGCTGGGAGTTTATCATCGAGTGCATTTACAATCATCCTGGAGAGCATAATCAGGTATGTGCATGAGAAGGTACCCAGAGGTGTACTTGGGAGCCTTGTACTCGGAGTGTATTTGTTAGTGTCTTGAGATCTTACTTGGGAGCGTGCAATGAAGTGCATTTGGCAGTTTTGTTGAATGCGGCATGATGTATAGTATCGAGACCACAAAATCGCATGTGAATCATAGTTAGTATTAGCAACGGGTCAGGGTAACCCGCCAGTGGTCCGGGCAGCGACCGCAAAGACGGTTATGTTCGGGTCCAGAGCAGTCCAAATCCCAGACTTGCTGTGTCTCGGCCGGCCGAACCCGGACCCAGTCCCGTCAACCCGTGGGTTATGCCGGATCGGGCTAGACGCGGGGGTTCCAATCTCCGGGTCTGTGTTTTGGGTTTCGGTATTTCTGGTCGGATTTAGATATTCTACTGCAAATCGCTAAATATCGACTTCAGTATGCCATTGTCCTTTTCGGATCTAGCGGCTGCCTTTATATCCAAAAACAACAGAGACACGCTCTCTGCCCCGTGCTGAACATGATAGTCATCGGCGCGTCAATGATTTTCTTTCTTGCCTCATTGGTAATCTAGGTGGCGATTTGATATAGATGAACATAAATGGGGAATTGGCTGTACTTCGAAGCAAAAGAGAATGTGACACCCTCCCTGCCCCATTCTGAAAATGAGCGTCAACAGAGTGTCAAAGATTTTCAGTCTGGTATGTCAGGTAATTGAAGAGTGATTTGGTCTATGTTATACAAGAGGGTAGTTTTGGCCGCCTTTAAAGACCAGAGAGAAAGCGACACGCTCCGTGCCCGATCTCGAAGATGAGTGTCAACGGAGCGTCAACGATTCTTAGTCTTGAAAGTCAGGTATTTGAAGACTGATTTTGTCTTTGTTATATATCAGTGTAGTACTGGCCGCCGTTATAGGGCAAAGAGAATGCGATACACTCCCTGCCCAATCTTGAAACTGAGTGTCAACGGAGTGTCAACGATTGTTAGTCTTGTAACTCAGATAATTGATAAGTAACTTGGTATTGGTTATACATAAGCATAGTATTGGCCACCATTATAGCCCAAAGAGACACTGACACGCTCCATGCCTGATGATGGAAATGAGCGTCAACTGAACATCAACGATTTTGGACCTTGCATGATGGTTAGTCAAAGCTTGGAAAGGCAGCTAATGTCTATATAAGGAGTTTTCACCCGATTCATAGATCAAAACCTTCACGATCACTCCGTTGCAGCTTTGACAACAAATTCAGTTCTGATTGTCAGGCAGGATGCCGTGTGAACATCTCTTGCTTATCAGCCTATAAAGGCTGCCAAAACTTGGGTATAGATGTCAGCAATCTTTTGCCACCTCGATTACCCACGATGCAAGACCAAAGATCATAGTCACTCTGTTGACCCCCATCGTCCAGATGGGGCAGGCAGAGTGTAACATTTTCTTTTCCCCATATAGGCGGCCAATACAATGATTATAGATAACTACGACTAATTCACATCTTAATAACCTGATTTACCGCACAAACAATTGTTGACGCTCCATTGATGTTCATTTTGCCACAGGCATATCCGCATAATGCAACCTTTCACTTTGGCATAGAACATCACAAACTGTGTTTTGGCAGTTGTTCCATCCTCTTCATCCAAGTTTTCCTCTATCACTACATTGTTCTTTAATTGTGCATATAAATATATGCTTTAAAATATACTTTAAAGTGTCCACTAATTGTAGATGATGATAATACTCAAAAACCCTGTTCCTTTGAATCAATGCTCGTCTTCACTGTCAGATTCACTCAAAAGGCTACTCTCATCTTCAAAATCAATGTCAGCGGCATTGCCACACAGCAGATTGTGTACTCAGCAAATCTGGAATAAAATCTTTATTGTGCTTGCTATCCTTGGCATATGGATTATGATTGAAAAATTGAGTATTGGGAAGCGGCGAATGTATATAGACACACCTGGATGGCATACCGTCTATTTCATAACTATCAGTGTCATCACGGTCACCAGGTGGCACAGGTGACATTCCGGGCGGAGGCGGCATTAATGGCTGAGGTGCCGCAGGTTCTGCCGGAGGTGGACCGGTTCATTTGCACCTCCAGCGGGTCTGTGGGTTCTGTGCTGTGCCATTGTGGTATGAAAGGCAGCCGTAAGTATGATTTTCATGAAACATTGCTGGGTTTCTTTCTATCGCAGGCGTCACCTTGTTATGCCCAGGAAACTGAACTCCTCGCTTCTTCGCTTCTTGGACTTTGTTGCGATGTTGCTTCATCAGTTCTTTCGATTCCGCTATCACTGCGCATGAAAACCCTCCTGTGGCCATTTTGGCCATATTCAAGGAAAGGCACATGTTGGACTGTTCTAGCTGTACCCAACCACCCTGCCTCGCCTTAGTAGCAGACATCTTGAAAACCTAAAAGGAATTTGTTGCTGCTTCTCAAGGGAAGATTCGGCTATTAGCTCAGCAATATACGACTTTGTAGCCGCCTGTAGGGTCTTTACACCCGGTTTCATCCACTCCTGGGGACCTTGATCCGGAAATTGGTGTGCATAAATGCCAGATCTGCCGACATCATGATGTTCGATTTTGCAGACCGTGCAGACAAATGCATTTGTCAACCATGGTGGTTTGCCATTGCGGGCAGCGATAAATTGGTAACAGAGCTCTCTATGTACACCAGCTATATATTTTGTTGTTAGTTGACCGCCTTTTACCTCGATATGGAGCTACTCACATCCCAACACATGCTGCTTGCTATCATCACTGCGTACTGTTTTAGATACTCTCTTGAAATGGGCATCCTGGGTGATATTTTCAGTGGCTGCAATTGCAGTGTTGCGGAGGACTAACTAGTGTCTGCCTGGCCGTGGTGTCTCAGCCTAGGGGGCATTCAATGAAGAGGATGTCTTTTGGCTCACTTCGGATTCAATCACACTGGGCTGTGGTGTTTGTGGAGCCATGACTTGCTGTTGTGGAAATGGTCAGGATGATGATACTGAAAAGTGGGAAGTCCTGAGGAATATATAGTTAGCTACAGGTCACAATGGAATGAATGACAGTCAACTTGAGTGTTCTACTCAAGATTTATCCCATTGCGTATGGCTACAGGTGACAGGGGATTCCCACGGTACCGTGATTTGCAGTAAGTTGGGCCGATGTTGTATCTTTGTTGGCAGGGATACATCGAAGTGAGCGACAGCTGAAATCGCATGCATGATAGTCCTCACAAGGAAATTCTTCAACTGAAAGAATGTCTGGTGATGATTCTCTGAACACATCGCCTGAACCATACATGAAACACACGCTAACCATCAAGTCATGACGCAAGGTTAGCATTACTATGCCGAATGGAATGACTGTCAACCGGCATATTTTGCTTGGTTCGAGTTGAACAAATGTACGAACCTTAACACAAAAAATGCAGATTGCCTCCATATCTTGCAACATCCAACATCTCGCCCAACAACAAGGACAACAAACGATATAACGGTCAATGCTCCGAAAAAGAACTTCTCGCCACTTCCGGCAGGCAAATATGGCAAATCAACAAAGCAGTCCACATGTTGACATCATCAAGGGAATGAAAGCAAGACCAGCTTGGAGGGAGAAGGGGCCCGAGCATTGGGTGCATTGCGCAGCTGATAATCTAAAAAGAAGCTTGTGGCGGACAAAAGACAGGAAACACACTTTTCAAGCAATGAAGAGAAAGAGAAATGGATCGAGGATTATGTGGAGAGAGAAACAGCCGTTGCAAAAATGCCAGTTCGAGATGCAGAGACAACGATTATGGCAGAGCAGGAAGACATAAGTACTGCTGAAAATGCGGGAGTGACAACCAGAAAGCCCAAAAACACCTTTGGACAGGTGTAGTAGGCTATCAGGGACAGTTTCAGCTATCTTGCAAGTTCCGACAATGAACAGGATGGGGGAAATGAGGAAGATGATGAAGATGATACAGAGCTTGGCAAGCTGAGTGATGATGATGAATGTGGCTGGGTGATAGGCACACCATCCAAAACAGTTCAGCACTGCATGGAGAGTTTTCATCGGAATCAGATGAGGCTTGTCTAATTGACGCATCCGGGATGGGGGGACGTAGTCAACTACTTCCATGCGAGAGATATGAAGTATAGAACTGCTGAATTGAAGCTTCCGGCAGTTGTCAAGCCCCAAATTGACATCACTGCAGCCACACCATCCCTGACAACATTTGGAAAGCTTATGCAGACTCTTGACATCATCCGTGGACAATCGCGAAAGCTGGCAGTGACTTCTGGAGCAGGAAGTCGTAAAATGAGGCTGCTTCCGGAGAACCCACAGTTACATGAATTCATCCTGGGTCTCTCGCCGGACGAGGCACCTGATTCAACACCAAATCTGGATCCGCAGCCTGTTGAACCTGTAAACTTTCACCGCAGCATACAGCATACCTAGTTAATTACCTTATGGAAATGGGATATGGATGAAGATTTGGTAATGGCTCCTGGGTCTGCCGGGGGAACAGATAGCCAAATAGTTAATGTTGACGACCTATCTCTTGTAAAAGCAATTTTTGTACCTATTTTGCTATGTGTCCGCTTTTCTTGATTTCAGTGACCAAAGTATGAGACATGATAATTCATCAGTGTGCAAGCAAGGGTCGTACAGGCCATGCGAAAGTTCAAGGCTCCAACTCAGGTGGATTAACGGCCAGCAAACTTGATATCGACTTGCATGTTATGGTTACATTAGAAATCGAAATCTATATTAAAGACGGAATTTTTTGACACAATTTAAGTCAGTGATGTTATGGAAGTCTGAGAGGTAGCGGTGGGTGCGCAGTCTGAACCCGGATGAATGGCCGCCGTCATGTTGCCTTGGTCTGTGCAGCCAACTTCATAAATCTCAACTTAGACCTGCAGCACATGGTCAAAATTTTGAAAATCACTCATGGTACGTCATGGAAATCGAGGAAAACAAGCTGGAAAGAGCATGGCCAGGAAGTCGGGCTCTATATGTCCAAAATTAGTAGATTGATCTGCATGCTGTAAACTGCTGGCTGAACGCACTAAAACGCAATGGAGCTACGTCATATATCGGACAGATGATGTGAATGGTGTTGGCTAAGAGATTGAGAGGCCTCGATGCTTTTCAATGAAGATGATTATCCATAGAAACAGTATATTGGATGTCAATAACGACTGTATGAATTTTATGCAAAATTATTGCGCACCAAATGACTGTTAGTATGTCTCTGAGGTGAGCGACAACGGAGCGTCAACGATTTTAGCGTGATCTTTTCGCCTATCAATGAGTTGCATAATCCCATCGATCCAGAGAGGAGTTATTAGCCGGCTTTGGATGTACAAAGGCGAGCGACATGCTCGTAGCCCCATTCCAGAAATGAGAGTCAACGGAGCGTCACTGATTTCAGGTCTTGCCTCTTGGATTACCAGTGGGCTGTGCGACAGTGTTGAGCCATGATCACAGTATTGGCCTCCTTTATGGGCAAAAAGGCGAGCGACAATATCACTACCACCTCCTAAAGATGAGCCTCAACAGAGCGTCAACGATTTTTGGTTCTGCATCTCGGATAATTCAAGGACTGTGCAACGGCATACACCCATAATAACAATAATGGCAGCCTTTATTGATCAACATGCTAGTCACGACATCGCAACTACCTCCTGAAAATGAGTGTCAATGGAGCGTCAATGATTTTTGGTCTTGTAACTAAGGTAATTGGGCAGTGATTTGCTCGCTGTTATGCATAACCAACGTATTGGCAGACTTTATAGACAAAAGAGAAAGCGACACAGTCACTGCCATGTTCTGAAAATGACCGTCAATGGAGCGTCAACAATTTTTGGTGTTGTAAGTACTTTAATTGAATTGTGATTTGGTTGCTGTTATGCATAACCAACATATTGGCAGACTTTATAGGCAAAAGAGAAAGCGACACAGTCACTGCCATGTTCTGAAAATGAGCCTCAACAGAGCGTCAACAATTTTTGGTATTGTAAGTACTGTGATTTGATTGTGATTTAGTCGCTGTTATGCATAACCAACGTATTGGCAGCTTTCATAGGCACAAGAAACTGCAACTTGGTCACTTCCCCATTCTGAGAATGAGCATCAACGGAGTGTCAAACATTTTTGGGTTTGCATCTTGGGTAATGTAAGTTCCGATTGGTTGCAGACATCCATTAATGAGATATTGGCAGCTTCCAGGGGCAGAAGCAACAGCAACATGCTCCCTGCTGCATTCTGAAAATGAGCGTCAACGGAGCGTCAACTATTTTTGCGCTGATGTATGTGGTATTCGAGGCACCGCGCGGATATTCGAGCACATAACAGAACTATTCACCGACTTGATAGGCACAATGATGATATATCAAAAGAACTTCACCACGGTTGGCCATCGACGTGGCCGCCAACATGGTTGTCAGAGCTCATGCAGCTTGGACAAACAGAGACATAACAGGCTTGCTTCTCATGGACATCAATGCAGCCTTCCCAAGCGTGGCCATAGGAAGGCTGGTCAACTTGATGAAGGTCAGGCAAATGGACGGAGACCTTTTACGATGGATGGAGAGCTTTCTGTCGGAAGAAATGTGGAGATGATAATCGAGGGCAACTCCATGGAAAGACACCCAGTGGAAGCAGAGGTCGAGCAAGGATGACCTGTGTCACTGATCCTCGTTGCGATCTACACCTCAGGACTGATCAAATGGGTCGAACAGGATTTATCAGAAGCTGAGGGGCTATCTGTTGTAGACGACCTCGGCTGGGTGGTGACCGGAAGCAATGTCAACCATGTCGTCTCAATCCTTGCGAGATGCGCAGCAAAGAGTATCGCGTGGGGAAGTAGATGAGGGCTACAGTTCGACACTGCAAAGACCATGGCGGCACTATTCACGGGCAGACGAGGCCAGAGGAAACCCCTCCAGCCAAATCGGGCAGCGACGATGAGAGTCGGACACGGGTTTGTACGATTCAACACACAGGCGACATGGTGGCTGGCAATCTGGATAGACGCACATCTGACGTTCAAGGAGCAGCACAGCCGATGCATGAAGAAAGCCAGGGCAGCAGAAGCTAGACTCCGAACCCTTACCAAGATGTATGGCATTCTCCCTGAGACCGTCAGGGCTGTCCAAATGGCTGGCGTCCAAGTGGTCGCACTAGATGGGAGTGAGCTCTGGTGAGATCCCAGGGAAGTAGGCAGGCGAGACAACCTCCAACTCCTCTTGAATCGACGAGCCAGGCCCATCCTGGGGGCGCTGCCCACAACCCCACTGGGTGCACTCATGTGCGACTCAGGGTTTACACCGGGGACAGTATTGTTAGACTTCAGACAACAGCCATTTGCCGTGAGACTAGAAAATGCATGCAGTAGCAAGCTAAAGGAGCTACACCAAAACCCCACATCCTGTGCACCGATATGCAGAGTAGTCAGGAAAGAGCATAAGCATGGCCGGACAACAGATGGGATGAACTGGCCGGCCGCGGGCGAAAAATCAGTGCTCAGGACCACCATTCTGGACACCACTGCGGCCAAAATCGCCGCGCAGCACTGGGCAAGAGAGAAGGAAGCCAAAATCAGAGCAGGGGTCAGGATGTGGTGGACAGATGGATCACGCTGGGAAGATGGCCAAGTGGGAGCCGCAGCAGTGTGTAAACACGGAAATGAGTGGAGGTCTCACCACAGCTTGCTGGGCACTAGACGAATGGAGGTTTTCGAAGCGGTACTTTGTCTGCTCGGACTAGCACTTAACGTGGCGAGCGAGAAGAGAGAAACATTGCAGGAGCATGGAGTGAAGACAGTAGCAGTCTTCAGCGACCCACCGGCTACAATTCGATGCATGGCACACCTGAGCTGGGCCTGGGGCAACCACTGGGAACGCCAATTAACAGAAGGGTGCGGTGTCTCCTTGCCCATGGCATTGCAGCCAAGATCCATTGGGTCCCGGGACACTCCGGCATCCCCCCAAACGAAGAAGCAGACAGTCCGGCGCACTTGGCCTGAGATGCAAGTGGAAGCACGGTGGTAGAGCGGCCATACACCGCAGCCTCGAATAGAGCTAGCCAAATCCCCGAGAGAAGCTCAGCAGCTAGAGTGAAGTGGGAGGCCGACAAGTGCAGTAAGCACTTCAGCTACCGACTCAAGGGCAAGGCGGGGACCATAAGACCTATTGCGATGAAAAGTGTAAAGTCGCTGGCCGCCAGGTTCCACCAACTGATGTCCAGGCATGCCCCCAGAGGAGACATCTTAAAGCGGTTCGGCCACTGATATGACCACAAATGATGGTGGTGTGGAGGGACAGTGTCCCAGATATGGGAGCACCTCTTCAGGCCACTGCAGCCAGTTGAGAGACCACCAGAGAGAGGTGTGGAAGGCTGTGGAAAAGGTGACAGGCTGGAAAGCGGGCAGATGCTGACACGTGCAGATCTCTGAGCTTTTTTCCATGGAAGAATGCGACCAAGCGGTGATGGACTTCCTGGTGGCCACTGAGGTCAGGAAGTTCCTGCCCAAATGAAGATGGAGCGGGATGGAGCGGGCCCAGGGCTTGGGGCTCAGGAGTGACATTGGCCGGAACGGAATTATACCTTTCGCTCTCTTTCTTTCTTTCTTTGTCTTGTTCTGTCTCTCTTCCAGCTTTCCTCTTTCATTTGTCAGCAGGGACGAAGGGTAGCGGGGGTAGAGCTCTGCCATCTAGCTGGCTCACCTGCAGCCAGAGGGGATAATCAGGGTCCTGTCATACTCCAATTAGAGTCAATACAGTATGATCAACCAACAAACAACAAGGAACTTCACCGATTTCAAAATAATCAATATGGCAAACTGCAAATCATGCAAAAACAGATTAGTGGCTGTTGAATATGTGATATTGATAAGATACTATTATCAAACTGCAATAACAAGAGCCCAATATGAATCTATAGATGGCCCTACTGGGAGACCCGCTCACAACCCACCCAATCCAGACAGGTTGCGACATTTCCATTGATCCATACCCCAGGTGACTGTGCTGGTGTATTAACAACCTGGACCACCAATTTAGCAACAGTTTGGTTTGGACCTGGACCCAGACCGGAAGTGATGGTCTGGAACTGTGACTAACACTAATCCTAGCAATCTAGCCAATGCGCAGGTCCATAGGACCTCATAGTGCCACGCATCAAATATGCTATGGATTACTGTCACAGAAACAGATTCCCTAGGAGTTACGCGTTGCTTAAGGTCATCTTTCCCGGTGTCTGTATTTCTATATTACTCATCTAGTAGTTCTGAGAGCTCCAATTGAGGTACTGATGCAACACTGTATATTGCATGCAGCTAACCATGTTGAACTTCAGCTGAGCTGATGTCAAGGCACATAGCCAGGAGTACATAAGGTACCTAACTATCTTGTATATATCTCAAGTCTTTCTCCTACTCTCCAGTCTCTGTATCTAAGACCAATCTCATTGATCTCCACTGCATACTGCAATACGTTATAATTCCAGTGGTGGCTAATTTAGATTCAACTTGACAACTCAAATACAGTTCACAAATTTCACAATGTTGTCCAACCCTAACCATTTATCCATGTTGTTCTCCACCTTCAATTCTGTTCTACTGAACAATACCAGTGCCAACTCCACAACATAGAAAACACAAATGGAGATGCTGCATATAATCACAGGCTTCTGCCCAGAGATCGCTTCAGTACATGTGATACCTGACACTGGCAACCACTTCCGGTAGTGTGAGCAGCATCCATACCTGTAGCATCACAGCAGACTAATCCTAAGATGACAATGACACTGCAGTTCAGAAGTGGCATGAAGATGCCAAGTTAGCTGCAGCTGAGATATTCCTATACCTAGACAAATGTATCAAATGCCATGTCTTCATCATTCAAAATCCTGTGCAGCTTTTGGGACAGTTACAGACCTTCTAAGAAAGGAAAGTATTCTCAGCCCACTTCTATCTTTGGCAAAAGCTCTTCACCTTACAGCTTGATGACTACCGAAAAGATGAAGGAAATGCGATAGAACTAGTGTTAGTAACGGTTCCAACCCGCTAGAACGGTTCCGGGTTAGGGTTGGAACCGGAACCGACCCGTTGCAATGGGCTTTACCACACGAAAACCCGGACCATTGCAATTGGGCCGGTTTTTCCACCAAAAACCCGGCATTTCGACATCACAACTTTGGCTCCAATTAGGTATTTGAGTTCTGATCGTATTGTGACATGTTCAGTATGTAGATTGTGCAGTTGTAGCCACACTTTCACCTCACAATCACAGATTTGTGATCCGGCCAATATTCGTTGAGTCGTTATCCCAAACCCGCTAATTTCGCTCCAAATGGGCCCATATTTCACAACCACTCAACGAATATCATTCAGATCGCAAATCTGGAAGCGGGAGGTGAAAGAGCAGTTAGAACTGCACAATCTATGCACTGATCATGTCACGATACGATCACAACTCAAATGCTTAATTGAAGCCAAAGTTGTAGGAACCGCAAAGTTGGAACCGCAGGCTGGTTCCAACCCGGCCAAAAAACCGCGGGTTTATGTCCGGTCCGGGTAACAACCCGCCAAGACTTTGCGGGTCGGGTTTTTGGACAGGTCTGGAACCGAACCGGGGCCTCCGGATTGGTTCGAACCCGGACCGCAGCCGGGTAACCCGGAACCGTTGCTAACACTAGATGGAACTGTACCTTGATGATTTCCACTCACATGTGCAACATCTTCACAGCTTTGGAGCCCCAGTCAGCAAAGAAATCGAACCATAAGCACTCCTCAATGGTTTCAATGATGTCTGCAAAAGCTTTATCATTTTAACTTCCATATCCATCTGCCAGACAGCCAATGACGAAATCAATGAGGAGCAATTGGCTAGTTAACTCTGTGACAAGCACTGCTGGCATACCTCTTGTCAGATCTCTTCTGAGATTGGTGATGCCAATACTGGATCAGCCCTCAATTAACATGGAAAGAGATGATATCCGAGTCAGTCCAATAAACCTTGCCCAACCTACAACCACTGTGATAGAGATGGCTATCAGAAAGATGATAGCTGGGAACTACATCCAGAGAAGAAGCCAGACCGACCCTCCAAGCATCCGAAACACGGTAATTCTCTGCTTCCACATGGTATCGCCGAATATGATTGCGACTTTCTCTAAAAAGCCTATCTGCGGTTGTGTTACGGGGCCGCCATTCCTTTGCTCGACTGCGCTGTGCTGCGGGGCTATCCATTCTATTTGTCTTTTGTCTTTGCCTGACTGCGCTGTGCTGCGGGGCTACCCATTCTTTTTGTCATTTTGACTTTGCTCGTCTGTGCTGTGATGCGGAGCCATTCTGTCTTTGCTCGTCTGCGCTGTGATGCGGAGCTGTTCATTGTCTGTCCGTCTGTACTGTGTTGCGGGACCTTACTTTCATTAGCCTGTCAGCACTGTGTTGCGGGGTACATTAAGTTTCTTTGTCAATGGAGTTCCCGCCATGAGCGGCAGTCTTGTTTTGTCTCCGGGGATGGTGTAGGTTCTGGAGAGTTTCCTGCATCACGGCTTTTACCGGCTGGCCATATGGGTCCTTCGCCCGTGGCTTTCTTGCTGCTGTTGGGTTAATTTGATGAAGCGCAGCAAGAGGGGGAAGTGTTGCATGAACCTGACTGAGCTGATGTCAAGGCACACAGCCGGTAGGGCATAAGGCACCCAACTAGCTTGTATATATCTCGAGTCTTTCTCCTGCTCTCCAGTCTCTGTACCTAAGTCTATTCACACGGTTCTCCCCTCCATATTTCAACACTTTATATACACGGGGGAAGAGTGATAGTTCGTGAATGAGTCTACACTTATTAGTCAGAATATTAGAAATCACTCTCTAGTATATTCTAGTATCTTCGATGATATTAGCAACCACTCTCCAGTCCTTTCCAGTAGCTTCGATAACCTTCTAGTAACCTGTAGGCCATTGCACCAGCTTGTACAGCAGAGAGATATGAGGCTCGAGCTTTTAATTCGAACCGACTCGCCTCACACCATCACTAGGTGGAATTAGAAATGGCCTAGACCTATTCGCATAATGCTTCATGAGAGCAAGTCTAGCCGATTTGAAGCGATTTGACCGTTGTGGAAATGTTAAAGTAGGGTGGTTGCTATCGCGCCGAAAGGCGAGCCCGAGGCGCAGCAACTACGATCGAAGGGTCTCTTAATGTTGCGAGAGAGCCTGGCCAGGCTGTTATAGTTTGAGTCTAAGAGGCATAGTATGCCGCCAAATTATCACTGGATGACTCAACCCTTGTAAGGCAGCGTAAAGTTACCATTGGACCGATTCCTACGGCCGCCTCGAATGGCTGTTATGCAGCACAATGTGTGTGCATCTTGCTTCGGCATGTGCATATGCTGTGATCATTTGCGTTAGCTCAACCCAGCTGCGCGCTCAATTCAAAGTACCAGTATCATCGGTAGCCATTTGACACAAGAATCGGAAACTCCCTTGCCAATCATATGCCGTCACTCAAAGTAATCACGTGCATCGCATGGACTCACAGAACATCACTCGATAGCACACAACACTTTTGTTTGTCAGAGTGGGCATTGAGAGCGATGCTGACCGTTGATTTCCCAGCAATGATTATGCTGGCTGCTAGGTGTGGCCTTGTTTCGCACTTGCATAGGCCGCACAGCCCCAAATGCAATCATCCATTGGCAGCGAGTAGAAAAACCGCGCACCAAAAAGCAAACACAGACATCAGTCACACTGCCCGTTGGGATCTCCACCGCCATTCTTCGCACGTCAGAAAAGCGGAATAACAAGTCACCACATGCGAAGCTGTTAATCATACGTAGGCGTTTATAAGGGAACATCCATTTACTACGAGAGGAGGAGATTAATATCTGTCAAGTTAGATAATCTTTCAAGGTCAACTCCAAATACAAGGTAATACTTTAACCGTTTTGACTCTTCATAGCACCATAGATTGAAAGGAATTCGTAAGATAGCAATGTCGCAGTGATGTATCACACCGCGAAACCTGTGTCCCAAAGTGGTTACTTAAATAATTGCTAGGTAATACTATCAGCCCATAATCAGCTCATTCCCCTCATTTTCTTGATTCAAAGACAACCCTTCGCGACAACGCAACACCGTGAAGCAGAGTTAAGCACAGAACGAACCCGGAACACGACAGAATGGATGCTATTAGTAGAACCACTAGATCTAAAAGCTCAAACGAATCTAGGATCGATATCCGGTCGAGAGAGCAGCCTTCGACATCGCAACGAAACTCAAGCGTCGAAGTAGCTGAAGGCGGAAATACACCTGAAGACGGTGACCAGCGAGACAGCGACGAAGACGAAGATGACGGAGATGGTGGCTTAAGTTGCGTTATATGCGATGGATCTTGGGGTGGTCTCTCGTATTGTAGTCTTTGCGATGCGACTCTTTGTGAAGTGTGCTGGGCTTACCAGGTTCCACATAAGCGACCTCAGCCTCTAATTCATGTCGGACTTGATTCCGTGTTTTGCTCCATATTTAGAGAGTGTCGGGCGAAAAGAGACTCTTTCAATTCAAACTACCCTCATGAATGGTTCAGAACCATGCCTGGATGCAGTGTGCCGATTCAATGGACGGATCGGTATCACAATTTATCACTCGGTCTCAAACGTTGTGCTACATTGGTCAGCTTTGTCGGAGACTTTGGATCTGGGAAAACTGTGTTAATCAAAGCCTTGATGAAAGTAAGTGGTCTGTCAGATGGCGCGTCGTTGAGTTATAAGTTACACTATTTTGGCTGACTTTGCTTTTTAGCTGAAAGGAATTCCCAACGGGCTCAAGTATGATGAGCCGACCATTGGCGGTAACTCCAGTGGTTGTGTTTACTTATTTCAAGATCCCTCAACCCAGAGCACAGACTGGTCCTGCCTGTTTGCCGAATGCACGGTCACAGGGACGGCTGAAGGACAGGAATGTATGGAGGGGTGCCTCTCGTTGGAATTGCTTTGTTCGCTAAGTGATATTGTGTGTTATGTGGTCACTAATACAGGGTAACTTTCTGTTCATGCAGCTATTCTTCTACTATACGCTAACGTACCCTTGCAGGTCGTTGAGTTGGGCCACGAAACGCTTGATTCGGGTAAGGAGTGCAACAACTGATAGTCCAATGTTTCAAAAACCTTACGGTATCATAATAATAAATAACGCTGAACAACAAGTATTCTAGTTCCTCTCATTTAATATCACGAAGTTGCTGACATTAAGCAGGATATCACCACTAATTCACGGTGCGATGATCAAACAACACAGTTATTACGAAACAATGATCAACTACTCTGCGACGACCCATTCCTAAAAGGGCTAGTCCACGAATGGGATAATCGTGGAAAGCCGATCACATCACTCCAGGATCTGATTCTATGCTACTTCCGTGGTATAAAAGTTGTATTCATCCCCAGGCTGCACTCGTCGCAGCAACCGACGCTTGTAAAGACGCAATTTGAGAACCTAGATTCTCTCATCAAGCGTGAGGCAGTAGAAACATATTCCGTTTCCAGTGGGTTGAACTTGAAAAGTTTAATCTCTAGCGAGGAATTGAATACCCATTTCAACTATGCATTCACACACTTCTCTGAGAACGAACAAACCCGGACTTTCAACTTTCCCAGAGATGCCTTCCTCGGCAATCCTGTCCAGGTGGCATACAAGAAACATATCACCAAACTTTTGACCTTACTCACGAATATTAGCTCTGCAAGATCCCCTTCCCAGGTCTTGGTCGGATTAGCACCTCTATTGGCGTCAAGTATCCTATTAAATATTTGTCGGCAGGAAAGTGCACCCCAATGTACAGGTCCCGATTACACATGGCAACGTTGATCATTTGCTGATTTGAGATAGCTATCAGAGACGACATCGCGGGAGAGTATGCACTACTATGTATTGCCACGACAACATACTTCTATGACGAACATTGGCCATGCGGCTATCGGGATAAAAAGGGATTGGGTTGCCTCAATGTTGCATCTAACCATCAGAAAGGCCATCAGGTAACCGGTGGTAAAGCGCCGGTCTCCGGATATTATGTTCGCGGGAACGACCCCGACCACGCTACCAGCCACTTTTTCAATGCCGTTAGTTCCGAATACAGGAAACTGCTGCCTTCCCTTCATAGTAGCATCCGTACGCGGATACCTGCAGCTGCAGGCGAACTTCAAAGGCAAGCCCTACGTCACGATCTATGCATAAAGATGTGGAACTGTGTGAGGGTTTCGGGAACATTGCGCTGGTCAATGCAGTCATGCCAGGATACGTGCTTTGCTTGCTTGCTAGCAATCCCGAGTCTCAAAATGCCTTGCGGACACATTCTGTGCGACAAATGTGTTCAAGATGTCCGGGAACCTCTTCCACCGGGGTCCAAACTAAATCCGTGTCCATTATGCGATGTATCTATCCCCGATTTCCAATGTGGTCTCAAGTCGGTAAATGAGTTAGCACCACTAGTTGCCTCGAGCATTCTACTGGACCTTTGCCGAAAAAAGTCAAACTTAGTACTGCGACAAGAGGACATTACAGAGGATTACAGGGAATTTTGGCAGCTTGCAATTGAGGAGTTGGTCAATCACTGCTGGACTTGCAGTTTTATAGACAACGGGGGTCAGAAGTGTATTAAGACCAAGGTGGCACACAACGATAGTCATCAACTTGAAGACATGACCACTCTACCAGGGAGCTACGATCGGAGAAGTGATGAATCTGGATTTGACGATGCTGTGTTCAGAAAATATCAATTACAACGCGCTACATCAGGGGTGTTGTTCAAGGGTGGCGACCAACGTTCCATCTTGGCCGATAACCAGCGGAAGAACCTGAGGCGAGGGCCATACCTCCATCTTTGGAATGATATCCGGAAGCCAGCGGTGGGTCGCTCGAGCCAGAAGATATGCTTTGGATGCCTAATTCATGCACCGTCACATGTTCTCCCTTGTGGGCATATGCTCTGCGATTTCTGTGTCGATGACTTCTCAGAACACGACGGGTTAATTCGAACGCTACAACGTTGCCCACTTTGTAGGTGGAAGCGGTTAACCGAATGCGAAAATCCCTGGCCATGGATCTTCAAAAGATGCCCTCCGCAGGCTGCTCCTCGGATCTTATGTTTGGATGGGTAGGTTAAGGCTAGTTATCTGTCAAACGTTTCTAGTGGAACGCTAATCGTTTCCTCAGGGGGGGCGTCCGATCCATCACACAATTGGTGATACTGGCTGCTTTGGAGAAAGAAATCAACTTGGAATTGCCTATCCAGGATTGCTTTGATTTGATCATAGGTACAAGGTATAATTCATGCTTACATCAATATTTATGGCATTATCCTACACTAACATTTCATTGGCAAGTGGCGGCGGTATTGTAGCTCTAGGACTAGGAATACGTCGCATGTCCGTGCACGATAGCCGCGAGATGTTTCGAAACCTTGCCAGCAAAGCCTTTGTGAAGCGCACTGGATTAACTTTACCGGTCGTCAGCTTTTTGATTGAGGCACAAAATCAAAGTCAATATCATACGGCAGGTTTGAAGTCGGCCTTAATGAGCTCATTGGGAGAAGGCAGAATGTTCGGTGAAACCCATAACTGGAGTTCTTGCAGAAAGCTAAATGTTGGTGTCACCGCGACTTCATCAACCGGGCACCCTTATTTCGTGGCCAACTATAATCGCGCAAGGGAAAATGGTTCGTCTTTCCGTTTTCCGACTGTATTCCTTCATTTATGATGATGCTGATGTATATCGCTCACCATAGCCCCGAAATACGAATTCTTCCGCCCCGACACGAGAGAGAAGGAAATGAAAATTTGGGAAGCGTAAGCGTTATTTATAATTCCTATTATATCAGATCTAATTTAAATAGGGCTCGCGCGACTTCTGCAGCGCCGAGATATTTCAAACCATTTTGCCATGCAGCAACGGGTCGCGTTTTTGCAGACGGCGCTCTGAAATTCAACAACCCGGTTCGCATTGCAGACAACGAGATGAAACTTTTATGGCCGGACAAAGCACATCCTGATATTCTTCTCTCGATCGGGACGGGTCTCCGACAAGAGCCAAATCTCCCAGCGTCTGAGCGTCCAAATTCCGTCCTCGGCAGTTACAGTAGCGGTCTATTCAGACATATTAAGAATATTAAGGCGATTATTACTGCACAGATTGAACACAACTTGAATTCTCAACACGCTTGGGATTCCTTCATTGATGCAAGGCTAGATCGACAAGACGAAGATATCACGAGGAAATATACCCGTTTAAATTTGGAATATCCTGACACCGTCCCTGCGCTCGATGATTTTGAGGGTTTGCCAGTGTTTGAAGCTGCTGCTGAAAGCTACTGTAAGGTAAATGAATCATTCATCAGAGACACGGCGGTCAAACTTATCGCATCTCTTTTCTACCTCGAGTTAAACCATATAAGCAAATACGGTGAAGTTTATTGCTGCAAAGGCTTGTCCCACTCTCCATTCCTTTCAGCTATCCCTAACTCAGTATAGGTACAATCCGTTGCAAATTAGAAGCGAGTTCAACGCCACTGAAGAGACTCGGTAATCAGATGTACAACCACGGCAGAGGGTCTCCCCGGTTTATAGCTAGAAATGGATCGATTCAGGAGAGCACAGACTTATGCGAATCATTGAGCGGCTTTTCTGGCGACGACTCATTTGTGACGGAGGCCGAATTTACTGTCCTCAATTTGGAAGACCTTGTGCGTATTTATTTTGTCACAGGGGCTGGAGACTTACCAGCCCTAATAAGTGGCTTGCCGTGCTCTCTGAGTGAGCTTAGATTGCGAAATGAAATTGCTACGATTGTGCGTTTACTCCTAGAATTGGAGTTGCCATTGCAGACATATACTCAGACTAGTATTCCAATGCTAATAGGCTCACAGCTGACCGCAACTCCGATCGGAAGGTTCCGGACACCAATTTCAACCCATTCAAGGCTGCCATCGGCCTAGGCGAGCTGTGTCAAGCTATTGGTGTATCATCAGCCTGCAGATATCTGTAGATTTCGCGGGGTCATGCTTGTTACTTATGCCCTTATTAACTTCTCTATATATACGTATTGATTCCTTTGCGTGTATTTGCATATATTTCTGAAGCATACTAGGTGGTTACATCATACACATATGTGAAGTGTGGTTCTATTGCCTTGGACTCTAAGAGTTCCCTACTAGAGGTTAGGGCTGCAGCAGATATCGAGTAATGTTGAGAATGAGAGATGAATATAAGTATATAACCTTCTAGAACCAGATCAGATTTGTTCACAAAATCTATTCTAGTGGTATTATAATTCATTGGAATAGCCCAAGGGCCTCGGCGGTAACTAGTCTTGTTCTTCCGCCCTAGTCAATCCAGTCGGGCAATTCTCTCCCCAACCTAGTGGCGGGCGAGGATTGGACGGTCGGGAGGGTGATTTCCACCTATAAAGTACTCGCTTACCCAGTGACGGTAGTAACTTCAGCCGTAAGCGAGCAAGCACAAGATGCCGGCTAAATTTTGGCGCGAGGGAAATAAAGTTCAGCTGAGCATTGCAAGTTGCATATGCCTGTTTGAATCCCGATGTATCGTGGCACCTCCGGCAAAATGGTTCATCGGGCGGAGATCCGCTTCGTGCGATTTCAACCAGCATCATCATGCACTCTGCAATCCACACAATATTTATGCACTCTGTTAGGTTCTGCGCACATTAGAGTCATCGTGCCACCTTGGTGTGCATCACGGACCTTAGCTTGTAGTAGGTTGCAGTTTTGCCGTTAGTGATGAGAGAGGCGTAAAGCTGCAGGGTAGCACTAGTGGTGCAGTCATTGCGCCTTGTGGCATAATGACGACTTCGCTACTAGGAGCATTGCTACTTTGAATTTCGAATACACATGCATGCTACATTGCAAGGTCGTGCCGGCCAAGACCCGTCAAGCACAACGAAATTCTCCGATTTTGAAGGTGGCAGGATGACTCTTTTCCATGCAGTGAGCACAGACCGCTGTGATCGACAGATAATGCCGCTGACAGGGATACCATGCAGAATAAACCTTCGCCACAGACGCAACATCAAACGTCCAACTGTACAGCCCTGGTGCACACCGCACAATCGTGTAGCGATACTAGCGGTAGGTACCTTCTCCGCTGCTTTTGATGATAGGATGTTCTCATAAGTCTTGTACTATTTTTGCCTTTCTACCTTGTGCCTTTCCTCTCGGTGCTAACTCCGCTATCCCAAGTTCCCGGCTGCACCTCCCCCGCACTTTCCGGCGCCCCTCCTTTCCGTTCAAAGGCATCTTCAACGCCTACTACCAGTCGACCCTCTCACCAAAAATCGTAGTTGTGCCTTGTAGTAAACCTTTTCACATTTAGAAACCGCCAAGATCAAATCAAACCTAAGTGATTGCGGTACAAGACCTTGAAGTGGGTAGGCAATTATTCTGCAGTTGCGCACCAGGCTTTGAAGATTCGCGTACATCGTACTGAACAAAATTCCACAAAATGTTATGTAACAATCAGAACATCTCCCCTGACGATTACACTTGCCAAACGGGCATTTCCCTTTCATCATTTAGAAATACCAATGAAAAGTGAAAACTGAGTTACGTTTGATTGATTGGACCGCCAAGCTCTGTGCTGCTATGCATATATATCCTTGATACCTCATACCATGCACCATTCTTCAATCCTTCTAATCTTGAACATCTGGAAAATCGAATCCTATGGCTCGCAAAGCATCACCTGCTACCTCAGAGTTGTTATTTACCCCCCTCAGGTTGGCCCCCGCAGCAATGAGATCCTCAAGTATAACTTTGAATGATCTTCTGTCTGATTCTGTTATTGTCTTCCAACTAAACGCACTGGCAAGGTGATGTAAAATCGAGTTTCCATGTGCATCAACTGCCTTTGCACTGACGCCCAAGCTCAACAGAAATTTCATATGCGCACGTTCACCCGTGAAAGCGCGGCATCCAGCAAAAAGGAGGGTTTTTCCGTCCGTATACCTCGTTAGGGGATCGGCCCCTATAGAAATAAATGCACGACAGAAGTGTTTACGCGTCTCTGGTTCGAAACATAGCAAACGCGTGTTTGTTGCTACCCATAATGCGTTATGTTTTGCCTCGTCATCGGCCTTTTCGGCAAGAAGCTGTATGATGTTGAGGGTTCGAGCATTTAAGGCTTTAGTGCCGGAGGTCAGAATGTGGGTACCATTCGCCACAGTCGCGTGCAATGGTGTGAGACCATTGTTTGACCTCATATTAGGTTCCGCTCCCATCAATAACAGATATTCGACAACTTTTTCCGATGAATACCTTGCAGCCCAGTGCAATGGCGTCTCACCATCATCAGTCTTCCCATCGAGTTCCAACCCTTTCTCCATCAAGAATGTAATTACTTCTTTAGACGCCCCAACCTCCCGCACGGCTGAATGCAGTGTCGAAAATGATCGTCCTTCATGCACCAACAATGCTCCACGGCTCGTCAAGAGCTGTACCAGTGTCTTGAATCCCTTTCTCGAGGCCACGTCTACTGGTCTTTCTTCCTTACTACCGATCACATTTATAAGGGCTCCATAGTCAAGCAATGTTTCGGCAACATCAAATAGTCCCAGTCTAGCTGCTAGATGTAAGGCGGAGTCGCAATATTGGCTGACCCGTGACGATATAATCGAGTTAACATTTGCGCCCTTGCTCAGTAGCAGGCGAACCATGGACTTATTTTTCGATACGATGGACGTATGGAGAGGATAGCGGTTCCCTTCATTATACCTATTCCCTACAGTCCCAAAACTTTCGATATTTGCACCACTTTCCAAAAACATCATTACAATTGTCTCCGATCCTTGAGCCACAGCAGCGTGCAGGGGGCACTTCTGCCTGTCCCCATTGGGATAGCGTTCCATCTCAACAAGTTGCGCTACAATTCCCTCTAAGCCGTTTGTTGCTGCTAAATACCAAACATGCTCCCGGAGTCCCAATTTCGCGTTGTACATATCACACCTGATCGCGAGATCCAGAAGATATAATACAAGCTCCTCCGACCCACTGCTAGCAGCGCTGTTAAAGAGTTCTTGCCAAAAACTAACGTTTTTCTTGTCTTTGCACATTGTCGACATATCGCGCACCAGTGCAATATCCCCGGCCTGTGCTGCAAGGTTCAGAGCTTTCTTGCAAAAATCAGAGTCCCGCGCTTGGAAACTTGTTCCAATGTCAAACTGCTTCATTTGGTTGGAGTGCATTGACAAATGCTCTTTCAGCTCGGATTCAGATTGGAAGCCCAGAAAGCGAAAGTCACACTGTTCTACAGTACACTTGAACATACGTTCATGTTTGAGACCATGCTTATCACGGGCACCAAGGGTATCAAAGCCAGTGTGAAAATGTATGCAGGTATATTTGGGGCATCGAAATAATCCGCCATAGAACGTATGTAAATCCGAACAGCGTGAATTTGGATGGACGGAGGTATTGCAGAGACTTTGCGCCAGAGCCTCAAAACAATCTTGGATTTGATATAAAGCTGCCTCAAGTTTAAATGGGTTGGTATCGTTCGCTACAACATTGATCAGATACATACTGCCCATATGTGGAGATAAGGCAAGATAGTTACCGAATTCTTCCAAGTTATCCCTTGTTCGGTATGCAAAAGCGGCGATTTTTTTCAAGGATGCACAGACTTCTGGCCACTTCGACTGTAATGCCCTAAGCTTGATTAGGGGCTGTATTCCGCGATAGCCATCATTTGAGTATGTTGGGTTCGATCTGAGCTTCAAAAATTTTTGAAGGAGCTCGACAAAGTCCTGAAGGCCATCTGCGGTATCTGCCACGGTGTTTTCGACATGATAAAGCCAATATTTACAAGCGTATCCTTGCAGCACATACTCTCCTAGCTGTATGAAGGACTCGATGTCTGTGTGCTCGAGCTCATCGAAGCACCGGAAACAAAGATAGGTTAAACATGTGGACGCAACCACTTTGTGGGCATCTGTAGCACAAATGAATGCACCATCTTTCCTTACAAGATATCTAGAGTTCAGGGTACACATTAGCGCGAGGTACCTTGGCGGCATATATATCGCATACTAACTCTTTAGCAGAAAAATGGACAAATGTAATAGTCCCCTCACGTTCTTCTATAAAAGGGCCGCATAGATAAACCATGTCCTTATACAGTGTTCGCTTATGCTCTAGTTTGCGATCACCCTTTAGGATCATGAGTGCATGCAAAAGTTCGAGTGTTTTGATAGGCCGTTTGGCACTGACCAGCCAAGCGATTATATTGTGCACTTGATGTTGTTCATTGGGTTGTAGTTTCTCTTGAATTCGGTCCAGAATCCTGCCATAACTAAGATAGAAAGCCGTCAGCAAATACCTCGATCATTCCAAGAGAACTCCCTACGCTTCATCTAGCCCTGCTGGTAGGCTATTCGCTTGATCTTGGAGCTCTTCCCATGTTGTCTGCCGTCGGAGGTGGTTCAGAACAAGCCTTGCATACAGAAACATTCCTGCTATTCCATCAGCCGTTTGTGAAGGATGATGCGGATTGCGTCGGTAAAATCGTACCATTTGCCTTGTGCACGAGCGGTTCTTTCAGTGCGTTTATGAATTGTTTGGTGCCACGGATTGGTGTAGCTGGCTGAATGTCACGCGACAGTTCATCCAACTGGGAACTAATATACCAGGAAATATCGGCATCATTCTGCGTATTGACCAAAATTAATTGGGCGACATTCTTTAGAATTCGTGAAATGTCCTTCTCATCCCTGCTTGCAATTGCCAATCTCAAGGTGGGGCAATCTTTTGACAGCTCTAGTGCAGTTTTTAAGATCATATGCCGTTCTGATTCTTCGCATTCGTCTAATCCGTCGATGATGATGTATGTAAGTCCAACATCGATATTTCGAATCATGTCCTTCAATAATCTACACAAATAATCGGTTGAAGTGAGCATCTTCCGCGGTTCGGACTTATGAGCAGCCAACACAACTGGCAGTAGTGCTCGATTCTCGTGAAACAGCTGAAAAATGAAGGAATGTAGAATTGCTGTCCTGGTGCGTTTCAACGCTGTATCGTGCCTCAAAAATGCAAATAACACTGGCGGAGACGGAACCGTGGCAACATTGTCGATCGATGATTCTACCAGTTCGGACTGGTCCACCCCCTGACTGGTTGAATCATTGGTTTTGACGTGCTCAATGAGAGCTGCACATTGATAGGTTTTGCCTTGAAAACACACAGTCAGCAACCGCACCCACTCTCTAACTGGCGATTGGTATTCTTACCCGCCCCCGGGATGCCGGAAATCCACAAAATACAATTGGCCACATCCTCATGGTTCGGGACCGCCCACTGTTTATAGTTCGGGTCCTGAAAGAGCCATTGGCCAGTTGTTTGACCCCGTTCATCATTTATCTTTTCCAATTCTTCATCGTACAATGGTGCGTTGAGGTACCGTTCAAGTGATTCCAATTGTTGTTGCTCCCGAATCGCCAGTATTTGGTCATACTCAGCTAGTGCCTTATTTCTTGCGTCATATGAATCTTTGATGTAAGTCAAGGTCTTGTTTCTTGCCTCGTATGTATCCTTAATGTAAGTCAAATTCATTTCTCTGTCTATCAAGAGCTTATGGTTTTCTATATTCGTAAGTATTACTGAAAACCGGTCCTGGAACCGAGGCCAGAGTAATTTGAAGAATGCCCGATATCCTGGCGAACCACGTGAAATTAGTTCACCGATGCTTCGACACTTTGAATGGGGACAAATTCAGACAATGTTCCTGAGCCAGTGTTCCTAAGCGGTCCGGCCAGCCGGCAGGCTTTTTAGTGGCCAGCAGATCAGGCCGGCCCGACCGCAAAATCTGAGGCCTGTGTTGGCGTAGGTCCGGCCCGGCCTCCATTTGAAGTGCCTATGATGTAAATGGCCTGGTGGCCAGCGGGGCCGTCACAGTCGCCTACAAATCAGGCCGGCCCGGCCTCAAATTTGGAGGCCTGCTGGCTTAGGAACACTGTCTCGAGCAGTCTAACCGGCGCTCTAGTCACATAAGAATACTAAGTTCGGACTTACCTTTAGCTCTAAAGAACTGCATCGCTTCGACGTGGAACTCGATAATTTCTTGATACAGCAGAGCGAGAAAATTGTTGATATGGACATTTCCTTGAAAAACCGATTGAATTCGTTGAAATTGAGGGAGGCAACGCCCGATCGTTGAGAAAACATCGAGGATTTTGTCATAGATCTCGATATATTTGCTTGTAATCTGGATCGGTTAGACCATCATGGTAAGTTATGATTGGTATCTTCGCCGATGCGTGAACTGTTCCCGAACTCAGAAGACTAACCTACCTGGAGCAGTAATTTGATAGGACCCTACAACACTCGCGAATTAATAATTAGTACCAGAAAAGCCATGAAAAGGACTGATGCTACAGATGCTCACCCATATCAAGGCGAGGAGACCTGGCTTGATTGACACAAAGACCTCAATTACTCCGGAAAACTGCTGCAACCAAAGGAGGTACGGCTTGATTTTGTTAGAATTACGTAGCAATCCTTTTTGCCCTTGCTCCTTTTGGATCTTGTCTGTAGCGGCATAGACGTCATCGATAGTCTGTAATACCGAAAGTTCGTCCCTTTCTTTCTGCGTCATTTTGTCTAACGCTTTGTTCATGGCGTCTTCGAACGGTGCGAGGCTTAGGGTTTCTACGGACATAGCGAATGTATGCATGGAATAAGGCCGTCTATGAATTTTTTTCGAGGGTGTCGTAGTTATAGGTAAAATCAGTCTTGGCGGCTGACGATGTGTCATAAGTATATTTAATGAGGGAAAAAATCCGAATGCAATCGCGAATGATAGGTTTTGTTTGCTTTCCATAAGTCAGGCGCAGCGCTGCACAGCCGGTGCTTCCAAATAAATTGTAGCGGTGATGTTATGCAGTGGGTGGGTGCCCCAGAATTTCTATTGACTGGATTACACCTGCATCATGCAGTAACACCGACCGATGCATGCACGTCTTACTCACAGCCATAAGGTTAGCCATATCCACGCGAAATTTTCTTCGCCCAAGGCAGAATTTTGGAATAAATCTTACCAACGGATTTTTGAGGCACCAAAGAAATTCGCAAGTCAGGGCTCACGTGAAGATTCTCCCTGGCGATCTTCTCGAAGTTCATCCAATCCCGTTAAAAATCTAACTTCAACACGATGCACTATGTCACGTCGCTATCATAACTATAACTAAAAATCATAGAGACCTCCGATTTGTCTTCTAAGTACAAGCCTGAGTGTATTACTTTGGATGCTTCTTAGACTTGTTGATTGATTTGATTGATCCTCTCTATCTCGAGGGCCAAAGGCCCGTATATGTACAACCTCCCCATATGCGTACACGTATGCTCTATCTGACATGAGACGCATCACCCTGGTCCTGATGCATATCCTCATACAGCCACCATCTTCATACAAGTCTTCATTCTCATACAAGACATCAGACGATGCTGAGACTCACGATCCAAGTACACATGCAACAGAGTGAGTTGAAATATGGAAGGGGAGAGCCGTGTGAATAGACTTAAGATACAGTGACTGGAGAGCAGGAGAAAGACTCGAGATATATACAAGGTAGTTGGGTGCCTTATGCCCTACTGGCTGTGTGCCTTGACATCAGCTCAGCTGAAGCTCAGCTCGGTCAGGTTTATGCAACACTTCCCCCTCTGGCTGCGCTTCATCAAATTAACCCAAAAGCAGCAACATCAGAACTAAGAAAGCCAAACAAGAATTCAATGGACGAAGGACCCATATGGCCAGCTGGTAAAAGCCGTGATGCAGGAAACTCCCCAGAAACCTGAACCATCCCCGAAACAAAAGATAGTACTCAACAATGATAAGACTGCCGCTCGTGGCGGGAACTCCATAGACAACGAAACTTAATGTACCCCACAACACAGTGCTGACAGGCTAAAGAAGGTAAGGTCCCGCAACACAGTACAGACAGACAGACACAGAATAGCCCCGCATCACAGTGAGGTCAGGCGAAGACAGAATGGAATGGCCCAGCGCACTGTGCAGACGGGCTTTAGAGAAGATCGCATTAATATTCAGTGATACCATGGGCATGCAGAGAATTACCGTATTTCAGGTGCTTGGAGCGCCGGTCTGGCTTCTTCTCTGGATGTAGTTCCCAGCAGTCATCTTGCCAATGTTGACTAGGGATTTGGCCCGGTGGCTTCCTTAGTCTTCGATGCCGGTGGGCTCGGGCATGAGGCCGGTGGCTGGCCGCCCCCATCGGCCTCGCCTACCCCCACCAGCCTCGTCTGCCCCCATGCTGAGGAGGCGGGCTCGGCACTGGTACTCGGCTTTGGGCTCCGGCTTTGGCAATCGGCATGGAGTTTTCTTTCTCTCTCTTTCGTATATAAGTCTATAGTTTTCCCTCTCTTTGGATCGATAGACAATTGAACTTCTTCGTTCTTTCTCTTTTACTCTCAACAGCCAATAGCCATCTCTATCACAGTGGTTACATGTCAGACGAGGTTTATTGGACTGACACTGATATCGTCTTTTCTCATGTGCATTGAGGGCTGATCCAGTGTTGAGATCTCCAATCTCAGTAGTGGTTCGACCAGAGGTATGTCGGTGGTGTTCGTCTGAGAGTTGACTAACGAATTGCTCGACATTGATTTCGTTATCGGCTGTCTGTCTGGCGGATGGATCCGGTAGTTGAAACAATAAAACTTTTGTAGCCATCGGCAAGACCATTGGGGCCTGCAGATGCTTCGAGTTCAGTGCTGACTGGGGCACTAGAGCTGTGAAGTTGTTCCACATGTGAGCGGACAGCGTCAAGGTAGAGTTCCATCACATTTCCTCTTTGTTTTCAGTAGTCAGCAAGCAGTTAGGTGACGAGCTTTTGCCGAAGATTGAAGCAGGCTGTGAAGCCTGCGCATTCGTAGACGGTCTCCAACTTCCCCCTAAGCTCCAGAGTGTTTTGAATATTGAGAACTCAGCGTGTGACAAGGTCAGCTAGACACAGGAATTTTTTGGCTGTAGCTCGCTTCGCATCTTCATCCCACATCTTAACTGCAGTGTGTCATGGCTCAAGGTTTGTGAGTGATGGTAGCATAGGGACAAAGGAATTGGTGATACGGAAAGGCGGAGACGTTGGGAGACGCGGAAAATGTGGTGGTGGCGGTATAATTTGTTACGATAAGGAAGTGGTCTGAGGTGTTGCGACGTCGGACGATGTGGCGTGGTTGTATTGATAAGGAGTCGAGCTGCTGCTGTGTAAGATCAAGAGGACAGATTCAGATGGTACATCGGAGCATGAGGAATGATTCGAAGGTGGCAGACGAACTGTATATAATGAGAAGTTGTTTGGCATTAGAGGATTTCCTTTTCTTCTCTCATTATTCGTTCTCTTGTATAGCAAAGCAAGTTATGACTTTCAAACAGTTTCGACTCTTCTCCTGCCGTGACACCCTCGATACGAACTTTGAGCGCCTTTGTCTTGTTTACGATATCACATTATTTGTTACCAATATTACCTACGTCTGACCCCGCCCGTTACACAGTGTCATTGTCATCAGAGGATGAGCCTGCATGATTGCTATCAGTAGGACTGCTGCTGGCACTACCGGAAGTGGTTGTTGGTGTCGGACATACCTTGGGCTGAGAGATGATCCACTACAGGTCTGAATGGATATGCAGCATCTCCATTTTCTTTGCCCATAGTGCATAGTTGGCACTTGTACGCTTTGGCACGAGCTGACTATCAGTGGAGTCCGTGGAGGGGGATAAACGGTTAGGGGTGGAGGACATTGTGAGAGTTGGGTGACAACATATTTCGACCATTATAAATAATGATCAAATAGAGTAGCAACAACGAGGCTCATAATCTGTTGAAATATATCAGGGGAGAATGGTTTGAATATACTTAAAATACAGAGGCTAGAGAGCAGCAGAAAGACTCAAGATATATACAAGATTGTTGGGTGCCTTACGTCGGGAAAAGCTTCGGTGCAGCCATAACGGAGATATAATATCCCTGTCATCAGCGTGTTACTGTTGCTTACTATAGATTATGACTGCGTACCTTGAACTATTGTAATTAGGGAAGTGGTATGGAAATGTTAAGCAAGTGTTACCGTGTGTAATATTGAATTACAGAATGAAGCAAATTTCTCATACTGATTCGATTCTATCAACCCCCTTTGTTCAATCATCACCTCCACCACTTTCGCCATCACCACCATCACCATCACCATCATCACCATCACCACCATCACCATTACCACCATCACCATCACCACCATCACCATCACCACCATCACCATCACCACCATCGTGTATTTTACTCTTAGATTATTCCTCCATGAGCTATATGTAATTCACACCTGCCAACTCTCAGCGAAGCCAGATCTTACCAACTTCATATCAGCAAATGCAGATCCACTCCTGCCCGCAAAGCCCAATCCTTCCATAATAGCGAGCCCCGATCCGCTGCTACCAGCAAAGCCAGTTTCACCCCAACCAGCAAAGCGGGATCTACCGCTACCAGCTTGCTCCCAGTGACACCAGGTTCACCCCTACCAGCGAAGCCAGCTCCACCGCTACAGCTCCCAGCGAAGCCCTATTGTCAGAGGGAAGAGTGAGTATGTTAGAGCTGTGAGATGAAGCATGTTAGAGTTGTGGGAGCGAAGCCAGATCCACAGCTTCTTGCCAGCTCATAGCAAATCCAGATTCTCTGCTACCAGCAAAGCCATATCCACCGCTACCAGCACGCTCCCAGCAAAGCCAGATCCACCATTACCAGCTTGCTCCCAGCGAAGCCAGTTTCACCCCTACCAGCGAAGCCATATCCTCCGCTACCAGCCTGCTTCCAGGGAAGCCAGTTTCACCCCTACCAGCGAAACCGCATTCACCACTAACAGCCTGCTCCCAGCGAAGCCAGATTGTCAGAGAGGTGAGAGTGAGCATGTCAGAGCAGTGTGACCAAGCATGTCAGAGCTTTAAAAGAGAGTATGCGAAACCAAATCCACCCCTACCAGCATGCTTCTGGCGAGACTAGATCCACCGCTACCGGCTTGCTCACAGCGAAGCCAGATTCTCCGCTACCAGCCTGCTCCCAGCGAAGCCAGATTGTCAGAGAGGTGAGAGTGAGCATGTCAAAGCAGTGATACCAAGTATGTCAGAGCTTTAAAAGTGAGTAAGCGAAGCCAAATACACCCCTACCAGCGTGCTTCCGGCAAGCCCAGAGTTAATGCTACCAGCTTGCTCCCAGCGAAGTCTGGTTCACCCCTACCAGCAAAGCCAGATCCACTGCTACCAGCTTGCTCCCAGCGAAACCAGTTTCACTCCTACTAGTAAAGCCGGATCCACTGCTACCAGCTTGCTCCCAGTGAGCCAGATTGTCAGAGAGGTGAGAGTGAGCATGTCAGAGCGGTGAGACCAAGCATGTCAGAGCTTTAAAAGTGAGTATGTCAGAGTTGTGAGAGTGAGTATGTCAGAGTTGTAGGAGAAAGCTTGTTGGAGTCACGAGAGTCAGGGTGTGTGCTTGTGCTTGTCAGAGTTGTCCAACTGAGCATGTCAGAGTTAATAGAGTCCATGGTACAGATGTTAGTAGCAATTAAATAAGTAACTGTGATGAATATGTAGTATAATCCATGAATTGCAGTGTATAATACATGCGCTACCATTGAGTTACAGTAACAATTCATTTGTGCGATCAGAAAATTACAGGTACATTATCAATAAATTAATGGTGTATTATTGGTGGTTAGAGGAAATGGCTCTGGGGACATTTGTATTATTTGGTGTTATCAGTGTTACGGGACAGGGTAGGCTATATGGTCTATGGTAGATTACGCATAACAAAATGGCTTTTTCCAGACGTATGTCCAACTGGCTGTGTACCTTATTATCAGCTGAGTTGAAACTCAGCATGGTCAGGTTCATGCAACTGAGTGATATCAAGTGATATTGAGTGACGTACCATGATGCATAGATTCCTATGTTGCAGTGACTGTTCTATACTCTACCAGATGACAATGGCTATGTGTTATTTGAAGATTCTCTATTTGTACATAGACTCAATTGACAACATACTCAGATGTGATCAAGTTCTCTATCCCAACCGTTCACTGTCTAAGAAACCTGGATATGTGACCTATTAATGGACCATCAAAGATATGTTTAGAACATACTGTTACAATCTAAATGTAAAAGGCATTTAATTGCCAATATCAAGGTACAGATTCTTTGTATGCAAATACAATGCACTGATACATAGCAAAGAGATTGTAATTACCAGGGAAACTGGCACAAGTTGAAGATATAGGAGTATGCAGTAATATTAAAAAAGTACCTTTTCTAGTACTCTTTCTCCCTTGCCATGTCTCCCTGTGCTTTTTTTTCCAGTGTCTGATACTATACTACCCTGTATAATGCTATTTCCAGTCTGATGAAAGGCATGGTCTCTCCATACCTTACAACACCTTTCATCATATCATTCCCTGCCATGTCATTTGCACCCATAAAATCATTGCTGGGCCGCTCTCAGCCTTTCCCTCTTCAAGGTATATTGATATCCATGTAGACCTTTAGTACTCCACACAGTACCGGCGAAAAACACCATAAGCACCCTCGATCACCATCTTTCAGTGCATTTCATCCTCTCTAAGTACTTCCAAGTTCATCTCTAAGGTCACCTCCGTGTACACTTGATTACCTTCTCTAAGTGCACCTCCAAGTGCACTCGGCCGCCTCTCCAAGTGCACCCGAACGCAGTCTCCAAGTGCACCTCTCAATGCGCGCACTTAAGCACTGTCTCTAAGAAGCCCAGATCGACTGTGTATATAGACAGAAATAGATAGTTAGAGAATAGATGCCATATTACCGTTGAACGACTGCTTTACAATCATGAAATTGAAACTACAAAACCGAGTATCCGTGTAATCGAGACGAATAGTCTGAGTGACAAACATGTCTGAGCGAGAAGAATAAGTTTGAGCGAAGTATACAAGTTTAAGCGCAAGATGAGCGAAAATCCCTCGCTCGAGCGAGGATTTTCCGCTCACCCTGCGCTCAGACTTGGATACCTTGCTCAGACTTGGATACCTTGCTCATACTTATATCAAAAAGTTCAACCCCAGTGTACCCCGCACACATATGAAGAAAATTCTTTAGCGATAATAACATTATAACGATAGGTATCTTCTCTGCTGCTACTGACAAGATATTCTTACAAGGGTTGTAATATGGACTATTTTTGCCTATCCATCCTGTGCCTGTCCTCTCGGTGCAAATTCCGCCGTCGCAGATGCCAGCCGCCCGTCCCCCACATCTTCCCGTGCCTTTCCTCTCCGTTCAAAGGCATCCTCAACACCTACTGCCGGACGATCCTCTCACTATAAACCGTACTTATGCCTTGTGATATGCCTTTTCACATTTAAGGATCGCCAAGATCAGAGTAAAACCTATAGTGATTGCGGAACAAGACCTTGAAGGAAGTGGTTAAACAACTATTCTGCAGCTGTGCACCAGGCATTGAAGATATGGGCACACAGCTACCTGCATTGTAATTCTGTATACGCAACCATTTTTCATCTGATAAACATAGTTAATGTAATCCCTTGATGTTGTCGGTGGAACTGGGGTCAATGATTCCAGTAGTCCGGGAGGGGACCAATCTAAACCAGACCGATCCCGTCTAGACCAATCTAGTCCGACCTTGCTGCTGAACCGAATCGGACTGAGCCCTACCCCAGATCGGGATCGTCCGGACTGGTGGAATCATTGAAGTCTGGGGTTTCCCGCTAACGCAGTAGAGCTATGTGCATATTTTTCCACTGCACTTCATTCTGTAGAGATACTCCTCCGCTGTTCACTGTATTGCCCTTGTGTCGCTCGGTATACTATTTCTCGTCTTATAAACATCATAAAAGGTGTAAAACTCATGGAGCTGTTGAAGCATCTGAAACTGGCGGAATCCCAGTATAACTCTAGGAGTTTTACTCATATCGAGACATTCCTTAGACATAAAATAATCTCCAGCACGGGAACATTCAGACGAACGGAGGGAATGAAGATATTAGATATAACTTATGGACACGTAGTGACAGCCAATTCAATGGTATACAAGTTTGGTATCGCTGTCCAGTGGCCTAAGACATGTCAACCCGCCCTAAGTGTCCAGCACCAGTTTGCAGGACGGGCCTTAATTGCCACCATATGTATCAAAGTTATTGACAAAATTTAAGCTCTAAACTGAGCAGTAACCTAACAGGGTGTCCGGAGACTTGATCATCAGACGTGTTGAATATACAGTGGCGAGTGACAAAAGTGGTACTGGCATATTCGAAGATATACTCGAATATTCTCTTGATATACGGCGAGCCCTTCATAGTCTATGCACACGATTTTCCACTCCGTATCGCAATAACGCTGTTAAAAGTAGAGATAGAGAAGCTTAATTTTACTATCTAAGAGGGCAACGGGGCCATTTATACGGTAGTCCAAGTACGAATGCGTACGTACTCATCTATGTTTAGAGACGGCTGAATACCATCAGCCCGTATCAATACCAACCCAGTAAGCCGCCATACGAACGCTGAGATCTATTAAGACTGTTGCATGAATAGTCTCAGTCTTCGTACGGCCGGATTTGAGTCTCGTATGGCCGGAGATTGCTGTCGAACTGATGGCATTCCTTCGGATCTATACATAGATGCGTACGCACGCATTCACACTTGTATGACCATATATATGGCCTTGTGGCCCTCTTAGATAATACACAATCAAGCTTCTCTATCATCTCTATGTGGGGACGGATCTGAGTGCGGTCATCACGTGGGTTGGTTTAGGGTTGTGCGCGGCGGAGCCGCATGCACTTTAGTTCTTGTATACGTGTCAATTAGACTTAGCGAGAGTCAGTGAGTTTTAGGTCAATAGAGAGATTCAGGACACCGGACACCGTACAACACTCTATTTTCAACAAAGACGAGCAGTTGAAGACCGAGTGATATGACATGAACTCGAGAGATTGAAGTTGTTCTTTGCCAGCCCAACCCTACAAGCTACCGTTTATCACTGACTATTTCTTCTTAAGATCATAAAAGAGATATCATACAACTAGAGCTCATCATACGGAACCCTACGTACACATGTGCACACCCCTATACCTTTTCCTAAAGCTGTGCTTCACCCAACTGATGTACCCTCTTAAAATACCGAAACACCGCACCCATGCGCTCAGTCATGTACTTCGTTTCACTTACTACCTTAGCCTCCAACCCTCGCATCGAAAAGAATGGAACACAAACAATACTCGCAATGCAAGGACTTGCAGCCGGGGCGGTAATTTCAAAGCCGCGATGCTATAGGAGGCTGTCGGCGGGAATAGGGAGGCGACAGTGTGTGCATTGTGGTGGTTAGGGGTCCGGTTGGGCGGAGACTGAAAGTGGGTCCCCGCGTATATAGACGGGATAGAAGCTCACAGAATTGGCTACCGGCACAGCAGGTGTTGGCAGATGTCGATGTCGATGTGGCCGAGATGACCGCGTTGTTTACCTGGGTTGTGTTTGAGGAGGTAATAAGAACGGAAGCTGGGTTTTCGATTTTGGTCACTCTGCTTTGGACGGTGTGGAGAGAGACGAAATACTGGGACCAACGATGCCTCCCGTTACGAGGCTGGGAAAGAAGGTAAAGTTATCTCAGATCTTCCGTTGCTATAGAGTGCTTCATCTGAATGAGAGTTGCAGCAGCTACGATGGTCTGCGGGGATGGTGGCGCATCCGTCATTTTCGTCGCGTAAGTGCAGTAATGAGTGGTATGAAAGATATAACATGCAGAACGCGTAGACACGATGAAGAAATTCAATGCAAATGAGGAACGGTACTTTGAGGGTACATGGTATAGTGGGTTATTTGATGGTATTCCTAGGAATGAAAAGTGCCTAGTGGCAGCAGGTGTGGCGATGCGGAGTTGAAAAAACAGCGAAGGCGAGGGAAGTTGAAAGGAGCTGTGGTAGTTCGGTGGATGGCTTGTGTGCCTTCCCCATTTTCTTAGATGAGTCTAATAGAGTGAACCTTCCGAAATTGCTACGCAAGATCACAACGGATTAGTCTTACACCATCTCCTCTTATGATCACCGCTACAATGTGCTGAGCACGTTGTCGGCTGTGTGGCGTAACAGGCGAAATATGCATTTGGCGTAAAATCTGAATACGAAGGTTTCACACCCTTTGCTCAGCTATCTAGTGCGATAATCGAGCACCTGAAACACAGCAGAAGCGCAAGACTTCGTACGAGAGTTATTACGCAGTTAGTATATAAAGAGCAACGTTTCTATTACAACACTGCTTAATGTCCATCACCGCCTGACTCACCACTAGTCCAGAACATCGATGTATTGCCACCGCCATGATCACCGTGCTTCTCCTAGCCCTTCCGCTTCTTCCGCCCCTACCGCTACTGCTTGCGGTTACTTACGCATTCACTACTTAAGTACTCTTCTGTCTATTCCGCTTCCATTCCCGTAATTCCGCTACGCAATAGCCTCCTGCCTATGAATCCGCGCCATCGATTCTAGTGTGTTACTCCGTCCCGGTCTATTGGCTACCAGTACCTAGCCACTGCACTTCCCGCTGCTTTTGCTAATTCATGTCTTCCTCCCTTTCCCCTCCTCGCATTCATGCGGGGTGACATGTCTGTTGAAATGACGCGCTAAAACTAGTCGAACCCCCCCCTTCCAACCATAATCAAGACCAAAACATAAAAGCGCTGAAGGAAACCAAAGCTCACAACAATTTTGTAAATTTCCCTCCAAACTATGGTTCCACCTCTTAAAACAGTTTCCAACCTGCTCGTCCTCTAACCTCCCTAAGCTTGAAAATCTGCAATATCAAATCCTTGAGCTCTCAAAGCATTAGCTGCCGTTTCAGAGCTGTGGTTTGTTGCCTGCAAGTCAGCCCCAGCCGCGACAAGCTCCTTGATTATAAGAATAAATCTATCCCTTGCTCCATACGTAGACTTTAGGAGATTAAATTCATTTGCAAGATGATGTAAAATGCTGTTGCCATTTACGTCGAACGCTTTCGGACTAATACCCAAACTCAAGAGAAATTTGGTCTCAACATGCGTGTGGCTGCCGCCGTATGTCCCAAATAACAGGGATTTCCCGTCGGTAAATTGTGTATGCGGGTCGGCACCTTGAGCAATAAATGCATTATAGAAAGGAATACGAAAGTCGGTACTTAGTTTACGCGAACTTGCGACAGCCCAAAGTGCATAATGTATCGCCTCGTTATCAGACTGTTCGGCTAGAAGCTGTATAACTCTGAGGGTACGAGCAGTCAATTCGCCACGGTAGAGTCTGACGTGGTTAACAGTCATCACAGTTGTGTGGAGCGGTGTGAGACCCTCTTTTGACCCAATGTTGGGATCAGCACCCAAAGACAGAAGATATTCTACGATATCTTCCGAAGAAGACCGTACTGCCCAGTGCAATGGCGTCTCTCCGTGACTGGTCTTAACATCAATATCAAGGCCTTCCTCAATCAGGAATTTGATAACCTCTTTCGAACTTCCGACTTCTTCCACGGCCGAATGTAAGGCGGAAAACGATGCTTCGGTAGGGAATAATTCTGCTCCACGGCTTCTTAAGATTTGGGCGACAGCCTTGAATCCCTTTCTAGCGGCAGTACCTAGTGGTCTCTCGCCCTTGCGACCTTTGGCGTTCACATCTGCTCCGTGATCAATTAATAATTCGACAATATCTTGTAGCCCCAGCCGTGCCGCCATATGCAGCGCAGAATACCCTGCCCTGTTAAGAGTACTAACATAGGCACCTCTGTCCAATAACAGGCCAACTGCCGCCGCATTTTTAGATTCAACAGCCCCATGGAGAGGAGCGCCTCTCCAATATTCCCCGTTGACATCTGCACCATTTTCTATAAACATCGTAAGAATTGACACCGATCCTCTGGCAGCTGCTTCGTACATAGGGCCGTCTAATGTAACAGGATATCCGTTACCAGATTCAATGAGCCACCCTAGAACCTTCTCTAAGCCTTCTTCTGCTACCACAAACCAAATGCTGTTTAACATCTGGGTACTAACGCCTTCGACGCGCGCAATGTCATATATATAGTATAGAAGCTCATCCGAGCCACTCTTGCCAGCTCTAGTTATTAGACTTGGCCAAAAGACAGGTAAACTCTTCTTCTTGTAGACGGGCCACAAATCACGGAAAAACTCGATATCGCCGGCCTCCGCGGAAAGTTCGAGAGCTTCTCGACAAGAGCTTTCATCTAGTGTCTCGAAGCTTTCTTGCTGATGATAATTCCCCCTTTCTTTGAAATGCATTGACAAATGATCTTTTAGTTCAGATTCAGAGTGAAATCCCAAAACATGAAAGTCGCAATATACCTCATAGCACTTAAACGGACGTTCATGCTTCAGCTTATGCTTCTCACGGACAGCAAATGTATCAAACCCTGTGTAGAAATGAACGCAAGAAGGGGTGGAACATCGAAACAATCCTCCATAGAATTTGTGCAAATCAAAGCAGCGAGAACTCGGATGGACTGGGACGTTGCAAAGCGTTGTTGCCAAGGCCTCAAAATGTTCCTGGATTCGGTGGGTGGTTGCATCCAGTGTAAGTGGGTTCGTATCCTTCACTGCGATGTATATCAGATAAACGCCATAAAGGATAATAGCGGGGATAATCACCAGAATTGTCTAAGCTATGAATGTTTCTGCGGGTGAAAAGAAAAATATCTCTCAAGGATGCATATACTTTGGGCCACTTTAACTCTAACGCCCTAAGCTTAACCGACGGGTGAATATAATTATTTTCGTTGCTAGAGCATGCTAAACTCGATCTGAGTTTCAAGAATTGTTCGAGAAGCTCCACGAATTCCTGGAGCATCTCCCCAGCGTCTGCCACGGTGTTTTCGACATGATAGAGCCAATTATTACAAGCATATTCTTGCAATACATACTCTCCTAGCCGTATGAAGGATTCGACATCCATATGTTCATCGAAGCACTGGAAACAAAGATAGGTTAAACATGTGGACGCAACCACTTTGTGGGCATATGTGGTACAAATGAATCCATCATCTTTCCGTATGAGATATCTATGCGTCGTACCCATTAGCGCAAGATTTTTTGGAGGCTAATCGCATACTAACTCTTTGGCAGAAAAATGGACAAATGTAACAGTCCCCTCGCGTTCTTCTATAAAAGGGCCGCATAGATAAACGATATCCTTATATAATCTTCGTTTGTGCTCTAGGTTACGATCACCCACTCTGATCATGAGTACATGCAAAAGTTCGAGTGTTTTTATCGGCCGCCTGACACTGACAAGCCAAGCGATTATGTTTCGCACTTGATATTGCTCGTTCGATTGTAGCTTCTTCTGAATTCGGTCCAAAATCCTGCCATAGCTGATGGAATCCAGTCAGTATGTACTTCGATTTTTCAAGCAGAACCGCATACGCTTCGTCGAGCCCTGCTGGTAGGCTATTTGCCTCCTCTTCGAGCTCTTCCCATGTTGTTTGACGCCGAAGGTGGTTCAGAACAAGCCTTGCATACAGAAACATTCCTACGATTTTGTCAGCGGGTTGCGAAGGTCGATTACGGGTTTTCCCGCCTCGGTAAAATCGGACCATTTGCCTTGCGCATGAGTGGTTCTCGCAATGTGTTTATGCAAGTGTATGTGCCAGGGAGGGGTGTAGTTGGCCGAATTTCACGCTGGAGCTCATCCAGCTGGGCACCTATATACCATGAAATGTCGGTGTTGTTCTCTGTATTAACCAATATTAATTGAGCAACATTGTTTAGAATACGTGAAATATCCTTCTCATCCCTACTTGCAACTGCTAATCTGAGGGCGGGACAATCGTTTGACAGCTGTACCATAGTTTTTAATATCAACTGCCGTTCTGATTCTTCGCATTCGTCTAATCCATCTATGATGATGTATGTGAGTCCTGCATCGACATTCCATATCATGTCCTTCAATAACTGACACAGGTAATCGACTGAAGTGCGCAGCTTTCGTGGTTCGGACTTGTGAGCAGCCAAAACTACTGGCAGCAGAGCTTGATTCTCATGAAACAGCTGGAAGATCAAGGAATGTAATATTGCTGTTCGCGTTCGTTTGAACTCTGTATCATGCCTTAAAAATGCAAACAACACCGGTAGGTCCGGGTTCATTGCCGTATTTCTGATATGCTCGATGAGAGCCGCACATTGATAAGTTTTTCCTTGAACGAAAAGTCAGAAACTGCACTCTCTGACGCGCGATTAGTTTCCTTACCCGCTCCCGGGATCCCGGAAATCCATAGAATATGATTGGCTACATCCATATGATTCGGATCGGCCCACCGTTGATACTTCAGGTCCTGGAAGAGCCAATGGCCGGTGTTTGGACCCCGTTCTTCATTTATCTTTTCCAGTTCCTCGTCGTACAGTGGTGCATTGAGGTGCCGCTCGAGCGATTCCAATTGTTGTTGTTCCCGAATCGCTAGTATTTCTTCATGCTGCGCCAGCGCCTTATTTCTTGCTTCATATGCATCCTTGATATAAGCCAAGGTCATTTCTCTGTCGATCAGGAGCTTGTGATTTTCGATATTCTGAAGTATAACAGAAAATCGTTCCTGGAACCGAGGCCAGAGTAGTTTGAAAAAGGCTCGAAACCCTGCCGCAACGGATGAGATTATTAGACACATCGAACAGAGAACACATTCGGACTTACCCTTAGCTCTGAAGAACCGCACAGCTTCTACGTGAAATTCAATAATTTCTTGGTATAGTAGAGCAAGAAAATTGTTGACATAGACATTTTCATTGAACATTGCCTGGATTCGTTGAAACTGCGGGAGACAACGCCCGATGGCTGAGAAAACTTCCAGAATTTGGTCGTAAATCTCGATATATTTGCATGTAATCTAGATCAGTCAGGTCATCTTCGCAGTCTAGTTAAATTCACCAATAGGTGAATAGGACCCTCAAACTCCGAGCGGCCTACCTGGAGCAGTAACTTGATAGGGCCCTACACCATTCATGAAATGACCATTAGTATAAGAACAAGTCACGCAATAGCTGGTGCCGCGGGTCCTCACCCAGATCAAGGCAAGGATACTTGGATTGACTTGTACAAAGACCTCGATTACTCCGGAAAACTGCTGTAACCACAGGAGATAGGGCTTTATTTTGTTGGAATTACGCAGCAATCCTTTCTGCCCTTGTTCCTCTTGTATCTTGTCTGTTTCGGCATAGACATCATCGATAGTCTGTAGTGCCGAAAGTTCGTCCCTTTCTTTCTGGGTCATTTTTTCAAACGCTTTGTTCATAGAGTCTTCGAAGGGCGCGAGGTTTAGGGTTGTTGTTGCGGACATGGTGAAAGTTTGAAGGCGATGATGCTGGCTAGTGGGTTTGTTCGAAGTTGAGATATTTTCGGGAGTGTCGGGTGGGTTGAGTGGTTGGTTATAGGTAAGAATCAGTCTTGGCGGCAGACACCAAGGCTGCAATACGAGCAAAATTGTTTGAGTGAAAAAACTGGTTGTAATCCCGGAAGATGAATTAAGTATGGCTTGAAATAGTCTGCGTTCGTTTGACGGGCGCAGCGATGTAGTTCCAAACATATAGCTGTGGTTAAGTTATCTGGTGGGTGGGGTAATCTGAAACTCCTATGGACACACGATCTGACGGGGCTTACAGCTGCATCCTGCTGTATCACACACCGACGCATGCATGTCTTACTCACAGCCGCAATACCGGGGACATCCAGGTAGGATTTTCTTTGCTCAAGGCGATTTAGAAATATCTCTAAAGCATCATGAGTTCCAAAGGAAATTAATGAACGCAAATCCAGAGGCATAAGAGAAATTCCCAGGCGATTCCTATCAAGGTGTATCAACTACGATTATCTATTTCTGCCGGTTAAGTGGGCCTAATCTGGTGTTTTATATGGATTGTGATAGTAACCCTTAACTCGGGTTCTTGTATGATATCCGCCCAACTGAAATCTTTTAGTCGTCCCAGAGATCAGCGCAAGAGTCCAGGGTTCATGATATGGTGAGCACACATGGTTTGAAATACTGACGGTCCCGGCTATAATATTTGAGGCGAGCGTTTTCTGGCTCACTTAAGTCTGAGCGATAATCTCCGGAAAACCGGCTGTCACTGACAGTATGACCCTTAAGACCCTGTCCGTTGGTAGTGCTACTAAGCCATGTGTCAGCGCGTATCCCCAACACATCACTAATGTACCTTACGCAGGATCTCGTTTCACTTATCACCAATCCTGTCTACTCAACTGCAGTTCACATGAATACTACAACCCTAGTCCCCCGAGTCCATGAATGGGTGCCAGCTCATTACATCTTTCCTTATCACGGGTCAGCAGTCTTCCCGAAGCAATGGATATCACGTACCACCGATATCATTTCTGCACGTCGTGTGTATTGGTCATGTGGCCATTGTATAATACTGTTATGGGCTACTACTACAGTAACGAAACGCACTATAAGTAGAAATTAAATACACAGGGATCAGGAAATAGAGTACACACCTGAAAGAAAAGCAAGAAACTGGGCCAATGCTCACGCGCGTGGAACCGATCCATGGAGATTGCCTTGCTAAGCGCCAACAAGTGAGTGAATAAACTTGTCACTCTGAGTCCTGATCATTTCTGTCTTTGGAAAGCCGCTTCCGGGAGCTAATGCCCTATCCTACTTGCCGCCGACGAGCACAGCATTCCATCACCCGAGGATCTATTTTAACCAAGGGTCACACCTTCTCGAACATCGACTCTTTCGCCAGGCCCAGCGCGTTCTCCACTTCGCTGTGACCAGCTTTTCATATACCGACACCTCGTTTTCCTACCACGCCTCACCAACTTGACAACCTCGGCATAACTTTCTATTGCAGCACCAATGAGAGCAAACCACGTACGTAACTGAAATTATATCAACTTGTACTCGAAGGGTTCCAACAACTGAAGGGCCTCGACGTACTAGTAGTAACACCTACCCTCTGCTACATCGGCGGTGCGGATAACGCGATGGCGATGACGAAGCGTGCAGGATTTCACACACACACCAGGAATGTCCAAAAGGCTGTGCATTGCAATGATTATCAGAAATGGGTGTTGGACTATGCTCACAGCCATTGGGAATATATGACCATCGTGGAAACCATGAGCTACAGTGCTACTTTTCAAATTAAGCATCAAAATACTTCGAAGATCATTCGCCCCCGTTAGTGTGTACAAATGAACTGCAATATTTAATCTTGGGGAATCATTCCTAGCAGTTGGAGACAGTGGGAAAGCAGTGGAAGCATTTCAACTTGCGTCAAATATAAGTGAAAAGGAGGTCGACAACAATCATCCGGACTACGATTTGCCGCGCGGAGGGTTTTAGACTAGGGAACTACTAGGCCTGTATGTAAGCCGAGAGATAACTAGTTAGTAAAGCGATTAATGCGGAGATGACTGGCCTTCATTCGGATTTGTGCTCATCCAAACCTGTTACAAGGTCCATGTGCCTAGTATTAGGACACGAGAAATTTATACTATGTAATCTGCTACGAAATGAGTGGTTTTCAATCTAAAGAACCCCGAGATAGGGAGCAGCAACCTCCGCCGGGGTCCACTAAATCCCCGCTCAAGACCCTAGGCAATGATTCCACCAGTCCGGACGGACCCGGTCTGGGGTAGGGCTCAGTCCGGTCCGGTCCAACCGGAAGGTCGGACTGGACCGAGCCCCAGACTGGCAGTCTTGGACTGGACGGGCTTGGTCTGGACTGGTCCAAACAGGGTAGTATTTATCAATTTCAAAGTAGATCGAAAAGCTAAAGAAGTGAGATGGTAAGCCCTGAAATCCTAACCCAGACACATCGTCATTGCGCCCGCTGCTAGCAATCACCACCACAAGAAACGCAACCCACCCCCCCACTGCTAGCAACCACCACCATGAGAAACCCAAACCATACCAAACAAAACTAATAGATATGCATACCAGTGAGTTCAACCGTCCCGTCCGTCCGAGGGTAGGACACAAACGGTGCCGTCTTTTTGAGGCAAGATGGGGACAGACGTAAAAAATGGCCGGCGACGGAGAAGAGCCGTCCCCGGCGGTCATCCACCGATATCCATAGATCTTAGTGTACATAACAAAACCTATATGTAAAATGGAATGATGACTCTGACCGTAATGCAAGATCCGTGAGCACCTGCTCCACACGTACTATGTTTTCCAAATCCATACCTTCGTGCTATATATACAATTTGAATCTGAGGGTCCTGCGGAGATGAGCTAGTGAAATTCGGAATGGCAAGTGGTGAGTAGTGGAGAGTGGTGACTGGTGGATGGCAAGTGAGCAATTGTTTATGAGTCTATTCGGTGACTCAGTATATCAGAGTGGTAAGCAGTGAGTGGCGAGTGGCGTGGCAAGGGATTAGTGGCAGATGGCAAGTGCGCAATCGTTCATGAGTCTATTCAGTGACTCAGTAGATCAGAGTGGTGAGTGGTGAGTGGCAAGTTGCAAGTGGTGAGGGGTGAGGTGTGCATGGCGACTTGCGAATGACAAGTGAGCAATCATTTGTGAGTCTACTTGTTGACTCAGTATATAAGTAACCCACGGCGTATTCGGGCCGATTCGGCCCGAGTGGACTGGTCCAAAGCAGTCCAGGCCAGTTCAGTCCAGGTCCCGAAAAATTGGGGATTGGTCCGATCCCGGTCCAAAAATTTCTTGGACTGGACATGGACTAGACTGGACGGTTCCAGTCCGGACTGGTCCATTGCTGGACTGGTGGAATCATTGACCCTAGGTGTCTCTACACATATCCTGCCCTGGACGACGATGGTGGGCCCTGAAAGACTGGAAGCCGCCCGGACTATTGGGAAGCCTCGGGTGTCGCGAACATTCGGAGAGGAGGAAAGTGGCGAGAATTTATGGATATAGTGCAGGCAGTAGTGGAGGAGTTGGAGGAAATTTGAAGAAGACTTGGGGATGAGGAACAAGCACGGAAGTTTGAGAATGAAATACGTGCAGTACTGGGTGCAATGGATGGAGATAGAAGGAATACTTGCATGATATTGATGCACCTCAGTAGGCAGGTTGCGGGATTGGAGAGCAGAGAGGATGTGATTTTGGAGAATGACGTTAATCAAAGCTGTTAAGTTAGGCAGGTCAAGTCGAGCAATACGTATTCTTAGGCGGATCTAATCCCATCTGTGCATACGTTTTTTTACACAGCATGCAAGTGATGATCCATGATGCAACTCTCTATTCGTCGGATTTACAGTCTCTAGACACTTCATTACAAGCGCCTTTGATAACTCATCAAAAGTTTGGTGACTATGCATCAAAGTTAGATGACTATTCGATATGCCTAATGTTATCGAAGTCTTCTAATCACTAACAAGAGTATCTAGAGACTTGAAAATCGGAAGAGTAACCCTGAAATTCTATATGCACAAATATATTTTAAGAGTGGCATAATACCCATATATGTAATTTAATACGGGAACATTGTTACATTCTACGTATTAGATTTATGTGCTGCTAGAACTACGGGGTCGCACATCAGATCCTGACGTTGGTCTGCCAAGAGAGGTATTTCCAACTATTATTCGAGGGTGGTTTATGGTTTCAGCGCAGGCAGTAACATGGTATGACGTCGGTATTCACGAACTAGGGGTCTATAAAACTGACGTTAGCAGGTACTCGCTTAGAGAACCGGGAGTCTATCATCGGGAAGCACTCGTCCGAAGTGCAGCTGCCACTTACGTTGGCATGAGTTGCGCAAAACACTTCCCACTATGTTACAGGCTACGGACACTATACTTGAATTGTTTCTCTGCGCTTCTAGAGAGTCCCCATAAAACTAAATTACTGTTACTATAAAAACTCACCCTTTATACCAATGTAGAGTGGGTACTCAAAGCAGCAACCTACCATCCCGTATTTCTCTACCATATTTAAGATAACCGGAAATGCACCCTCGGGCTTAAACCGCCTTAATCCCGATTTGGAGCAGTTAATTGTGTCCGGAAAGCTCCTTACACATGCAGAAACACTACTAGGAGAGCACGTGAAGATATGATCACTCTGTTTTATTACTGCAATGTCGGCTTGGAATGTAAAGGATATGACAGCTAATGGGAAAATACAAGATTCAACAAAGGAAACATAATGTACGCCTCAGTATCATATATCCTCGTTTCATTAGAACGCCAAACTCCAGCAATCAGGGCGCACTACCAATTGAACGCCTGCAGTAAGCATTGACTCATCAACTGGAAACATATTAGCTAATGTTTAAATATATAATTTACACTTTAGCACCTACCGTACCTAATCACACAGGTTTTCAATCATCCAACATCTTGAAGATACCCTTGCTTTTACCACGATAACCCGCTGTCTGAACTAGGCCTACTTCGGTAGCCGCCGGGATTGGATCAGAGTTCAATGGGTTAGAGTCGTGTCTGCGCCTTTTATAAACCTTTTCAAGAATATTATCTAGCTCTGAATCGAAGATTTTCTCCATCGCAGTGCGAAGGGCCTCGTCCAGTTCATGGTCAGTAGAGATAGGAAGTTGCCACCCGGGGTAAATCTTGCCGTGGAGTGTTGAAAACAAGATTTTGGTCGGTATTACCCTTTCAATTGCCAGAAAAAACTGGTGGCAAGACCAGCATACGGATTTTGATACCCCAACTTCAATGCAGCTGGGATAGCGGTCACCTCGAGTTAGAAGGTGCATAACGACAGTACACTCTGCGTGTGCGCATGAATCGACCTTGATATCTGGGACTGATGTCGGACAATTGACAGCCACCTCGGTCATTGGCAACCGTTCCCCTCTTATACGGACTAGGCTCTGCTCATGCACCTCAGGGAACCTCATGCAGATCTCTTCGGCAGTAACGGGTGGCTTCTGCGAGTATTTCGCCCATCTATTGAGTAGGTGTAGTGGGTCTGGACCCTCAAGAGTGATGCTACCCCGCTCTGGATTTCCGGTCAACTCGGTGATATGCACCTGCTGGCCACTAGATAAGCTCGCCAACGTGCTAACCATCAAGTTTTGGACTGCAGCGTAGTAATCTCCGAGCTTCTTCAAGCAGTCAAGAAGAAGCTTTGTCTCGTGATTGGCGATGTCAAAAACTTTCTCAATGTCACCGGCATGGCCGATGCTCCAGGTGTTGTATAATAACTTAAACCAATTCTCCTCGAACATCGTCTTCGACCAGGTCGCCATGTCCATAAGGAATTCAATGATGTGGGTCTTTACAAGACAACTCAACTCATCTTCTGATATATCGGCCTGATACCAGGGCCCACCCTCAATTGATTGACGTCGGTGTCCAATATCAGCCGCCGATTGCGGTGGGGGGTTTCGGAGAGCAGTATGAAGATCTCCGACTGCCCTTATAGCCTCCTTCATTCGGTTTAGGCGAGCCCAAATCTTTTCATGGCAGTTGGAAACCACGAGGCCGTTGATGGTATACGTAGTCTCATCACTCCACACCTCCAGCTTTGACTTATCCGGCCGGTTGGAGGGTGATAACAGTTCCTTCAGCTTGGTTATGAACTTATTTTCGCGCTTATTGCATTTCCGGTTCTTTGCAAACACGATATGGCATCCGTCCGGGCGGAGTTCGAAAGATGTTGCCGCCACGTCCGAGCCAGGTTCGGTGACGAGCAGAAGAGATATTTGATCCATCAAGCGAACGTGCTTTCGTTGAGTGGGCGTCTGATCCTGCTTCGAATCGAGCGGGACGTGTTCCCTGCGATAGCGAATTGTCGCAACGGTGTAGATTCGGCTATCCAAGGATAGTACTGAGCCAGGATTCAGCGGGATTAGTGTTGGCAGCATTGGCGACGGCAGATCTTGGATAAACGTTGTTGGACGGCTCACCTCCGGGAGCTCCTCCAACGCCGTTGTTCCTAGAAATGTTAGTATAAGTCTTGTCGCGTCGTCTCGCGTTGTGTGGGATGCGAAACCTGGCGGGCTGCTTGGTGGTGTTGTTGACTCCATCAATGTTTTCTTTGGTTCCATACTATAGCTGTAGTGATTGTGATGGTGGAGTGTTTCGCGACTGCGGTGGTGGTGCAATTGAAGTGGAAGTGGAAGTGCAGTGGCTGGTGTTGGTGAGAAGAGAAGAGAAGTTATGTTTGTTAATTCAAAAGTTTAGCGGTGAAACATTGTTCACAACAATTTTACACGCTCACCTTGCCCCATCATTCTCACACGCTTACCTTGCCCTTGCCTCAGCTTTCAACGCCCCATCGTCGAGTGCCGGGTGGTGATTGGCGGTAACTTCCATCTTTTATCCGGTTTACTGATAAGTATCAAATATCATACGGCAGTAAATCAATAAAGTTAGTAAGAAATGACTATCTCATATCGTAACATGTGAAGAGTAGCGATGGCAAGAGTGAGAATTTGTGTAGGGGTGTACCGACAACTCCGAGAGATCTCTCTAGACCTCGTTTTCGGCCTCATAGTAACACGTGGATGCCAAGGCTGAGCGAGTGATAGCTGGTGAGCGCAAATCGGGCTGTCAGGGGATGACAAGCGACGGGCCTCTTCCGGATTTAGCCAAAGCATCACATTGGGCAACTGTTGTGCGGTGAGCGGATATTTCAAGTGGCTGCCGCCGCATCACAATAGCCACTCCATTCTAAGGCTAGGGTTAATGTTACGAATGCTAAGCGGATGAAGCCTATTCTACTATCTAAGGGAGAAGCTCTGTCTTTATATACATGAGAGCCTGGAACACTATGGAAGTCCATGGAAGCTCACGATTGCAAATGCCAGTGGCGGTGGCGAGTGAAAACTCGTGGATGAGTCTACGACTGTGAGTCCGTAGCCTGTGAGTCAATTCGGCGATCTCAGTGTATCGGCGACTTCCTTTCAGGTCATATAGTAACAGTTATTGCGCTCGTAAAATGACAGGCTGCGCTTTGCTCCAACAGGAACCTCAACTTAGATCGTAAAACCCTAGATTCATATCCTCGGTAATGTCGATAAAGGATTTTGGGGGTCAGTGGGCATATGTCAACCTAATGGCGATGAGGAAGGGCCAGAACTGGAGGGCCGAGCCTGAGTTACGACCATCAGATAACTTAATGGATTATGCAACGCCGATGGAGATGAAGCATCAGCGGCAAATTTACTTATACTTCACCATCGAACGTTTTACGGTATGTTATGTTAGCAACAACAACCAGTCAGAAGTTTTCTGGGGCTGCGTGTAAAATGGCTTTATTATATGGCTAATAACTCACAACTATATAGCTCTAGACTCGGAAGTGTTAATTACCTCCTTAAATGTTAAATTATTTTGCTTTATATAAACTAAGAAATACTATCTGCCATGTGTTAGATTTCTCATCCGGAGCGGCCAACGCCGGGTCGATCGAGGATCCATTAAGTCTTTAGTTAGAAGTAGAGCATTGAGTGGTTGCTCGTCTGCTTGCCGGATAGTCTAACGCACGATAAAAATCAGGATACTTCCGACCTGGAATCAGGTATTGAAGTCTCTCCTGCTGATGGTGATGGATTATAGACCAGTCAACTCACCTAGGAATTGGTCCCAAAACGCGGTTGCCTGGTCTAACACCGCGGGGGATACCGGTGTTTCGTTCCGATATTGAGTTTAACTCAAATCCAAGTAGAGGATTCATATCTCGCGATTGGTGTTAATGATATTTCCAACTAATCTCACTAGACGGGCGTTATGATCAATACTGCCACGCGGTCAGCTTTAGTACTGGGAACGTAGAGTTTATGCGGGTAAGACGTAGACACAATCCCTTTCCGAGGTTAAGATTTGAAAATTTTGAAACAGCCCCCCTCGACACAAATTTACTCTCTTCCAAGATTTTCCACTGCGTATCAAACCACCGTGACATTTTGCCAATATGAGTTAGGGGGTCCATTATGGCCAACTCTTGTCCCTCGACCCAACGCCTAGTCATTTTGCAACTGCCGATATTTCGTTAATACCTTGCTGTTATCAGCCATTACATGCGTCGGGATGACTGCGATGTGATGCCGCCGTTGCCAGATATGCCACCAAATCCCACGATTTTTGCAATTTGCATCCGATCGCCGTACTAAGACGATATATCATACCAACTATACATATTCCCCCACTCCCCCACGCCATCCGAGAGGAAACAAGAAACTATCGGCTTGCATGCAGGATCAGGATCAGGAAAGTAGACTTACATATCATACTCTGGATCTACTATCCAACGTTCCCCTCTCTAAAATCAAGTCAGTACACGCGTTTTAGATTAGAGAGATATAGCTATCTCTCTTCCCCGGCGTATGCACGAGCCAGTAATACCACCAGAAATCTTAGCCTAAAGATTCATGTACTCTCATACGAATTCAGAGAACCACTGCAAGCAGGACAACTGCCGGGAAAACCCTGAGGTACATACGAAGTGTATAAAATTATCGCACCATCAAAGACCAGAAATGGCTGCCTTCCAAGCACTAGCACCTTACAGTTCAAACTTTTATGGCGATGTAATTTAAATCTCACCACCCGTAGTTTAAATCTCACCACATATGGTTTAAATATCATACTCTGGTGGGATTGTCGTGTGATTGTGGTGTGCGCTCCAGGATTCTAGTGAGATAATCGTGAGGTGTTGTAGGGTGGACGCTGTGAGATGTCATGAGGTGTCGCAAGAGGGTTGTAGTGAGGACGAAAAAATCCCGAAATTTTCTAAGCCTTTTTTGTATGGAAGGAAGGATGTGTTTTTGAATGTGCACAAGGTATTACAAATTTTGTGGGGTGATACTAATGGTAGAGTGGTATAGTGGTATAGCTCTCGAGCAGTAACGTTAACCCAACACCAGACGCCGTTTTGTAGTGCAACTTAATTCTAACAGAATCCTAGTTGTTCACATGTTTTTGTATTTTTCCAAGTTGTTTACCGGTGATATCACAATCATCGCACATCAAAACGTGGAACTCACCACAGAATTCTAGAAGCGTTTGATTGAAACGACATCATAATCTCACGACTAGCTCACGACAATCTCATGACAAGTCCACAATATTGCAGCCCGCTTTAACCCGCAGTGACGGTACGACTACTTCACGAAAATCAAGCTACAAACCTCACGGCAGCCTTACCGCTATCTCACTCCACACCTCACGCTAATCACACGACTATCTCACTACTATATCATACCAGTTAAACCCAAGCTTTTGTACTCTAGCCTCTAGGCGTAAGTAAGCCCACGCCAGAGCATTACAGATTCCCACAGCATGTTTATGGAATAGCGAAATTATACCTCAGCCATTTACTGAATCACAACAAAATCCTCCGGTTGAAGTATATTGATATCTAGTGATAAGTGAATATTTCAGAAAAGTAAACACTTGACGCGTTCACTCCAGGATGGAGGCCGGAGTCACGCCCCTTTCGTTATTGCCTCGCGGCCACAAAGCCCAGTCGTGAACGGTGAACTCCAGTTGGATTTTGTTAGTACCTCCCACTCTAGACACTAGTCCCATAGGTCCCTCCATATCTTCTCAGTGGTCGTTTGGTAAGCACAAGGTACATATCAGCCAAACACGTCTGTTCATTGGGAGCGAACTCAAGCGCAACCTACCTAACTCCATTGAGGACTTTACAGACTACTAGCAAGCAAGTTCTGCTCTCCGGTAGTCTGATCCTGCCTATTGTCGGTTATCCATCCGTTTGATTCCAGATTCAGCTGAGCTCCGCGCATAATGTGACAAACTTGCGTTTGTCTAGCCTTCGTGTTTTGATTTCTGACCTCCTGGCAGGTCTCGGAGTTTAGATCGGTCGAGTTTGCTATGATAGATGCCAGCCACTAACTTAGCCCATATATGAACAGCGGATAATCCATGACTCCCAACTTTAGCTGAGGTAGAATTAAAATCCACTACAATCATGCCATCTAGGGATAAGACTGGGGACGGAGGAATTCGGTTTGCTTTCCGTGGTGAATTTTAGCAATACTCCGCTGTCACCATTCTATTCGTCGTCTTTGCAAATATTGACCGATGATAGCCGAGTTTTCGATCTTTTCATCGTTCGGGAGCATGTTTATCATACAATAAAGCGGAATCGTTCCGTCACCAATAGGGACTTTGGCCAGGTGGTGTTTTGATGGGGGCCGTACGAAAATTCTCCCAACCATCACATACCAGTATACCGCTTTTGTCAAGGATTGCGCGTTTTATTATTTTCAATCTCTGGGGTTAGAGCTCAGAAATACCAGCAATCCTGCAGGCTAGTGGCGTGGTTGACGGCGGAGAATTTTCAGTGTAGGACTCAGTAGGGTCCAGATTGTAGGATCCAACCTCCCTTCTACGGCGTTGACTGGGTGGAAATGCCGATCTCGTATTTTACGCTGTATACTATGGAGTATTAAGGTAAATAGGCGGTGTTGCGATTGAGCAAAAGACACGGACCCCACACACCACGTACCACGAAAAGTGCACTTTACTGCAGCTGGGTAGTAGTATTGTGTATCCCGACTCCCAAAATAGTCCATATGATCCACCTTACACTGAAATTGGTAGTTGGAGAGCGCGGTGGGAGATGAAGAGTATGCATGAGAGCGCATATGGGGATCCGCGCAAAGCGCGGACAAGCCTTCCCTATAGTCGCGAAGATAAGTCGCACTCCACCTCCACACCAGCCCAAACAGGCAGGGCTCCAACGAGCGGCTACCGGTGGCCTAAAGTAGGACTTGGTGCAGTTTTTTTTCCGCGGCCAAGAGAAGAACCCGGCAACGGCGGCAAGCCAAATCCGGCTGGCGTATGCATACGCGCGCATAAGAAAGTGGAATGCATAATGGAACATTTCAATTCAACCCAGCGGCTTTGTCCTACACGCTCAGTTTCATAGATTGGTTGCAGAACTTCGTTCTCGCAATTGGACTTGTCGATTAGCTAATGTAACCAATGAAAGAACGGTAGTTTGCCACCTGAACCAATCAGCGATACTCTTATCCGCCATCTGAGTTCTGCAACCAATCTACAAAAACTGAGCGTGTAGGCGATAGTGGCCGCAATGGTACGATACATGCGGCTTCCGATTTCCATGTTCACACTGCAAGCGCGGATGAGCGAAGATTTAAGCTAAAGCGAGATAGGATGTTGATACGTGCGTACGTCCCAGGAAGAAGTGCACTTTTATGCAGCTATCAAACTCAAAGACCACGCTAGCTGACCTGTCAGCTAAGCCTCATCCAGCATTTTCTGTGTCAACCCGGATTCAGTATTGTACAATGAGACTGACAGCAAACGACGTCTGCTTCATCCAAGAAACCGGGAAAAACTGGACCGTGCAGGGCGTTACCGAGTTGATGGGTTTCTGCGGAGTCATCGTGCATCCGGTCACGTATCCGGTATAAAGGCAAAGAAGAGGAATCTACTAACCCACATCTCAACCACCTCAAGGACCTCGATCAGCACCCAAACTCAACTACCGACCGCATTATACACTCACACGATGTGCCTCACGCCCCAATGCCCCGGTATCCACCCACCCATGGTGTTACCTCCTGATATGGCTACGAATCAACCGTCCGAACAACCTCAAGATACCAGCAACTCGCTGCCGCCTCCACCTCCGAAGGGCACTGAATCTCAGGTTAAAGCTAAGTAACTACCGAGGTTTGTGACTTGGGTGCTTCAGAGCCGCGCACTATGCTGACCTGCAACAGGGATGCTGGTGCTCTGTCAATTTCGATTAGATATTGTCAGTTTGAGAAGTTATAGGGATGGGGAACAGTTGGGAGTGATGGGAGTTGCGAAAATGTTATTTCTGTTTGCTCTATGGAGGATGAATTGAAAGGTCCCTACTCTCAGATATTGTCCAAGCCACGCTACAGAAGACCGGGTCTGCCACTCAACCGAGAGTGACAAAAAGCCGCCCCATTACAGTTGCTGGACTTTATGACATGCTATTCGATGCGCAACGGTTGCAACTTTCCACAGCACCCAGTCACAGCTGTGATCCATAGAACGGGTATCCCATCATTTCACCAGCTAAACCAGATGTATCTCCTCGCGCCGCACCATAATACAATCCCACAATCCATACATTGAAACTGAGAAACCGAAGTGGTCTCCTAGTGTTTCGTGTAAGACCGCCGGCTTCAAAGGTGACTTGTTTGGTATGCTGTAGAATAACAAATCTAGGGTTTCGAGTTTAATTGAAAGCTTCTAATGGGGGCTATTAGCATTCTCAATCACCACTTCACTAAAATTGGTTTGGTCCGAATATTGCCAGTATAAATCGACATTAGATTCTGCGGGGTAGCCACGGACCAAAGAATTTGCGACATTGATTGGTGTCTTGCAGTAGAATGAATTGACTGAAGTAGAGACGAGCACCAAAAAATGTACTGCTCAAAAATGGCAAACCAACCACGGTTTTGATGAAAAGTACATTCCATGAATTGCCCAGATCGGATTACGTTTCATACATTTTTCATTTCTCGGCTATTACGGCGGTGTTTTGCCCCAAACTGCAAATTCAATTATTCGTTCAAGAAACTGAGGCTACACTGGCACCCTCACTACATTCTCTAATCTTACTTTGGATAAAACTGGAGCCGTGATTTCGCCGTCCAACCTCCTTTGGGTGGAACAAGGGCGGAGAAAAGACTGCACTATAATATTGATGCAGACTTCGGTCACTCAGGGCAAAGCTACCTGCGTTTTAGTCCGGAGGACTAACAAGATAAGGATTTGACCTTACTGGTATTAAAAAATTAAACTAGTGTATGATTGACTACCTTCTCTTTGGTATTTTTCCGCTACACAGGCTCACGATTCTTTGTCTTTGGTAGAGCGTGAGCGATCTTGCATTTGCAGTTTAGGCAAGAGCGCAGCTCTGGATTTGTTGCTAGACCTCTGCCCTAAGGAATATTTACTCCCGAATTTGCCTACAACGATGTGTGCAACTCATCAATCACAATTAATCTTTCTATCGCCATAAACATGCTTGGGTTCATTTCAGCGCCCGGAGGAAGGAGTTCGGGTCGCGATCTGCACACGATTTTCTTCTTTCACCGCAATATATCCCATGATGTAACCAGTGTTGCGGGCCATTGCAGATCGAGTATACGTATACATCGTTGCAAACAGCTACATACGTACTTACATTATGTTACTGGTACATAGTCAATCACTCGCCATGTACATAACCGTAATTATTGAATATCCAGTGGCAAGAGTGGGTAGTGGCGGGTGGCAACGGTGGCAAACGCATACCGCGGTGGCAAACGCATACCGAAGATTCTTTATACATACCTCAAGACTGTTCTCGCTGCAGTGTACAATACACGCACACGGTTCTCCCCTCCATATTGCAACATGAATTATCAGCGCAAAGACGGAGCCAGAAGTACTGCTCTATAAACTCAGCTGATCCTAGTCCCGCGACACTAAAGAGTCGCCGGTGATAAAGTTCATGATTACCGAGAAGCGGAGATGGCCATAAAGACTTTGAGCGTCTTTGCAGATACCAGCTACCGAGTACATACAGCAGTCTATATACTAATGGTAGAGAGAGGATTTATAATCGAGACCAATAGGAGGTGTTACATATATGCATGTAGCTAGATACCCTGACCCACTCTGCGTAACTGCTTTCTACAAATAGTCATAGCTTCTCACACGGATATGTACACGGGAGCCAATACTGCATGATAGGTCTCTGCCTTCTCATGGCTGGAGGTGAGTCTCGTATGACCGGAGATTGCTGTCCGCCCGAAGGGTCTATACGTAGATGCGTACGCACGCATTCGTACTTGTACTCTCATATATATATGGCCTTATAGCCCTCTTAGATAGGATACAATCAAGCTTCTCTATCTCTACTTTGAACAGCCAAGACGCTCTCTTACTGAATATCATCAACTATCTTCGTACCAAAAGTAACAGGGGGTGTTACTATATGGCCTAGAAGGAAGTCGCCGATACACTACGCTCGCCGAATTGACTCACTGGCTGTGGACTCATACTCATAGACTCATACACAGATTTTCACTCGCCACTGGTATTTCCAATCATGGACTTCTGTAGACTTTCACAGAGCTCCAGGCTCTCCTGTATATAAAGGCATAGATTCTTCCTTAGATAGTTCAATAAACTTCTTCCGCTTTTCATTCGCAACAGGAAGTGTTACAGGTGTACATGAGTCGGAGCCCTAGGGTTCGTGACTGCTCTTTTAGACTTCGCACTTTACTCTTTTCTTCCCTACTATCTTGGACCTTTAGACCAGTACCCAGTCATCGCACTATAGTCAATGCACACGGTTCTCCCCATATCGTAACAGGAGGTGTTACATATCCTGTGGCGATTGACTCAGAGTGGCGAGTGGCGAAGTATCAAAGTTTTCTCTCATAATTCTTTGTATATAAATCGAGTCTTTCTCCTTCACTCCTTCTCTTCACTGTATCGTAGAATCAACACACGGTTCTCCCCTAAGTACTATAGTAACAGGAGGCATCTAAGCCCACCGAGTGATGGATAATGAGTAACATCAGCCTCACACTCTAACGGAACGGCCTCCTGGATATGTTGCATTGCCGTATTGAATGTTATCACCGCGTTTAGGCGTGGAAGACTGGTCGTTTCGTGGGCGGTTGCGTAAGATTGTGGATGATGATCACGGTCGAATATGAAAGATCGAATATTATATTAGGGTCAGACGCAAGATCTAGATATTCAAAGCGCTCGGTGCAATCTTTCCTTTCTTCCTAATTCATTGACCTTCAGAAGCCTAGCGTGGTTGTGACTGCCATCGAAGCTTTATAAACCTCCCCAGCCGTCTCTCTTCACTATCTTCCGCTTCCTTCTCTGTCATCTCGCTACCCTTCAACAATCGTAACTCCGCAGTTGTCAACATGAAGACCGGCACCTCAAGCTCAGCTAGCACCGCTGACATTGGAACAGTCCTTACTTCTTCTTGCTCAGTTCCAGCCACCGACACCGGTAGCTCTGGACCCAATTCCTCTCCTGCTACTGCCAATACCAGCGATCCCGAGATCATCTGTGTTGAGATCAGGGCTCAGAACCCCAACATGGCTGGTAAGGATTTTCCGCCGAGGACTTCCAAACCTTTCCGATATCAGAAGCTAACAGTGAATTCAGAGCGGATCATTTATATGGTTTGGAAGACAACAAAGATTGGAAGGATCACGAATAGATACTGCGACGGATTCAATTTGAGACGCGATACCTTACGATTTCTCTACGATGATCTGCGTGTTCGGGATTTGCAGACAGTAGTGGAGGTGGGTTTCCTGTGCGGGGTTGGCGCGGCTCGGCTAATGGTGAGCTGCAGGTGATGGAGACCGCCGACGTCGATGAAGATGACGACGGCAATCCGCGCATCATCTTGGAGGCGTACGTTGAGCAGGAGGGCGGGGGATTGTGAACGAAGGTTTAGTTTGTTCAGCCATTTTTGCCGGCTTGTACTCTGTGAAATTCTAGCTTCGAAGTGTGGATAGTGCTTCTTTCTGTTCTCATCATTGTACATGATTTAACCACATGGTGAAGATTGGTTTTATTTTCAATAGGCTCTCCTCTATGGTTGCATACATGTCAATACTAAGTGCATTTCCATCATGTCCGACCATGTAGTACTTGGGGGTTCAGGCCAGCGGTCAAAATCGCAATTGCTTGTAAAGAGGGTCGCGTTTGAACGAGCGCCAATTCCGGCATTATGATCGGAAATAGCAGGCGTCCCATAATCATATATGGTGGGAATCTCCGCCGACAGTTCTTCAAGACTTTCTATGAATATATCTACTTGCTTTATTTCAAAGAACGCGACTGGAATAGAAAGAAGCATAAAGAAACATAAACATCATCTCGACAGTATAACCCTCCTGCCGAACTTCTACCTCCTCTTCCCATATCGTACCCACCATCGCAAATTCAAACCACCCTCGAAACCACCAGCACATACTCCGACCCCACCAACCATAATCACCAACCAAATCTGAAGCGCGCCAAATCGTCCGCATAGTTGCTTCCGGCACAACACCAGCTGAGATAGCACAAACTCTTGAATTGCTGGTAAACGTAGTGCTGGCGGTTATCGAGAGCACGAAGGAGAAAATACGGTAGCCTTGTGACGGTAGCGCATTGTCTTTTTCCGACACTGGGAATCAGCGGAATTAAGCCCAGTCAATAGAGTGGATTTTATTATTTGAGTGTTCATTTAGGCTTTGTTATAGACTTTCGAAATTTTTGTAGTGGATTTCGGCAGTGTTTCAATCAGTCAAGTACCTTATCTAGGTTTTGTTTAATTAAGTAAACTTCTTCTCAAACGCCGCGTATAATAAAACCAGGTCTAAGTGGAGTATCCCAGTGATCTGTTGATTCGAGAGCATGCCACTACCGTTCGGAATTCTTCCATATGATACTACACTTAACTTACGACTAGGTATGATGCTCTTCCGAATCAGTTTTCCACGTTGCGCGTTCGGTTTGCAGTCCGATTGGAACAGTCTTCTTGTCCAGTCAGTGAAAATCCACGTGCGATGTAACAACCCCGCTAGGGAGTGTTGGGCACAAACCCCAAGAAAAGCAACGGCTAGTAATCTAAGGTTGTACAGAAACGTTGCTGCACGGACCCGTTTGGCAGCTGTTCATCTGACATTGTAACTATATCATGTGAGTTCAAGCAGGCGTCGTACAATATTAGACCTTAAAAGTACCATTACCGGGGTACTAGACACAACATGGACACCTAATATGCAACAAAGGCTGTTCAAAACTATTTATCCCTTTGCCGGTAGCGGGCCCACGAAAGGGCCCGCTTTCGCATGTGCTGCGCCTTGTCGCTTACCACAGCACAGCCACCCACTTAAACCCCCCCCTAGAATATTATAAATTGAAAGACAACTAGTAGAAGCTTCTATTTGTGAATTCTTGTGGCAGTGTGACAAGTTCTGTGGTGCTGAGTTGCATAGAAATAGCAGTACTTTGGAGATTGTGAGAGTACCATCCTCCAGCCCAGCAGCAACCACCTTCCCACTTCCCATCTACCACACCACAACAACCATGTGCAGCGAAGCCCTCAGACCTCAGAATCTTAATGTCAACTACCTATCCCTACCACTTATACTCTCATCTCCACCATCCTCACCAAAAAATGTTAAAAAACAAAGTGCCAAGTGCCGCATCATGGACGATCACTCTGGTCCAAAGCGCACCTCCTCCAGACCACCACCACCACCTACAGTGGTACAGCACTGACCTGTCATTATACCTGATGTGTCCTCACCTACTACTGAAGCTCCACTAGCAATGCTCAACCTTGACAATAATTGTAGCTCCTCAGATGAAGCATATATTGAGCCAGCCAAATCAATCACAGCTGATCACTCGGCCCAGCGGCATAAGAAAATACTCAAAAAAACAAGTCAAAATTTGACAGATCTTCCTGAGCTTCCCACATTCAATCCTTCACAACCTATTGTCCCAACCCACAAACCATGGAACCAATTGCCCATCTCGTTCTCTGAGCTGGATGCCATTACTCCAATTCATATCTTCAATCTCTTTCTTACCAACTCCATCATGGGACAGCTTGTAGCCAACACCAATTCGTATGCCCAGCAGCAGTAGGAGGGGATCCTGATGATGTAGAATCCCGTCTGGTATAGCTCGCAGATACCAGAAGATGGTTTATCACTTGATTAGATGTTTATATCAGAGGCACTGAAAGCTCTCCTTTAGTGTATACAAGGACAACTTCTTCACAACACAACCTCTGCTGACAGACCTCCATCGAATGGGGATAGGAGGATGTGGCACATGCAGGCAGCAGTTCTGAGGACTTCACAAGAAGCTAAAAGTTGAGAAAAATGCCAAATTGCCCTATCATTTTCGAAGTGGAGCTGCTAATGATGGGGTTGCAACCTTGCTATGGATGGGCAGTTCTCCTGTTACCATGATGTCTACAATCCACCCTCTAAGTGGTGAGGATTCACTGGTGCTGAGAATGAGAAAGCATCCAGGCAACAAGAGTACCAATACAAGTGGAGCAAATTCCACATTTCTTCCTGGAGAATGCCAGAAAGAGCTTGATATACCAGTCATTGTTGATGCCTACAACCAGCACAAGGTGGGTGTGGATGTGGCTGACCAGTATTGAACCTATTTTGATACACAGCTCATATCCAGATGCAATTGGTATCCACTTTTGTACTGGATTCTGGAGACAGTCCTTATCAAGAGCCTCATAATCTATCGAGATCTTCCAGCAAACAAGGAGAGCACTGTAGAGCACTTTGACTTTCGTCTCTCCATTGTGCATGACATTCTGCAGGTTGGAAGTCCATCAATGATGAAAAGTTCCTCGTGCGTTCCGGCTTCACAAAAAATCACTCGGCCGCCTCTGGCCACCCAATCTTCCTTGCCCCCACTGCCTACCAGGCTGGTTACCAAGCACACCCCCCTTCCCCTCTGCTGAAAGGTGCTAGGAACGTATTCCCCACTTTGGATGGAGAGTAGAGTAGATTATTTCCTTTGCAGGTGGAAAAGAAGTCAGGGTGGTAGTAGAGAAGACATGAAAACCAGCATAAAGTGTGAGGACTGCAATGAGGCTTTGTGTTTCACACCCAAACAAAATTATTTTTATGAATTTCGCCATATATAGAGTATTTTTATTTATTCTAGGGGCATTTGGCCGGATTGTGGTTGTGTTATGTGTATTTTAAAAGCGGGCCCGTCTATGGGCCCGAACCCGGTTACCGGCAAAGGGATACTACCTCCCGCCTCCCCAGCTAAACCCTATCCACATCCTCCTTCCCCCCCCAAACCAACAACTTCCCCTCCTCCCCACCACCCAACGCAACCCACCTCTCCTCCACCAACCCCCCCCTCTCCTCATACCCCTTCGCAACCCCCTCACTTCCTTCACCATCAACCTTACACACCCCGCCCCCGCAATAATACTGAAACCCAACTTCATAATACTCGCCCCCCCACGCCCAAGACCCACCCGCCTTATTATTCCACCACTTACACTGCTGCACAATCTGCTCCTCCGCACCCCAACAGTTCGGATACGCCCCGGCAGCGTGCGAACGGAATGCATAGGCATACACTGGCCCGTCGCCAAAAACGACCGCTGACTTGCACCATGTCCACCCGGCCTTCGCGCACACGCCTTTGCAGTTGTTTTCGCGCGCGATCCAGAGGGCTGGGAATGTTAGCGGGTGGGAAGGGGGGTGGGGGGATTCGCACCTTGCTCCCACATTATGGAGGGGTTGAAGCCCCAGCTCCAGCATTCTGCTGCTGACGCTGAGCGGGCGAGGAGGAAGAGGGGGGAGAGGTGGTGGAGGTGCATGAGGGTGGAGTGATGGGGATTGATGATACGGAAGGGTGTTTTATAGGAGGAACGGACGGGGCGAGAGGATTGTTTGCCTGGTGTTTGTGGGGCACTAAGACAGTGTTGCGTTTCGAAAACGGAAAAGGTTGTCTTGATATGTTTCTGGGGTGATGCGATTATATTGGTTGTCTATGTACTCCGTAGCATCAAATGTAGCATTCCGGTGCACCCGGATCTATCTTTTTCATCGATTTAAATGCAGTAACTATATGCTTCTTGAATCGCCAGCGGCTAGGTTTGTGTAGCACAACGGGTATCAAAACGTCGTATGCAACACCACAGTCTGCAAGTCCCCGAGAACTTCGAGCATGTACTATACCGTGCTTAAGTTTTGTACGACAAACCTCACAGGGCACGTCTGAAGAGGTTTATTACGGTTTCAGGGCATTTTGTGTTGAAAAAAACCGCCACGCTCAAGATCTCGTACTACCTTAACGCTCAGTTCGGTACCATAAATCGTGCATAACCAAATTACAAAAGATGTCGTAAATCCTAGTACCGCAGAGGCTGGCAAGCGAGCAAACGACCCGGGCCCCCCGACGAAATACCTCGGAAACAGTCACCGCACTACCAGCCTGCCCCAGTTGCTGCGTTCGGCGCCCTTGCTGTATCTCAAATTCCAGTAAGGCCACGTTTTCATGGAGGAGAATGCAACGCCTGCTTGGGCCCGACTACTCACCTTCTATCGTAGAGTAGATATGCTAGATTTGTATGACATATGCACAACTGCCAATCTGGCAGGTGTTACTGCATTCACCATCAATGTTCAATGCATGCACGTTCCTACCCTCAAAAACCACCCGTGGATAGGATAGTTTTCTTGGGAGTTGGAGACACATCCTAGGGAGTGGGAAATATGCTTTTCGTAGATTTTCCGCATACAAATGAAAGACGAAAATGCACTGAGAGGTTCTAGAACACTTTTCGAGCCATTTTGAAAACCCCAATGTTTTATTGCGTACCCTTTTCGGTTTGTGACTTTGAAAATACTGGACTCCAACCAAGATGTCTTGAATCCTTGACTTTTTGCTGCGGTGGTTTTGTAATGGTGCTTTGTCAAGATCCGGAAATACCTTTATTTGTGCCTCTTTTTGGTGTACCTTTCAACTGAGGGGATAGCTACAAATGGTAGATTGTGGTTCTGTCTGCCCGCAGAGTGCTGCGATCAGCTGCTCACTTTCTTTCCTTTTATAACACCCACCTCCTCTACCACAGGTGACTGGAGTGAGGAGGCTATTCTGCTCCAATTAGATTGCAGACTGCAAAGATACGGCACCCCAGTTGTGAGTTCCCCCCAGCCGATTCGGGGGAGCATCATGCAGGATCACTCGAAGATCTACGTAGGGTTAGGTGTGGTATCTTGGGCTGTTGGAAGTCGTTGCGAAGATATTTCACTGACCGAGTGGTGGTTTGGACAGTGCGCCGAATCGAGCTGCAGCTGTTAGGTAGCCTCACCAGATGACCCTGAATTCTAAATGCGCTGGCTGGAAATTTTTCTCTTGTGTGCCGGGGTTATGTATGTCATTAAATGCCTACGTAAAGCTTTCCAGCAGCACTCGCAACGCTACCCCGCGAGATTTCTCAGCCTGGCAAAAACAAAGACCAAAATTCATCACAACAACACCAAAAGCTCGCGTAAACACGTAACAAGGAAAGCTACCAGACTACCACCGCCGGAACTCACAGTTTTTTCTGCCTCGCACACTCAATAACAGCCAGCACCGTGCTTACCGGCAGACCCAGTGCCTGCACAATCTAGACGGGTGAACTGCCGGATGCAAACATGTGGATGATCTCGCGTGTTTCGGATGCGGTTGGGATGCGAGCGGACATGGTGGGTGTGAGGGGTGGGTTGGATATGACGTGGGACTCGGAGGGGGATCGTGTTGCGGGTGGTTTTGCTGGGGACTGGGTTCGAGTTGAGTTGTGTCCATGCTGGGCTGTGTTGAGTCTCGTCGCTAGTAAATCTAGGTCGTCATGAACGCATACAATGTTAGCCGCGACTCGCCTGCTGTAGCATATCGTCGAGTATCCTCCGTTAGCACCAACTTCAGAAACCTGGTGCCATCCGGATCGGGTTCTAAACTGAAAGGGGGTTGGGCAGGAGATGGAGGGTGGGTTTTTGGAATGTTAACGGTGAGTTAGGTTCACCTGGAAGATCAGCGGCGCCGACTGTTGCATGCGCTTCCCTGGAGCGTTGCTCCCGCTGTCTCCGTCTCACCTCTGCAACCCATGTGCATAGTATCCAACCCCCTCGCCCTCCACACTCTTCCGGTGCACGAACAACCTCGACTGCAAACCCGGCCAACTAACCTGCTTCGCTTATCCTCAGCATCGCCATAGCACCTTGCGTATTATCCCCTCACCCGTCGGCCCCTCTTACGACAACAGTGGCAGAGCCGCAGTGCGGCAACCAATTCCTGGCTCCGCCTATCTATTCATTCGCAGCATGTAACACTATCTTTAGCGCGACGAAGCTCTAGCTGGCCGGCTTCGTCGGTGGTTCTCGCGGTAAGCGCTTTTCGACGAAAGTAGGGGTCCTATCCGTGTTAGTGAAGCAATCTCGGAGCATCGGGTGTGGATAGCAAACACTGTCGCTTCCGATCCGAAAGACTTTCTGAGCGGTGTTGACGAATACAATGCTTCGCGTTGGCCAGGTGCGGAACAAACGTCGCGGCAGGAAAAGAGGTGGTGTGCAGTCGGTTAAACGAGAAGGTGTCGGAAGTGAGATGTATGAAGACCCGATATTTTACCGGCTTCGGCTCAAGCGGGAACATATGAGCGAGAAAGGTTATTAGGAGCGAAGTGTGCATGTGAGGCTTGGTATCGGAAGTGAGAGGATGGAATGTGATCTCGGTTCGCTCGTGCTGTATGTCCTTTTCGGTTCGAAGGTGGGCATTAATCCCCACGGGTTCCGCCGAGAATCTCCTTCTCCTACGGTTCGTTTATGTCATACTTTACTGATATAGGTCAATATGCCGCAAAATATATAGCCGGCCCGGATGGTCTAGTGGTATGATTCCTGCTTTGGGTGCAGGAGGTCTCCGGTTCAAACCCGGATTCGGGCCAATTCTTTTTTTCTCAGCGTTGACTGGTAAGTAACCTTAGTGATTTTCATTCCCCTTAGAAAATCCCCTACGTTCGGTTTCTTTAGATTTGCTGCACTTCCTATCCTAGATGCCAATCACATCTATCAACCAATCCGGAACACAGAAATGCTCAGCCTGCTATTGAAAACTACAACATATCTAAAGGAAAATAGCGTGCTAGATTTGCCTAGTGGCAATCTACGACTACCTATCCGCAAAATGTGCCAATTTGCACAATGTTGGTGGTAATTATCGAATATGTTTTACACTACTTTACCTGCAATTGCGGTTCCAACACTTTCTTGTTCTAATAGGTAACTTTTGAGAAACGTGCTTTGCATGACAAATAATTGTAGGAAACCATGCCTGCTAGCAGATCTATTATGAGAGTGATGAGGATGAACTAGAAGAAGTTGAACGTGAGGTGAAATCAGAAAAGCAGGTTGAGAAAGAAAGTTCGGTCATATGGCCTAGTAGACAGGTTGGAGCCCGCACTGGAGGCGTGAAAGCAGGGCCAGCTGGACGTTTGAATGCTATGGATATAGTTCTGATTTAAGGCTGCAGCTTTATGTTCAAGTTTTTTGTAGTTTCTGTGGTTCCCACTCTGAATCTGACATATTTCTCTCCAGATACACGCTCAACTGGCAGATCTGGTAGTAGAAACAAACCTATGCTGACACTGACGGGTTGTATTTGATATGGCGATACAAACACTCGGCCTGACAGATGACATTTCATTCGCAATTGCAGGTACAATATTTTTGGAAATTTACGGATGATAGTGATGCTAAGCACATCGGATCACTCGCAATGTTGCTACCGAGATGAAAAGCAAACAGAAGTCTAGAAGAGACGGGACGCTAAAACTATGAGAATCTACTTGACAAAAGTCACCAATATCCAGCCACTTCCATTCTATTAGCTAAATGAAATTACATGAATAGATAAAAATGTATGCTGAATACCCTATACTCGCTTGCACTTTAATGCCACCTCGATCAAGCTGCCGATCAGCGTCGTCGTGGCTGGCGTGCCTTCTTGGGGTAGTTTTTTCTATCATGGGGGTAGTTCTTTCTATCATGGGGCAAGATTGCCCCGTTTTGCCGCACGCGTAGGTCCCACTCTTGGTCCAATCCCCACATACCTGACCAGTTACTATCCATCCGTGCACCATTGCGGAATTCCCTTGCAATGTGTTTCATCCTGCTATTCCAGTTGCCAAACTTTTCGCCGCAAAACCCACATCGAGCTTGTTGCGGTAGTAGCGCAACAGTCTTGGACCAGGACTCAAACTTCTGTGACCAAACGGATACACCATGGGAGTGTTTCAAGTGCTGCTTGAGATGCTCTTTGCAAGCAAAAGTCCGCTCTTCTATTGGTTTTCTACTGCAAGCTTTTGCAGTTCTGAGACAGGTCTTTGTGCAAGTGTGATCGGATAAGGTTGATAACGGACTTCCATCGCAATATAAGCAGTTTGTGGACTCCTTGATTCCATCAGGTGCGCAGACCCAATGCTTTGCCACGAGGTGGATGTTGTGTTCGTGACGGGACCAATTCCCAGAATTTGAGAAGTCGGCCATGCAAAAGGTACACTGGTATTGAGCCTGGGTTTGTTTGCGTGAAGGGTTTACAGTGACTCGGCGCTTATGTAACCGTAGGTTGTGCTTTCGTCTAGACTGGAGGGAGCCGTGTGAACAGTGGCTGCTTAGGCTCGTGGCGCTGGACGTGGCGCTGGACGTAGAATCGACTGAGCTTACGACCTCGTCGGGGTCTCTCCAATTCTCGAAATCGCCTTGCGGAACAGGATTGGTGTAATGTATAGACTCTTCCACTATGTTCTCAATCGCTGCCGCTTCATCTTCCGAACTACTGGAGAGGTATCGTTCCATCATTAGCGATAGTTCATCTGGTGGTGTTCCCCGTACCGTTGCTTGGGGATTGTTGTGACACTGGACGACTGTTAGTCCAACTGGCTTAGACGGATTCGTTATCCGGGGTGGAGGCACCTCAACGCCGTGCATCAACCAAACTGCAAATGCCCTCTGCAAAGCCGACTGCCGAAAATGCTCGCCGATCTCGTTTAGTCTTTCCAATCTCTTCTCAATCTCTGTAGTACTTCTTTTTTCAAGCGTCACATCCACGCGCAATTCGGCTAGATTGGAACCGTTCTCAAGCAGCACCATGTCTTCCTCTCTGGACCAATCACGGGCTCCATTACCGACCTTATATAGGTTGACAATAAGCATGCAATGAGAGCAAAATGCCGCATAACGATCATTATTGAGTCGAAGGAACTTTTGGGGCAAAAGAATAGACAAAGAAGGTGTGAACGCTGGAAGTCGTTGGTGAAAATACTCCTCGAGAAGTGGCTGGGAGATATTGTATTGACATTCATCCACCGGATCTGTTATGGAATGACCAGTTCCGATAATATGCCGCAATAGGCTGCTTGGATGGCTGAAGTATCTGAGGCATTCTCCAAAAGGGCATGAAGCACCAAAAGATGGAGGAAGGTGGCTTTGAAGATGGGCAACGAATGTCTCGAATGTTTCACCGGGCTTGCGAAGTCCGCATACCGGACAGCTGTATCCTACAGACTGGCTCGGGAGACGCGAACTAGCATGTGCCAACGGCTATTTCGCCTTGTTAGCGTGACTTATGAAGGCCGAAAGATGAACTTACAAGGTGTTGTTCATGTGCGGCACTGGGAAGCGATTTCTCGAGCATTGGCAAGGAAACATACGGCTCATAGACCGCCTCGGTGCGATTGGAGTCTGCGATGATTTGTTCAAATGAGGATCCCGGGACATCTAAATCGTTGTTGCGCAAAAAAACTCCCAGCCCAGTCAGGGATGTGAAGTCGAATGAACGTGCTAGGGAGATGTTGGTCATATTTCGGTCGATATCAGTCATGAGATAAAGGGTTGTATCGTGTTAGCTGCGCATGCTAGATCTTTTAAGCGCTCAGTTTCATTCTTTACGAGCATGGTAACACAGGATTCGGTAGAGAATGAAAAATGTTTCACAGCCACATGTGGCTGACCCGCAATGCAGACTCGCAATGCAAGTAGCTACCAAACTTAGAAGGCCGAAGAGAGAATGCAATCGTACCATAAGTCATCACTCGTAAAACCACAATGTACCTCGAAACTTTCAAAATCACCCCAGGGTATCGAGTTCTGCTAACACCAAAGAATTGGCCATAATGAAATCTACAGACATTTCGTTTCGTGCCGAACATTCCATGGATGGAAGAATTTAAATGGCGGGCAGCGGAAAAATTTATATGGCAGGATCAATGAAATTTGGTCGCGGAAATCTCTCTGCCAATTACTGCACACAGGTATTCAATGCTTTTGATGTTGCTGAAGGTACCCGATGTCTGGCCGAGATGCAAAAACGACCAGCAAAATTGTAACTCTGAGTGCAAAAATACTTATTTTGATGAACGGCGATTTCACAGATGAGTGACCGTGTGTTGGATTGGAACTTCTCCGCCAGATTGCAATTATTAGCCACCAGATTGCAATGATTAGCCGCCAGACAAGAGAGCCCAGCTCCGTGACTTGATTTCTGGTAATGTCATACCCTGGTATCGCAGTAAGCTTCATCATGGTTACGGTAATGAGATTGCGCGAGTCGCCGGGAGTGAGATTTTGCTATTCTCCCCTAAGAACTTAGGTTTGATGGATATACTAGGGTCAACAAAAATCACCTGACGACAAAATTCCTGAATGGTCTAGTGGTCCGTATTATTCCTGCTTTGGGTGCAAGTCTCTGGTTCAAACCGGGATTCGGGCCATCGTTTTTGGTTTTCTCTTAGCACCTAAAGCAATGGTTAGGACCAACGTTTGCGAGCCTATGGAACGCACTAGTGCCATAGGGTATGAGTAGATTCAAATATTTTCTCGCGTCCAACTCCGGGTCTGTTCTAATCCATTGTTCTAGGATATTTGGTATCGGGTTTCATTACATTGCTTCCCCTAGAAAATAGTACACTACTGTACCGATCCCTATGGTTCCGACGTCAGCAGTCAGACAGGGGTGTCCGTCTGGCGTTATTTTCATCTCGGTCAACGTCGGTCGAGTTGCAAAAGTTGTCAGCATCCAGCTTGCAATTTATAAAAGTCGGTGTGAAGAGTTGGTTTTGTACACTTAGAAAAATGAAATTCTCAACTTGAAGTACTATGGCAAACAAAGCTCCGAAAATTGATACTTACAATTTGGAGAATACTGAGTTAAATCTGAAAGTTCTTCGACTTGGTAGTGCGGCTGTAGTTCTACTGAAGTAATGCAAGAAAAAATGCTAGTTGAATACTGTAGTACTACCGAACCGAAAGACCTTCCAATTTAACTCGGTATTCTCCAAATTGTAAGTAATACTACAGCATCAATTTTCAGGGTTTTTTGTTATATTATTCTACCCATTCTAGCCCAAACATTCTAAGCACCATCGTTCATTAACCCCCAAATACTCGTATTCTCATAGTCAGCAGTGACCGGTTCTTCTAAACTCTGTCAACATTGGTTATCTGAAGCAATATTTGCCGTCAGCACCGGACTGCGTTCGAACCATAGTGATCGGTACAGGACTTGTTGATAGAGCCCTAAGGTTTGTGCACGTTTAGACTTCACACTTTACTCTTCCCTTCCCTACACATCTTGGACCTTCAGACCTGTACCTAGACAGTCATCGTACCATAGCCAATGCACACGGTTCTCTCTTCATAGTCGCAACAGTACTCCTTACAACCATCGAAAATGCGACGTCGAAGTCGGAGCCTATGGAAACGCCCCATTTTTACCCTCACCCGGATAATTACTAGCTGTCGACGCCGCGTTTATGGCGTTCGATTTGTTTAACTAGCAGGATAAAAGGTTGCGCACGGCCGTGTTGGCGGTTCCATCAGCTAATTTGGCATAATGGTGGAAGGAAGGAACTCATATTTCATCGTGGACGAGAACTACATTGTCGAATGACAATCCTGCGATTGGAGTCATGAATTGTCACCCGTCTCGATGATCACCCTCCGAGAAGTCTCATGTACATATGGTACCCTAGGACCCACCCCTCGTTTTCCATAACATATCCCAAAACAGAGTCGAGGCTCGTTAAAATTGATGAGCCGCTTGCGCTGGGAGGTGACAGAAGCCTGGCCGGTTGTAGATGATCTTCATCTAAGTCTCGATTGGGGGAAACGGTCCTTGGGTCTGGCAGGCGGTGCTAACCAGTAGTCACAGCGGGTGATTAGGTGGTGGCAATTGGATGGTGGTATGAGACATGAAACCAGCTGATACGCTCTGGTGATAAGTATAAAACTTAACCTTCATTACAATGATGCATGATGAATGATTTTAATTCCTGTCATATCTAAGTATTAGTGGCTAGATAGTTGATATCACATTGTAATTAAAAGGGAGTTTGTAGTGTCCTATACTCGATACATGAAAGAATCCAGCAAGGCATGCTTCATAAATCTCCGCCTAGATCCAGCTTCTAAGAAATGATCCATCGAATTTGGTTGATGATCAGGTCTAGACCGTGGGGTAATTCCAGATGGGAACAAGATAACTTACCCCGCGATCATGACCCTCTCTTGGTTGATGCAGCTTCTATCATAAAATTCAATTTGGGGCTTCTCCGCCTGATTTATCGATATTGACTACTAACCGAGAGATACTAGCCCTGTGGCTTAAGTACTAATATTATCAGAAACTATGGTATTATCACTGTCATCCTGGAGATTGTGCGAATTTCTGGGTGAAATGTTGCTATTCTCCCGAGAAACTTGGGTCTGACGGACATTTCAGAATCGACAAAGCTACCTAATGAGAAAATGCCCGGATAGCCTAGTGGTATGATTGCTGCTTTGGGCGCAGGGCGTCTCCTGTTCAAACCTGGATCTGGGCCGTTATATTTTAGCATTCTTTTGCGTAAACCGCTAGGACGGTCTGTGTCAATCTCCAATTGTCGGCTATGCTTACTCACATTTCAAACTTAGAGGTTCTCATATATACTAATCTAATGCGATTGGATATCTAACGCCACTAACGAACTGGTTTCTGGAGGCTTTGGATATGAAGGTATTCGGATAACCGGATCACTTTAGATCACTCGTATCGTACATCAGCAACCTTGTTGCATATGAACCTGACCGAGCTGAGCTTCATCTGAGCTGATGGCAAAGCACCTAGCCGGTAGGGCATAAGGCATCCAACTATATTGTAGATATCTTGAGTCTTTCTCCTTCTGTCTTGTCCCTGTACCATAGTCTATGCATACAGTTTTCCCCATATCGTAGCAGACCATATGGATCGGTCACCGGTACTGTTCATCCGAGGAGAATAAATCGCACTGTTGAGTATATAAAGCCAGCTTTTCTCTCTACCTCGCTTATGGTATACAATTTTATTGTGGTGTTACAGGGTGTCGCATCGGAAGCTTAATGACAGCGTTAATGAGTATACATGCCAGGGTAATGACTCGAGTCATTGGGTGTTGATGTGTCGGCATTGAGTATGCATTAAATTACTGGTACTCCCACACAAGCCTTTCGCCAACACAAGCTAATCAGAGGAACGAAGAACTACAGGTCCAGTGTATTTCTATCTTCTACTCTCTCAGTTTTCATTTATCGGTGTGAGAGTGTTGTCCTGCAAAACAATATCCTATACCAGGGGGTAATCCTGCATGAGGATTGCAAAAAATAAGGTTATTGGACATAAAACTATATTAAGAAACAAAGTACACGATTTCCCGATACAGCGTCAAAAGAGATATTAATTCAACAACTTCCTATGATTCACGATCTAACAACCAGAATAAAAATCAGAAAGTATCAAAATGCTGTCTCCCACCACTCGAATCCCCGACCTCAATACCTACTCCTTCTTCATCTGTTATATATCCGCTTTCGTACTCGACGTCTTAGACATCATCCGTCGCACCTTACTGCAACAGAATTCTTTCTCTCCTGTTCCATATCCGCTTTAGAACTCTACCTCCATAGCGCCGTGTTGTTTCAGAGTTCCTGCAATCTCGTGGCCTTCATCCCATCGACTTTGGGCATCATTTGCGAGTTTCAAAGGGCATCCAAGTGGGCTAGGATAATTCACGTCCGCTCCGGCCATAATCAGCATGTTGATAACGTCAAGATTCCTCCCAAGCACTGCAGCACAGAGGCAACTGCCATGATTGGATATGCCATTAACATCGACTTCCTTTTGCAACAGATATTGGACGACAGTGGAGTGACCCAAAGCGGCGGCGTCATCGAGATATTCAGTACCCCGTACTGTAATGTATGTACAATGCTGCAAAAGAAGTAGGATGATGTCCTCGTCCCACTTCAAGTTGAAAGCCATGTCGATGAGTTCGCCATTAGTGCCATTAATATCGACTCCACCTTTGATGAGTGCTTTAACCAGATCCTTACGGCCGGCCTTTGCTGTAACTTCAACTATATCAACATCCTCGGGCTCGACTTTTGCACCGTGCTCCAGAAGTAATGCAATCATATCATGTCTGCCCTGTTTGACTGCTCCCTTAAGAGCCACTCCATCGTTGGCATTAATATTCGCGCCTCTTAATAGTAACAGGTTAACGACTTCGGAATGGCCTAATGCTGCCGCCAGCGTGAGCATTTCGGGGTGGGTCGCAGGGTATCCAGCTGGCTTATCAGGTTCGTCCAGAATTTGCTCCACAAAGATCCCAAAGTAAATAGCAAGAAATACGGGATCGTCTCCGACCATTCCTTCACTCATATACGTGTCCCATGATGGAAACCCTGTATGTACTAGCGTCTGTGAAGCATTTTCCAGCCGGCTGTCGTGGTGGAATTTTGTTGCGATAGTGAAGGGGAGAACCGTGTGTATTGGCATGGTGTGATAACTAGATACAGGTCTAAAGGTCTAAGATGCGTAGGGAATGGAAGAGTAGTGTGAAGTCTAAAGGAGCAGTCACGAACCTTAGGCTCTATCAACACTTCCCCCTCTTGCTGCGCTCCATAACAGGTGGCAGCAAGAACATCCGAACTCAGAAAACTTCCCCCTCTTGCTGCGCTAACAAATAGCAGCAAGGACACAGAACTAAGAAGCTAAGAAATGAGAGCCACGGACGAAGGACCCATCTGGCCGGCTCATAGCCGTGGTGCAGGAAACTCCCCAGAAACCTACACCATCCCCGGAACATAAAAATAGTAAAACTTAAAGTGAAAGTAAAAGCGAGCAGTGCCCAACAAAGATAAAATTGCCACTCATGGCAGAAACTCAATAACAAGAAACTTAAAACAAAGTGCCATGCGGAAGCACACTCAGGCAAGCCCCGCGAAACCACAGTCAGGCAAATAGTAAAGAATAGCACCCCGCGAAACCACAGACGGGTGAGCCCCGCGAAACCACAGACAGTCAAATAGTAAAGAATAGCACCCCGCGAAACCACAGACAGGTGAGCCCCGCGAACCCACAGACAGGCATATAGTAAGAATAGCACCCCGCGAAACCACAGAAAGGTGAGCCCCGCGAAACCACAGTCGGGCAACAAAGATGATAAGCCCCGCGAATCCACAGACGGACAAAGATAGCAGCAGTTCTCCCACTGGCCTGCTCCACACAGGTCTTTTGATCTCATTCCGCGAAAGCACTGACAGAACAGCAATGACTTCTCTCGTCAAGATAGCGGTTTTCGGTGATCTCTCAGCCAATGGGATGGCAAAACAATGGCTTCTAATTGGCCTCGGTGAGGGCTTTAAACTCGGACGGCCGGTAAACTCAGTAGCAGATACGACGGTTTGAAGTAGTGTCCGGTATAGAAGTATAGCATGTGCCAGTCAGCCATTATACAGTGATAAGTATATCTCTCAATTGGAGATGAAGGGATCTTCTCTTTTAGTTATGCACTGCGAGTAATCGTGTAACGATCGTTTTCGAAGATTATGAAAATAGAGAGGCGACCACCGGGCTCATTACCTGTTGCGATAGTGAAGGGGAGAACCGTGTGTATTGGCTATGGTGTGATAACTAGATACAGGTCTAAAGGTCTAAGATGCGTAGGGAATGGAAGAGTAGTGTGAAGTCTAAAGGAGCAGTCACGAACCTTAGGCTCTATCAACAAATTTGAATGCAAACTTAAGTTTCCCCGACTTTGCCAGTCGATTAAAGGTTGTCAAAACACTATGACCTCCTTCGCGGCAGAGTTGAACCCATGTCTGGGCCGTAAAGTCCAAAAGACTGGCTGCTGCTGCAAGGTTATCGTCTGTGCGGATTGTCAACTCAAATGAAAAGGTATTGCCACTGGCCGCCTTAGATCTCAGCTGTCCGGCGTCGAAGTCCTCAAATGATATATAAGTTAGGCACGTGACAGCCAAATTGTGCTTGGCTTGTTTGGGAGTATATAGCAATAACTTCGACTGGAAAAGACTCTTGCCAGATATAGATGCATCCAAGAGAAATTCCTTCGCAGACTGGTGGACAAGCTGTACTTCAGCGATCGTATTCGCGTGATCCTTTACCCGGTCACCACAAGCAACCGAAAGCATGCGTTTCCTGGTATTCAGAGACATTCGAATTTTGAGGATCGGACCGCATAGTTTGATATTCTTATCAAAATACTCGATAACATGGGAAGGGATTGAGGATAACGATGTGTGAGGTTCTTTAACAGAGCAAGTAATTGCCAATTCCATAACACTCATCTGGCGGTGGGCATGGACAACGTTCATAAAGATCAACCTCGCAATGCCGACAGACTTTTGTGGGATTTTCCTCAACAGGTGGGTGTATAATCCGACAATACCAGGGGGTATGAGCTCAAGCGTTTCTAATACATTGTCCATAGGCGTTTCCTTCAATTCCTGGGCCACAAGAGCTGCCCAAAGAAACATTGAACCAGCTCCCTTTTCGAGCCCTGTCCTGACTTTCTCGCCAAAAATACCCTCATAACCGAGGTTTTGAACTTCGTTAGCCACAAAATATCTGATATCGTGCATGGTATTTTGCTCTTCGCAATTAAGGTCTATCTTTAGTGTTGCATAAATATTGGTGTTTGGTCGGCTTGTCATCAACACCTTTAAGAAGGCTTTGGATGTCGGTGCTACGTCGTGATACCACTCTTTCAACCTGTCAAGAAATGCTGACCTTGATGTCTCATCACATTCGTCCAGGGCATCAAGAATGGTATATCTTCCACGAAAAATCGGATCAGTGGCAATGGCAGCGAATATGTTCCATAACCTATCGATCGATTCCCCCATTTGTTCCTTCTGGGAGATGTATAAGCGGGTAGCGTGCTCAATCATTTCCGGTGCGGAAAAGACCAGCTGGTTGATCAGACTGCTTAAACACGACGTTGCTGTGTTTTGCTTGTCTTCCTTGTCGTCAAAGAAGAAATACGCAACATGCACGCCACTATCCGCATTGGCCATTGCCTCTAAGTGACCCAAGAGACGAGCACAGAGAACCGTTTTGCCTATGTCCTGTCAGACAACACTTGATGCTTTGGTACAATACGTTGAGCACACACCACAACCCGGGCTTCCAGATATCCAAATGTGCGATGAGCTGAGAGCAGGATCTTCTGATGACCACTCTTTGTATTTAGGGTGGTCAAAGATCCATTCCAGAGTACCTTCGGTATGTTTAGGGATATTCCCACGAGATGAGGTGTAGTCTGTCCCAGAGAAGCATTGCAAACAAAGTTTCTCATCTTTGGTATAAGTCTCTCTGTCAATATAAATTAGATACATTCAATGATTCCCAGATATCCAAGCCAACCTACATCGTTTTGATATCCGTTGGACCTGAACGTAGTTTTTATCAGCCTACAGACGTTCTTGCACGTGATAGAGTTAGGATCGTACTTCCACCAATCTTTGCCAGACGATTCTTGACAAGCGTTGAAGCCTTTCTCACGCAATCTTTTAGCCTACCCTCCACCATCTGGTAATGAGGATCATCTGGATCAGCAAGTTTCACAATAGCCGAATGGTCTGCATCGATTGGGATTTGGTTGTGCAGTTTTTCTCTCGGTGACGCCCATGTTGCTGATGCTTCGGTAACCATGTAGATCTCCTCACCACTTCTCACCCATTTCCCTTCGACTTCCTATGAGTTCAAATAGTTAGCTCTGAGAGTAATATAGAATGCATCCAGAAGAACCTTAACAGTGGGAGATAACTGGGTTTCATAGAATGATGTAATTGGGCAGTCGTCAAGCTCATCGCGCAAAAAGTTATTGTACGCAAGTTTCAAAAAGTGGGAGTTTTCTTCCAAGTTCTGCAATAACTGAGCGTTTGGTTGACCTTTAACTAGACTCAAAACATTCTCGTTCTTTAAGCCTTTATGGGGGACTCCAAAGAAGAATAGACCTGCTGAAGAATTCCGGATGGCTTAATCATTATCTGAACCCTCACGCGCATCAGCAAGTGCAGCTTTGATTATGAGCACGCCCAAAATGTGTCCGATGAATATGATCGGACGAAATCTCTCCTACAATGATATTAGTTAGTTTTTGATTGGACCATGAAAGAATGTACCTTTTCGTCACTAGCCCTGACATTGTTTATGTGCTCCAGAAGATGCCTCGCGAAGTCGTTAATGGAAGCCCTGGATGTGCTGTTCTGCAGGGCAGAGTCATAGCCGTAGGTGAGAATTCTAACATCGGGTACATTGTGCGGTAGGTAGTCTCTGAGCCACATGCTACTCTGTACTGGCGACCTCCACGATCCGTATGCATGCCCGCCAAGACCAGGAACAGCAATAATGCTTCAGAACTTTAGTACTATACCAATATCTAAAAGGGGTATGACTTACTCTACCGTGGGATTTTCTCCACAATACAACGGAGTCATTCCGAAGAAATCACAATCCACAGACAAGTAGGCATCAATATCCTCTAATAGCAAGCTAGCTTTACGGCCTGGCTTGCAATTAAATTCCTGTGGAGGTTCTGCACTTTCAAAAGTGACAGTGGCAGTTTGCATATTCGCTTGACGAACCAAGGAGCATATCAGCCTCTGTTGCTCAGGCTCTTTCAGCAAACGTCTTAAGCTGGTCTGCAACTGCTGCTTGGAGACTTCCGAAGGAATTGAAGTAATTCGGAACGACCGTCCAAGAACCTTTTTCTGCTTAGCCGAAAGGGTGGGAAGCGGTGGACGTGGTGGATGCGTCAGCAATGGTGGTGGTGGTGGTGGTGTCGCTGGTGGTGGTAATGGTGGTAATGGTGGTGTCGCTGGTGGCGCCGCTGGTGGCGTCACTGGTGATGTTGCTGGGAGTGGAGGAAGAGGAAGAAGAGGCGTAGGGAGACGGGGTGGAGGAGACATAACTTGTCCGGGAGGTGCTGTAGGAGCGGTTGGAGATGTGAGAGGGGCGGTAGTTTCAGTAAACCCTGCGGGAACGACCTTAGGAGGGTGGTCATCCGGAGAGGATTTGTGCCGATATTTCCATGCTATAATAAGTATAAAGGAAACGACCAGCAATTCGGCTGTTAGGCGCGGACTGGAAAGCGGCATCAGGAGTTTGTTAAGCGTAAATGAGAGTGAATCAAAGCTTGGGCTGGATTGAACACTCCCAAACCGATGGGACCTATCAGCTCTATTAATCATTGTCGATTGTTCCCGTAATAACGCCGTGGTGTTAGATATCAAAATACTTACAGCCAAAAGATGAGATACAAATAATACTATAAGGATGACTGTGATGGCTATCGATAACTTCGGAGCTAGTCAGGAGCCCAGGGCTAGTCGTTAACGTTGGTTTACCGAGTATTCTCACTCAAGCGCTGAGTGCGTGGGCACGATGTCTATTATGCTCGTTGGGGACGAACTCCAACGCACATTTACCGGGGTCAAATGCAAACAACTGCGCGACTTTGTAGAAGCACATCTTCATGTACGACAGTTTATGAGCGTGAGCCTTTATGCTCTAGCGCACGGCTACGGGCGGTATACAGTAAGTACAAGAGCTCAAAATTAAAAAGCAACATACCACTACACCACATGAAAATTTGTTTTTGAAGTGCGAGTCCCTTAGTACAATAGTAGAGGTTGTTAAAAGGTGTTATCTATGAAAAATTTGTTGCCATACGTCTCACTTGGTGGTGAACTTGATTTCAAAATGCCCCTGTCTCAATAAAATGCTTTTAAGCAAAGCTCACCATTGACTTGTTTTGTTTTCTCAATTTCTAGCAATAGAGCACACATCAGTGCGGAAATAGGGTAACTGCAAAGGCTGCAAAACTTACTACTCCCCATGAAAACACGTCCAATAGTACTTCTGACGTAAGAGGGTTAGAGGGTTGTCGCAACATGGATTCTCACCCTTTTTTGACATCACATCTGGGCTTATTGCTGTAATTTATTCATTAGAATGTAGCCCCATCTTTATCTACTCCATGGTATTCTCACTTAGACTCTCTATTGGGCGGTTGCTTGATTTATGGGTGGTTGTCGTTTTTAATTTTTGAGCTTTTGTACCTACGGGAATCAGTTCGTCCGGGAGACAGTTCACAACGAATACGTCATTTCCACACTCAAAACAATAGAGTTTCGTCCAGTTATAAACGCACTTCCTGTAGGTTGTGTGCCTGACGCTGGATGAGGGTTTGTTACCTATAACTCTCAAGCTCACATGAAGAGCCTGAATTTCGCTGGAATGGATGAATAAAGCAACAAAAATCACCTTAACAGCCAGAATCTACAGTGAACCGGATCATTCAACCTTACTGTACTTAAGTATATTATTTATGTAGCTATAGAGTTTAGTGAAGTGATTAGTAACTTAGGTGGATATATCGATTTTGAACATCTTGTTTATTGTCGTTTGAAAATCGCCAAAGCTTACTCTACAAACACTACTGTGCTCCTAAGGCACCCCCACGGCATAAATTGCGACAGAATTCCGGGATTTAATCGTGCATAAGCTACAGGTGTCAGCAACCCGCATGCGCCAGCAACTTTCGGCCACTCAATCGTAACTTGAGTACGCATCTTGAAGATGCATGTTGTGTAACCTTGAAAATAATGCAGTTGAGCGGCAACTATGAAATTTTCCTGAACATTCTGTGCGGTAGGTTTCACTGACCCCAATGTTTCGCTGTCCGATTACGATCCAGTGCATTCAGTGTCATTCATGAATGCCGATCATTTATCACCGAGCGGGGGGGATTGCGGAAAAGCGGGGAGCTCATTTCTGCATCGCCCAAATCTCGGCTGGCTGCACAAAGCACACTCTTTTGAGATGATGACTATACAGAGTGGTTGTATTCGGGTAGCTAAACCAATTGAACCATAAACGATGATTTGAAATTTGAGCTTGGGCTGCATGATGAACTTGCACCGTCCCTACCAGTTGGTATCGGTGCCACGTAGGAAGTGGATTGCGATCAGTGTATGCGGAAGGACAGGAAGAGCGTACATGCGTCAGGAGAATCCTGCAGTGTGAGCCTCGGAGGTTCTCTTATTGTGCGTGTCCATGTATCTCTTAATCAGAAACACAACGCAGTGTACCCGGTATTGCAGAAAGGCAGTATGGTAACGATATTTCTCAAATTACAGCTTAGAGAGCTTAACCTCTGACAAATCCCAATGGTTTATGTTGTAGACGAACAAAGGTTCACTTCTGCACTAGCCTGATACACTCCACAATTCTAGAAGCACAATGGAGATACTCTCTTATTTCAACTACACAATGATATCTGTGCGCCCAAACATACATATGTAGTCCAAGAAGGTGCGTGTAACCTTCCACATTTTTAAACTTGAAGACTTATAATTGGCCACCACCGCTGAGTTCACCTCCGATGGGATGTCCGTTGCTTCGTTGTCTGCGATTTTCACGTAGTATGTCTTTGTTTTAGGCTGAACAAGGGAATTCAACGGCAACAGGATTACAACAGTCGGGGCTGACAGAACACGGCACAAGTCAGCTGGATCAGGGTTTGGCTAACATCTCTAGGTGACTCGGCCTATACGTAGTTGTATGAGCTCTAAATAACCCTTGCCCTCGAAAGAGAGACGCAGAACGCTCTCACCCTGCCTTTCTTGGATAGTTCATCCCCCAACTACATAAAAATGCTACAGCACCCTAAGACTAAAAGTGCACCCTGTAAGATTCACCTCTAATAAACGTACGAACCAAATAATACTGAGACTCCCCACGTTTCCAAGTTCAATCTCAGTCCTCTCCTATCATTTACCTTGTGCCCGAGTATGCTGTGTTTGTAGAGAGGGTAGCGTGTAGGCCGACATTTCTCAGAGGATTAGACGCGCTATAACCGAAGTATTTCTCAAGCCGTCCATGAAGGTTGTGAGTAGCAAATTGTGAAGTAGTTTGATTGTTTGTTTTAATCATATGGCATACGACCACAAGCGGCCAAGGCCTATATTTTATTAATCCACAAATTTCCCTACCTCACCATTTCTTCGCACTTTTCTCAACATCCCCGAGATAAAGTTATGCTCCCTCCAATCGCAGTGAAGTACTCCACACCTTATCTTTTCACTTGAATTCTTTAAAACAATAAAGAAAATCTACCGGCCCGTCATCCACCTTCCCCGCAAGTAAATGAAATATAAATTAACCTCCTACACTCTAGTTGCCGTTACATACACTTACGCAAATGAGCGTCCTCGTGTTGTACTTTGGGTGCTTTTAACTTTAGTAGAATATGCTCTATTTAATCTTTAACCGAATATTCAACAGAAAAGCAGAAAAGCGAGAAGTCGCTTCGACTATTCTCATCCCCGAATCAAGGTCGGATTTTCACATTATTAATGACAATATCATGCATTACTTTGGAGAGGATTTTGGAATCTTACTCTGAATGATTGTACTTTTCATGTAATAGAAAGTCATTTGTTCGCAGATTCTGTGTATGGGGTGAATCCGCCAACGGGGAGGAATACAGCAACCGCGCGGATTTGTTTGCGCAGAGCCTATCTGTTTATATCATGACCCGGTCTATATACTCCCTCTTTGAGTAGAAACTTGTTTTGCACCCCCACGAGTTTCCTAAGTAATGCCAGTTGATATGCCACTGGTTGAATGAATGCACGGGACTGCATGACATGAATCATTTCCATACACATGCATTAAGCAAGGCATCGGGATCTATCAACATATGATTCTGGAAGAGGGGCAGACATGCACAATCATCTCATATCCACTTTAGTTCAGCGAGCTCAACTCCAACCCCAATCGAGCAGTAGAGTACCTACTCATGCTTTTATGTTCAATTGTAGCTCTACTAGCGTAAATTCACGCAGACGGGCGTATGTTTGATGGTTTGATACTAGGTACGTCTAAAGAACTAGAATATCAATGGTACAATATCACCAGTGTTTTCACCAGTCCGGACGGACCCGGTCTGGGGTAGGGCTCAGTACGGTCCGGTCCAACCGGAAGGTCAGACTGGACCGGACCACAAACAGGCAGTCTTGGACTGGACGGGCTTGGTCTGGAC
>Ga0307515_10000353_pt1 | contig 112876 bp, 102 predicted proteins | sample 17_EM_MG_FD_194513 | JGI IMG/M metagenome (GOLD analysis project Ga0307515, IMG submission 194513) | Populus trichocarpa ectomycorrhiza microbial communities from riparian zone in the Pacific Northwest, United States - 17_EM | ecosystem: Host-associated > Plants > Roots > Unclassified...
GCAGTTGTGTGTATCTACCAGCTGTCTTTTACATGGGTGGCCCAAAAAGTTGAGAGTGATGCCAAGGCATACGCAAAGGGGAATGCTGAAAAAGAGAAGGCTTACCTGGACTCAATGTCTACACAACCGGTATATCCGATATTCAAACACACTTACGCTTTCGTATTGCAAAGGGAACTTGCATTAGGTTTGGACCTTAAAGGTGGTATGAACGTTACGATGCAGATACAGCTTGATGAGCTGGTACGCAAAATTGCGAACAACAACCCCGATGCAACATTCAACCAGGCTTTGGCAAACGCCGATAAACTTCAGGCTGACGCTAAAACCAGCCAGAAAGATTATATCGCGCTGTTTGTAAGCGAGTATGAGAAATTGAATCCGGATGGCAAGCTGGCCGCTATCTTTTCAACAAAAGATAACCAGGATCACTTAAAGTTCAACGCATCAAACAGCGAAGTTGAAGCTTATCTGAGAGATTTGGCCAGCACCGCAGTAAAACAATCGTTCACGGTTTTAAATACCCGTATCAACCAGTTTGGTGTAACCCAGCCTAACATCCAGTTAGAGGCCAGTTCAAACCGCATCCTGATTGAGCTGCCTGGTGTTAAAGAACCAGACCGCGTTCGTAAACTGTTATCAGGAACGGCAAAGCTGGAGTTTTATCAAACATTTGATAACAGCGAAGCCTACCAAACCATTATAGCTGTTGATAACCTGTTTGGCGCAAAAAACAAAACCGCCGCTAAAACAACCGATACTGCCAAAACAACCGCAACCGCGGCTGCTAAAAACGATACTGCTAAAAAAGCAGGATCGTTATTAAGCAAGGTTCAAAAAAGTGCTGAGAAAGACACTTCGGCAAGCGCTTTAGCAGGCAAATCGCAATTGGCTGCGCAACATCCGTTATTGTCTGTAATGTCCCTAAACTTATATCCAGGTCAAAACGGTCAGCAGCAATTAGGTACCGGTCCTGTTGTTGGCTATGCTTTATTAAAAGATACCGCCAAGGTTAACAGCTACCTGCATAGCAAACTTGCGCAATCGGCAATCCCACGCAATATGAAATTCCTTTGGGATGTAAAACCCATGAAGGATGCCAAACAAAAAGCATTTGCTTTATACGCCATTAAATTAAGCGGCGCCGAAAACGGCCCGGTACTTTCTGGTAGTGTAATTACCGATGCAAGGGCCGATGTTAACCAAAAAGGCAGCCCCGAAGTTGTGATGATCATGAACTCGGAAGGTGCCCAAAAATGGCGTGCCGTTACTGCCGAGGCTGCTGCTGCAACCACGAAGCGTGCTATCGCCATTGTATTAGATGATAATGTATACTCGGCTCCTAACGTTCAAAACGAAATTTCAGGTGGTGTATCATCAATTGAAGGAAGCTTTACACAGGAAGATACAAGGGATTTGGCCAACGTGTTAAAGGCCGGTCGTTTACCCGCTCCTGCGCACATCGTATCTGAAGATGTTGTAGGTCCGTCATTAGGTAAACAAGCTATAGCCGCCAGTTTGCTATCATGCGTACTGGGTTTGGTAGTAGTACTTGTTTTCATGATTGCTTACTATAACCGTGCAGGTACTGTTGCGGTGGTTGCGGTTATCATCAACATATTTTTCCTGATGGGTGTACTAACCAGCTTAGGCGCGGTGTTAACCGTACCGGGTGTAGCAGGTATCGTACTTACCTTAGGTATAGCGGTAGATGCCAACGTGTTGGTCTACGAGCGTGTACGTGAAGAGCTTGCCTTAGGCAAATCATTAAAAATAGCGGTTGCCGATGGTTTCAAACACGCGCTGCCATCTATCCTCGATTCACAGATCAGTACGTTCCTTACCGGTTTAATCCTGTTCATCTTCGGTTCGGGCCCTATCCAGGGTTTTGCAACTACATTGATGATCGGTATTATCACTTCATTATTCTGTTCGCTGTTAATCTCAAGGGTTATATTTGAGTGGATGCTTGATAAAGGCTGGGATATTAAATTCAGCAACCCATGGAGTTCACATACCTTCAAAAATGCTAACTACGCGTTTGTTAAAAACCGTTTCAAGTTTTACATTTTCTCGGGTACGTTTATCATTGCCGGTATTATTTCAATATTTGTGCGTGGCTTTAGCTACGGTGTTGATTTTGAGGGCGGCCGTAACTTTATAATTACGTTCCCTAATAAAAACATAACAACTGAGCAAATACACAGTGTTGTTGACCCATCTTTATTAGGCCGCGGTACCGAGGTTAAAACTGTAAATGCCGATAAAATCAGCATCACTACAAATTACCTTATTCAGCAAAACACCCCTGCGATTGATGTACAGGTAAGAAAAACGTTAATTGAAGCTCTGGCAACCAAACCAGAAACCAAAATAAGCGATAGCGATATTCAGGGTCAATCGAAGGTAAGCGCTACCATAGCCGAAGAACTGAAAACATCGGCTGTTTATACGGTATTGATTGCCATATTTGTGATCTCGGCATACATCTTTATCCGTTTCCGTAAATGGCAGTTTAGTTTGGGTGCGATGATTGCAACCGCGCATGATGCCTTGCTGGTATTATCGTTCTTCTCGTTATTCAACGGCATATTACCATTCTCGCTGGATATTGACCAGGCTTTCATTGCGGCTATCTTAACAGTAATCGGTTACTCTATTAACGATACCGTGGTGGTATTCGATAGGATTCGCGAGTTCCTTGACCATAAATCAAAAGAGGAACAAACGGAAGATGTTATTAACCGCGCTATCAACAGTACATTAAGCCGTACCATTATTACTGCATTAACGGTAATATTCGTATTGATTGTGTTGTTCATCTTTGGTGGCGATGTTATCAAAGGCTTCTCGTTCGCATTATTAATCGGGGTTATTTTCGGTACATACTCGTCTATCTGCGTGGCAACACCGGTGATAGTTGACTTTGGAAAAAAAGACCTGAAATAAAATAATCTGAAATTATTTAAAAGGCTCCAAAGAACATTTGGGGCCTTTTTTTTAGCCCAACCTCAACCAAAAATGACCGACGGATGGGGTTGCAGATTGGTTACAATGAGGTATAATTGCATCATAAAACAATAACAAACATTGCCATCGGCATGGGTATTGTGCTGTTGGCTATGAAATAGACAGACGCCGCTTTGCGTCTGCCAAAACAGACAGAAGTGTAAAACTTGCACTTCAAAACAGGAACACAAATAACCTTCACATGAACACATCAGATAGTTCAAAATTCCCTTTAGTAGTAATAATTGGTGGTGGCTTTGGCGGCCTACAGGTAGCCAAAAAACTGGCAGATAAGCCTGTTGACGTACTGATGCTTGATAAGCATAATTACCACACCTTTCAACCATTGTTGTACCAGGTGGCCATGGGCGGTCTCGAATCCGAATCAATCGCCTTCTCTCTGCGTAAAAATTTTTCGGAGCAAAAAAATTTCCGTTTCAGAATAGCCGAGGTATTAAAGGTTAACGCCGTCAATAATACCATTGATACTACTATCGGCCCTATAGCTTATGATTACCTGGTAATTGCCACCGGATCAACCACCAACTTTTTTGGCAATCACGATATCGAAAAGTTTTCGATGCCGATGAAATCAATCCCGGAGGCATTAAATTTACGGTACTCCGTACTCCAAAACATTGAAGAAGCGCTGCTTAAAACATCCAAAGACGAGCGCGAAGCGCTACTCACGTTTGTGCTGGTTGGCGCCGGCCCAACCGGAGTTGAGCTTTCGGGCTCATTAGCCGAACTGCGTAACCACGTACTGACCAAAGATTATCCCGAACTTAAAAAAGAGGATATGAAGGTTTACCTGGTAGATTTTTTACCGAAGGTACTGGGCCCATTCTCTGATCAGGCATCAAATGCGGCTAAAGATTTCCTTACCAAAATGGGTGTGGAAGTATTGTTAGGTGTTAAGGTAGAAAGCTATGATGGCAAAGAAATAAAATTTGAAGGCGGCAAAACCATCCGCACCAAAAACGTGATATGGAGCGCCGGCGTTATGGGCGTGGTACCCGAAGGCATAGAAAAAGGTAATATTGAACGTGGTAACAGGATAAGGGTTGACAGCATTTGCCGCATGGTGGGTACCGAAAACATCTTCGCCATTGGCGATGTGGCAGCCATGATAACCGACGAAACCCCTAAAGGCCACCCCGGTGTGGCACAGGTAGCTATACAAATGGGTGCCCATGTGGGTAAAACCATTATGCAACTGATTAACCACGAGCCCACCACTCCCTTCAAATATTTCGACAAAGGCTCATTAGCTACCATTGGCCGCAACAAAGCTGTCGCCGATTTGGGTAAGATCAGGTTCCAGGGATTTTTTGCCTGGCTGGTATGGATGTTTGTACACTTAATATCGCTTTTAGGCGGCCGTAACAAGGTAATTGTATTCATCAACTGGGTATCCAGCTATATTAACTACAATGGCGGAACCAGGCTCATCATCCGCAAGTTTGAACGTGAAGGCCTAACCGAGGATGAGCATTTACCGAAGACGGTAGACTAGTTTTGAGCGGTGAGTTTTGAGTAATGAGTTATAAAGAAAAAGGCTGATTTGGGGTTAGGATAAATTATCCTGAACTTTGATTTGGAGGTTTGGGACCTAAGCTCAAAACTCACCACTCAAAACTCATGACTATAAAGATAACCGAGTGCCCCCGCGATGCCATGCAGGGTATTGTGCATTTTATTCCTACGGATATCAAGGCCGCTTATATTAACCTGCTTTTACAGGTGGGCTTCGATACTATTGATTTCGGGAGTTTTGTATCGGCTAAGGCGATACCGCAGTTACAGGATACTGCGGAGGTATTGAGTAAATTAGATTTGAGCAATACACAGTCAAAACTGTTGGCTATTATTGCCAATTACCGTGGCGCCGAAGAAGCCGTGAAGCATCCGGAAATTACTTACCTGGGCTATCCCTTTTCAATTTCCGAAACATTTCAGCTGCGCAATACCAATACTACCCTACCCCAGGCCTTTGACAATGTTAAGCGGATGCAGGAATTAGCAGTTGCCAATAATAAAAAGCTACTTGTTTACCTATCTATGGGTTTTGGTAATCCGTATGGCGATGAATGGAACACCGGAATAATTCATGAATGGACAGACAAACTGATAAAAGAAGGAATTAATAACATAGCCCTGGCCGATACTATCGGCATTTCGGAGCCTGACCAGATCAGCAGCATTTATCCCGACCTCTGCCTGGCATTTCCAAATGCCGAATTCGGCATCCACCTGCACAGTACGCCCGATACCTGGCAACCCAAAATAAAAGCTGCTTACCAAAGCGGCTGCAAAAGATTTGATACTGCCATTAAAGGTTACGGTGGCTGCCCCATGGCCGCAGATGACCTTACGGGCAACATTGCAACCGAAAATCTAATTGGGTACCTCGAAAGTCAAAAGGAGCCCACAGAGCTTAATATGGACAAATTCCGGAAAGCGATGGAATATTCGGGGAGGGTGTTCCTATAGAAGGATTTGAGGATTTGAAGATTTGAAAATGATATTTTAAACAACTTAGCCCTATTTTCAAATTCTCAATTTTCAAATCCTCAAATTATAATCAAGCGATAGTTTTCGCAGCCTTCGCTACCTTCGCTTTCACCGTTTTATCAAAATTTTCCATTACCAACACCGCGGCGCCAACAAGTTCGGCATCAAAACCCAGTTCCGATACTAACAATTCGGTACCGGCAGATAAACGCGGGATACAGTATTTGTGCAAAGCCTGTTGTATAGGTGCCATTAATATTTTGGCAACTTTTGCTCCACGGCCGCTCAACACGATAATAGCCGGGTTCATGATATGAATAAGGATAGCCAGCGCCTTGCCTATTTTGTAGCCGGCATCTGATAGTAATTCTATAGCAAACTGGTCGCCGTTGTTTGCAGCATCCAACAGGGCATCGCCCATAAGTTTGGAGTGATCGTTGGTATTGTGTTTTAAACTGGTTATACGGCCTTGCTGAATACCTTCTATGGCTTTACGGGCTACTACCAGCATCGATGCTTCGGCCTCCAGGCAACCACGTTTACCGCACTCGCACAATGAGCCATCTTCCGATAACGGGATATGGCTTAACTCACCTGCAAAACCGTTATGGCCGCGGAATAATTTCCCATTTACAATCATACCTAAACCAATACCCCAGCCCAGGTTAATTACCATTACTTCGGTTTGCGCCTTGGCAATACCAAACTTTTGCTCGGCCAGCGCTATCAGGCTCGAATCGTTATCGATATAGGTAGTAATACCGGTATGTTCGGTAAGGTAGGCAGTAAGGCTGCCGTTGGCATCAAGATAAGTATAATTAATGCCCTGGGTTACATTGATAAACCCAGGCATGCCGATACCGATGCCTGCAATTTTGCCTTTGGCTACACCCGATGTTTTGATGTAGCTATTAATCTGGTTGGTAAGTATAGTCAGCGCATTGGGGTTATTGAGCAGTTTAAGCTCAAAAGTAAGCATATCGGCCACGGGGCTGTTTTGCAAATCGAACAACTGGATACGTGCGGTTAGCTGATCGAGCGCCACGGCCAATATATACATGGCGTTGGCCTTAACAGAGTACATGAGCGGGCGGCGGCCACCACTTGAAGGGGCGTACCCATGCTCAACCACGAAGCCTTCGTGCATCAGCTCATTGATGGCCTTGGCTATTGACGGAATGCTTTTATCAAACAAGTCGCTCAATCCGGCACATGACATCGCTTTATTAAAATAAAGCCGTTTGATGATCATATTTTTGAGCTGACTGCCCTTCACACCTTTATTTTCGAGTTCCATTCAACAATATAAGAGTTAAAGTTTTTAAAAGGCTATGCCTAAGTAATTAAAGTTTATAAAATTATAAATAAAGTACAATATAACAACTGTATTTATTACGGTTTTTAACGGCTTGGTTAATTGGGTAAAAGTAATGAATTGATAATAAATAAATTAATCCATGTGATTTGCAGGGATCACCGGTTTAAATGTCCGGTAAATAATGGTGTCATTGTTAAAACGTTTAACCTGTATAAAAGTTCGCAGGTTTATATCGTATTCGATCTTGAGTTGTCTGTCAGATATCCAAATCAACCTTATAGCATTTGGGTTAAGCCAGGCCTTACCATGATCGTCATCAACGGTAAAAATATTTCCCACTTCTTCTTTATCCAAATCGTCGCCGGCATCTTTAACAGATACCTGTAATGAATTACCTGATGTGGCGTTGCCACCTTTCCAAAACAAGATGGCCTGCGTAGTTTTCGAGGGATTAATTGATTTTTTGATAAATGCGGCCGGCCCGGGCCCAAAGATTTGGAAACAACCTGATATGGTAACAACCGCAACGGCCCCAAAAATGAATCTTATTTTTTTAAAATGTAGTTTAAAACGCATAACGAATTTATTGACTTCTTGATTGATTAAATCGTGACCCTTATGCCTGGCTTAAGGTAATACCCAAAAACGCCATCCGCTCCAGTAATCGTGGTATTGTTGCTCAAATCCAAGAAATTGGCTGGTTAGCGGTAAATCACGGTCTTCTGCATATGCATTGCATTGCTCATCACTGTTAAAATCTTTTAACTGTTTGGTGTTAAGATTGTACACCAATACGCCGCTATCGGTGGTGGCGCACAATTTGTCGCGCCTCACCAGGTAATTTTTCACAGCCACCTGATTTTTTCCCTTCGGATAAAAATAAGGCAGCAAATCGCCGGCCTGCATAGTTTCGCCATATCCAAGCGGAATATTAGCTTCGTCGCCCAAGCCGTGATTGCCATAATAGGTAAATGAAAATACAAACAGCGATGCATAGACAATCTTAAACAGCCGGTTAAATGTTCCTTTATCAACCACTAGCTTAATTCCTTTTGCAGTCAACAAAACCAAGTGCACCACGCCCAGCAAAACGCTGTAAATAATACTCAGGATAGCTATTTTAAATAACTCGAAAATAAAGTGACCCGCTGCTGCCATAACAATTGAATATTTATGCAATAATATTAAAAGTACTTTTAATTACAAAGTTAATTACACAATAGACCTTAATTGGACTAATTGACTCAGGCACTCTATTTATCTACCAAAGTATTTTTTGTATTCCGCTTCCACATCCAGTATATCTACATTATGGGGTTGTTTTTGGGGATTGAAGAAGTAAAGGTTTGATATAAAAGCAACGGTATCTAATTTAATTCTGTGAACTACACCGTTGACCTGTTTAAACTCAAGGTATTTATAGGCAGCATCAAGCTCTATAATTTTGATAGACTGTTTTTTAAGAAAAGTTCTTGCTTCGGAGGTGTAAAACATTTGATCGTCGGCGCCGGAATAAAACTCCTCGTCGGTTGATGCTTTGTGGCGTTTTTGAATTTCGGTGGTATCTAAAATTGTAAAAACGGTTGCGGTAGAATCGACGATGAACGTATTGCCTTTAACTGACGATGCGTTTTGCGTGGGCCGACGCTTGGTGGTTATTTTTTTATCCGTTGTTAAAACCCGTTTGTCGGTTTTTTCTCTATGACTTTTTTTTATTGGTGACGTACATCCAACAAACACAGATAACGCGATTATCAGTACGTTAATTTTACATTTCATATAAAAGAGGTTAGGCTATTTTTCCTGTTTCTGCATAAACATCCAGCGCTGCCCTTCCAAATCGGCAGCGCGGTAACGGGTACCGGGGTAACCTTCTTCCAGTACAGATAATATGGTGGCACCGTTGCTTTTAGCGTGTTCATAATGCAGGGTTACATCATCCACATAAACCAAAACCCCGTTGATAACATAGGGCACCTCGTAAGCTTTGGCAACTATTGTACAATTTTGCGCGTGGTGCTTGGGGCTTTGATAATCTGGCGTGGGCTCGGCCAGCATTACCAGGCTTTCGCCCATGGCTATTTCGCCATGGCCCAGGCGGCCTTGCTCATCAGTCATACGGGTTACCTCGGTAAAACCAAAAACCTTGCAAAGCCATTCCATTGCCGCTATGCCGTCCTCATAGGCCAGCATAGGTATAATTTGTTGGTTTGATGTACTCATGATGCGCTGTTTAATGTTTAACAAATAATCTTGCAATGGCAAAATACCCAATATCACAAACTACAATGATAACGTAAGCCCAAAGTAGTTCGCGTTTATACAATCGCAACTGTTTATGAAAAAAGACCAGCAATACAGCTGTTAACACCAATAAATGGAACACAAGCAGGTAGTAGCTTTCTATAAACAATGCCCAGTAAGCAATGTCGGTTATATCTGCCTGCACCTTATTTGTTGTCTCGAAATGCGAATTATAGTGGTTACGCAAATAGACCCTTAAAAAAAACAGCACTACCCTATCTAAAATATAGGTGCCACTTATCAGCAATGATGTGATAATAATCAGCGCATCAAATTTTATCTTACGGAAGATGCTTATAGGCATACTTAGTCATTTACAACCAGCTTATCGGGCTTTGAACACCAATCGTGCTGTATATTGGTCATCAACAGCGCATTATCAAACACAATAGTTCCTTTTGGAAAAATCGATTCGTCCTCAAAAAAGCTTGATGATACTTTGCTTACTTCCAGGGCTTCTACCTTCCAGTTTTCTGTATGCAGCAACAAACCTTCATATTTATCTCCATTCGGTGAATAGCCTGTAGCACCCGCCTTAAAAAAATCAGATGCAGTATCTAAATCCTTAAAAACAGAATCGCCATTAAAAATATCGGTAATTTTAGCATCTATGCTAATGGTAGTACCATCCGAGCTTTCAAAAGCTACGTGATAATTGCCGTTATGCTCATTAACATCAAACCTGGCGTGATAATGCCTGCCCGGAAATATCCTGCCGCCAACAATGGTGTTGAAACGGGATGAAGTATCCCTTCGGGGAATGTAAACACCTTCTTTAATTTCACCATCTTCCTGCCATTCAACAGCAATGCGGTGCGCGCCGTTTTCGGAACCCACCCCAACAAAAGCGGGCATTCCTTTAGGCCTTACATCTTTTAACCGGATAAGGCAAATACCCACGATGGCTTTACCATTAACAATTTTAGGACTAAACGGGGCCGGAACTATTAATTTGGCAACATCGGGATCAACGGCAAAGTTAACCAATATGCGCCTGTCAATAATGCCGGTAATGGTAGGTATTTTCATGTGAAACGTTAGTTAAAAACTATTCGGCAAAATCTTCCAGCACACCGTTATACTCGTCCCAATCCGGGTCGGTATTGGCGGTAATACTGATAGGTAATTCATCAAAGCCTGCCAATGCCGCGTTCAGGCGTTCGCCCGCAATATCAACATCAGTAGTATACCATGCCCACCATCGTTCGTTTTCGCCAGTAAATGAAAAAGCCAGGATGGTTTGGTTATCCTCTTCCAAAATATCTGCAAGCGCTTCCTCAACCTGTTCCATCAGATCAAGGTCTGTTTCATGCGGCAGCAAAGTTTCGTTAGGCGAATTATATGACCATATCACATCCATCCGATGGTTATAAAAAGCGGTATCAATAAAGTTTTGCAGGTAAGGTCTGAATTTCACAAAAACAGGCAGCCCTCCGTCTGTCGAAAACTCGAGTGAGATCCATGAGTCGCCCAGGTATAAATCTTCAATCATGTACCAATATTACAAAAAAGGTTTGCGATTATTAAACTTCGCAAACCTTTCATTTTATTTTTAAACCAGTTTAGTTTAGTGTTTATATCATTGTACCTCAAACTCCTTTTTTAGCTTAATATCTTCCGATGAACTGCCTATCATCACCATAAACTTACCGGGTTCAACCGTCCAGTTCATATTTTTATCCAGCAGGGCCAGGTCATCAGGATGTATGGTAAACTGCACCGTCTTTTTTTCGCCGGGTTTCAGGTTTACCCGTTCAAAACCGCGCAGATCATACTCGTAGGTAGTTACACTGCTTACTTCGTCCTTCAGGTATAGTTGTACCACATCGTCGCCGGCGCGGGCACCTGTGTTGGTTACATCAACGCTTACCTTTACATCGCCCTGGGAATTTCCATTTTCGGGCGATACTACCAGGTTACCGTATTCAAATTTAGTGTAACTTAAGCCATAGCCAAAAGGATATAAAGCGCCATTTACGCTGGTTTTGCCCCAGCTGTTCTGGCCGCCCTGCCCTGCCTGGGCATTGGGCTTAAAGGGAAAGTTAAACTCAATTTGTCCTGTTGTTTTGGGGAAAGTGATAGGCAGCTTACCACCTGGATTATTATCACCAAACAAAGTTTCGGTTATTACCTGCCCGCTTTGCACACTCGGGAACCAGGCCTCTAAAATAGCCGGAACGTATTTATTTTCCCAGTTGATGGTAAGCGGCTGACCGTTTATCATTACCATAACCACGGGCTTGCCGGTAGCCTGCAATGCCTGTATTAGCTTCAATTGCCTGCCGGGAAGGTTTAAGCCGGTGCGCGACAGGCTTTCGCCTACCCTATCTACATCTTCGCCTACAACGGCAATAACCACATCCACGTTTTTGGCCTGGTTTACGGCGTTATCAATTTCTATTTGTTCCTGGTGGGTTAGCGGCGTTTCAATAATCTCGCTCTCGGGCCAGGTGGCATCTATCATATCGCAACCTTTGGCATATACAATTACGCCATCGTTACCCATATAATTAACCAGCCCATCGTACACACTGGTAACCGGGTTATGCGATGGGCCGTAGCGGCTAATGGCATAATTGGTTTCTTTAGCAAGCGGGCCGGTAACCAATATCCGGGGATATTTCTTTTTATCCAAAGGCAGCAAGCCGCCTTCATTTTTTAACAACACCATCGATTCGCGGTTCATTTTTAGCGACATGGCGGCATCATCTGCCGTATGTACAACTTTATCGGCGGCTTTCGGGTCTTTAACATAAGGGCTATCGAACAAACCCAGGCGGAATTTTACCCGCAGCACATCCCCCACCCGCGAATCTATCACCTTCATCGAAATCTTGTTTTCTTTAATCAACTCGCGCAGCGGCAAAATAAAGGTTTGCGGCATGGTAAAGTTGGTACGCACGTTAAGGCCGGCCTCAACCGCCTGCCTTACAGCTTCTTTGTAATCGGCCGCTACGTGATGCTTTGAAAAAAGGTATTCAACCGCTTCGCTGTCGCTTACCACATAGCCATTAAAGCCAAATTGCTGGCGAAGTAATTGCGTTAAAAAGTAATAGCTGCCTGTAACAGGCACGCCATCCCAATCATTATAACTGCTCATTACGCCCATAGGATGTGCTTCCTGGATAACCCGGCGAAAAGGGTATAAATAAACCTGGTGCATTTCCCTTGGCGCCACATGCGGATCGGTACGTGCTGCACCATCGCGACCGCCTTTGGGCACGCTGTATACCGCGAAGTGCTTAAGAGTTGATGCAACACCTTCTTCCTGTATACCCAAAACCATTTGTTTACCCATTTCGGCAATATGAAAAGGGTCTTCGCCGTAACATTCAACCACGCGGCCCCAGCGCTGGTCGCGGGCGGGGTCAAGTATGGGGGCATACACGTTGGTATAGCCCAAAGCTTTGGCCTCGCGGCCTACGGTTTGGCCTGCCTGGCGTACCAGTTGTTTGTCAAAAGTACTGCCAATGCCAATTGGTGCCGGCAAAGGTGTAGCCCTGTCATGGTTCAGGCCGTGAATACCTTCGTTGGTAAAATCAACCGGGATGCCCATGCGGGTTTCTTCTACGAACCATTTTTGGATGGTATTAATTGCCGATGCATGTTTGCTAAAAGGAAAAGAATATTGCGTAGGTGCGTCATCGGTATGCGATGTAAGGTTGTTCAGTTCTTCATCTATATTGGCTATGCCGTCTTTCCATATCTCGTTTTTCCAGTTGGCGACAGGCATTTCGTCTTTGAGTACCCGTTTATAGCCGTATAGCGTGGCCATCTGGCATGTTTTTTCGTCAACAGTCATCTGGCCCAGTAAATCGGCAACGCGTTTATCAATGGTTTGCGATGGGTCTTCAAACACATCCATTTTACCATTTTTGTTAAAGTCTATCCAACCTTTATGATAAATATTTTTTTGTTGTGCCGACGCCGATAAGGAAAGCCCGGCAGCAACTGCCGTTGCCATGCAAATGCGCGGCAGGTAATACTTTTTTCTCATGTAGATGAATTGCGGTTTGTACTTCAAATATAGGAGAATATAGTAATGCCGGAAACAAATCACTAAGCTGTTACAATGCCCCCCGGCCCCCTGAAGGGGGAGTGTTCAATACCATCAGTTAAGCAAAACAGAAATACCAATAATCGAATAATGAATTTTGAATATCCAACACCGAAGTTTTCTTTCATTATTCGTTATTGGGCATTCGGTGTTCGATATTTAAACTGTTCATAATTCTTCAACTTAATCACAATTGAGAGAATATTAATAAGCTCAACAAATAACCTATAAGTTTTACTCCCCCTTCAAGGGGCCTGGGGCTACAACGTCTTATTAAAAAAAGCTACAGCCAAACTATCTACTTTCAGGTGCACCGCATGCCTATCAACAGATGGATCGTCGGTAAATAACATGGGGGCTTCTTTTTTTACAGGTTCGATAGCTTCTGACAGCATCACATAATGCCCCGTTTTGCCGGGATTGATGTATAGCTGCGATCCTTTTATTAACTTGTGGTAATGAATGGCATTAGTTTTTACCGGCGCTATACTGTCGCTTTGCGAGCCCACGATATAAACAGGACTGCTGATGTTTTTCACCTGCTGCATTTTTACAAAACCGGGACCCAGGGCCGGCGAAATAGAGAAAAATGCTTTGATACGCTTATCTTTCAGTGGAGGATAATCTTTTGATTCGGCTAACAGCGTGCTATCATCCAGCGATTTTACCAGGCCGGGGTATTCGGGAATCTCAATTTCTTTACGGCCTGCGGTTTTATAATAGTTGCGCAGCACATCAAAATCAAATTCGCCGCCTGCAAGGGCTATTACCGTAAACCCGCCAAATGAAAAGCCTGCCGCCCCTATCCTGTCGGGATCTATCACTGCCTTAAAATCCCGGTCGTTCAGCAGCGAGGTTAATGCAAAACTGATATCCTGCGGGCGCTCCCAGGCCTTTAAAAACTCCAGCCTTATCTTGTTATCATAAGTATTGCCCCAATGATCTACAGCGGCCACAATAAAACCCTTTTGCGCCAACGCGGCGGCCAGCCATTCCAGCGTTAACCGTCCGCCGCCGGTGCCGTGCGATAGCATAACAACCGGCAACTTAACCGCAGGCAGCTTTCCGTTGCGTACAGTTTGTATACGGGTAAATGGCGAAAAGTATTTATCGGCCTGTTTTACCGAATCCGTCGTTGGGTACCAAACCTCGGTTGTTACCGGGCGGTTACGCTTTTGATCTTTAAACTGAAAGGTGCGCTGGCCAATATTGGTTTGAGCTAAAACGATATTGCTTGATAGTAAAAATATAAAGCTGGTTATAATTTGCTTGTACATAATTTGCTGTGGTTTGATAATACAAAGCAAGCCTTTATCATTATTAAAAAGATTGACAATTATCAATAAATCAGGTTAGTCAGTTGTCATTGGTCATTGGTCATTGGTTTGGCGGCCAGGCAAAAACTCCCGTGAAGTTAGCGTTAGCGTAACTCGTGGATTACCCTGCTTTAAGCCTTTGGCTTAAGTTCAGCTGAAAGCTGAAACCATGTGACCCACGAGCTGGAAGCTCGCGGGAGCTTAGGACTTACACTCCCCCTTTAGGGGGCCGGGGGGACTTCAACCGGCTAAGCGTTTCCTGCGAAATGCCCAGGTAATCGGCCACTATTTTGTTGGGCAATCGCCTGATGATATCCGGACGGGTGTCCATCAGCACCTGGTACCGGGTTTTTGAATCCATGGTAATCAGGCTCTCTATCCTTTGGATGGATGCAATATAATCCTGCTCAAGCCCGATGCGGTACATGGTTTCCCAGCCGGGAATTTCTTTTAGGAGGACATCCCTGTCATGCCGACTTAATACCAGCAGTTCCGATGCCTCCAGGCTTTGAATAGCTGCCAACGATGGCGTGCCGTTTATAAAACTCGGGAAAGCCGTTCCCATATGGTTTTCAAATATCAAAAACCTGGTCGACTCATTCCCGCTGTCATCAACCAGGAAAACCCTGAGGCATCCCTTTATTACAAAGTAGATATTTTTGGCTACGCTGCCCTTTGGCACCAATATTTCGTTACGCCTGGCATATTTCAATTTAAAACAACGCTCAATCAATGCTTCGTGCCTAGCAGAAAGATCAATCCTGCCTGAAAAATACTGTTTTAAAGTTGGATGCATAATACCGGCTTAAGGCCCTTATTTGATGTGTAGATAACAGATGTGCAGATTAATAATTCCTTTTAGTTTATTTGATAAATATGCAACATCTGCACATTCAGAATCTGAAACCTGTACGTCATAACCATTTGTAATTATTAAGTTACAACTAAACTATTAACTTATAAAATATCTAACAATATATAAATTTACTAAACCATACTTCTATCATGAAAAAACTTAAATTTTTGCTAATCCTGTTGATCATTAATGGCTTAGTCATCAATAAAAGTAAAGCTCAAACCGACACAGCCGCTATAACCTTTAAAAGCACGGCCAATTTACCCTACCCGCTTACCTGGACAGCCACTGTTACCGATGGTAATTACATATACGCTGTTGCCGGTTATAAAGGCCGCATGGGATTTTCAAACGAGGTTTTAAAGTACGATCCGCAAATAAACCGGTGGTCGGTTTTTGCCGACCTTGGCGGTAACCGGATGCAGGCAGAGGCCGCTTATGTGCCTGCCATGGGTAAAATATACGTTTTTGGTGGTGTCAGCGGACAGTACCGCGCCAGCCAGATTTACCAGAGTGTGCAAACCATTGATGTTAAAACCGGCCAGGTTAACAACCTGCACGTGATGAACCCCGAAGCCACCATTTATGGTACCGCCCTGGAGTGTAACAACAAGATATACTTATTTGGCGGCAGCCGCGAAAAAAGCCGCACCAGCAATTCGCTTTATGAATTTGACCCGCAGACAGAGAAATTTACCCAATTGGCCGCTATGCCCGAAAGCCTGCAAGCCGCCGGAGCGGTTGTTAACAATGTGATTTATACTATTGGAGGTTACGATGCCTTTTTAAAACGGGCATCGTCAAACGTGAATGCTTATGATATTAAAACCAATACCTGGAAAACCGTTTGTAAATTACCGCAGTTCCTATCGGCCAATAGTGTTGTTGCAAGCGGCGACAGGATATTTGTAACCGGCGATTACGACGACGAAAGTTTTATAGGCTATTATGATATTACGGCGGGTAAATTTGTAAAATTAAAATCAAACATGGAGCCACGTCGGGCAACCGGTTCGGCTGTGTATAGTAACTATTTGTTTGTATTTGGCGGCACCACCAGGTTTAAATCGGCCAATAGTTCAACCTTGCAAACCATGCAGGTTGCCAACCTGGCTATGTTTTTACATACCAGTGCCAGCAGGTAGCAATACCATTGCGTGATATAGTCTATACTAATTTTCGATTGCTGGATTTTGTACATGGGGAGGTAGGCAGGGAAACGCATCTAAATAGTTAACGGCGATAAGCTGTTATTTAATAATAGCTAACGGAATAAGCTTATGGCGTCGCGAAGATGTAAGCATCAAATGATACCTTATTTTTATTGCTGATCCGGGTTAAATTGCCGAGGTCCCGAAGTGACTTGTATTGGTCAACAACAGGCACAAATATTTGGATTCGCCTAAATTACGCTATCAGTTTAGTGTTAACCATGATAAAATATAAGACATTAACTATCAAATACTTGCAAATATTTTTCCTGAAATGTGTTAAGTTATGTTAACCATGTTTAGACGACTTTTGCCCTGAGGAGATGGAAGGATTTCAGTATTTTTTTCGATCCTTACTTTATATTTGTTGCGATTTCGTTTCAATTTCTATTTTATAAAAGGCCATAATTTATTGAGTATTAAACAGGTGTTACCTTTTACTGTTTCACCTGTTGAGCAATACTGCACTTTATAGCAAGCCCTTATAAATACCGCAGTTTTCGTCATCAAAACAAACAAAAACCACCTCTTTAATACTGTCGTTCCCGGCCAGAAAATCCTGTACTGTTTTTATGGCGATACTTGCCGCCTTGTTTTTAGGGAAATGGTAAATACCCGTACTGATATTTGGAAAAGCAATAGTTTCCACATGATTTTCGGCAGCCAGTTTAAGGCTATTTAAATAAGCGGAAGCCAGCAATCCATCCTCGCCTTTACCACCATTATTATAAACCGGCCCAACCGTGTGTATAACATATTTTGCGGGAAGATTGCCGCCCGTGGTAATTACTGCTTCGCCGGTTTTGCAGCCCCCCTGCCTGTTACGAATTTGAATGCACTCTTCCAGTATAGCCTTACCACCGGCCCGATGGATAGCGCCATCAACTCCCCCGCCGCCCAATAACGATGTGTTGGCAGCATTAACAATAGCGTCGGCTTTAATTTTGGTAATATCGCCTTGTACCAGTTTTATTCGTTGGTTATTCATTGTAAAATAGTTTAGTCTTCGGCCGCCTCTTCGCCTTTGCTGCCCAATTCAACAATATCACCCTGTTGAAATAAAATGGCTTTCAATGTGGTGCGCCAAACGGGCTTTTTACGCAGCAAAAATTCCAAATCCATGCCAAAATGTTTAAACTCCTCCTGCTGGGCATTTTGCATAATGGCTTTGGCATCCTTGTCTGTTTCTACAGCTATGCGTTGCTCGTACCAGTTAATGGCCTCGGCCTCCTCGGTAAGCGACACAATCATCCTTGCAAATGTGCGGGTTTCGGCCGACAATTCATTTACAGGTTCGTGGTATTGATCGAATGACATAATATTCTTTTTAGAGATAAAACACCCAATACGGATTTTGTTTGAACGGGTAATTATTTATATGGGGTTAAAGGCGAAAGGTCAATGGCGAAAGGTTGAAAGTGGTGTATGTGTGAAAAACTTTATTGTTCGCCGATATGTTTTATTTATTGTTCAATCAGACAGTCAATTTTGACTTTTGAATTTTGACTTTTGAATTTATTTTGTAACCCACACATGGTCTTGCCCGTAATATCGTCTATAAAATCAAACTTATGCAGCCTAAAACTTTATTCATTTTATTGCTAATAGCATCGCCTTTTTTCTGTTTTGCCCAGCCGGGTGCTGCCACCTACACTGCAAATTTTCACGGCCAGCAAATTAAACTTAATTTGGCCAATGGTTTTAGCGGGGCAAGCCAAATACAAATGGGTTCCGTAACCTATTATGCCAACAGCGGCCACCCCGATGCAAGCAATCACCTGATGTTCCAGTCAAGGTATATCCAAAAAATCGAATATTTTGTACTTGCCAACATCAATGACTCTTATGATAAATTGCCCGCCTTTATCACCGGCAAATATTACCGGGGGCGAAATGCTGTTACTATTAGGTTTAAATTGGATAAATAGCCAAACGTTAGTTCGACGCAGCTAAACTTACTCAGCCCAAAATCAATATTAATTTAAAATTCCATTAACATCGGGCAATACTTCAACATTCACTCAGAATTTGTATATATGTTTGTTACATAGCGTTAATTTTCAGCGCGATGACTGACTTTCTTAATACTCATAATTCAATACCGATATTCAATGATGGCCCAGTCCTTTATTGCCAAAAATCAGGATATAGTACAACTGGCTTATTTTGCCGTGATTATTACGTTATTATGGTGCAGCGAAGTTATTTTTACAAATAGTATTGCCACTGAAAAGTTTAAACATACGCGTGTAAACCTGCTTTTTATTTTAACGGCACTTCCGGTGCAGTTAGCTATGATAAGCCTTGTACTGCTTGTTTCTGCATGGGTAAACCAACACCATTGGGGCCTTATTAATTATTTGCCTTTTCATAAAAACCCATGGGTATACTATACCAGTTTATTTATACTGATGGACCTTTGCGAGTATATTTATCATGTTATTATGCACAAGTTTGATTTTCTATGGAAGTTCCACCTTGTTCATCACAGCGATTTAAAGGTTGATGTTTCAACCACCGTAAGGGAGCATCCGGGCGAAACTTTTGTACGCACCAGTTTCCAGATGCTTTGGGTTTTCTTGCTGGGCCCCGTGGCTATGGTACTGGTTTTAAGACAAACTGTGCAAACGTTTTCAAATATAGCGGCGCATACCACGCTCAGGCTACCCAATCGTATCAACAAAATAGTGGGCCTGGTTTTTATTACACCTAATTTGCACCATGTGCACCACCATTACCAGCTGCCTTATACCGATTGTAACTATGGTGATGTTTTAAGCATCTGGGACCGCCTTTTTGGCACCTTTGCCGAACTTGAAAAGGAGAACACTGTATTTGGGGTAGACACCCACCTGGAGCCTTCAAAAAACAGCGTATTCTTAAATATACTGAAAATTCCGTTTCAGAAGCTGGAACGGAAATAATCTCATAAGTTATATTTCAACACTACTATGAAGTTATCACCATTATTAACTGGTTGTATTTTATTATTACTGATAACTTTTGGATGGAGTAGTATTGGCTACGGGCAAAGTAATGGCATTATGTCTAAATTCTATTTCCCCGGTGAGATCGGCTTAAGTCAGCCACTGGGCAATGTCAAAACAGATCTGGATATGCAGGCGGGGCTGATGATTACCACCGCACTTGAGTTTAGGCCGGTTGAAGGAAATGCGCTGTTTTACAGGTTTAATTACGATGCAATAACAAACCGTTATAAAGAGGTGTACTCAAATTCGCCCACTAATGTTAACACCGGGAAGTTATCTTCATCCATTTTTTCATTGGGTGTGGGTTACAGGCATAAAGCCGGCGCAATAAAGTTGTTTGGATTGATACAGCCCGGCCTTGGCATAAACAGTTACGACAGAGTAAATTTTAAAACCGGCACTATAACAGTTGACCAGGTAAGCCGCCGCCATTTATCTTTTAAACTTAGCGCCGGGGCAGAGTACTACCTGGCCGAGCATTTTGCCCTGGTATTTGAACCTTCGTACTTTTACCTGTCGCCCCGCGGCAATTATCATTTACTTAACCCGCAAAGCTTAAATGTTAGCGTTGGGTTTACTACTGTTTTGTTTTAAACAAAAGCAAAATTGATCCGGCTTATTTTGACTCTGTTTTAAGGTATTGATAGCCCAATATATACAGGCAGATGATGCCCAGCAAAAATCCGCCCAATACATCGGTAAACCAATGGGCGCCCAGGTATACCCTTGACACCGGCACCGCAAAAATCAAAAGCAGGCAAATGGCCGAAACAATGACCTTTATAGCTTTGGGGATGGCTTCGAGCCGCAGCATAAGGATGATTAAGAAACCGAAAAAAATTACGTAAAACAACACGTGACCGCTGGGAAAACTTTGCTGCTGATTTTTTGCTACTACCCTGATAAGGTCTTCCGTTGGCCTGGGCCTGTTTACAGCCACCTTAATAACCGTACTGATAAGGCCCGATAACATGGTTAGCACCACAAACAAAGCCTCCTTTTTATATTTGAATATAAAGAAGATAAGGGCGGTGCAAAGTACAATGACAGGCGATGCCGGCACATATCCCGGCCAGCTTATAGCTTCCATGATACTGTCCAAAACAGGGTTCTGGTGTTCCTGCACCTCTTTTGAAAAATTGAGATCGAACACAGAAGCCGGGTCGAAATAAACAAATACGGTAAGCAACACGAAACCCACGGTGATGGCTGCCATGGTATAGTTAAGAATCTGTTTTCGGCGCGCGTTCAAACTAAATAAGTACTTGGTTTAATAAAAGCTTTGCAATATACTGTTTTGCTGTATTTATTAAAAAGCGCAACCAACTGCGGGTACAATACCTTCTTTATCTTTAGTTAAAACAGCTTCACCATTTTTAAAGGTTACTACCCAAATGCTGTCATAATCGTCATCGGGCCATTTTAAACCTGCATCTTCTATACCCAGCGCCCTTACAACGGGTGCAATGCCCCCGTGTTCCCACGCTACCAAAACCACGCCAGAGCGGCTTTTAAGATCGGCCGCTAATCCTAACGAATCTTTTTGGGCGCGACTGCTGTTAACGACTAAATTATATTTAACAGCAAGCGGCACAATAGTTTCAAACATACGGGCATGCTTTGTAGCCTCGCCTAAACCTAGGCCGGGCACAAATATAAATGCCGGGATACCAAATTTGGCGGTTATTACCGCCGGAAGCTTTAATGACCGGTTTAAACCCTCGCAGGTAAGGTTATCCCCTTTAAGCGGCTTTTCGGCATGGCGGATGAAGACTATTTTTAAATCATTGGAAATGCTTTTTTGACCAAAGGCATTTAAACAACAAGCGTTTATAGCAATAGTTGCAATAAATAAAATTTTAAAAAACTTCATTTTGGGGTTTTAAATCAATTATTAAGATGACTCGTATTCGGAATTATTTTCTTTTATAAAAAGAAATAGTAGCTAAAGAACCGGGATAGTCCCTTACTTCGGTGTTTGTATAATATCCGGAGCCATCCGCAGCAAAACATACACCTTCGCCTTGCGGTTCGTTATTAAAGTAAGGGGCGTATTGCGGCTTTGTGAGCAGCCCGGCAGTTATGGAAAGGCCTGTGGGCAACTTCCAGTACCATATAGACTCCTTGCTCCTCAATAAAATTTCGCTACCATCGGGAGATATATCGCCACCGGTTGCTTTGTTAAACAGCAACTTAACAACAGGAGTTAAAATTGTTACCGCAATAGTACTTTGTGGATACCTGGCAACATAAATTTTTGAAAGGTTATTCTCTTTACTGGCAATATAAATATCCGTTGTTTTTGGGTCAATCATTAGGGTCTCGGCGTTACGCGAGCCATCCGGATATCTTAATTCTATTTTATCTACGTCGGTTATATCCATTGTAACCGGCAGAACTTTCCCGGTTAAATCGGGTTCCGGGAAACGGTAAATTATTACCGTTTTATATTTCGCGTCGTTATCGCCTATATCGGCCACATAAACATAGCTTTTACCTGCAACAGGACCCGGGCCTACGGCTATATCTTCCCAATCGCGGTTGCTTTCCTGGGTTAAAGTAAGCGTTCCTTTATCGGCACCGCTTCCGTTGGTAAGGTAAACCTGGTTTGGGTTGCCGCTATCGTTATGAATATATAGCAATCCAGGGGTTAACCTGCTTGCGGCGATGCCCGATATCTCTACCAGATCTGTCCGGAAAAGATGATTGGTTACCGGCACCGCGTTAAATAGCCTTGTAGTATCTAACGACGCAGGATCATAAGTTGGAGAGGGAAATACAACCGGGGTAACCGGCGGTATTATTGCCACCGTATCTTTTACCGGCACAATACTGCTGCCTGTTTTTTTACAGGCCGTTGCAACAATTATCAAAAAACAAAACAACCCACATTTAATGTATTTTGTTGTTTTGTTTACATTAAACGGGGTTGTCATGCTATAATTTGTATTTAACTAATAAACATTAGTGTTGGTTACCAGTACCATCAGTTTGGTAGCAACCGATATCTTTACCCGGAGGCGTTATACCACTTGAACCAAAGTTTGGATCAACCGGAACATTAGCAATAGCACTAAAGCTGGTATAACCTTTGCCTACAGCAGGTGAGCCTGCCTGAAGACGGAAGTTAAATGCATCAACAGAGGCCTGGTTTACAAAATTCAGGTTCGGAAGCGGGTAGTTTACAAACATTGGGTTGTTTTTACCTACTAACGATGTACCATCGTATTTGAAACCGAAGATGTAAGAAGTACCTAAAAATGCTTTTAAGTTAGGGATATCAGTAGCCTGAGGATGAGTAACAACTGCCTGCGCTATGTTTGTAGGTACAAACTGATTGGCAATAGCAACGTTATCGGCATAATAAAAATTATAACCATAAGCTGTTTTAGTAATAGGGCCATCAGCGTGGCTTAAAGTATCGGCTAAATAAACTTTAGCAGTAACGTTGTTACCACCTGCAATGCGCACACCAAAATCGCAATCAACAATAAGGTTGTTGTAAGCTAAAGCCCTTGAATTATTTTCAACCTCTACAGATCCGGAACGGGCACCGTAAACGCCATGGTTTCTGAAACCACCATTCACGTAAGTATTATTGTACATGGCTATCTGGCATTGGATTGAGCCTTTTGCACCGTCATTTGCAGATTTTGTACCATTTGTAGCACCACCAATAATAAGGTTATATGCCATATTACCTTGTGTACCACCTTTTGCATTAAAACCATCGCCGCCAAGGCCGCCGCATTTTTCTAAAGTGTTTCTCATCATGTTGATGTTGCCACCGTAAAAACGAACAGCATCATCAGGCGTACCATAAATCCACGAATCTTCTAAAATGAAGCTTCCATTTGGATTTTGCCAGTATATAGCATACTGATCGCCGGTTGATGGGCCAGTGAACGGAGGCGATTTTAAGCCAGCGCCTGCAAAATCAAGGTGTGTCCACTTAATAACTAACAATTTGCAGGTAACATCGGCGTAAATACCGCCCCATCCGCCTGCATATGCAGAATCTGTTGCGGCTGTTGAGTTACCTGTAGTTTTAGTTCTGCGCGGATCAGTTATAGTAACCGGGGCATCTTTTGTACCTAAACTAACCAAGGTGCCTTTCACAATAAAAGTAGCAGAGTTAGTTACTTTTACAGTAACCCCTTTTTGAATTAAAAGCGTATCGGTTGCATTAATGGTAACATCGCCAGATACGGTGTACGTTTTGCCGGCAAGCATTGTGCCTTTGATTGAGCCGGATAGGGGCGCAGTATTGCTAACCGCCTGCCCTACTTGCAGCAGCGGAGCCGATATAACGGCGTTATCTTTACTTTTGCTGCACGCTGCCAGTACCAATACTGATAGGCAAACCAATGCATTTCTTAAATTTTTCATGATTAAATGGGTTATAGTAATTTATTGTTAAAATTTGAACCGGAAACCAACCAGGAACCTGGCGTAAAACTTATCGTTTTCTACCGTGGCATAGTTAGGGCCATCCTGTATAGGCAGCTTATTATTGCCGCTATAAGCTTTATTTGATTGTTTTATTATTAATTTATAGGGCGTGTTTAGCAGGTTGTTAACTTTTACATATACAATATAATGCTCGCTGAACTCCTTCTGGGCCGAGAAATCGAGGTTGATAGTTGGCCTTTCCCAGTTATCAAGATCTTTATATAATGACAGGGTATTTATTCTTTCGCCGGTGTAAACCGCGGCAAGTTGGGCGTCTAATTTATGTTTGCTATCCTTATACAATAAAGAGAAGTTGCCCACATGAGCCGATTGCCCCTGTAAGGGCCTTGATTGGTTTACGTCGATATTGTGAAAGCTATTGTCGGCAGGATCTACGTAAGTAAATTTCTTGGTAGAGTTAATTACAGAATGCGTATAAGTATAATTACCCGACACACCTATATTTCCAAAAAACTTTCTGAAAACCGCCTCTAAGCCATAGTTATGGGCTGTTCCAAAATTGTATGGGCTTAACGTAAGATTGGCCGAAAAATCTGTTTGCACCAGGGCATATTCAATAGGGTTGGTAATTGTTTTATAAAATGCACCAACCATAAACTGATCTAAACCGTTCGGAAAAACCTCGTACCTGAAATCAAAATTATCGATAACCGAATGTTGCAAATGCGGGTTACCTTGTATCGGAAAATTATCTGTAGCAAAGCCGGTATTATCCTGGTACGGTACCAGGTCTGAATACGCAGGGCGCAAAACCGATTTAAAATAAGATAACCTTAAAGCCTGGTTATTACTTAACGCATACTTAGCGTTAACACTTGGCAAATAATCAGTATAAGTTATAGATGCCGATTTACCCGCTATAGTTGCCGGTAACGATGAATCATATGATTGTGATGTATGCTCGGCCCGTAACCCAAATAGTACGTCAAAACGGTCATTTATAAAATATTTTGCCTGTACATATCCCGCCTGAATATTTTCCTGAAAAGTATATACGCCAGGATTACTAAATGCTGTACCTAAAGCATCGGTATTGGGTATAAATTTAAATTGCGAAGCCGGGATAGAAACGTATTTCTGATAAGTTGAATCAGCATCCGGAACCGGGCTCAGCTTATACTGGTTATCGTAGTTGTCCCTGTTTTTGTGCCTTGCCATACCGCCAAAACCAATTTGTGTAGTATGATTGTTTATTTTGGTGCTGTAATGCAAATTCAAATAACCGGATATGTCCCTATCTGTATTGCGGGTCCATTCACGTGTTTCTTTTTCTACCGAGACGGGTCCGTATGAGAGTGATGTGGCCGTACCCGAAGCATTAGGGCTAATTTGCTGCGAAGTATTGAACGCTGCATAATCTGGCAACTGCTGTTTTGCCTGCGAATAAACTAACGACCAGTCTGTTGTAAAAAACGAAGCAAGTTTATTATTACCATGCAATATCAGGCTGTAAATGCTCTGCAAATCCTGCCTGGTTTGGGTTTGGTTGTTATTTTGAAACCCGCCGATATAACCGTTATAAGAATAATTACCCAAAAGAATATCATTGGTTGACCGTACCCGGTCTTCGTTTAGTTGCAGGTAAGTACCAAACAGGCTTACCGTATTATCCGCATTAAATTTATAGTCGATTGTCGAGATCAAACCAAGCCTATTGGTTAAGGAAGAGTATTTGCGGGTTTGGTAATCGGGGAAAACCTGTGTCATAGTGGCGTTGGGGCCAGCCGCCGGCCCTAATGTGGCATTTTGAACCAATACCGATGTATTGTTGCCCGCATAGGTATTTTGGTAAGTACCTGAAAATATAACGCCGAGTTTTTTATTTAAAAACCTATCGCCTATTGTTAAGCTAAAATTGCTGTTGATAGGGGTCTTTTTTGTACCTGTTATCAGGTTATTGTAAGGAAAAGAAGAAACCGGCGCATAAACACCATTTCCCAAAATTTCGGCTGGCGACTGTTTATTTATTGATGATGTGTTGAAACTGTCAAATGGTCTTTTTGAAAATAACTGGCTATAGCCTGCGCCAATATTTCCCTCTAACCTGAATTCGTCAGGCGCTGTTTTCATCACCATATTAATAACGCCACCAGAGGCATCACCTTCCATATCAGGAGTTAATGATTTCGAAATTTCAATGCGTTCAACCAAGTCTGCAGGGAATATATCTAATGGTACATACCGGTTTTTATTATCCGGACTTGGGATTTTAACCCCGTTTATCAACGTTGTATTGTAACGCTTATCCATCCCCCTGATAATGGCATACTGGCCGTCGCCTGTATTCCCTCTTTCGATGGAAACACCTGAAACACGTGCCAGCACGTTGGCAACCGTAATATCAGGCGATATAGCAATGGAATTGGCCGACACGATATTCACCAGATTATCGGCCCTTTGCTCAGCCCTTTTTGCGTACCTGTCCGATTCTTTATTGCCCTTTGCGGATATGGTTACACCATTTAAGCTGGAAGTATTTGAGACAAGGGCGAAGTTTAGCTTTAAATTTTGATTGTCTGCAAGTGTTATCGTAGTATCAATTGATACATAACCAATGTATGAAACCTTTAATTTATAAGTACCCGCTTTTAAATTACTCAATACATATTTTCCATTAAGCATTGAAACGGTTTTAACCGGGCCGGGCTGTAGTACCAGTGTTGCGCCAACAAGTTGTTCGCTAACACGTTTGTCAAAAACAGAGCCCGATATAGTAGAAGCATAAGAACCTGAGACGAAAAAAATGAAGATCAAGGCTGAATAAATCTGTTTCATTAACACGATATTTTCCGCAAAGAAACCCCATCAAATCTGTAGCAATTTTGAATTTTTGTTCCATTTTTCATTAATTAACCCAATGGTTTCAGTAACTTAACAATAGAGTAACTCCTTCATTATAAACACACTTTTTATTAACAATAAATAAACATCAGAACAAAGCAATTTAACACCAACTAAATGCATTTGATGTCGGCTAAGTCGCCGGGCAATGTTGAATAGTATTCAGAAGATCCATCAAAATAAAAGCGATTGTGTGTCTATAATCAATTAATTCAACATCTTTGAATTATTATATGGGGCATATTTATATCTGGATTATTTCTTTTTTTGCCATAGCGGGGGTAATTATAAGGCCGTTTAAAATACCAGAGGTAGCTTGGGCGATATCAGGGGCTATTTTGCTAATTGTTTTTGGGCTGATATTACCTGCAGATGGCTTAACCGGTGTAGCGAAAGGCACTGATGTATACCTGTTTTTAACCGGCATGATGCTGCTTGCAGAAACGGCCCGCGAAGAAAAGCTATTTGACTGGCTGGCCGCCCACGCCACACGAATGGCCAAAGGATCAGCAAACAGGCTTTTCCTGCTTATATACCTGGTTGGTGTGGTGGTTACTACATTCTTATCAAACGATGCCACAGCGGTTGTACTCACCCCGGCAGTGGCAGCTGCTGTAAAGGCCGCTAAAGTTGATAAGCCCCTGCCCTACCTGTTAATTTGCGCGTTTATAGCCAATGCTGCTTCGTTTGTGTTGCCCATATCAAACCCGGCCAACCTGGTAATTTACGGCAGCCATATGCCACCACTACTACACTGGTTGCCGCAATATATTTTGCCTTCTTTTTTTGCTATTACAGTTACTTATATCATGCTACGCTTTACCCAGCGTGAGGCTTTAAAAGCAAAAATTGAAACAGATATAACTATCCCGGTTTTGGCACAAGGGGGCAAAACAGCCATCATTGGTATAGGTGCCACAGCCGTTATTTTATTAATTGCATCAGCGTTTGATATTCAATTGGGCCTGCCAACTGCTTTAACAGGAATTTTAACATCAGCCATTGTAATTATCAGGGCTAAAAAACATCCGTGGATGGTGGTAAAAGGGGTTTCATGGGCGGTGCTGCCGCTGGTTGCCGGGTTATTTATTATTGTGGAGGCGCTGGGCAAAACCGGCATCATAGAACGTTTGACAGCCTTGCTTCATGAGAACGCCGCCCACGCTGTAAATGCAACAGCCTGGGGCAGCGGCATAATTACCGCGTTTGCCTGTAACCTGATGAATAACCTGCCAGCCGGGTTAATAGCCGGCAATGTTGTTCAAGGCAATGTACCCGAAATTATCAAAAGTTCGGTACTCATTGGCATCGACCTGGGGCCAAATCTGTCGGTAACAGGCTCATTGGCAACCATCCTATGGCTGGTTGCCCTACGCCGCGAAGGACTATATGTAAGCTTTTGGACATTTTTAAAGCTGGGGGCGTTAATTATGACGGTTGCATTGCTGTTTGCTTTAGCGGCGTTGTGGATATAATTTTTTTAAAAGAATCAAATTGTCGTTAGGGGACGAACGGACGTTCGAACAACAAGAATGTCATCCATTGGCGGCAAAACCCAATGATTTTCTTGGGGAAAAGACCTCGGTTAAAGTTTCCTAAGAGTTGAAACAAGCACCTGCCGACTTTATATAGGTTATGCATGTCGGCAGATACCTTGTGTTTCCTACCTAACTAAATTCCTGTCATCCTGAGGAACGTTCTTTCGTCTTCGGAACCGTATAATTTTAAAACCTAGGTTAAAAAAAATGCTTTTTAGAACCTTTTAACAACCATACCAAAGCCTCACTTAACCTCGTGCTTTTTTATACTGATAAACACTAGTTTTGAAGTAGGCGTATTACTTCCTTCGGCTACACTGTCAATCGGGATCAATACGTTGGCTTCGGGGTAGTAGGTTGCAGTGTTTCCTTCGGGGATGTTATACGGAACCACCACAAACAGGCGGGCCACGCGCTCAACCCCGCCAAAGTTATTGTAAAGGTCTACATGTTCCCCTTCTTTAAACGCGGCTTTGGCCATGTCTTTCTCGTTCATGAATATTACGCGGCGCTCATTATGAACTCCGCGGTAGCGGTCGTTCAGCCCGTAGATGGTCGTGTTAAACTGATCATGGCTGCGGATGGTTGTCATCCGGAATTCTCCTGTGTTTAATTCATGTATAGGCAGGCCGGCAATGTTAAAATCAACCTTATTGCCAAACTTAATATTTTCAAACTTGCCTTCCCGCGGGCCATTAGGTAAATAAAAGCCCGCCGGTACACGCACCTTTTGATTATAATCCTCAAAACCAGGAATTACTTTGGCAATGTCATCACGCACAGCGTCATAACTTTTGGCGTACCTATCCCAATCAATAACAGAACGCTTGCCCAATGTGGCTTTAGCCAGCCTGCAAACAATCTGGTTCTCACTCAACAAATCTGTGGAGATGGGCTCCAGCATTCCCTTCGACATTTGCACCACCCCCATCGAGTTTTCGCAGCTGATGAACTGCGCTTCGCCATTAACCATATCTTTATCACTACGCGAAAGCGTTGGCAATATCAAAGCTTCATCGCCATGTACTAAATGACTGCGGTTAAGTTTGGTAGATACATGGACAGACATCTCGAGCTTACGCATGGCATCGGCCGTATAAGTGGTATCCGGCGTAGCCGAAAGAAAATTACCTCCCATGGCAAAAAACACCTTCAGCTTCCCCTCGTGCATCGCCTGTATCGACTCTACTACATCGTAACCATGTTCGCGTGGCGGCTCAAAACCAAAAACCTCTTTCAGCTTGTCCAGTTGTTTAGGTTTAGGCTTGTCAAATATCATCATGGTACGGTTACCCTGCACATTGCTGTGGCCACGTACCGGGCAAAGGCCAGCGCCCGGTTTACCTATAGCGCCTTTCAGCATAGCCAGGTTAACAATTTCCTTAACGGTGGCAACGCCGTTTTTATGCTGGGTAACGCCCATTGCCCAGCAAATAATAATACGGGTTTTATCCTTGAGCATATCGGCGGCTTGCTCTATCTGCGCTAATGGCACGCCGGCTTCGGTAGCCAGGTGATTTAAATCGTATTCATTAAGATGGTTTAAAAATGCTACATAACCTTCGGTATTGTTTTTTATAAAATCATGGTCAAACACCGTACCTGGAGATTCCAATTCAGCTTTATATAGTAGCTTTTCGATAGCCTTCAATAAGGCCATATCGCCGTTGATCTTCACCTGTAGATACAAATCGGCTAATTGGGTGGTTATCCCTAATACGCCTTTCACCGTTTGCGGATTTTTAAAACCCATCAACCCTGCCTCATGCAGCGGATTTACAGCAATGATCTTAGACCCATGTTGCTTGGCCTTTTCCAGGGCGCTAAGCATCCTGGGATGATTGGTGCCGGGGTTTTGCCCGATGATAATAATTACATCGGTATCATAAAAATCATTTAACGTAACCGTTCCCTTGCCTATGCCAATGGCCTCGGCCAGCCCCAGGCTGGTTGATTCATGGCACATGTTTGAGCAATCGGGCATATTGTTGGTACCATACTCGCGGATAAATAGCTGGTAGGTAAACGAAGCTTCGTTACTGGTGCGCCCCGAGGTATAAAATGCAGCCTCATTTGGCGATGCCAGGCTATTCAATTTATCGGCTATCTTTTTAAAAGCATCGTCCCAACTGATGGGTTGGTAATGCGACGCGCCTTTAGGCAGATATACAGGCTGCGCTATCCGGCCTTTTTTGCCTATCTCGTAATCGTTTAGTTTGGCTAAATCAAAAACAGAGTTTTGGGCAAAAAATTCAGCCGTGAGCTTTTTGGTGGTGGCTTCTTCGGCAAGGGCTTTTGCGCCATTCTCGCAATACTCGGCAATTGGCGACCGGTCATCATCCGGATCGGGCCAGGCGCAGCCAGAGCAGTCAAAACCATCTTTCTTGTTCATCTTAAACAAGCCTTCCATGCCCCGCACAAACCCCGACTCCTGCAGAATATCAACCATAGCAACTGTTACAGCCGGAATGCCGGCTGCCCATGTTTTGGGTTTGGTTATTTTCAGGTCGAGCAGTTCTTCCGGATTTTCTGCAGCAGGTTGCTCTTTGATGTGCTCGCTCATATCTTTTTAGTCAGCAAGGGGTTTGTGTAGTTATCACTCTGGTCTTCGGCCACATTATCAAGACAGGTAAAATCTTTTTCAACTAATAAATTCAGGCTGCCGTGTTTGCCTTCAAAACCTACCTTATCAGTTTCTGCCAGTTCCGTAATCACATTTTTTGGCACAAACAGGATAATCGTATTCTCCCTGAATATTGATGACAGGTGGTCGTCATCAACCACTTTAATGGCATAGTATAGTTGCTGGCTGCCAAAATCTACTTCTTCCTGCAGATGGCCTTCTTCTGCCAACTGTGCAATATCGCTTTTGGTAAGCCTGTATCTTAATGAGTTGCCTTTAATACGTATTTTCATGGGTGTTATATATTTTCGGCAGTAACCCGGCCGTTATCGGCAATTTTACTGCCCGGTATCTGTACGCGGTGGGCCGCGGTGTAAATATTAAAACGTTCATCGCGCAAAAAACCTATCAGCGTCATATTAAACTCTTCGGCCAATTGCACGGCCAGGCTTGATGGCGCGCCGACAGCCGCTATAATATTAATGCCTGCCATTGCTGCTTTTTGCACCAATTCAAAACTTGCCCTGCCACTTAGTAGCAATACGGTTTGCCGCAAAGGCAGCCAGCCATAGCCAAGTGCAGCCCCTATCAGCTTATCAAGCGCGTTGTGCCTGCCCACATCCTCGCGCAATAGTAAAAGTTCGCCCTGTGTGGTAAACAGGGCCGAAGCGTGTAAACCACCCGTATTGGCAAATACGCGCTGATGTCTTTCTAAAATGAGGGGTAACCGGTATAAAACATCCGTTAAAATGGTATCCTCATCGGCCTCCTGTGCAGCGAAACTGCTTACGGTACGGATGGCATCGATAGAGCCTTTGCCGCAAACACCACAGCTGGATGTAGTATAAAAATTACGCCCTGCATTTTGCAGACTGGGCTCGATGCCCGGGTTTAACGTAACCAGTATCACGTTCTCTTTTTCCCCGGCACAGGCAATAAAGCAATGGGCCGTGGCCGCAACATCATCTGCATTTTTGATAATGCCTTCTGTAAATAAAAAGCCTTTGGCAAGTTCGGCATCGTGACCCGGCGTTCGCATAGTTACCGAGATATTTTGTGTCTGGCGTTCAGGTTCAGTACCGAACTCCAATCGTATTTCCAATGGCTCTTCTACAGCAAGTGTATCAGTAGTTATAACACCTGATGATGCATTCATTTTAATAATTGGAATATGCTGTTCAGAATTGGCGGCCATATGTAAATATACAATTTAGATGGAAAGTTGTTTAGCCCCCCGAGTGGCCCGAAGGAGGAGTTTTTGAATATCAATTATTTATATTTCTATGGCTTATCCTATCCTATTTTGCCCTAATTTTGAGGAATGAAGATCAATGTATTGGCATTTGGTGTTACAAAGGAGATTTTCGGGAGCGGCTCGGTTAGTTTAGAGTTAACTAATGATGCCACTATTTCGAATTTAAAATATGCGCTGGAGAAGGAATATCCCCGTTTAAGGCAGCTGGCATCATACATGGTTGCGGTAAATAACGAATATGCCCTGCCGGGAGATACCATTCACGAGCGGGACGAAATAGCTGTTATCCCCCCGGTGAGCGGAGGATAAGTTTTGGGATCAGGAACTTTTTTTCGAATCTAAAAGCAAGCTATTCAAAATTCTTTTTCGTTCTCAGACACCTTTTCTCCGAAAACTTTTTGTCGCCCTAACATGAACATCAGAAAAGCCACATTAGCAGATCAGGCAGCATTATCAGATTTACTGGACCAGCTGGGCTACCCTGGAACCGGGGATTTTTTGTCTGCAAATTTAGAACGAATGCTGGGCCAGCCGCAATCGGAGGTTTTGGTATATGAATCAGATGGGAAAATTTTAGGCTTGATTGCTTTTGATTTTTTAACGCAACTAGCAGTTAAAGGCGATTTTGCGCGGATCAGCTGTTTTGCTGTAGATGAAAATGCCCGTAGCATGGGAGTTGGCAAAGCGCTGGAAGAGCATTTTACCAATTTAGCTATAGCAAGGAAATGCGACCGGATTGAAGTGCATTGCCACTCACGAAGGGTTGATGCGCACCGGTTTTATTACCGGCAGGGCTACCACGAATCGCCAAAGTATTTAATGAAATCATTAGCCGACCGACAAGCATGACCAATACGCAAATTATATTATCGGCAGAAACCCTGGATATCCAGGCTTGTATCAATTGGATTATGTCGCCCGAATCTGGCGGGATAGATGTGTTTATCGGTACAGTACGCAACTCTACCAAAGGTAAACCCGTACTAAAGCTTGATTTTGAAGCCTACGAACCTATGGCCATCAGCGAAATGCAAAAGATAGCCAAACAGGCTTTTGATAAATGGCCCGTACAAAAAATATTGATCCATCATCGCACCGGCGAATTGCAGGTTGGCGAAGTACCGGTAGTTATCGCGGTATCCGCCGCTCACCGGGATGCTGCATTTGATGCCTGCCGTTACATTATAGATGCCTTAAAACAAACCGTCCCTATCTGGAAAAAGGAGGCTTTTGAAGACGGAGACGTTTGGGTGGCGGCGCATCCCTGAGGAAAGTTAAAATTCAAAAATCAAAATTCAAAAATCATCGCTTTTTTACCTTATCATATTTAACCGATAACGCACCACCAATGACTTAATAACGCGCAGCTAATGACCTAATGACGCGTAGCCAACAATCCCCCCGTCTAACGACCATACATCAGCCTCGGGGATTTTTTTTAATACCAGCTTCACGGCTTCCCCACTCCTTTTACCTGTGGAACAATAGAATACCTTTGTATTGGTGCTGGCAAAATAAGGCAGGTAGCTCTCCAGTTCGTCCAGCGGGATATGAGTGCCTCCTATATCGTAGGCATCGCGTTCCTGCTCTGTCCGTACATCAATTAACTCAATAGTTGGGTCTTGTTCCATTCGTGCTTTCAGTTCATCGCCAGATATCGTTGGAATAGTTACCGTAGTTGCCAACCGCCTGATATTGGTTTTGGTGACCGACCCTATCCTGATGATACGGCTTTGCATGCTTTGTGCATCAAAAATCAGCACTTTACCCGCCAGCAGTTCGCCGGTTTTGGTGATGTATTTTATCACTTCATTGGCTTGCATACAGCCAATTATACCGGCCAGGGTTGGTATTACGCCACCTTCGGTACAATTAGGAATCTGGGTGGCATCAACCTGCGGGAACAGATCACGGTAGTTAGGCGAACGCTGCTCGTCTTTAACGGCTATGTTCCATACGGCAACCTGGCCTTCAAACTGGTAAATAGCGCCGTAAACCAGCGGCTTTCCGCTTATAACGCAGGCATCATTTAATAAATATCGTGTCTCGAAATTATCGGTACCATCCACTACAATATCATACTGAGCAACAATTTCCAATACATTCTCGGATGTTATCTTATCTGTATAAGGCACCAGTTTTACGCCGGGGTTTTGTAATTGCAAACGCTGGCAGGCCAAAGTAGCTTTTTGCATACCTACGTCGTTTGGTGTGTACAAAATTTGCCGGTGCAGGTTGCTGATGGATACTACATCAAAATCGGCAATACCTATGGTACCCACACCTGTAGAGGTAAGGTATTGCGCCGAAGGGCATCCTAATCCACCCGCCCCTACTATCAGTACTTTGGCCTGTTGTAAAAGCTGCTGGGCGATTTCACTGAAACCTGGCAAGGCTATTTGACACGTGTATCTTAAATCATTATCGGTCATAAGTTGGTAGCTAATTTTTGGTGGATCGTCCTTTTAACAATCTCCATTTCTTCGGGCGTATTAACGTTAGTTAACGCTTCAGGTTCGGGTGCATTTAACAGGGTGATATCGGTATTAATCAACACCTTTCGCGGGCAGGAATATCCTTGCGCCAGGAATGAGAGTAGTATTGGATAACTCCTGGGCTCCCAAATGGCTATCAACGATTCAGGAAATTCGGTAACTGGGCTATGATAAGCGGTAGCAACTGATGAGCTATTACGCCAGGCTACCAGATTTCGCAAAGTGGCATCGTCCATTAAAGGCAAATCACAAGCTATTACCAGCCAGGCGCTGTCCGGGTTTTCCCTAAAGGCAGATAATATGGCCCCGTACGGACCGAGCCCGGTAAAGGTATCTTGCAAAATCGGGTACGGCTCCTCGGCTTTAGCCAGCTGGCCGTCCCTGTGTGATATAAATACCTGGCTGCAAAATGGCTGTAACATATCGGCCATGTAATACCGCTGCGGCTTTCCATGCCAGTTGATGTTGCCTTTATCAACGCCCATTCGCAAGCTTTGGCCTCCTGCCAATACAAGGCCGTTTAGTATAGGCCTGTTTTGTTTCAGGTTGGCTTCAAAAAAGGCAATGATCTTGTCTCTCTCGCCCAATTTATAAACCGGGATCTGTTGCCAGCAGGGTACGGTTTCCTTTATAAAATCAAAAACATCGTCGCTGTTATCGGCCAATAAAAACAACTGCACATTATTAAGCTGCTCAGCACGTTTTAATAATGATGCTTTTTTATTGTTATCAATAATAACTACCTGCGCTTTGGCCTGCTGGTGATTACCATTCACTAATACCAAATCTGCATTGGCAAATTGCTGTTTAAGCTGATAGGGCATCATCGGGTTTTGAAAATTAAATTGCTGGTAGTTTACCTGGTCGCTATAATCCAATATAGCGCCGCTTGCCAGACGGCCGGGAACCAAAGTAATATCATCATTGTGCGATGTATCTGCATAAGCACATCTATAAGTTGGCGATAATGCTGCGATTACATCGTCGGCCAGTAGTTTGATAACCGTACATGGCCCGCCAACAATGGCCCATTCGTTACGGCCAAAGTTGCCTATGGCCGGCCGCACCAGCTTAGCATGCTTTTTATGCTTTTTTTCCGGCTGATTATGCTCGTTTAAAATCACGTTTACCTCCAGTTTTTGCTATCAGTTTGGTTTCTTTTATCACAATGTCATGGCTCATGGCTTTGCACATATCGTAAACGGTAAGTGCTGCTACAGAGGCACCAACCAGCGCCTCCATTTCGATCCCCGTTTTAGCAGTTATGCTGGCCGTACATTCAATTACAATTTCCTGCTTTTCGTTAACCTGTACGGTAACACTGCAATTATCCATCCCCAGCGGGTGGCAAAGCGGAATCAGCTCGCCCGTTTTTTTTGCCGCCATAATACCGGCTATGATGGCTGTTTGAAATACCGGCCCCTTTTTACTTATCAGGTCGCCATCAATTAAATGCTGCAAAACTTCATCTGGCAAAACCACAACGCTGCGTGCTGTAGCGGTGCGGTGTGTAACCTGCTTTGCAGATACATCTACCATGGATGGATTGCCTTGTTTATCTATGTGGGTTAACATTATTTTATTTATCTGAACTCGAATTAAACGAATTTTTAGAATTTAAGAATTGCTTTAGCGGCAGGGAAAGTACTGAAGCTAAATTCAGGAAATTCTATAAATTCCTGAAATTCCGGTTCAGACAAACCGCCATACCTTAAACACTTCTCCCTGCTTAAACTCACTCCTTTCCAGGGGTAATTCTAAAAATGCTTCGGTATCTGCTAAGTTAGCAAAATCGCCCGAACCATTGCCTTCAACAGGCGAGGCCATGAGCTGCCCTTGTGCGTTACTGTGCAGCTTTACCTGCAAATAATATTGCAAAGCCGGCTGAAACTGAAAATCTTTATCTAAAACTGCATAAACAGGTAATTGTTGGGGTAAGCCTAAAGTAGCGTTTAGCCAGGTTAAAAAATACCTATTCAGGCACATAAACGTGGCTACCGGGTTACCGGGAAACGCGAAAACCAATGCCTTATCCTGGTATTGACCAAACCAAAACGGCTTGCCGGGTCGCTGGGCCACTTTGTGAAATAGCTTTGTAACCTGCAAATCCTGAAGCGCCTGCGGGATATAATCAAACTTGCCCATGCTTATGCCGCCGCTTAGCAGCAATACATCGTAATTTTGCAGGCAGTGTCGTATTTGCGTTTTGGTTACTTCAGGATCATCAGGAATGTGCAAAACATCCGGCTGCAAACCATGCTGTTGCAAAACCGCTTTAACTGTATAGCTGTTTGATTTACGGATCTGGTAGGGCGATGGTGTTTCATTCACATCAACCAATTCGTCACCCGATGAGATAATTACCACTTTTGGCATTTTCTTAACCAACAGATGGGTTTTGCCTACCGATGCTGCTACGCCAATAATTGCCGGTGTAACTACCTGCCCGGCCGATGCCAATACTTCTCCCAGCTTTTTATCTATACCCCGTACATGAATATTTTGTCCTTGCTTAATACCTTCTGCATCAATGCCGGCCAAACCATCCTTTATCTCAACATCCTCGTACCGAATTATGGTATCTGCCGATGCCGGCAACACCGCCCCAGTCATAATCTCGATACATTCGTTCGGTTCATCAATCTCCACGGGTTCATCGCCTGCGGCCTGGGTTGCCTTTATCCGGAAGGTGTTGATGCCATTTTTTATAGCCTTAAAATTGATGGCTATGCCATCCATGGTTACCCGGTTAAAGGGAGGCAGATCGCGGTCGGCTTTAATATCTTCTGCCAATACTTTGCCCAGGGCCTGTTCAAAGGGAACGGTTTCATTTCCGTAATTTCTTAACTGGGCCAATATCAGCTTTTCGGCTTGTTCAACAGTTGTCATTTTTATTATAGACTAAAGGCTAAAGGCTGAAAGCTGAAAGCTTTAAATCTGTTAGCCATACAATTATTGATTATACATTATCCTGGCTTTCTGCCTTGCGCTTTTGGCTTTTGGCTTTTTTTAGCTTAAAGCTGAAGGCAGAAAGCCTAAAGCTTTACTTGTACCTCAATATAAATAAACTGGCCGCAATGATTATTTTTTTGCTTTGGGCTTTCAGCTTTAAGCTCACTATCCGCCAATTGTAGCCATCGATTCATGGATTCCGGGATGCACAATACGTTTTTTTTCGGCCTCCCAGCCATCTGCGGCACGATTGCTAAAGGCATTCAGCAAAACAAGTTTAAGGTTATCTTCACTTGTTCCTGCACGCATCAGGTCTTTAATATTTAATCCGCCATCATCGTATAAACAGGTTTTCAGTTCGCCCTGCGGGGTTATCCTGATACGGTTGCAAGTGCCACAAAACGTACGCGAGTAAGCGGCTATTACGCCAACCGTACCCTTATGTCCCGGTATCTGATAGTTATATGAGGTGGAGTAAGCCGGATCCCCTATTTTCTGTATCTGCGGGTATTGGGTTTTAATCTCATCCAGTATCCGTACATAATCCCATTGCAGGCCGGTGTATAAATGACCATCCCCATTAAAAGGCATTTCTTCTATAAACCTTACGCTTATGGGTAAATTCCGGGTCATTTCAACCAGTGGGATAATATCCTGTGTATTTTTGCCATCCATTACTACGGCATTTATTTTTACGTCTATGCCGTGATGTAGCAACGCCTCTAAAGCGGCCATCACATTAGCAAATTCGTCGCGACGGGTGATGGTAAAAAAACGGTTGGCGTCCAGCGTATCCAGGCTCAGGTTTACCGAGCGCACACCTATTTTCTTCAGTTCGGGCACATAGGGTGCGGTTAACACACCATTAGTTGTGAGGCTTAACTCCTGCAAGCCATCTAATGCCGATATCGAAGTAAGCAGCTGCATAATGTCCTTACGCACAAATGGCTCTCCGCCGGTTATCCTGATCTTCTGGATGCCCATTTTCACCATCAGGGCGCAGGCTTTCAGCATTTCTTCGTAACTCATCAGTTCCTTACGCGATAGCCAGTTAAGGCCATCTTCGGGCATGCAATAAAAACAGCGCAGGTTACAGCGGTCTGTAACTGCTAAGCGCAGGTAATTGATATTTCGGCCGTGGTTATCTGTTAACAATTGAAAAAATTTACTGCGTTTATAAGTTAATTAACAAATTTGATGTTTTTGGCTGATGATCGTTAATGTAAAAGTAAAAATTACAAATTTGACCTTTGTGGTTTAAATGTATTTTTTTGCCGGTTAAAATTGGCTAAATCCACTTATACCCCGATATTCACTTATCCAATCCCAATATTGAAACTTCAAAGTGAAAGAACTTAAAGATATAATTGCCGCTTTTGATACCGCGCATAAAGCCGGCAGGCAAACCGCACTGGCCACTGTTGTACATGTTGAAGGCTCATCGTACCGCAGGGCCGGTGCCCGCATGCTTATTACTGAAGACGGACAGCTTACCGGCGCCATCAGCGGCGGCTGCCTGGAGGGCGATGCCCTGCGCAAAGCCCGCCTGGTAATGGCCCAAAACAAACCCATGCTGGTTACTTACGATACTACCGACGATGACGACGCCAAGTTTGGTGTTGGGCTGGGTTGCAACGGGATTATCCATATCATGATTGAACCTATTTTTGCCGACAGACCGGATAACCCGATGCAGTTGTTTAAACAATTTTTAAGCAAACGCGAGCCTGTGGTGCTTATCACCCTGTTTACCATGAACGACAAACAGGCCCCGCAGCCAGGCACCTGCCTGTTGTTAAATAAGGACGAAGAAATACGCGGCCAATTTCCTGATGATGCTATTAAGGATGCCCTGCTGCAAGATGCCAAACACGTATTGGTTAACGGCAATTCGGTGACTAAAACTTATTTGTATGGCGATAAATTTACCTGCTTTATCGAGTTGCTGCAGCCTGCGGTATCTTTGGTGGTATTTGGCGCAGGCAATGATGCTATCCCGCTGGTACAGATAGCCGCCGCCCTGGGCTGGATAATTCACCTGGTAGATGGCCGCGCCAACTATGCTGTGCCCGGGCGATTTCCATTTGCTGCAAAAATCACGATATCAAAACCGGAGAACGCTTTACAACATGTAAAAATAGATGAGCGTACCGTAATTATTTTGATGACACACAACTATAATTATGATGCCTGCGTATTAAAGCAACTGCTGCCGCTCAGCCCCTCCTACATCGGGGTGCTGGGACCAAAAAAACGATTACAAAGAATGCTGGATGAATTTGCCGGTGAAGGTATAAAAACCACCCCGCAACAACTGCAAAGCGTATTTGGACCCGCGGGATTGGATATAGGATCTGAAAATGCTGATGAAATTGCACTCTCTATTGTTGCCGAAATGCAGGCGATATTAAAGAGCCGCGCAGGAACATCATTACGTTATAAAAATACTATCCATAACCATGTGTTGCAGCAAATTGTACATCAATCTATGCCTTAACAAAACTTAAGAAAACCAATGACGGGGGTAATTATACTTGCAGCCGGCTCTTCAAGCCGCTTCGGATCGCCAAAGCAAAACCTGGTTTACCAGGGTAAAACGTTGTTACAACGCGCCATACAAACCGCTTTAACCTCGGCTTGCTGCGATTGCGCCGTTGTAGTATTGGGTGCCAATGAAGGCGATATCCGCCCAAACATATCCGACCAGCAAATTAACATTACCTACAACCCCGACTGGCATGAAGGCATGGCTTCTTCTATTCGTTTAGGCATAACTGAACTGTTACGCTTGGAGCCTTCGGTTACAACAGCAATATTAATGCTTTGCGATCAGCCATTTGTTGATCCATTGCTGCTTTACCAGTTAACCGAAAGAAAGGCCGAGAACGATGCGGGTATAATTGCCTGCGCTTATAAAAACATACTAGGTGTACCCACTCTGTTCGACAAAAAGTATTTTCCCGAATTAATGAAATTGACGGGCAGCGAAGGTGCCAAAAAAATCATCAATACCTATCCGGATGATGTGATGTCGGTACCATTTGGCCTTGGCGCCATTGATATTGACACCATTGAGGATTTTGAACGCTTGAACCAGAGATGAGAGGTTCGGGTTGCGCGGTTTGTGGTGCGAGTCGCCCGGTTCAGGAGTAAATTGGGTTTTAAAAAGATCTTAAAACCCGCAACACCCTACCCGAACCTGGCAACCCGAACCCCGAACCTGAAAATCAGAACCCTACCAACTATGCAGTAGCTACCAGCCTGCTTACGCTGCGGTAAACGTACTCGTTATAAATATGCCTGCGCGCAAACCTGCCCGGCGAATCGGCATTTATCAGCTTTACATAAACCGCTTTGGGTACGTCAAAATACTCATATTCATTACCATCCAAAAACGAAATTTTCAACACCTGCGATTTGTATTCAAAATCGGCAATGTTTGACAGCGTGGTGGTGGCCGTATATTCGGTTAACGATTGCGCACGGGTTTCGGGCGCTATACTTACCAAAAAGTGGTAGGCTTCAATAATAGTTTTACTTTTTTCTTCCGCTTCAACCCTGCTCTCGTCCTGGAACTTATCCGGATGCCAGGTTTTCATCATGTTGCGGTAGTTTGATTTTAATTCCTGTAATTCTGCAGCTTCGGTAACGTTTAAAAGCTTTCTGTAGTCGACAATTTTTTTCATTGCAATAGTTTTATTTTATCGTCGTTGAAGCTAAAAGCATGATAATTAAGCGCTTTTTTTTCAAGAAAATAATGGCGCAAAGGTACACTTTTTAAAGTACAATTTATAGCCCTGGTTGCGAAATCATTTTAGCTTGATTTGGGCTTAACAATTAGATTATATAAACCCGTTCCCGGTTCCTGGAAAAGGCTATCGAACAAAACCTTTTTGTTGGCAAAACAGATCACCTACACCTGGTGGTTGCCGCAGTAAACTTTCTATACAGATCACAAAGGCACACAGTAGCAATTACCACCCGGCATAATTGTGCAGATAAATGGTCAATAATCGGCGAACTCTTGCGTCAACGGTATTATTTAGGCATTGCTTACAACCAAAACACCAATTCATCGATACATTGTGCCAGTTCATCGGCACATTACCCAACAAGGCACCGGTTTTGAATATTCGCTACTACACTAAAATAATACATTATGAAAAAGTTACTTTTATTTGCCGCAGCACTCAGCTTATCGTTGTTTTCCTGTAAAAAGGATAGCAGCAACAGTGCAGGCGGCACATCGCACGTTACAGTGAAGATGACCGACGCCCCAGGCGCCTTTGATGCCGTTATCCTTAATGTTAAAAGCGTTGTTGTAGTTACCGACAAAGGAGAAAATACGCTTGATGTAAATGGCGGCCCTATAGATATCCTGAGGTTCAGGGCTGGTAAAGATACCGTATTGGCAGCCCAGGATATCCCGGCGGGCACTATCCAGCAAATAAGGCTGATATTAAACAGCACCGGCAACAGGGTAATTGTGGGTGGCGTATCTTACGACCTGACTACCCCAAGCGGGCAAACATCGGGCGTAAAACTTAACGTGCATGATAATTTAACAGCAGGCGTTGCCTATACCCTACGTTTAGATTTTGACGCAGCCCAATCAATAGTATTAACCGGGAACGGCAAATACATACTTAAACCTGTAATAAGGGCAATACCACAGGCTGTTTCGGGCGCGCTAAACGGTATAATATCTCCGGCAGCATCATCGCCTAAAGTATATGCCATTACCGGCGCCGATACTGTTGGCACGGTGGCGGACGCTACCGGTAAATTCTACTTTTCGGGCCTGGCTGCAGGCACCTACAATGTACAATTTGTACCCGTAAGCCCTTATGTCACTAAAACCATAACCGGTGTGGTTGTGGTAAATGGTGCAGTTAAAGACATGGGCACGGTAACTATTACCCAGTAAACTTAAGTATAGCTAAAACGAAGCGGCTGTTCTTATTAGGGCAGCCGCTTTTTTATTGAACATATTTATTAGTCTTAAGTATTTTAAACCTTCCCGAAATAAATAACCTCGGGCAGTTTACCAAACACAAATTCGGTAACGCCGCAGAGCCACATTTTTTGGTTAAGCTCTTCGCCATTGTATTGTGCAAGCAGGTATATGCCGCCCCCCACATGGTCGCGGTAATCCTCAATAAGTTGAAGCGGGGTTGCGTTTTCAAAAGACTCTTCGGCTAATTGCAGTTCCACTTCGCGGGCGCCCTGGCTAACATAATCAAGCATGGTGTCGGCGCCTTCAACCATTTCCAATTCTGCATGCACGCCTTGCCAGTCGGGCAGGTCAATATACCAGCGATTGGTAGGCTCTTTGATGAATTTATAGGTAACAGGCATGACGTAAAGTTAATTCATAAACGGAGATATAGCAACAAACTGATAGTTATTTTGCCCCCTTGCGAAGCCTCTTTACCTGGTAGACCCTAAAGGCCACTATGTTGCCCAACTAAAACAAAAAAAGCCACCATATAAATGATAGCTTCCCGTAGTATTATATGATAGACTTTTGTCAAAAGTATCCAGGAGGATTATATGCCTGCCAGGTCGTCGTTATGTTTTGCAGCTGTGTTAGTCACTTTATCGGTATAAGCCTGGGCGATAAATTTGTTATTGTTTACACTCGATTGGGTATTGTGGTTCAAAGTATATACTTCGGCAGTGCCCGATAATTCAATTTTTGATTTATCGCTTGTGTTTACGGTAGCAGTAAAAACATCCAGTTTCAAATTGGCAGTAGCGTTGTTATGCAGGTTAACTTCCAATTCGATAGCAGACAGGTTACCGAATGATTTAACCTCGGCATTATCATAAGCGCTGATGGCCCGCAAATCATTAGCTGTTACCCAAACCACCAATTTTTCGTTATTGTATGATGTAATACGTAATACACCTTTTGAGCTTTGTACCAGGGCGCTTTCGGCGTAGTATTTATTGTAAACCTTCACCTGGTCGGTTGCGCCGGCCGATACGTAAAGTTCAACATTACCGCGGATTTCGATTTTGTTAATGTTGCTTACATCGGTTAATACAGTGGCAACAGTTTTGGTATTTTTTGTAGATGCGAAAGTTGAGTTTGATAAACCAGCTACTAAAAGTAAAGAAGCAGCAACGGTGATTAATGTAGTTTTCATGATATTAATATTTTGATTGTCAAGTAATTGTATATTGTAATTTTTAAATACACCAATAAGACGCCCCCATTTTTAAAACGTTACAGCTGTTTTTGGTGAATTAGATATAGCCCATGTTTTTATCGGCGAACAACGGATTAAAGTCGGTGAACGGGGGATAAATATTAGTGTTTACTGAAAAGTTATTAGTTGGTAGGCAGATAAAACCGATATTCGATAAACCAACAAGGGCCGTCCTTTCGTAGGACGGCCCTTGTGATTAAACATTACGATGAAGAAATCTTAATAATGCTGCTCAATCCGGATTCAGATAAAAACTATCGACTATAAACCGCTTTACATTTTTTCATAAAATTTGTAAAACATATCCGGGTTTTTAAAGCCATAGTCGGCTATATTTTCTGATATCGAAACCCAATCATTCACCGCATATACTTTTTTCCCTGTTTTTACCTCGTGTACAAAACGCAGCCTTACCCGGTCGCCTTGTTTGATGCCGGCAAAATCAGGAGAATTGGCCTTGAATGCCAGGTTAAACCTATAGCCATTATCCTTTTCAATTACGGCGGTTTTCCATTTTCCATTGCTGTCTTTTTCAATTTGTGCAACCTTGCCATCGGTGAACCTAACCCGGTTTACTTCATATAAAAAAGGATACTCCGGAATGGTTTCTGCCTGCACCGGCTGAAAAATCCTGACATTGTTTTTAACAATATATTGCGGAAAAAAAACAACTGGGATACCCTGGCCAATACCGCCGCCAAACAGCTTTACCGTAACTTCATCGCCAACATTAAGCAGGCTATAAAGTTCCTTGCCGTCGCCGTAAAAGGTTTTAATTTCCAACGGTATATTGTTGTAATTTACCTTATATCCCTGTGGCATCCCGGTCTTCTTATCTCTTATAAGCTCCGTTATTTTTACGGCAATTTCTTTATTTATAATTTCCCCAACCAGTGCCGATTTGTTTTTATAATCATCTGTTTGCTGATAGGCTTTAAATTTTGCTATGGATTCCTTTTCTCCAACCCTATATTTTATTTTTTGGCGATAGATAGCTGCGGTATCCGCCTTAACAGGCGCTACAACATGCTTTTCAACCCTTATTTTCAAACTGGTTGCAAACACCAGGCAGCTGATGGTTACCATAGGTACAATCAGCACGTAAGTTAACTTTTTCATATTTTTTGATGGTTTGTTAAACAACATTTGTATCCTGCTGGTAAGTTGCACTTTGCTAAAACCATTATACAGCATTCCCTGTCCCGTTACCGATAACTGGAGCAGCAGGTTGGCGTACATCCGCTTATCAATGGTACTGGCCATTTTTGCATCAACCTCAAACTCGTGGTTGGCTTCAATAGCTCGGGCAAACAGGTATGCAAAGGGATTAAACCAAAGAGCTATTTGAACCAGCCGCGCTATTACCCTATCTGCCGAGTGATACAGCTTTACATGCAGCATCTCGTGCCCTATTACGTGTTTCAGCTCTTCGTAACTAATATTTTCATCAGTTAAAAATATATAGTTGAAAAACGAACCATTGCCAAGCTTTTTGTAACCGCTTACAATTTTAACATTTCCCATTTTAGCCAAAGACTTGCCTTTAAGCCTGGTAAAAAAGAAAATAAGCGTTATTAATAAATAACCCGATAATAAAATAACAGCTGCTAAGTATACCCACCCCATGATGCTCGCCCAATTTACCGGCGGAGCAACAGTCCCCATTTTTTGAGGAGCAATGTTAACAGGCGTTGGTTGAATAACCTCCGGCGCGTTCACGTAAACCACGTGCTGTACTACAGCTACATAATGTGGCTGTTCATCAACCTGTATTTTAATGGCCGGTATAACAAAACTAAGCAGCAATGTTGCCAGCAGGTACCATCTGTTGATGGTAAAAAAAGTAAGCCTGCGCAAAAACGCGCAATAAAACATATAAAAAATGCCGGTACAGGCCGATACCTGCAGCAAATAGGCGATGGCTTCCATTATTTTTCGTTTTTATTGATGATGGCTTTTAACTTGTCGATATCTTTCTGGCTCAGCTTTTCTTCCTTCACCATAAATGAAAAAAGGCTCTCGGCCGAGTTATCAAAGTAACCGGCAAAAAACCGGCTGAAAAAAGCCTTCCGATACTCGGCCTTGGTTATTTTGGGGAAGTATTCGTAGGTTTTACCGTAGGCTTTATAGTCCAGGTAGCCCTTCTTCTCCAGTAGCCGAACAACCGATGATATGGTATTATAAGGCGGCTTCGGATCATCCGGCAACGCCTCAATAATATCCTTAACAAAGCATCGTTTTAACTGCCATATTACCTGCATTACACGCTCTTCTGTTTTTGTTAGCTCTTCCATAAATCAAATATATAACTGATTTTTCAGTTACACAACTAAATTTTAAGTTATATAACTTATTTTTAAGTTAAAACCACAACCAACTGATTTAAAGTAATATAAATTTCAAATACTATTATGTAATCATAAACGGTATTAAACTGAGATATTTTTGATTTTTTACTTTTGAATTTTGCCTTCAATAAAACTATCTTGCCTGCTCAAACCAACCAAGGCCTATGAAACGCAGAAACTTTGTGCAAAGCTCGATGCTTGCAGGTGCATCATTATTAAGTACCGGTGTATTAAATGCGGCCACAATTACCGGCTGTGCCGATCCGGCTGGCGTAACAACCACCGCAGCCGATAAGCCTTTCAATCTTAATTATGGCATTCACGATGGGATGTTTAAAAACCACGCCGGCGATAATTTTGTTGAGCAGATAAAATTTGCCTACGATAAAGGCTTTCGCTCTATTGAGGATAATGGCATGAGCCACCGTACCGAAGATGAGCAGAAAAAAATTGGCGACACCCTGGCCAAACTCGGCATGGCTATGGGCGTTTTTGTTCAGCCGGGTTTGGGTAATGACAGCAACATGCTGGCATCCGGCAAGGCCGACCAACTGGAGAAATTTATTGCATCGTGCAAGCAGGCGGTTGAGATTGCCAAACGTATTAACAGCAAACTGGTAACTGTTGTACCGGGCGATTTTGTGCGCAACCTGCCCATTGGCGTGCAAACCGGCAATGTGATAGAGGCCATTAAAAAAGGCACCGCCATTTTAGAACCCCACGGCGTTATTATGGTGCTGGAGCCACTAAGCGACAACCCCGATCTGTTTTTGCGCACTCCCGACCAGGCTTACGCCATTTGTAAAGCCGTAGGCAGCCCATCATGCAAAATATTGTATGATATGTACCACGTACAGCGCAACCAGGGCAACATCATCCCTACCCTTGATTTGGTTTACGACGAGATAGGTTACTATCAAATTGGCGATAACCCCGGCCGTAAAGAACCCGGTACCGGCGAGGTAAACTATAAAAACATTTTCAAACACATTTATAACAAAGGCTACCGCGGCGTTTTAGGCATGGAACACGGCACCGCCGGGCAAGGAAAAGAAGGCGAACTGGCGTTAATAAAGGCTTACAGGGAAGCTGATAGTTTTATGTAGATCAATATTCTTTTATTTGTTTTAGATAATTTTCGATTTGTTTATCATTGAATGATTTGCCCAGCAGCGCGTAAATGCTGTTTATCAATTTATCATTATTCCTGCCGCCCGACCATAAAGAAAACTCATGCAAAGTTCCGTTTTTAAACTTACCATACACGGTCATACCATCTAACATCGGTTTGTCCCACTTCTCAAATTTATACACGTTTAAAATTCGCCATAAGGAGTCGGTTTGTTTATTTTCAGTCTTTATGCTTTTGGCATAAATGTTCCGGGCGCTATCGTTACTAAAAAGCTTCAGATCGATAATACTTGAATCGGAAAACCTAAGGATAGTAACTTTTGATGAGGCGATAAACGCCGGACTAAAATAAACTACTAAAGTGTCAACATGTGGATTGCGCGTTACAGCCTTCCTGCTACAAGCCATCGAAACAAAAATTATCAGAAAAAGCCCCAACGCAAACCTGTTCATAAGTCTTTTAGAATTAAATACACCATCACGCCGTAAACCGCCCCCTCAACTCCCGCCCTATCCCCATAAAACTGCGCTGATTAAGCGGAAACTCCAATATCACATGCGCCAGGCTCAGGATATACAACCAGCGTATCCCCAGGTTATAATTGTAAAAATACAGGCCTACCGATGCCAGCCACAAAATACCAATAATTGTTGCGCGGATAATGGTAATGCGGTGCCAGTTAATTACGCTTGTTTTGGCAAACCAGTTTATATAGTGATAGGTGTAAGCAAAGGCAATAAAGCGGGTGAGTATAATACTGGTTTTGTTATTGTACAAATCGATGGTTTTACTGCGCAGGGTTGTGGTGTTCAAATTTGCAAAATGCCCGTAGTTACGCATGGCCCATTGCGCCGGGGCGTTGTGCAAACCGGTAAATAATACGCACAACAATACCGGGCAAATTAAAAAGGTAAAAAATGCCAGGTAGCCCGAAAAATCTTTGTTTTTTAATGCCCCCAACAGCAAAAAAGATCCGGTAAAAACATAAACATGGATGAGCGTAGGCAGGTACAAGCCAAAAATAGTGCGCAGTATATTATTGGTGAGTAAAAAATAGCCAAGCGCAATAATTACCGCAAAAGCAACAATGCGCATAATTGCTCCCGGAATTACCAGCAATATGAACGACAGGCCAAACGCGTAGTAAATAACGTAGGGATATGGCAGTTTAAGCAAAACAGAGATAACCACCACCCCGGCAATAAACAAAGGGTCGTACTTTTTGAGGGTAAAATATCGTTTGCCATTTAGCCACGATATTTCGGTAAAATAATGCAGTGGGCCAAGCGTGGCGTAAGATATTAGCACCAACTCAAACGGAATAACAATAGCCAGGCATGCAGCAGCAAGCATGCCTAATATATTGTAATAATTTATCCTCGTTAAGTTCATTGGTTCACTGGTTCATTAGTTCATTGGTGGTTGCGGCTTTGTGTAGGGCAAGTTAGTTTTATCAGAGGCAATTGATGTGCTTCTGCAAAAATTAAACAAATTACATAATTTTAGGCAATGAAATTTAAACTTACCTTATTACTCCTTTTTATCTCGGGTACCACATTTGCGCAAGACAGCCTGTTTGCCCGTAACCTGGTAGATACACTTACCTCGCCATACTTTTGGGGGCGTGGTTATACCCATGATGGCGTGCACAAGGCCGCAGCATTTATATCGGTACAGTTTAAAAGCTATGGTGTAAAACCAATGGCGGGCAAAAATTACCTGCAGGAGTTTAGCTACCCGGTTAATATTTTCCCCGGCAAAATGGATGTTACCATCAATGGCATTAAGCTTGTGCCCGGCAAGGAGTTCATTGTAAGTCCCGACAGCCGGGGCGCTACCGGCACGGGCAAGCTGGAACAAACTGACAGCACGCATTTTGTGGACAGGCAAAACAGGGTTATTGTATCGCTGGAAGATAAACTCACCTGGTCTGTTGAAGGTAAGGTGCTTGATTTTACCGTGATACAGGTTGATAAAAAAGCGCTGAAGCAGTTACCAGCTTCATTAACCGTAGCTATAGAAAACCAACTCATCCCTGATTTTAAAACTGCAAATGTTTGTGGCGTGGTAAAGGGTACCGTTAAGCCCGATTCTATCATCGTAATTACCGCCCACTACGATCATTTAGGCGGCATGGGCAGCAACACGTACTTCCCCGGGGCCAATGATAATGCCAGCGGACTTACCCAGATGCTAAGCCTGGCTAAATACTATGCCGCCAATCCACAGCCGTATACCATGGCTTTTATTGCCTTTTCGGGCGAGGAGGCTGGTTTACTTGGCTCAAAATACTTTACCGAAAATCCGTTGATCGACCTTAAAAAAATTCGCTTTTTAATAAACCTTGATCTTAACGGCACCGGCATCGATGGAATAACCGTGGTAAACGCCACCGTTTACCCAAATGAATTTGCCGCCATGGAGCAGATCAATAACGATAATCACTACTTTTTTAAAGTGGCCAAACGGGGGAAAGCGGCCAATAGCGATCATTATTTATTTACCGAAAAAGGCGTGCCTGCATTTTTTATTTACACCCTGGGTGGCATAAAAGCCTACCATGACGTATTTGATATAAGCGCGACACTCCCGTTAAACAAGTACCGGGACCTTTTCAGCCTCATTGTTAAATTCAATAGTGCGTTAATGCAAAACGCAAAGCCATAATGTTGAAATAGTACGTTCAGTTTACTTAAAACTGTCTTTTAAATATATTTAGTTTCTTAACAGACGTCATTAAACCGGCCAAGTCTATTTTTTATTAACAATGCATTAAATGTGTTAACAAATTATTTATGCTAACTATTTTGAATTAAAATTTTTTAATGCATGTTTACACTGTAAAACCAATTATGAGTAAGCCGAAAACAATTTGGCATTAATGAGGTTAACTTAAATTAAACAAAAAGAACTTATCATGGCAACAGAAAAAGGAAGCGGAATTACCGCGTATTCAGTGAAAACCAAAACTAAGAATGTACCAATGGTTGATCCTGTGATCGACATTAAATCTGGAAGGTACATTGCTACCGGTACGGATGGTGCAGGTAACAAAATGGCTGCTATCATGGGCAAAGCCACTGCCGAAGAGCATATTGCCAATGGTAACGCTAAAAAAGGTACTGGTTGGGCTTAATATTTTATTAACCGCAAAAGCCCTGGTTTGAGTTATGCTTAAACCAGGGCTTTTGTAGTTTAACAGCCCGTGTTTTTTAAAGCTTAAACCTAAGTGCCACAGTTGGGTAAAGCTGGAAAACATTATCGGTAGTAGTTACATGGTAGTATAACAAAGCCCTTGTGCCGGTGCCCACAGTTTTATTAAAGTTGAACCATAGCTGCGGTTCGCCAAAAAAACAAAGGCGTTTACCCCTTAGATTTTGGGTAGCTGCGTCGCCCTGATTTTTGCTGAGGGTGTATAACTCAAAATCGCCGGCAAATTCAACCTTGTAGTTCCAAAAGCCTTTGCCCCAGTAAAAGGAATACATCAAATCGTTACTTGCCTTTTTCATGGCATTATAAGTATAACTTAAGGTGTTGCTGAAAAAAGCCCCCTTCCAGGTAAAGGCATAGGTTGGGCCAACGGAGAATGCATTATTAATGTAATAGCTATATTGCTTTGGCTCGGTTACGCCAAGCCCGCCACTGTATTGTACTGCAATGTTTATTTTAGGCTTCCAAAACCTGAAGCTTTGCGAAGCCTGAATAAACGACTGAGCTATGTTACCCTGCTGCCCCCGCATATCTGTTTGTACCTTTAAAAAAAATGCGCCCGGCTTAAAAAAAGCGGATGTACTATCCTGCGCTTTAAAATACTCAAAATACAATGAGCAAAAGTTTTTGGGATTGCGGTCGGGATCAACCGTGTGCCGCAAGTCGTAATGCACCTGGAGGATTTGCGCGAACGCCCCGCTGTAAAAAACACAACAAACGAACAACAATCTGAATTTCATGATACTGTGTGCTAAATTTGATAAAATTGACTTTTTAAAAACACCACCTTTTGCGGCCTGTTGGTAAAGATGTTTTGATGTATTTTAGAAGGGCGTAATTGCAGCGTAATTTTGGCGTAATTCTGAATCCGGAATTACAAAAAATTACAAATCAACACTTTATGACAACATCAGATTTTTCAGTTTTCGCGGCATTATTTAAGGAAGCTTACCAAAAATGTTTTGGCCGGCATCTTACCGACATTATCCCCGAAACAGAAAGCAAGATTTTCTGTAATAATGTGGAGGAACAAACAGGCCTCACCATTGGCTGGAAGAGTGTTAAAAATTATTCGATATTTATTTTAGATGGCAACGCGGCAAAGCAGGAAAACCCATCAACTGCTACATTAGATACCCTTGCCCGCTACGTACTTAAAGCACCACGCATATCCGAAATTCAGCGCAAAAACAACGAAAGTCATCACCCTTATTGGTTCCTGTACCGCAAACAATTTCAGCAAACGGTGCAACAACAAACCGCTATAAAGCCAACCGGCAAAGTTGTAGTGTTGCTTGCAGGGCTGGCGACAGTTTTAATTTTAGCCCTTTTTATATACCCGCGTTCCGCAACCCGGTCATTTACCGATACCTTCAGGGATGTAAGCGATAAAGCAATTGCCAATAATGGCTGGTTTGTGCAGGCAAAAAAAACATTGTACTGGAACAAAAAGAACGAGAAACCAGGTGCACTGTCCTTATTTACCCTTAATGGCGATAACTGGCCCAGCCCCGATGCTAAACCCGGCATATCAAATTTATTGCTTCGAAAGATAAGCGCTGATTGCTTTACCGCCGAAATTCACCTGGATAATTTTATCCCCCGGCAGGAATGGCAGCAGGCAGGTATTTTGCTACTGGAAGATACAACGTTTACCGGCAAAAGCATTCGGCTGTCGTTAGCCTATAATGATTACTTTGGCGGCTATAGGCGGCCGCATGAAATATTGGTGCAGGCTATTACCTACCTGGGCAACGGTTTTGGAAAACCAGAAGAGATAGCGCATACCCCGGTTGTGCTGTTAAACGACAGCACGCGTAATAGCCCAGTAATTCTTAACAATCTTCAAAACTCTGCTTTACGCATAGAAAAGCATGGCAAAACCTTCCGTTTCCTGTATGCAGGTGGTATTATGCCCAACGGGGCCTTTAAGCAAGTGGCAAGCCAGGACTTTGAAATACAGCCCCGGTACATCGGTATTTTTGCCATAAGCGGTTTTGTAAAGGGCACCGCAGCCATACCGGCACGCTTTACTTATTTTGCGCTAAGCACTGATAATTGCAACAGGTAGCGTAGCTTGCCTTAAGTAAAACTACGTACGCCCAAATGGGTTAAAACACCTATTTCAGCATTTTTCTTTTTGCTTTAATTTTATCGCACCTGATTAATTAAAGTTTTTAACCATGGCTGTACGTATTCTTTGCATTAAAACCGATGAAACGCCGCACGATAATCCGTATGTGGCAATTGATTCGCTGGAGTGGATTAACGAGCGAATAAACGTTAAAGGGATAACCGAACGTGCTAAACTTTACGACTGGATAAAGAACGAGGACGGTGAAGCCTATATTATTGACCAGCATGGCAATAAAACCTGCCTGATACCGGCCCTTTGCCCCAAAGGCAACAAATATGTTAAAACCATCAGCGGCGATCCTGACACGGATATTTTACTGGGTTTGCCCGAGTGCGCCTGATGTTGCTACCATTGGCTAAATGGCATTACCGATAAATTTGAATTGTAATACCTTGCATCGCCGCTAACCTCGGTGGTAACCCATGGTGGCAGGATAAATTTTTCGTCTTCGCTTTCCAGTTCAATTTCGGCAACCAGCAGGCCTTTATTATCGCCTAAAAACTCGTCTACTTCCCACACCTTGCCGCCAACATCAATCCGATACCTGTGTTTTTTTAGCTCGGATATGGCAAAATTATCCAACAGCTCTTCGCCATCAACGGCAGGGATTGGATATTCATACTCTAACCTGCTTAAGCCGGTAGTACCTCCTTTTATGGTAATAAAACCCTCATCAGGTGTTACGCGCACCCTGATAGTTTTGCCTGGTTCGCTTAAAATATAGCCTTGCCTAAAGTAGGTACCTATTGGCTTTGGCATTTGCTGCCATTGATTGTTGTCAACTAAAAATTTACGTTCTATTTCAACTCCCATGTATCTGCGTTTTATATATTTAACTATGTTGCCGGCTATTGGTTTTAAATTATCATATACTATAAACAGTCTATCCATTAATTTAACTGTTAACGGGGCTTAGCTTTAGGCTTTGCGCCTTCTGCTTTTAGCTTAACCGCGGGCAAATATTATTTTATTAAATCAATAACCTATATTTAAAACCAAATCCTTTACCTGATGATAACAAAAACCAAGCTACCTGTATTACTGCTAACACTTTTAATATTCTTTGACCTTGCCTGTAAACAGCCTCCTGTTGTTAAACATAACGGCGAAAAAGACCTGATATCATTTAAACCTGTATGGGGAGTAGCTTATTCCGAAATTTCGCGACTTACAGCAAACGGACTTTCGTTCACAAACTATGGTTACCAGATGGAGCCTCAATGGCGTATCAACTTTGTATCCAACGATTCGGCAAGTATCTATAGCCCAACAAAGGGAAAATTCATCAACTTTCCGTTAACACGGGGCTACGATTCCATTTTTAATACCGCGCGTACCTGGCTCAAAGTAAAAGCAATGAACCGGGATAGCCTGAAACTGGAAATGATTAACTCCTATGGCGATACCGTTGATACCCGCGGGGAAAAATTGTATATGACCTTTTATGCCGATGATTACATTAAAAATAGCTTGCACACCGATACCACGATGTTAAAAAGACCCAATCGCAAAGACTCGCTCTTCATCAGGGCGTTATCCGATGCGGCTAACAAAGACTACACCAAAGCATTTGCAGCCCGGCAGCCTGCTTTTTTAACCAGTACAAGCCCTCGGGTTAAGGTAAAAAAATGGGTTGCCGAGGGCGATCTGCTTAATCACTTCGATACATCTGATGATTATATGAACCCAACCTTTGATGTTGCTATCAGCAAAGCTTATGCTGATTTTTACTATTCATTCAGCGTGTATATTGATTCGGATGGGCAAATGCATTATAATCAGCCGCTCATCCCCTTTCTTGGCCAATCCTTAAAGGACAACTACATACGGCAATCTACCGCCGTCATGAACAGCTATTTAAAACATTACCTCAAAGTTACACCGGGCAAAACATTGAATATGCTGCATACCAGCGAAATTAACATTCATGTGCAGGGAATAACAGGAATTTAATGACAGACGTCCAATAAACCCTTTAATTTAGTGTTAACCATCAAACCTATAATCAGTTAACAGCCATGATAAAAACTTACCTCAAATCAGCTGTCCGGAATTTCTGGCGTCATAAACTTTTCACGCTCATCAACATCATCGGCTTATCTGTAGGCATAAGCGCCGCACTGGTTATATACCTCATAGTACATTTTGATTTTACTTTTGATAAATTTCATGAGGACGGCGACCGCATTTATCGCGTTGTAACCATTTATACATTGAATGGCAATTTATCTTACAGCAGCGCATCGCCTGTACCATTGGCCGATGCTGCAAAAAAAGAAGCAACTGGGATAGAAAACGCTGCCCCCTTTGAAACCATAGCGCACCTTGATGTCGTAATCCCCAACAGCCAAACCGCCGGCACGCGTTACAAAGAGCAGGACGATATGATTTATGCCGATGAACGTTATTTTAATATGTTCAACTATCACTGGCTTGCCGGCTCGGCCCAAACGGCTTTAACCGGAATTAACCAGGTGGTATTAACAACGGCCAGGGCCAAACTATATTTTCCCAACCTTTCGCCTGCCGAAGTGGTGGGTAAAACAATTATTTACGACAGGCACTATGATCAGCAAACTTCCGTGGTTACTGGCATTGTTGAGCAACCTGTCGGCAACACAGATCTAGCCTTTCATGATTTTATTTCATATCACACTTTTAAGGCAGTCAAAACCCTGCAATATAAAATTACCGATTGGTACCCCAATACAAATTTAGCCTGGGACCAGTATTTTATAAAAACAGCATCAGGTGTAAATCCTACATCGATCGAAAAACAGCTAAATGCAATATTAAAGGTACATACTACTGCCGATAAGCAATTTAATCGTTCATCTTACCAGTTGCACTTACAGCCACTTGGCGATATGCATTTTGATAGCCGGTACGGTATATTTTATAACCGGCCAACAGCCAATAAGTCAACTTTATATGGTTTAATAGCAATTTCCACCATGTTACTTTTGTTAGGTTGCATCAATTTCATCAACCTAACAACAGCACAGGCTACCCAACGGGCAAAAGAAATAGGCATCCGCAAAACATTGGGCAGTAGCCGTAAGCAACTGGTATTCCAGTTTATTTTAGAAACCTTTTGCATCACAGTATTGGCTGTTATGATATCAGCCGTAGTTAGTCCTGTTTTGTTAAAAGCATTTTCGGGCTTTACACCGGCAGGGCTTAAGGTCGATTTTACCCATCCGGACATTATCCTGTTTTTGCTTTGTTTAACTGTAGTAGTAAGCTTGCTTGCAGGCTTTTACCCAGCCAAAGTACTGTCTGGATACAAAACCCTACAGGTACTTAAAAACCAATCGGGTAACGATAACTCACAAAACAGGAACTCTTTTTTACGTAAAACACTAACCGTTACCCAGTTTGTTATAGCTCAGTTTTTTTTAATGGTAACAGTTTTGGTGAGCAAACAAGTATACTACGCGCTAAATAAAAACCTCGGGTACAAAAAAGATGCTATCCTGATTATTGAAACTCCATGGCAAAACCGGTCGATTCAGGTTCAATATCTTTTCAGGGATAAATTAATGGCAATTCCGCAGGTTAAACAGTTAAGCATGGGTATAGATGCACCTGCATCCAATTATACAGATATGGAGCAGGCCACCTACAACGATGGTAAAAAAGAAATTAAAACAGATGTATTACCTAAGTTTGGAGATGAAAACTACACCCAAATATATCACTTAAAGTTATTAAAAGGCCGAACGCTGGAACAACGCGATACATTGAGCGGCTTGATCATCAATGAAACTTATGCCAAAGTTATTGGCTTTAAAAACCCGGCAGGTGCAATTGGAAAAGCTATATCCTTTCATGGCGACCACCGCCAGGTAGTTGGCGTGCTTTCTGACTTTTACCAATCGTCACTACATGATGCCATTAAGCCAGTTATATTGCTTATACAACCCGGACAGTATTTTAACCGTATTTTTCACATTGCCTTAAACCCGCAAGCCGCCCCCGGCGATTGGGAAAAAGCCATAACAGCCATGCATAGCGCATGGAAACAAACCTACCCCGAACAGGACTTCGATTACCATTTTTTTGATGAAAATATCGCCCGTTTTTATGAAAGCGAGCAACGCACCTCTACCCTGCTTAGCTGGGCAACCGCATTATCTATTCTCATTAGCTGCCTGGGCCTTTTGGGCCTTACCATTTACACCACAAACCAACGCACTAAAGAAATTGGTATCCGCAAGGTTGTAGGTGCCTCGGTTGGCCAGATAGTGGCTTTACTTTCAAGGGAACTGGTACTGCTAATATTGCTTGCGTTTGTCTTGGTAACGCCAATAACCTGGCTGGCCATGAACAAATGGATGCAAAGCTTTGCCGACCGCACTCCCATTAGCTGGTGGATATTTGCCGAGAGCGGCGGCGGGATGCTTATTGTATCCGTCATTACGTCAAGCTTCCAAACTGTCAAAGCAGCAATAGCCAATCCCATAAAAAGCCTTAAAAGCGAGTAGTTAATTTCATCAGTTCAGTGCTTTATTCGTTCATTGGTAAACCATTTTGAAATAAATGGGAAGAAATATTTCGTCCGAAACTCAAACCTTCAAAATCCAAAAGTCCGTTTTAGCTGTTTATTGAATTATATATATCTTTAAGGCGTATGCTATCTATCAATATAAAAACAATAAAACTGGCTGGTTTTATACTCTTTACTTTCATCTCGCTTGCACAAATGGGCTGCGGCGCGGGCAATAAAAAAAAAGAATTAATAGATTTTAAGCCTTACAACGGCATCAACTATTCTGAAGTAAAACGCAGGCAAAAAAACGGGCTATCGTTTAACGAATATGGCTACCAGCTGGAGCCGCAGTGGAAGCTTAAATTTGAATCGGACGATTCGGTGAGTATTTACAGCCCTACCAAAAAAGCGTTCATCAACTTTCCGCTTACCCGCGGATACGATTCTATTTTTAATGCCGCACGCTCCTGGCTAAAGGTGCAAAAAATGACCAAAGACAGTCTTATCCTTGAAATTATTAAGCAAAAAGGCGATTCGCTTGACATCAAAGGCACCAAAGTGTACATGACCTTTTATGCCGATAACTACGTGAAAAATGTATTGCATACCGATACATCAATACTAAGACACCCCAGCCGACAGGATACTTTGTTTATCCGTTCGCTGGCGGCAAAAGCAAATGCCGATTATAAAAAACAGTTTTCGGCACGGCAACCCGCCCAAATTACAAGCCGCAGCCCACAGGTAGCAGTAAGCCGCCGCACTACAAAACCCACTATCGAAAACAATTTCGACCCGTCCGACGACTACCTCGACCCTACTTACGATATCGTGATCAACAAAGCGTACAAGGATTTTTATTATTCATTCACCATGTATATTGATGATAGGGGCGGCATGCATTACGGCATCCCCCTTATTGATCTTGCCATAAGCGGTCCCGAATTTGCCCAGACCTACAACAGGATGGCCAGTGGTATTATGGATAGCTATTTTAAGTTATATCTTAATGTAAAGCCAGGCTCTACGCTGGGTATTGTACATTCAAGCATGATATCTGTACATGTTGAAGGTAAAATGGCACCTGCCAAATAGCGTTGCTCTGCAGGCGTTTTTTACTACAAAAAGTAACAATCATGTTATTTTCAGTGCTATGCTGCCAAATGGCTTTAACTTTCGCCATGCAAAACAATGCAGCTTAATTTTAAGCGTTCATTGTAAAACACAGTTCAAATCCTGCCAGTTTGTAAAAAAATGTTAAATGCTGTGTGCGCCCGGTATGCAACAGCCCTAAATGTTTATATTAGCCCCGTTAGCCGCTTTATATTATATTAATGATATCAAGAAAATTTTTACTCGTAGCATCGCTGTTTTTATCTTTTGGCTTAGCCGCAATGGCCCAGCAGGATAGTATCCCTATTAATTCCGTTATCGAAAAAACCGCAAAGTATTCCACCTCCTTTCCGATAGAAAAAGTTTACCTGCACCTGGATAAGCCTTATTATGCCGCCGGCGATACCATATGGCTTAAAGCTTATGTAACGGTGGAGAAGCACCAGCCTTCGGCCTTAAGCGGCATTGTTTATGTGGATTTGCTTAACAGCCAGGATTCGGTGATAGCAGGCTTGCGATTACCGTTAAAAAGCGGCTTTGCCAACGGAAACATTACGCTGGATGGCGAAACAATTAAACAGGGCACCTACCGCATACGGGCATACACCAACTGGATGCGTAATTTTGATGCCGAGTATTTTTACGACCGTACCATAAACATTGGTAACGCTATTGATAATAAGGTAAATACCTTTATCAGCTACAAAAGTTCGGGCAAAAAGGGTGGCATGATTAAGCTCAACGCCAATATTGTTTATAAAGACCCTACAAGTGCGCCTTATGCCGATAAAAAAGTAAGCTGGCAATTGGTACGCAACGGCGACGCCATAGCCAAAGGCAAAGGCACTACCGATGCCAAAGGTAACTTATTGGTTGAACTACCGGAAAATGACGCACCAACCCTTACTTCAGGATCGCTGGTAACGGCTATTGATATGGGCGACCGCAATTTTATTACCAACACCTTCCCGCTAACAGGATCTATAACCAATTTCGATGTACAATTTTTCCCGGAAAGTGGCCAGTTAACCAATGGCGTGCGCACCAAAATAGCATTTAAGGCTATCAACGCCAAGGGCCTGGGAGCCGATATTAAAGGCAAAATAACCGATGATGCCGGTACCGAGGTAGCCACATTTACATCGGCCCACCTGGGGATGGGTGTATTTGCCATGACGCCCGAGAGTGGTAAATTATATACCGCCACTGTTACCTTTCCCAATGGTTCATCGGCTGTATACAAGCTACCGAGGGTACAAAGCATGGGCATAGGCCTTACCGTTAATAACAGCGACGCCGATAATCTTAACATAAAAATAGCAGCCAACGATGTGTTTTTGAAGCGCAAGCAAAACAAAAGCTTTTATCTTGTAGCGCAAAGCGGGGGTGTTATATACTACGCAGCCTCTACCGTATTAAAAGATCTAAGCTATTCGGCAGCTATCCCGAAAGCAAAATTCCCTACCGGTATATTGCAAATCACGTTGTTTTCATCGGGCGGCTACGCGCTATGCCAACGCCTGGTATTTATTCAGCATAACGATCAGCTGAGCCTTAATTTAAAAACCGATAAGCCATCATATACTGTTCGGCAAAATGTAAAAATGTCGGTAACGGCGCTTAACAAAACTGCCCCGGTAATAGGCAGCTTTTCGGTAGCCGTTTTGGATGATGCCACCATCCCATCCGAAGAAAATAACGAGCAAACCATATTAAGTTACATCCTGCTTACATCTGATCTTAAAGGATACATCGAAAAACCCAATTACTATTTTAATAAACCCGACCAGGAAAAATCAGATAATCTTGATGTTTTGATGCTTACCCAAGGGTATACCCGTTTTAATTACGAGGACATCCTGGCCGATAAAAACCCGCCTATTTATACGGCACCTGAGCAGGGCATCGAAGTATCGGGTATATTACGCACCAATACCGGGCTGCCGGTTAGCAAGGGCAGCGTACGCCTGATTGTACCCGATAATAATTTTTCGGCCGAAACCCTCACCGATATGACAGGCAACTTCAAATTTTCGGACGTAATGGTAAGAGATACTTCAAAAATCACCTTGAGTGCCCGCAACAACCCCAACGGCAGAAACATGGTGATAAATGTTAATGGCGAACTTTACCAAAAGGTAAACAAAAACCCCAATGTAGCCGACGAAATTGTGAATATCGATAGCGTTATCCGCCCCTACCTGGAAAACAGCCATAAACAATATCAAAGCTCGAGAGTGCTTAAAGAGGTAGTAATTAAAGCGAAAGCCGTTGTTAAAAAAGCCAGCCACTCCGATTATGGCACATTTGCAGGCTTAAGCCCACAGGCCGATCATGAAATAAACCCCGACCAGCTTAAAGGCTGCCCTATATTGATTAATTGCTTAAGCACCATGGCGCTCGGCTTAACTTATGCCGATAATAACTTTTATGTAACCCGCGATTATAACCAGGGCAACAAAACAACGCCTGTACAAATTTACATCAACAGCGCCCAGATAGATGTTAGCAACCTGGGATCAATGAGCGGCGATGATGTGGAATCGGTAGAGATATTTTTGAACGATGGTTTAAGCGGCATAAACCGGGTAAACGGTACAAAAGGTGTTATGATCATCCACAAAAAAGTGATTAAAACTCAAAAAATTTCGCTGTCGCAATTAATGGCTTTGATACCCAAACAAAACGTAATTACGTTTGCAGTACAAGGCTATAGCAAGGCAAAAGATTTTTACGTACCTAAATACGAAGTTGGCAAAAGCAGCGTAATAGGCCTCGACCTCCGAAACACCATATATTGGAACCCTAAGGTAATTACCGATAAAAATGGCGTAGCCACCTTTAACTTTTACAACAGCGACGCGCGCGGCTCATACCGCGCCATTATTGAAGGCCTTGATGGCGATGGTAATTTAGGCAGGCAGGTAATACACTTTAATGTAAAGTAGGTTTATCAAGCGGCGGGTCGACTCACCCTGACCAGGCTACGCCCGTCTGCCCCTCTCTCCGCTTCGCGCATAGAGGGGCGAAAAAAGAAACTGTAAAAATGAAAGAATGGCCTTCACCCTCTTTGCGGCGCAGCCGGAGAGAGGGTCGGCCAGCGCAGCGTAGCCGGGGTGAGTCGTTGCCAGCGTCCAAAGCCAATGTTTGTGTCCCCCATGAATACTAATAAAACCCGGAGACACCGAACGAGGATTGGTATGCCGGCGAAAGATTTGCCAAGCTTTAAAAACTTCGTAAGTCTGGATTTCACCATACCACACCCCATAGATATCGGCGTGGTAAACCGGGTACTATTACTTTCTATTTCGCACTCCCGTAAATCGCTGATCAACACTCGTATTCCACAAAAAATCTTTGTTGTTTAATCCAAAAACAGATAACTTTAATTACACATAAACTTATCATCATGGATCCTAAATTAATCAACTGGGCTGCTGTTGTGGTGGCTGCTCTCTCATCATTTTTGGTAGGCGGTATCTGGTATTCGCCCATAATGTTTCAAAAAGCCTGGGTAGCCGATAACAAACTTAATGAGGCTGACTTAAAGGCCGGCAACAAGCTAAAGATATTTGGAATGACCGCCTTTTTTTCACTCATCATGGCCGCAAACCTGGCCGCCTTTTTGGCTGATGCAAAAACAGACCTGGCCTGGGGTACAACAGCAGGCGCCCTTGCCGGCATCTGGACATTTAGCGCCATAGCCACCATGAGCCTGTTTGAACTTAAAAGCTGGCGGCTGATATTTATTAATGGCGGCTACAGTTTGGTATCACTAACGCTTATGGGCGCTATTTTGGGAGCCTGGAGGTAAGGGGATGAAAATTCTAAATTCTAAATCCCAAAACCCAAACTCTAAATCCTAAAATCTGAATTCTAAATTCAGTCTTTTAATATCCCGACTCCCAATCTTCGAATTTGGGTTTTGGGGGTTAGAATTTGGGATTTAGAGTTTCAACTTACACCCTATGATGATCGGCCCTCCAGGTTTGGATGGCTTTTTTAATCTCGTCGGGTTTAAGGTTATCTGCCAGTGTTTTTTCAACAAGCTGAACCATTTCCTCATCGGCTGCAAAACGAAGCGCAGCTATCTGGCCTATACTAAGTTTTCTGCTTAACGGCTGGCGTGTAAGTATAAAATAACGCAGGCTTTCTTCGGCGCGTATGGCCCTGTCTTGCGCCTTTAACGGGAAAGTGCGCATCATAATAAAAACAAAAAGCAAACAGATAAATAATAGCAATATCAGCAGCGAGGCCATTAGTCCGCTGGTGCCCCATTGCAATACTACATTTACTATAGCTGATACAACACCGACTAAAAGCAAAAGCGTTAATACATAATGATAACCTGGTGCTAAACGCCTGTGATTGGTAAAATTCTGATCGGTCATGAAGGTTGATTTTTATGGAAAGATAGCTTTTTTAGTAGCAAGTAGCGAGTATCGTTTAGTATCAAGTAGCGAGTATCAAGTATCAAGACTGCTGCATGAAATCGCTACCTTTTTAGTCTGAACAAGGTTTTCTCGGATAAAGATTCTTAATTTAACATAATGCCAACTCAAAACTCAAAACTCAAAACTCAAAACTCAAAACTCAAACAATAAGGGCATAATTGAGTTCAACTTATAATCAACAATAACAATATGGCAACTACAACAAGTTCATTTGAAAAAACTTTCAATTTAGGGGGCGATTTCAAAATAAACCGCCTGGGATATGGCGCTATGCGCATTACAGGCGCTGGTATTTGGGGGCCACCCAATGATAAAAAAGAGTGCATCCGGGTGCTAAAACGCGCGGTTGAACTTGGCGTAAATTTTATCGATACGGCCGATAGCTACGGGCCCTTTATTTCGGAGGAGTTAATCGCCGAAGCACTTGTACCCTACCCCGCCGACCTGGTTATTGGAACAAAAGGCGGGTTGTTGCGTACAGGCCCAAATGAATGGCCAATTGATTCATCGCCCGCGCATTTAACGCAGGCCCTTGAAGGAAGCCTTAAGCGCCTTAAACTGCAAAGGATTGACCTGTACCAACTGCACCGCATTGACCCAAAAGTGCCCGCCGAAAAATCATTTGAGGTGCTGCAAAAAGCGCAGCAGGATGGCAAAATTAAACACATCGGCTTATCTGAGGTAAGTGTGCAGGATATAAAACTGGCACAACAATTTTTTGAAGTGGTATCGGTACAAAACATGTACAGCGTTGATAACCGCAAATGGGAGGCCGAGCTGGAGTACACACGCGAACATAATATCGCCTTTATCCCTTGGTTCCCGCTTGGTGGCGGCAATGTAAAAGGCGAAGAGGTATTGCAACGCGTAGCCGATAAACATGGCGCAACCATTCACCAGGTTGCTTTAAGCTGGTTACTGCACCATTCGCCAAATATATTGCTCATCCCAGGTACCTCCAGCGTAAAACATTTGGAAGAAAACATGAAAACAGCCGATATTCAATTATCTGAAGACGATATGGACGTGCTGAACAGCCTTGGCGAATTGTAATTAATTTGCTATTTAAGGCTAAAAGCGAAAGGATGTGGTTAATTTTACCCCATCCTTTTGTTTTGTATTAAAGTGATACCCTGCACATGAAAACTAAAGAAGAAATACTAAACAGCTTTTACACCACCAGCGCCGATGGTGTGCCCGAAATATCAGCTCCCGATTTACTAAAAGCTATGGAAGCTTATAAACAGCAAAGCCTTGCTGATGCCTTCAACGCCGCCCGCAAGCTTAAAGATGAATTTGCTCCCATGCCCGATTACCAGTTTAAAAACCTGGAAGATTACATCAAGAGCACAGAAATAAAAGTTGTTAAAAACGATAAAGATGAACTAAGCGAACAAATAGCTTTAGTTGCCGATAGCGTACTCCCCAATTTTTTACCCGATGACCCTGCAGTAACCGAATTTGCGTTCGATTTTAACATGATGGGCATTGGCTACACCGCATTTTACACTAAAGATACCGATGGCTACTGGCAAATGAACCGCTGGAGAGTGGGACGGGAATAGTTCTTAGTATCAAGTAGTAAGTATCAAGTATCAAGATTTTCACGTTCAGATGAAGATATTTAAATTAGCTGCGCGTTGCAGCGGTCTTACTACTTGATACTTACTACTTGATACTACCTAAATAACCGCTACTTTAATAGGTTTCACATCTACAGATTCCCAAACGTTTTGGGTTACGTAAGGCTCGGCCAGTTTCCAGGAATCTAATTGCTCTTCCGATTCAAATTGTAACATCATTACCGAGCCTATCATATTGCCCTCGTCGTTCAAGAAGGCTGCGGCGGCAATAAAATTGCCATTTGCTTTAAGCTCCTTTACCCCATCAAGGTGATGTGGGCGTACATTCATGCGGCGTTCAGGGGCGCCTTCGTCGGTATAATCGTAACCGGTAACCAGGTATTGTTTCATAAGTTTTAAATTTTGGTAAAATCAACTGATGAGGTTGGTTTGTGTTTTTGCCGGGTGTAAAGCTATAAAATTAAAAATCCAGCAGAAACCTCAATATTCCTAATAAAAATTTGATGTTTTTTGAAATTAATTTAAATTTATAAATGTAAACTTGACAATTTTTACAATATTTGTTTCCCAATTGTAATATAACCTAATAATGAAGAATAATCTGCACCAGGAATTTATCAACATCTTTAATAAAGAAGCCGACAACGCCTATTTTTCACCAGGGCGTGTAAATCTTATCGGCGAGCATATCGACTATAACGGGGGCCTGGTTATGCCCTGTGCCATCACTTTTGGTACTTACCTGTTAACGTCGCCCAATGAGGATGGGGTTTTCCGTTTCAGAAGTTTAAATTTTAGCGAGCAACAAGATACCCCCTTACAGGCATCGTACGAAAAAGTGGGCGAAACCTGGTTTAATTTCCCAATTGGTGTAATCAACAGCTTTATACAGGAAGGCCATGATTTACAAGGCCTTGACATGCTTTTTTATGGTGATATCCCAATCGGTTCGGGCCTGTCATCGTCGGCCTCTATCGAGGTGGTAACTTCTTTCGCATTGAATGATATTTTTAATAGCGGTTACAGCAAACTTGATTTGGTTAAACTGTCCAAATCTGTCGAGAACAACTTTATTGGCGTAAACTGTGGTATTATGGATCAGTTTGCAGTTGCCTTTGGCGAAAAAAACAAAGCCCTGATGCTGAACTGCGACACCCTTGATTACGAAGCAGTTGACAGTAACCTGGGCGAATACGTGCTTGCCATCATCAATACCAACAAGCCCCGCAAACTGGCCGAATCAAAATACAACGAACGCGTTGAAGAATGCCAAACTGCTTTAAAAGCGTTACAACAGGAATTGGACATTAATTATTTATGCGATATTGATAGCGAAACATTCGGCAAATACCAGCACCTGATTACCAACCCTACCGTACTTAAACGCGCCAAACACGTTATTGAAGAAAACGACCGGGTAAAACTTGCAGCCAAAGCATTAGCCGGCAACAACCTGGATGAATTTGGCCGCCTGATGTATGCCTCCCACGATTCGCTGCGCGATTTATACGAGGTAAGCGGTATTGAACTGGATACCGTTGCCGAATACAGTAAAACCAATCCCAATGTAGCCGGAGCCCGCATGACAGGCGCAGGCTTTGGCGGCTGTGCAATAGCCTTAGTAAAAGGCGATGCCTTTGAAGACTATAGCAAAGGCGTTACCGAATACTATACCCGCAAAATAGGTTACGCACCATCGGTATATAGCTCATTAATAGGCAATGGCGTGGGCTTGCTAAACGAAGTGGTTATTTAAGCTATTAATCGATACTTTTGCGCTCCAATGGTTCATTAGTTCATTAACCCGTCATAAAAGACCAATGAACTAATGAACCAAGGAACTAATGAACCACCATGGAGATTCGCAAATTAAAATTAGATGAGCTAAACCGGGCTTCGGTTGATGAATTTAAAGAACAAGCCAAACTGCCGGTTGCCGTAGTGTTGGATAATGTGCGCAGCATGCACAATATCGGCTCCATCTTTCGTACTTCAGATGGTTTTGCTGTTGAGCAAATTTGTCTTTGCGGCATCACCGCCCAGCCCCCGCACCGCGAAATTGAAAAAACTGCCCTGGGTGCCACCCTATCCGTAAACTGGACTTATTACGAAACCCCGCTGCAAGCTATTGAAAAATTGCGTAGCGAAGGCTACCTTATTATTGCCATTGAGCAGGCAGAAAACAGCACCATGCTCAATGAATTCGCCCCCGATGCCACACAAAAGTATGCCCTCATATTTGGCAACGAAGTAAACGGCGTAAGCGACGAGGTTATGCAAACCATAGACGCCTGTATCGAAATCCCCCAGTTTGGCACAAAACATTCGTTCAATATCGTAGTATCAGCTGGTATTGTGCTGTGGGATTTTTTTGCCAAGCTGGCTATTCGTTCATAGACCATGATTCATGGTTTTCTTTTAAGTTTGTAACAACAGTTCTTTTATCTTGATACTTGATACTAACTACTTGATACTAATCATGAATCCTCTATCCAAAAAGCTCCAGATAAAACCCAATTCGCGTTGGTTATTGCATAATTCACCGGCTAATTTCCTGGATAGCTTACTGCCGCTGCCCAGTGATGTAGAAATTGCTTTTAATACAACCGGAAATTTTAACGGGATACTTTTATTTGTAACCAACAGCCAGGAACTGGCATCCGAACTTAAAGCAATTGCCCCTGTACTAAATGATGACGCTGTTTTCTGGATCATCTATCCCAAAAAGACTTCTAAAATCCCCGCCGACCTAGAGATGATGAGCAGCTGGAACGAACCATCCGTTTATGGCTTGCGCCCGGTAGCATCTGCCGCAATAAATGAAACGTGGACTGCCCTGCGTTTTCGCCCGCAGGATAAGGTAAAAGTATCCGAAGGACGCAATGATGGCATTCGCAACAATGAGCACAGCGCCTATATTGATGTTGATAATAAGATTGTTACCCTACCCGATTATATAAAAAGCGCCATTGAACAACATTCCCCGGCAATGGCCTGGTACCAGCAGCTATCATACAGTAACAAAAAAGAATATGTGCTTTGGATACTAACCGCCAAACAGGAAAAAACCCGCGACGAACGTTTGGCCAAAATGATAGATATGCTATTGAACAAAAAGAAAAACCCGTCTGACAAATAGTTGTTTTAAATTTTCAATTATTTAATAATCAATAATTTATATTTTCATAACCTACCTTTTCATATACCGTTGATGCACAGTTGCACTCCTCTCGAAACCCCTCCCGACGCCCTATAGCTAACCTGTTATGCACCTTCGGTGGTGATAGTAATCCAAACTCGATTTTAACATCGGAATTCAATTAACATTGATGGTTCCCCGGTATTATCAAGAGTTATATATAGCTTTTTTATAATGCGGTAATACTCCGAAAAAAATCGTCATAACATTTTTTTTCAGCCAACTCTTGCGTAACCATTTGGTTTCATATATATTTGTAACCAAATGGTTTCATATAGCCGTTTTTAACATATGCACCGAGACGTTTTTAAAGCCATTGCCGATCCTACACGCCGCGAGATCATTAACCTGATTGCCCACCAAAGCATGAACCTGAACGCTGTGGCCGATAACTTTGACATGAGCCGACCCGCGGTATCCAAACACATCAAAATATTGACGCAATGCGGCTTACTGGTGATTAAGCAACAAGGCCGCGAACGCTACTGCAGGGCCGACCTGAAGCAATTGAAAGAAGTTACCGACTGGGCCGAACAGTTCCGTCGTTTTTGGACAAACAAGCTGGATGCCCTCGACGCATTTTTAACCAACGAACAAAACACACCATCGATATCAACAAAAATTAAAAAGCTATGAACACAGAACCTTTTGTAATTGAGCGCATTTACAAAGCCCCCATCAGCAATGTTTGGGCAGCTATTACCAATGTTAATAAAATGGCGGAATGGTATTTTAAGTTAGCCGATTTTAAACCCGTAGTTGGCTTTGAGTTTGAATTTACAGGTGGCGACGGCACCAAGGAGTTTTTACACAAGTGTAAGGTTACCGCGGTGGTTGACGGCAGCAAAATTACCCACAGTTGGACATACGATGGCTATGAAGGCTATTCGGAAGTAACCTGGGAGTTATTCCCCGAAGGCGACGGAACCCGCCTTAAACTTACGCATACAGGCTTGGAAACCTTCCCCAATATACCATCATTCAAACGCGAAAACTTTGTGGCCGGCTGGACACATATTACTGGCATATCGTTGAAAGGATACCTGGAAAAATAATTTCAAACGATAGACATTGGAATAGTGGTCTGCGAGGACACATACCGCGGGAATGGGAAATGAACAACATATTACTTTGCCAGACTTCCGAAGTTTTAAAACGGCGAAGCCCTCAACGAGCCAAAAACAATATTATCGAGTTAAACTTCGGAAGTCTTTGTCATCCCTTTTGTAATCAACTATTAACCTGTATAATTGTATGTGCAATCTACCCTTACAAACCATATTAAAAAATTTGTTCAGCTTACCGCGGATGAAGAACAGCTGATTAATGCAGCGGTAACTGTAAAAGTGGTTAAGAAAAAAACATTCCTGCTGGAACCGGAACGTGTTTGTAAAGAGCTTTTTTTTGTAAGCAAGGGTTGCCTGCGCCTGTATTTCATCAATAAAAAACTGAATGAACAAACTACCTTGTTTGCCATTGAAAATTGGTGGATGACCGATTTTGACAGTTTGGAAAGCGGCCGCCCTTCCTACTACTATATCCAGGCGATTGAGGACACGGAAGTTATCAGCATCAGCAAAAACAAACAGGAGGAGCTTTTTGAAACTGTGCCTAAACTGGAACGTTACTTCAGGATAGTACAACAACGGGCTTTTAGCGCAACCCAAACACGTATCAAATACATTTACGGCATGAGCGACGAGGAACGCTATCGCCACTTCAGCAGCCTGTTCCCGGCATTTATGCAGCGTGTGCCTCAATATATGCTGGCGTCGTACCTGGGTTTTACTCCGCAGTTTATGAGTAAAATAAGGGCGAAAAAAGTTTAGCTATTCTGTATTTTCTTAATCTTGATTCATTTTTTGAGGCCTGTTTTGTTGCCACCTTTGGGGTATTAAAACAACACAAAATGAAAACAAAAGTAAGTATCGGTAAAACCGACCCGGAAGCCTACAAAATATTATTAAACCTTGATCAATACGTTGCCAAAGGCATAGTAAGCAAAACCCACCGCGAGCTGATCAAAATCCGCGCATCGCAAATAAACGGCTGTGCTTTTTGTATAGACATGCATACCAAAGACGCCCGCAAAGCCGGCGAAACCGAGCAACGCATTTATGCCCTGAACGCCTGGCGCGAAACACCATTTTTTACTGAAGAAGAAAGGGCAATCCTTGCTTTAACCGAAGAGGTAACCCTGATACAACATCATGTATCTGATGCTACCTATGAAGCTGTTGCAAAGGTTTTGGATGAAGCTTATATAGCACAGGTAATCCTTGCTATCATCGCCATAAACGCATGGAACAGGTTTGCTATATCAACCGGGATGGAGCCGGGTTTGTAAGCCCCCTCTAAATCTACCCCTGAAGGGGGAGACTTTTAATTAGCAGATGAGTTTTTATGATGTAAAATAAAACGGCGAGACTTTTTTGAAAATCTCGTCGTTTTGTTTTTAAAGTCTCCCCTTCAGGGTAGATTTAGAGGGGCTTCTATGCCAAATTTCTTCCCGCATTCACTATCCCGTAAACAGTTCTAATAACCAGCTTGCGGTAAATTTCGATTAGTTCTTCGTCCTCGCAGTTGTTTAAACATTGTAAGGCGTAATGCTGCATTATAACCAGCGGCAATACAATTTTTTCGCGGATGGCGATTGATTTACGTTCAACGGGGTATTCCTCCATCAGTACGGTACTGGCGGTTAACTCTAGTAACATGGCGCGGGTAAGTACAAACTCTTCCTTCAGCATTTTCCAGAACTCGCCAAACTTCTCGTCTTTTTCGAGGTAAGCGGTAACCCTGAAATCAGATTTTGACATCGACATCATACAGTTGTCAAGCATGGTTTTAAAGAAACCCGATGTTTGGTACAGCTCCTGAATTTCTTGCCACTTACCCTCGTCCTTCATCTTTTTTAATGATGTGCCTACGCCGTAAAAACCCGGAATGCTTTGTTTAAGCTGGCTCCAGGAGGTTACAAAACTGATGGCTCGCAGATCTTCCAGTTTCATTGGCCCGCCGCCGCCACGTTTGGTTGGCCTGCTGCTGATATTTATTTTTGATAGTAATTTGAGCGGACTAAACTTTTCAAGGTATTCTAAAAACAACGGATGCTCTCGCAATGCCATAAAAAGCGAGTAACTCTCATCGGCCATTTCCGATATCAGGGTTTTGTGCCTGTTATCTAACAAATCTTTACGGTTAGGATGCAGCGCCGAGATGATACCGGCGTTAAGCAGCTGCTCCATATTAAACCTTGCCGTTTCAACAGAGCCATACTGTGAGCTCACGGTTTGACCTTGGATGGTAAGCTGGATGTGCTCATTAGCAATCTCGTTACCCATTGAGGCGTAAAACCGGTGTGTTTTACCACCACCACGTGCCGGTGGGCCACCCCGGCCATCAAAAAACGCCAGGCTAATGCCGTACTTACGGGCAATGGCCGTCATTTCAACTTTGGCTTTATAAATACTCCAGTTGGCCATCAGATAGCCGCCATCTTTAGTTCCGTCGGAGAAGCCGAGCATGATGGTTTGCCTTTGGCCGCGTAACTTTAAATGCTCTGCGTAATATGGGTGGGTGTACAACTGCTCCATAATCTCGCCGGCATTGGCCAGGTCGTTCACGGTTTCAAATAGCGGCATAAAATCAACTTTCAGCTCATCCTTTTTCCATCCACTCCATAAAAACAGGTCAATCAGTTGTAAAATGTCTGATGCGCGCTGGCAGTTGCTGATGATAAAACGCTGGCAGGCTTTTTCGCCGTTGCTGTGCTGGATTTGTTTTATCAGCCTGATGGTGTCCAGCGTATCGCAGGTCATGGCATCTGCATCTTCCGCACGATGATAATCAAGCTCATTAAATGGAAGCGCTTCAAGCTTTTCCTTTTCTTCAAAATTATTATAACCTGCAACAACACCTGTTTCAGTTTGCGAGGATACATAATCAAAAACATTACGCAGTACGCGGCTGTCCTGCCTGATATCCAGGGTAGCAAAATAGCAACCAAACAGTCGGATCTTTTGAATCAGGTTTTCTACAACATCTTTAAACAGGCCATCATGGTCGGTTATCAGGGTGTGTTTAATGGTTTGCAGCAAATCCAATAGTTCGGCCTGCAGGTCTTTGGGGTCTGCATGGTTTTCATTGGCGTTCCTGTAAATCAGTTTTTCCAGCTTGGCCATCGGTTTTTCTACCCCGCGGAAAGTGATGCGGCGCTTAAGCACCCTGTAATCCCTGTAGTAGCACCTGAACAAGCGCTGCCTTAAATACCTGGCTACCTCTTTGGTACTTTCGGTGGTAACGTTGGGGTTGCCGTCCCTGTCGCCGCCTGGCCAAAAGCCCATTTCAAGCAATTGGTTAGTGGTGTCAATATCAAACTCCTCTTCCAGTTTGGATTGGATGCCCGATACGGCATAATAAAATATGTTCTCTAAAAACCAGGTAAGGCTGATGGCCTCATCAACCGGCGTTGGCGATGTTTTGTTAAAGAAGGGCGTTTTGCCCAACTGTTGTAACAATACATCAATAGTAGGGATATCGTTAATTTTTACGGCCTCGATAAGATCTGTCATAATACCCAGCACTGTGCCCGGATAAAATTGGGTTGGGTGGGCAGTAAGTACCAGCCTTAACGAAAAATCTTTCAGTTTCTCGCTAATGTTTTTGCGGGTATCATCGCTTATAGCGGCTTGCTGCAACAAGCTTTGCAGGGTGCCGGTATCATCAAACTTACCTATTTTATTAAATGACGAATCTTCAATGGCATCAAACAAAACCACCTGGCGTTCTATATATTGTATAAAACGGAACATACGGTTAATTTGCTCGCGATGATCAATATCAGGTACGTACTTTTTGAAAAAGCTTTCAATAATATCTGTAGGCGATGCGTTCATTGCGGCGCCTTTTTCGCAATGCGAGCTGAAAAAGGGCAGCAAAATTCCGGTATCCTTTACCTGGTAAAACGGCAGGGTTTGGAATAAACTGTTATACAACTCAAAACGGGTTACAACTTCGCTGTTAAAAGTTGTTTCCCTTTGACTGAGTTTTAAATTTAACGACATAGCACAAATAAATTGAGGGTTAAAATTGATGGGTAAAGGGCGGGCCACAATACCGGGGGTGAATTTAATTCATTTTTGGCAAAAAATAGATAATTACTAACAAAAAACTGGTATTAATGCCATATTTACTAAAACCCGGTCGAAATATTTAATTATTGTAAATTTGCTGTACATTTTGAGTGCAAAAAAAGCGTAAATGAAAACAGAATATCTGTTTCAACAAAAAATCAATCATAAAAGTATTCATCGTAGCTTTATTGCCGGTAAAAACGGACAAAAAATAATGAAATTTAACACCCGCGAAATCAACAGTTTTTTTTACAGTCAGTACTTTTCTGATGGTTTGCGCATTTCGGCGGGCATTCTGTTGCCATCGCTTTTGTTACTGGAGTTTGGCCAATTTGATCTTGGGCTTACCTTATCATTAGGGGCGCTTTGCATTTGTGTTATTGATAACCCCGGCCCGGCTACCCACAAGCGCAACGCCATGGCTATTGGCAATTTGTGCTTATTCATTGTAGCCGTTACTACCGGTTTTGCACGCCTGAATATTTATACCCTGGGTATCGAGATTACTTTATTCTCTTTCCTGTTCAGCATGTTTACGGTTTACGGCAACAGGGCCGCATCGGTAGGTACCTGCAGTTTGCTCATTATGATATTCATGATGGATAAGGCCCTGCCCCCATCGGCGGTATTGTTGTACAGCCTGCAGATACTGGCCGGCGGTGTGTGGTATATGTTGTTCAGCCTTATTTTTTTTGGCATCCGCCCCTACCGGGCTGCACAGCAAACCCTTGGTGAAAATGTGGCCGATATTGCCAAATTTTTGCGCATCAAAGCCGAGTTTTACAACCCCGATAGCGATATCGACGATAATTACCGCAAGCTGGTATCGCAACAGATACAGGTAAGCCAGCACCAGGATGCCGTACGCGAAATGCTGTTTAAAAGCAGGCTGGTGGTAAGGGAATCAACCCCATCAAGCCGCATCCTGGTTTTAACCTTTGTTGACCTGGTAGATATGTTTGAGCAAATAATGGCCACGCACTATGATTACTACCAGATGCGCGAAAGGTTTAAGGATACCGGCGTATTGAACGAGATAGCCCGCATTATTCACCACATGGCCGACGAACTGGATGATGTAGCCTATATTGTATTATCAAACACCCGCCACCGCCATGTAATGGATTTTAATGTAGAGCTTGAAAAGCTGAAATTAAAAATAGATGCCATAGGGAAAGATCAGCAGGAAACCAGCACCCTGGTACTAAAAAAGGTGCTCATCAACCTGCGCAACCTTACCGAAAGCATTAACAATATTTATAACTACTATAATTCAAAAACCTTATTAAAATCAACCGAAATAAAGGGCGAAGTGGAGTACTCCCAGTTTGTAACCCACCAGGATTACGCCCCTCATATTTTCTTTGATAACTTCACTTTAGGATCGGGCGCCTTTAAACACGCACTGCGGGTATCATTGGTTTGTTTGGTTGGTTTTATAACAGCCAAAACCATAGCGCAGGGCCATCATAGTTATTGGGTATTGTTAACCATTATTGTGATATTAAAACCAGGGTTCAGCCTATCTAAACAACGCAACTATCAAAGGCTTATAGGTACCATAGGCGGCGGCGCAATGGGGATATTGATTTTGAACTTTATACCCGATAGCACCGTTCAATTTATTTTACTTACCATATTTATGGTGGGTGCTTATAGTTTTCAACGGCTAAACTATGTGGTAAGCGTTATTTTCATGACACCCTATGTACTTATCCTGTTTAAATTTTTAGGCGTCGGGCTGTTAAATATTGCGCAGGAGCGCATACTGGATACATTAATAGGCTCGTCCATAGCATTTATTGCCAGCTACCTTATTTTCCCCACCTGGGAGTTTGAGATAATTGAAGAAACCCTGCGCGATGTTGTAACAGCCAATATTAGGTACCTGATTACCATTGCCGAAAGTTTATCGGGCAAAACTATAGGTACCACAGCCTACAAGCTGGCCCGTAAAGATATCTATGTAAAATCGGCCAACTTATCGGCCGCTTTTGAGCGTATGACATCCGAACCAAAAAGCAAGCAGCGTAACGTTAAGGAAGTGCACAAATTTGTAGTACTCAACCATATTTTATCATCATATATAGCCGTTATACAGGCCGGCCTGGTAAAAAATGCGCAGCGGCCACACCCCGAAGCGCTGCGGTTACTCAAAAAAAACATATCGGTACTTAACGAAAGTAATAAAAAACTGCATGGCCAAAATATTGAGTATACTGTTGGCAAAACCCCATTGCCCGAAGTTGAAAAGCCCGAACTTACCGCCGACGAAAACCTGCTGAAGGAGCAGCTGGGCTTCATCAACAAAATAAGCTACGACATTGCGAAGGTGACGGATAGCATTATTAGTATCGAGTAGCTAGTATCAAGTAGCAAGATTTTTCCCGCAGCTTGTGTCCTCACAAGCTGGCACCAGTAATGTCGAATTAACAATCAAAACTCACAACTCCAGTCTTGATACTTGATACTAATTTCACAACTATTTCATTTCCCTGACAAACAATTACCCCACCCCGGCACTTTTATCAGCATATAAGTTTTTTAACAATTTATGCTATGGAACAACGCGAATTAGGTTCATCGGGTATTAAAACAGCTCCTTTGATTTTTGGGGGCAATGTGTTTGGATGGACAGTTAAGGGCACCGGCACGGCATTACTGCTGGATGCTTTTTTAGATGCAGGTTTTAACGCAGTTGATACGGCCGATGTTTACTCAGCATGGGCACCCGGCAACCAGGGCGGCGAATCGGAAACCGAGATTGGCAACTGGCTTAAGCAAAGCGGCAAACGCGATAAGGTAATTATAGCCACAAAGGTTGGGGCCGAACTATCGGCCGATAAAAGAGGGCTTAAAAAGGATTATATTATAAAAGCGGCCGAAGCTTCATTAACCCGGCTGCAAACCGATTATATTGATCTTTACCAATCGCACTATGATGATGCAGGTACGCCGGTTGAAGAATCGTTAAGCGCGTTTGACCAATTGGTAAAGGAAGGCAAGGTAAGGGCCATAGGCGCATCAAACTTCTCAATAGAAAGGCTGCATGAGTCGCTCAAAGTGAGCCGAGAAAAAGGACTAACCGCCTACCAAAGCCTGCAGCCCGAATACAACCTGTTTGACAGGGAAAAATATGAAACAACGCTTGAACCATTTATCAAAGAACAAAACATTGGCGTTATCAGCTATTTTTCGTTAGCGAGTGGTTTTTTAAGCGGCAAATATCGCTCTGAGGTCGACCTGGAAGGCAGTAAACGCGCGGGCATGGTAAAAAAATACCTTACCGAGCGGGGCTTACGCATTCTGAATGCTTTAGATGAGGTATCGGCGCAATACAATACCAAACCAGCCGCTGTAGCTTTAGCCTGGCTAATAGCAAGGCCAACGGTAACTGCCCCAATTGTAAGCGCAACCAATATCCCCCAATTAAAAGACCTTACCGAAGCAGCTACATTGCAACTAAGCAATGAGGCTATTGAATTATTGACGACGGCAAGCGCCTATTAATTGCTGCAGAACAAGAGATTGTATTGCACACAGATTGCCGACAACACCCGTAAAACCAACAGATTAAGGAGCGTTGCCGGCAATTTTCGTTAAGCGACTCTAATCCGCACAAACTGCTACAGCCATATTTTGTCTGAACCAGGAACAGGGGAAACGCATCTAATTGGGTTAACATAACTTAACACATTTCAGGTAAAATATTTACAAATACTTGATAATCAATATTTTACACTTTAATCATGGTTAACACTAAACTGATAGCGCAATTTAGGCGCATCCAAATATTTTTGCCTGTCGTTGACCAATACGAGTCCCTTCGGTACCTCGATCATTTAACCAGGATCAGCCAATAAAAACAAGGTGTCATTTAATGCTTTTATCTTCCCGACGACATAAGCTTATTCCGTTAGCTATTATTAAATACAGCTTATCGCCGTTAACTATTTAGATGCGTTTGCCCTGGAACCAGGAAACAATCTTTCGTGTTTTTTTTGGGATTTTGATTATCTTACCATCTATTTTACTCACAACTCACAACTCACAACTCACAACTCACAACTCACAACTCACAACTCACAACTCACAACTCACAACTCAAAACTCAAAACTCAAAACTCAAAACTCAAAACTCACAACTCAAAACTCAAAACTCACTCCACCCACAGAACAGAATTTCCTGTATTATATTCGTTTTGCTCGTATAATTTATTGGCGGGGTCAAGAATCCAGTTGCCGTCAATCAAAAACTTGTACCGGTATTTGCCAGGTTTAAGGTACAGGCTTATTACCCACTCGTCGGCATTGTGCGCCATGGTGAAACCCGATGGATCCCAATCATTAAAGTTGCCTGCCAGGTGCACGCTTCCGGCGTTGGCGTGCCCCTTGAGCCAGAACGTATAATTAGGTTTAACGGCAATAAAGGAATTGTTTACGCCGCCCTCAATAGCATAAAGGCGGTTTTTAGGGTCAGTTATCCAGTTTCCGTCAACAATAAATTTGTAGCCGTAGTTACCCGCCGGAATCATTAAAGGTATGGCCCAGCCGGCAGCCGTTTTCCGGAGGCTTATTTCATTGGGTTTCCAGTTATTAAAGCTTCCGGCAATGTAAACGGCTTTAGCATCTTTATATCCATCAAGTTTAAAGCTAACCGCCTCGCCCTGGTTTAACACCGAATTAATACGCCCTTCGTTATCTTTCACTTTCGCCGGGTTTGCCGGGTCGGCGTACCATTGGCCATCTACCCAAAACCGATAAGTATGAGTGCCATCGCGCAGGTAAAGTTTGGTTTCCCAGCCGCCGTCCTTTTTTTGTAGCGGGATATTATCGGTATTCCAGTTATTAAAACTACTGGCTACCATAACTTTATGGGCACCTGTAAAGCCATTAAGCCTGAAGATATGATTAACGCGGTAGTAAACCGAGTTTACATCACTAAAACCATCCGGGTGTTGCTGCAGGTTGTTTTTATCGTGCTGCCAACGGCCATTTATGATGTATTTGTACTCATATACCCCCGGCGACAGTTTTATATCGCTTACCCAACCGCTATCGGTTTTTGCCATTACACCCTTCAGCGTACTCCAATTATTAAAGTTACCAGATAATAAAACGCGCTTGGCGCTTAAATAGCCGGGCAGGTAAAAGCGTGTTAAACCCGATGGTAATTCATATACCGTAAGCCGCATAAACTTGTTTAAGCCGTATAATTCATCGGCAGGATAGCCCGGCATACCCGCGGGGGCGTCAATATTGCCGTCGAGGTTGGTGGTTATCTGGTAGGGTGGGTTTTGCGGGTTCAGGTTTAAATCGGTAAGCGACCTGTCAAACCTAACCATATTTTTATCGCGTTTACCAATGTTCCATCCGTCTTTGGCCAATGACGAGAAATCGCCCTTTAAAATAGCAGCGCCGTTTGGCTTTTTTATACCCGCGATTTTTAAAACACTATCCAGTTGTGTTTTTGACGAATGCAGATCAAGCAGCATAATCAAATGATCTTTACCTAACACAAGGGAATTGCGTGTTTGCGCGCTTGCTGCAATTGAGAAGCAGGTAAACAACAAAAAAATAATTAAAACCGATCTGCACTTTTTCATACTACTGGTTAGTGTAAATGTACATTTCAAATTCTCTTTTTACAAAGTTGATGCTAAAGATACCACGGATAAAAAAATCAAAGCCAAGTATCCCATCAACAGTGTGCCCGTAGGCTTTGCCCATTTTATCAAGGTTTGTTAACAGCACCCGGTTTTTCACAAACCGCCGGCCGCCAACCGTAAGCGTATCAAACCTGGCATAAATTACCTCGAATGATGAGCCGCCAATGCCGGTAGTTTTTGTACGGTTGAGTACCGCCATACCGGGCAATAGTTTGCGCACCCTGTCATAATCCATCAGGTTGGTTTCGGCACCGGTATCAAATGCAAACCACAAGGGTGTGTTATTGGCAACGCCCTTTATAAACATTACATCATTGGTGTAATTAAACGAGGTAAACATCCATGGATTATGAAATACTTTTTCATTTACAGGTATTTCACCGTCGTCATTCAGTTTGTGGATGTACAGGGTATTCCTGAACAAATCAACAGTAATGGCAAATTTTTTAAACAGCCGGGTACCCAATAAGCCCAGTATTTTAATGTTTCGCCCGTTTTCGATGGCCGAAAGATCTGTTACATCGGCCGTAAGGCGCGGGTAATGCAAATCAAGGATGCTGAAATTGCGCACTTCGGTAGTGAATGCGCCGGGCGCATTACCATTTAAACCCGCCGATTCCTGGTCGGCTATAACGGGCATGTACCTGAAGTAGGTAGCGTTTAAAACGAGGTAAGGCGCGCCGGTATCCAGCACAAAATTGCCTGCAACGGAGTCAATCTGCGCTTCTACCAGGATAAGATTACCAGCCCGTTTTATAGGCACTATAAGTGTATTAAAATCGCCCGAGGGGTCTGGATCGGGTCCGCGTTTGGCGTTTTTGAAGGTGATGCCGTTGATGGCTGTGTTTATGCTGCACTCGCCTTTTTGCCAGCAAGCAACAAATAACAAAACTATCAAATATACATAAGGCCGAAGCATCGTGGTTGTTTAGGTAATAGACAGTGCCAAATGCTTATATGTTACATGGAGTGGTGTTTAATTAATATGGCTCACATAGCCATACGTAACCAATTCATCCTTATTGCGTATTGGCCTTGTGTAGCCATCGGTTATCAGGATAATCCTGTCGCTTACATCCAGGATATTGTAATATTGATGATCGGTTACTATGATGCCTTTTATTTTGGCGCATTTCCTGATAATTTCTTTAAAAGCCTCGGCCTGTATGGGCGAGATGTGGGTGAAAGGCTCATCAAGCAAAATAAAGTCGGCTTTGCTGTAAATAACCATCAGTGTTTCCAGTTGCCGCAGTTCGCCGCCCGATAAGTCGGCTATAGTTTTTTCGGCGTATTTTTCATAGATGGGATGAGTCGAAAAATCGTCCCAAAACCGATCGTCGATAATGGTTGCAGCCAGCTTTTTTATTTTGATTCCTTTGGGCAGGTAGTTATGCTGGGGCAGGTATGCCACGCGCATATTTTTATAACCTTTTTTAATGTATTCGCCGTTAATGCTTACGTGTTTGTAGGCAGGGCTGAGCGTGCCAAATATAATCCGTAATAAAGATGATTTGCCGCAGCCGTTTCGGCCCAGGATGCCCAATACTTCGCCTTGTTTGCACTCCAGGTAAACATCCTGCAGTATTTTGCGCCCGCCGAACTCCAGTTGTACGCTATCGGTTTTTAAAATGAGTGGCTCCAAACTTAACGGATAGTTGATAAGGATAAAAGAATGATGAAAGCGGCAAAATCGCAGACGAATACGGATAAGTAAAGCAGGTTGATATTATAGCCGGCATTGCGAAAATAGAAATAGGTTTGCACCGCATTAAAATTGAGGTACTGCACGCCAAGTATGGCGGCGTAACTAACCAGCTTACATAGTACAACGAACGGAACATTCAGTTGGTGCGAGGTAAGGTAATATAAACAAGCCAGCGAAGCCAGTATACACCATACCATTAACGGTTTATAAAAGTACCACCCTATTTTTATTGATTTTACCATTTGAGCTAACTATGACAGGTTAGCTATGTAACGGCAATTTGAGCATTAAATTTTACGGAGACTAAATTGTTGCAGGTTTGTAATTATGGGGTGCAATTGCTGAGGGATGTATGCGATGCGATTCGTTTCTCCCATAAAAAAGGCCGGGACTTAAGTAGTTAAATCAATCCTGGCCTTATATATCTTAATTCTTGGTTCTTATTTCTTGACTCTGCTCAACTACCCCAAATACGATTTCAAAATTTTGCTCCTTGACGTATGGCGCAAACGTTGCAGGGCTTTATCCTTTATTTGGCGAACGCGTTCGCGGGTAAGGTTAAATTTTTCGCCAATTTCCTCTAACGAAAGCGGGTGATTGGTGCCCAAACCAAAGAATAGCACAATAATTTCACGCTCGCGCTCGGTTAGGGTTGAAAGGGAACGTTTAATCTCTTCGGATAACGACTCATTGATCAGGATCGAATCTGTGTTGGGCTCCTGGTTTTCCAGTACATCCAATAAGGTATTTTCTTCGCCCTGTACAAAGGGGGCATCCATAGATACATGGCGGCCAGAATTGCTTAGGGTATCAGATATTTTATCTACAGTGGTTTCCAAAATATCGGCAAGTTCTTCGGGCGATGGCTCACGCTCGTACTCCTGCTCCAGTTTGGAGAATGCTTTACTTATTTTACTTAATGAGCCTACCTGGTTTAACGGCAAACGTACAATGCGCGATTGCTCGGCAATAGCCTGTAATATGGATTGACGGATCCACCAAACGGCATAGGATATGAATTTGAAACCCTTGGTTTCATCAAAACGTTTAGCGGCTTTAATCAGGCCCAGGTTGCCCTCATTAATCAAGTCGCCCAGTGTAAGGCCCTGGTTTTGGTATTGTTTAGCAACGGATACAACAAAGCGCAGGTTGGTTTTGGTTAAACGCTCCAAAGCGGCCTGGTCGCCTTCACGGATTTTTTGGGCTAATATTACTTCTTCTTCGGCTGTTATCAGATCAACTTTACCAATCTCGTGTAGATACTTGTCAAGCGACTGCGACTCGCGATTGGTAATGGATTGCGTTATTTTGAGTTGTCTCATCTATTTATAAACCTCTCTGTACTTTTTTATTTACTACAGAACGACCAAAGTTATAAAATTGTTGTAAAAAATTACAATTGTACGGTGTATTTTCAAAAAAAATAAGCTATAGATAATTTTTTTAATATATTGATTTACAATCAATTAATAATTCAACAATGATGAATTATTCTGTTTTTGTATAAAAACTACGGAAACAGGCAAGCGGTATGGTTTTTGTGGTGTTCGTAAAACACTATCTATATTTAACAGTTTTAGAGCACGTTTTTTGTGCCGATATCCCATTTTATTTACAACCGGATATGGTGTTGATTTGACTTAACCGTTCATATTTTTGAGAAGCTTCTTTCGACGAAAAGTTGTCGGTTGATTCAGTTTTTGTTTTTAAACATTTGTGGGGCGCCTAAATTGTTTTAAACGTTTGAGGTTTATCTTTTTGCCAACTTGTTATTTAGGCAATGTCTGTTGTTAAGCATACTCCCAATCTAAACCATAGCATCAGCAAGCACTGATGTTAATTTGCAGGACTTCAGTGGTACCAAGCCACAAGCTGGCACCTATTTGACGTGCCAGGGCGCTCCAGAACAGATGAGGGTTTTATGGCTCAATTGTAATAGGTATGTTACAAAGAATTTAAAATCTGAGGGTATTAACTATAAAATATATCAATAAAACCTAATTTCTCTTGAAAATTGCGTAAAACTACGTATGCATTTTCAGTGAAAACACCGTGTGTTTTTTAATTGTCAAGCCGTATATTTGATGTAACATTTATTTAATACCTAGTCCTGATATTAATCGCCTATCGCTATGAAATTATTTTACCATTTTTTATTCTTCGTGATTGCATCACTCGTGTTATTGGCATGTGCCAGTGTGTTTGCATCCGATCCGCAGATTCAATCGCAAACAGACGAATTTACATCACCAGAGCCAGGTAGCGAAAACCCGGCACATGATTCAACAATGGCTGCCAACCAAACAGGGCCGTTTGTACTTACCAATGTAAAGGAAACTACACCTTCATATATTTATTATGCAAATAACGAAAATATGCTTCACGCCTATAAAAAGTATTCGTACCTGGGTAATTTTCAAATGGCATTTAATCAATTTAGTCTGCCCCAAAAATTCAAATAGTTCGATTCAGTTAATTTTAGTTTAATTTAGTTAGGGAAACAGTTGCAAGCAGCCGGTACAGTAATGTGCCGGCTGCCTTGTTTTTATACACTGCCGTGCAGCATATTAATACTTAAAATGGCCGAGGGTGAAAAATACAGTAAGCAACGGAATTGCCAATAAAAAATACGCTTTGGCTAATTGCACGTTATCAGCATTACCTGTTACAAATACTTTGTACATGTCGGTCTTTATGGTTTCTATTCTCGCTTTCATAACTCAAAAATTAAAGTCACGGTAAATGTGGACTGTTATAATTTTGACAGAAAGCGCACCGCTTGGTTTAATGGTTTACAAATTATCCTTGCTCATTTCGGGATGATAATGCAAACCCGGAGTTAGCCAATGCAACAACACCACCCTTGAATACCTGAAATTAAAAGGCGACAATACCACAGCCACACTTAATATAATACCACAATATAACCATGGGTTGCTGCTGCCAGTTAAAACACTAATGGCAACTGCAAGGGTAACCATCTCGGCAACATTTAAGGCGTAACTCACAAACATGGCCACATAAAAATAGCCTGGCTCACGTTCATAAACGAGGCCGCAGTGTGCGCAGGTTTTGTTCATCACCTGGCCTTTAAAGCCATACATGCTGTTGGCAAACAAGTCGCCCCGGCGACAACGGGGGCATTTGGCGTGCACTATGGCCGGCCAGGCCGCTAATTTATATTGGGTATTTTCCATGATGTTATCAGTTTTAAGATTTTAATATTTGTTTGCGAAACTCCTCGGGGGTAACGCCTTCTGTTTTTTTGAAAAATTTGGTAAAATAAGAGTTGTCGCTAAAATTCAGCCTGAGGGAGATATCGCTGATGTTCAACTGTGGATTGGTAAGCAAGCGCTTAGCCTCCAGCAAAGTGCGGTTACGGATCAGTTCGCCTGCCGATAAATCTAACAGATCCTTACAAACCGCGTTAAGGTGATTTGGGGTGATATAAAGCAATTCGGCATAATCTTTTGGCAGCTTAATATCTGCATAATGCTGTTCAATTAATTTTTGATAGTTTTTGAGCAGTGTTTGATTATAGGTTAGTTTACCAGTACCAACCGGATTGGAATTAAGCCTGTTTACATGGATAAATATCTGTAGCATCAGCAGGCGCACCATATCGCTGCCCGATGCCGCAGGTTTCATTATTTCGTGAATAATTTGTTCAAACAGCTCTTTTGCGGTGGCAAAAGTATCGGCAGGTAAATTAACCACGGCATCCTTTAAATTGCCGTTAAAAAACGAAAAATTATCCAGGTAACCCGGCTGTAATAAAAACGACTGGATAAAAGCTTCCGAAAAATTGATGATATAACCATCGGTAAAACCCTCAAAATGCCAGGAGTGAACCTGCCCCGGCACCATAAAGTATATTTGACCCGGCTTTACATCAAAACGCTCAAAATCGATGCTATGTGTGCCGGCACCGTGGGTAAATAGTACCAGGTGATAAAACGAGTGCCGGTGCGGAAAAAAAAGATTTTTATGAGCATCAAGATACGGCGCAAAACGGCTTACCAGCAAATCATCCTGCCTTACGTCAGACAAGGAACAAATATCATAAACGGGAATGCTTTGTATCATGATTCAAAGCTACACACAATACCATCGCTTTAATGGTACTGTACATAGTTTGAATGGTATTATTTACTGATTTTTTAATTTGGGACTATCAAACCTTAGTCCATTTCTGTATTACGTTCTCCAACCGCTCAAAGGTGAAGGGTTTACTTACAAAATCCTTCATACCGGCTGTGGCACACTCGTTTTCGTCTTCGCTTAAAACATTGGCGGTCATGGCTATAATAGGCGGTGCGTTTTTACCCTGCTTTTTAATAATGGTACGGGTGGCTTGCAGCCCATCCATTTCGGGCATCTGTACATCCATAAATATTAGGTCGTAATGCTGCTTGTCGCTCATCAGGATGGCTTCAACGCCGTTTTCGGCAATGTCGATACTATAGCCAACCTTTTTAAAAATTTTGCTGGCTATCAACTGGTTCATCTTATTATCCTCGGCCAAAAGTATTTTAAGCGGGCGGTACCTAAAAGTCTCTTTATTATCCGTTTTCGTTTCGGCGGGCAAATCGCCGCTGGTAATTTGCAGGGGCAAATTAAAAATAAACACCGATCCTTTGGCTTCTTTACTGATGGCCCATATTTTGCCCCCCATCAGCTCCACCAGTTTTTTACAGATGGATAGGCCAAGGCCGGTACCACCGTACTTGCGCAGGGCGGTAGTATTTACCTGCGTAAAGGGTTTAAATAGCTGCGTTAATGATTCCTGGCTAATGCCTATACCATCGTCCTTTACGTGGAAACTGATATCCTGTATGCCATCTTTTATCTCGGCCCCTTTAACTGTTACGGTAACCGCGCCTTCATCGGTAAATTTAATGGCGTTGCCTATCAGGTTTACTAAAATTTGCTGCAGGCGCCCCTCATCAACCTTTACAAATTGCGATACATTATCATCAACATGATAACTCAGGTTAATGGGTTTGCGCAAATTGGTGATACCTGGCCGGCTAATATCAATGATAGTTTTAACGCAATGCCTGATGTTGGTGGCAACCGGGGTAATGGTTAGTTTATCAGCCTCGATTTTTGAGATATCCAATATATCGCTGATGATATTGATGAGGATGTGCCCGCTTGATTGCAAGGTTTGCAAAAGTTCATGCTGCTCTGGCGTAAGGGCAGACCTGGATAACAACTGCGAAGCCCCGATGATGCCATTTAACGGTGTGCGTATTTCATGGCTCATATTGGCCAAAAAGTTCGATTTAGCAAATGTAGCGGCTTCGGCCTCTTCTTTTGACGACCGGAGTTCAACTTGTGACTGTTGCAGTTCCTCGCTTTTTTTAATTAAGTCCCGTTTATCGCTTTCGTGACTTTTTTTGATGAAACCTATAAGTAAGCCTACCAGTACTATATTAATTACGGCAGATGCAACCAGGTCAAATTCGGCAGATGCTTTGCTGCCTGCCCCTGTTACCCATTCGGGATGCATTTTTTCTAACTGATAACAGGTAACAAAAACTGCACATAACAAAGCGATGAAAATATAATGGTAACGTTGCTTTACTAATAAGGTTATCAATACAATTAAAAAGATGCCTATTTGGGTAGTTGACCCGCTGATGCCACCGTTGTAAAACCAACCAGGGAACATGGCTGCAATACCCAAACCAATATAAATGTAAGCCGTTTTTTCGCTGTAGCGTACAAAACGGCTACGGTAATAAGCAAAAGCAGAAAAACTTAGTACAAAAAGATTGGCCAGTATCAGCCCCCAACTGAACCCTAAAAAGACATTGACACTAACCGATATAACATTATTAAGGCAAATGAATAAGGCTATGGCATTAAAAAGTTTATTCTCGAGCGATAAAGCTGGATCGCCATAACCAATAATTCGCTTCAGCTTTTCCATTTAAAATAAATAATTAATTAAAAAGGTGGTTTTACGTGATAAAGCACTAAAAAGATAGGTTAAGTAAGCGATTTTTTTCTGAATAAAAACAATTTATTCATACAAAGAGCCAAATGGACACATTGAATTGTTTAATAATTAACTTTTTGCTTGGCCCTAATTATAAAGCAAGCGGAGAGTTAGTAAATTACGATTCAAGGCGGGATATTATTGGCAGTTTAGTGTAACTCCAAATTAATAAGCTTTTTATTGATTAATCAGACTTTATTCTTGATTCTCATCACTATATTAGCTACACCGAAACATTTGTTATGACTATCCCAATATACCAGGCTGACGCCTTTACTGATAAATTATTTGGCGGCAACCCTGCGGCTATTTGCCCGCTTGCCGAATGGCTGCCAGATGCTACCATGCAAAAGATAGCCATTGAAAACAATTTGGCAGAAACTGCCTTTTTTGTAAAAACTGATAGTGGCTACAAACTACGCTGGTTTACCCCCGAATACGAGATTGACCTTTGCGGCCACGCCACCCTGGCAGCCGCTCATATATTGTTTACCGAGTTGGGCTTTGAGGGCGACGAAATACATTTTGAAACCGTAAAAGCAGGCACTTTGCATATTAAACGCGCTGGCGATAAGTACACGATGGATTTTCCGTCAAGGCCGCCCATACCTATTGAACCACCAAACGGGTTGGCCGAGGCGTTAGGCGAAAAACAACCGCTGGCCTTTTTCCGGTCAAGGGATTACTTCCTGGTTTATGAGAGCGAACAGGATATTAAAGACATTATGCCTGATTTTTTCGCCTTGTCAAAAATGGATACTGTGGGCGTTATAGTTACAGCTCCAGGCGATAACAGCGATTTTGTATCGCGCTTCTTCGCCCCCGGTGCGGGCATCCCCGAAGACCCGGTTACGGGATCGGCACATTGTAACCTGATCCCCTACTGGGCAAAAAAGTTAGGTAAAAACACATTGCACGCTTACCAGATCTCGACCCGCCGCGGCGAACTTTGGTGCGAACTTAAAGGCGACCGCGTACTTATGAGTGGCAAAGCTGTAACTTATTTAAGGGGCACAATTTCCGTTAGTCATTAATTTTAAGGCAGCGACAGTGCATATCGCTGCCATCTTATATATTTTTCAACTTGTTTTATCCTCGATTTGGAACTTCAATTCACCAATTATCCGATGCATTGCCAAAAATGCCACATTTTAACCTAAAGGATAACTTAATAACTAATACGATTCCGTTTTCTTAGACCACCCAATCCAAAGTACTGGTTTTTCACCGGGAGAAACATCACTTTCCTTAAGTGAAAATCAACACACCTTTAGGAGCACTATTTTTGAAACTTTTTTTCATAAAACGCATCTATTTTATCGATTTCATATTCAAATAGTACTATTGTTGAAATTTTTATTAGTTTTAGGCGATTATATGTTCTCTAACATTGTTTTATATACCCCTATTTTATTAATATTTATTTGAAAACAAAATTACTTTTTTGGATAGCATTTTTAGGAGTAATGATAAACGCTGAGAAAGCAAATGCGGCAACAAATAGTTGGCTTGGCGTTTCTTCCAGTTGGAATACTTCAACTAATTGGTCTTTATCACATGTACCAACAAATTCGGAGGATGTCGTAATTACACTTTCTGGAGTTTTAAATAACCCTACCATAAGTACTACAGCCGGTGCTTGCAAAACGTTAACTATAAATGGCCTTGGCACTACACTCACGTTAAATGGTGTTGGCCTTGCGGTGAGCGGTGCAATCAGTATCAGTACCAATACAACACTTGCAGGTACAGGCACGCTTTCGGGTACCAGTACATTGGCTATAAACGCCGTCGCGTTTACGGCGAATACGCCCGTTAGTGTTAGCGGGGCCGTCACTTTATCAAGCGGAAGCACTTTAACTACCACGGCCGCTGTAGCTGCCGCAGGCATGTCGGTTACGGGCTCAACTGTTGCATTAGGATCGACACTTACACTTTCGGGTGCCTTAACAGCCACAAGCAGCAGCACAATTACGTCTACTACAGGATCAACTATCTCTGCTACAAGTTTATCCATCGCCACAGGTACATACACACTAAGCGGCCAATTAGCAATTAGCGGAGGCATGACAGTGACGAGTTCGACAACAATTACTACTAATGCAACCGGCAACACCATTGGTGCCGCGTTATTTGTGGGCCAGCCTTTTGCATTAACCTGGAATGGAACAGGCACAACAACCTTAACCGGCGACCCAACTTTTAAGTTCAATTCGTCTTTAACTATTGGAACCGGTAATACAATTACATTTGCAGCCAATACAACTATTGATTATTCGGGTACTCAAAAACCATTTACCAATAATGGAACGCTGTATTTACTTTCCGGCTGTGCTTTAAGTCTAGGCACTTCAAGTTCTTTTATAAATACGGGCACCCTCAATTTAGCATCAAGCACACTAAGTTTATCCGGCGGCAACCAAAACATAGCCAATACAGGTACAATTATCGCAAGCTCATCAACCATAACTTTAAACAATAACAACGTAAATTTAACCAATTCGGGCACTGCGTTGGTAACTGCTAAAAACACTACGTTCAACATATCGGGATCTGGCTCCTATATCGACAATTCATATACATTGAATGCAACCGGTTGTACTTTTAATTTCAACAATGGTAACTACATAAAGAACTCGGGCACACTAACTACGCAATCGGGCTGTATATTCAATGTGAGTACATCCAACTCGTATATCGCTAATACAGCTACTTATAACGACCACGGATCGACCTATAACCTTTTTGGCTCAGGGTCCTATTTTCAAAATTCAGGTACCAGTGCGGTTGTGAAAGCCCGGGGAGCTACTTTTAACCTTGGCACCAACGGAAGTAATTCTATGAATATGACCAACAGTGGCACCTTCACCGCCGATTCTACGTCATATATCAACCTGGCATCGTACCAGGATGGATTAACCAATACGGGTGTTTTTAACGCCGGTACTTCCGGCTCCTCCTGTGTAATTACATTAAGCGCCCAGGCTTGTTTTGTTACCAATACCGGCAGCTCGTCACAAGCTGCATATTTCAATCTTGGTTCAACATCTATCATCAATCTTTCGGCCGGTTACCTGCCAACGGTAACCAACACCAACAATGCTTATTCGTTTTTTACTTTAATGTCTGATGCCTCAGGGTCTGCTGCTTTTGATCAGATATCATCTACCGGCTACGATTCCGGTACCCTGGCAATTGCAGGCACATATAATGTTCAACGTTTTTGTAAGCGGCGGCAATCTTGCAACCAACCGCGGCTACAGAATTTTTTCGTCGCCAACAAACATTACAAGTCCTTATTCCACAAGTACTACTTATACCAATTACATCACATTAAACACGCTAAAAAACAGCTATACGGTTTACAGCAGTTTATCTGCCAGTTCAAGCTATCCCGGCGCGTTTACTGCAGGGCCTTCGGGCGGAACAGGCTTTAGTTATATTAACCCCAATAACAACTCAATTATATATTTTTATAACGAAACCAGGGCATCAAGCAATTTAACATTCAATTCGGGCAAGCACGTTGGGGTTACCGCTATTGGTGCCAGCACCGTTACATTAAATGGCGTTGGAGCTGTAAGCATGCCTGTGGGCAATGGTTATTTAATGTATTATGTTGGGCCCAATAGTCGCACAAATGGCACTACAGGCAACCCGCTGGATTGTTACATTACCAATGTAGGTTACATTAACCAGGGCGATGTTACGGTTGCATTATGGTATACCCCTAAAAACGGGGCATCAAATGCAGCTACAGGCCAGCTATCTTATTCGTTAAGTACGTTAACCGGCGGTGCCGGCTATAATATGGTAGGTAATCCTTATCCAAGCACAATCAATATAGCCACGGTGCTGGGCCATAACTCCAATATAAGTACCGCTTATTTACTAAACAGAACCAATAGCCCTGGCCAGGCCTATTATGCTTACACCGCAAACGGCACATCGGCACCTGGTATTGGTTACGCCTTAAGTGGCGAAGGTTTCCTGGTACGTACAACAAGCGGGGGCAACTCATTAACATTTAAGGAGACCGATAAAGTTGCTACACAACAGCTTACCGGCAGCAACCTACTTATGTCGTCGCCAAAAGGCCAGGCGTTAACAATTGATGGCACCGGTAAATCTTTTAAAAGTGCCGCCACAGCATTTGGACCCCAAACGGCCTCGGTTAAAGAGTCAGATGCTCAAGGCAATCCGCTTACTGGTTTATATGTAAAACTTGAAAAAGACAGCGCTACATACGATTATTGCGGTGTATATTTCAGAAGCGACTGGCAAAGCACCTATAATGAAAACTTAGACGCGTTGGAGCTGGATGCAAGCACCTCAAGTGCGTTGGTGTCAAGCCTTTCATCAGATGGGATGAATGCATCTGTAAAGCACTTTCCTGATTATAGAAAAGGCGTAAGCATTAAGCTTTATGCCAACGGAAAGACTGATGGCTTATACAACTTAAAAGTTGAAGGAATACGTAACATTGATACCAATAATTACAAAATAACCCTGCTTGACCACTTTAAAAAAGACTCGTTAGATATCGGCCGCTATAAATCTTACGCTTTTAACATCTTAAAAAGCGATACCGGCACTTATGGCGCCAATAGGTTTGAACTATCTATTCAGCAACTGCCAAGTACTGCCCGGTATCAGTTGGCAAGTTTCACGGCACAAAAGGCAACAGATGGTGTGCTGCTTACCTGGCGGGCATACAATGAGGGAGTTAATTACTTTTATACGCTTGAAAAACAACAGGCAAATGGTACCGGTTACACCTCTTTATATCAAATACAAAGCAATGGTGGCACCATTTATAAATACACCGACAAAACACCAAATACAGGCAACAATATTTACCGCCTAAAACAGGTAGACCTATTTGGTAACATCACCTACTCGGCACTTGTTAATATTTACTATGATAACAACGGCAATGCAAGTATGTTCACCTTATACCCTAACCCTACCGTCGAGGCGATTAATATAAATGTAACCTATGGTAAAACATCATCTGCCACCACCGGGAGTTATAAATTAAATATTTATGATGCAACAGGTTCATTGGTAACCCAAAAAACAGCCGATAACAGCTCGTTCAGTCAAAACGTTTCGGAATTTAAACCAGGTGTTTATGTTGTAGAATTAAAAGACAATAAGGGTAGCTCGTTAGGAAAAACCAAGTTTTTAAAGCAATAGTAAAATCATCTGCTCTAATAAAAAAATGTAGCACATCCAAATGACAATGCCTCACTTATTGCCAATTTAACTATTGCTAATATTACTGCTCCAGGCAAAACAAAGGGCCAATTACCCCGAATACTTTCGCTTTATTTTGCACCGCATACTCATTTCTCTTTGGGTTATCGTAGGAATGATTGTAGCTGCCTTATTTACCGAGATTGACTTAAACGAAGAAGATTATTGCTTGTTTAAGTCGGCTACATTGGTTACAACAAGAAACATTTTCACCGCATATTTTCGTATACTGCAAAACCGCTTAAAATAAATACGTGAAGGCAGTAGCTGCAGTTTATTTTTTTTCTTTTCAGATAAACAAAACTGAGCAAAAAAACTATAAGGAAACTTTATTTTTTTTATTTCCGTAAACGTTTTGAATACAATAAGTTTAGGTATTTTTATCATGATAAAACCTACCAATGTAACTATTGTAAACCTTATTTAATTAAATAGCCAGTTGAAAACGAGATTCCTTTTTTGTCTTCTGCTTTTCGTAATGACATTAAATATTACGGATGTAGCTGCAACGACTTATACATGGGTTGGCGGACTCTCGGGCAGCTGGACTCAAAACTCAAACTGGTCTCCAAGTACCGGGTATCCGGGAAGCAGCGGAACAACAGATGTGGCGCAAATCCAATTGTCGCTGGCAAATATTACGCTTTCAAGCAGTATTACAATTTCCTCGCTTCAAACACAAAATTATGGCACATACGGGGTAACAATTACAATGTCAGGGTCGCCTACGGTAAATATTAGTAGCCTAACGGTCGCTCAGCCAGTTGCTTCGTTAATCGGGATTACATTTACCGGCCCTGGTACGGTTAACATAGCTACCTCACCTTCCTTTGGTTATGCAGCAGGTTTTGGTGTTGGTGTTAACGCTACGGTAAATTTTGCTTCAGGGGCGGCGGTATCCTTCAACAATCCCCCCTCATTTGTTTGTGATGGCACGCTTAATTTAAATAATGCAACATTTACAACAACAACCTCTTCAACCATAAGCTCAACAGGTACGCTTAATATCAGTGGGGCGAGCGCCTCTTTTTCAACAAGCGCCGCTACCACAAATAATGGAACTATCAATTGCACAAGCGGCACGTTTTATACCACAAGCGACTTAACTAATAATAATAAAATAGCCTTAACAAGCAATGCCTTATTTGACTTTCCCGGAACACCGTCTATTTTTACAAATACAAATACCTTAACGTTAAACTCATCAACTATAAGGTTAAACAATACTAACTGCCGCTTAATAAACTCTGGCTCGGCAACCGTCACTGGGGTTAGTAGTACGTTTAATATGGCAGGTGCGGGTACTTATATTACTAACTCGGCAACGTTTAAAGCTACCGCTTGCAGCTTCCCGTTTGGCAATGGCAACAATATTCAAAATTCCGGCACATTTACAACACAGTCTGCATGTACATTTGGCTTAACAACAAGCAGTTCATATTTTAGCAACACAGGCACATTCAGAGACCATGGCTCTACGTTCACCCTGAGCGGGCAAAGTTGTAACATTCAAAATACGGGTTCAGGAAATTTTTATGGCAGCGGCACCACTATAACCTTTGGCCCCACCAATAACGGGCATGTTATCAATAATACGAATATATTTAAAGTAGATTCGGCATCTGCTATCACAATAGGCACTTTTACCAGTGCTATAACCAATTCAGGTACATTTTATTGCGGAACATCAAATTCGGCTTGTAATATAACTTTAACCGGACAATCTGCCAATATTGCAAATACCAATATTTTTTATGTTGGTTCAACTTCTGTTATAACCATGAGTGGAGTTACCGAAAATGTAACCAATACAAACCCAGGCATTTTTACATTACAATCAGACCAATACGGATCGGCAGCTTTTGGTGCTATCAATTCTGGTTGCACTGCCGTAGGATTATTTAATGTGGAACGTTTTTTAACTGGCGGCGGGTTATCATCCAATCGCGGGTATCGTTTGCTATCATCGCCGGTTAACCAAACCAGCGCTACCTCAAGCACATCAAATACAGTGGGGCTAAATTATCTGAATAGTCACGTGTATCGTAATGCTACCTACGCAGGTGCTTTTACCGCCGGGCCCGGCGGCACCTCAAGCGGCTTTAGTTACGCCAATACCAACCCAACTATTTACGTTTATCGCGAAAACCTGAACAATAATAATTCACTTTTCACATCGGGCAAAAATGTTGCGGTAATAAAAATTACAACAACCAATACTACGAGTGCAACAGGCACAACCAGCACTATCGATCTTACCAATACACAGACAGGTTCTTCGCTCGGGCAATCGCTGCCGGTAGCCAACGGGTTCCTGATGTATTTTGTTGGGCCAAGCAGCCGTACCGACGGATCAACGTCAACCGCGCCTGCCAATACTACATTAACAGCAGGGGGGTACATTAACCAGGGGGATGTTACCGTCAATTTGTGGTATAGCCCTAACGGCGGAGTAGGGAAGCTTGGCAATACGGCATCATTATCCCCGGGCTATAACATGGTTGGTAACCCCTATCCCTGTACCATAAACCTGGCAACAGTTTTATCCGACAATAACAGCAGTACCGGAATTGATAACATTTACCTATTATCGGCAAAAAATAGCCCAAACCAGGTTTACACTGCCTATACCGCCTCGGGTACTTCGGCGCCGCTGGGCACCGGCGGCCGCGGTTATGCTGCAAGCGGCGAAGGGTTTATGGTACATGCAAAGTCATCTGCGGGCATTTCAGGCGCGCTTACATTTAAAGAAAGTGAAAAAGCGCCCCTTATTCAGCTCACAGGAAGTTCGTCGATTTTATCGGCACCCGAACGGCCAATACTTACCATAAGTAATATTAATACCGGAAGAAGTTTCAATCAACTAATTCCGGTCGGCGGCAACACAACTATTCAATCTATACAGGATGGGTTAACCGGTCTTTTCATGAAGATGGAAAAAGACAGTACAACTTATGATTATTGTGGGATCTATTTCAATGATCAATGGGATGCCAAATTCCATGATGGTGACGCCTTTGATCTTGACGGCGCCGGCCCGAGAGTTTATATGTCGAGCTATTCGTCAGATGGTATACGCTCGGCAGTAAAACATTTTCCCGATTATAAAAAAGGAGCGCTTATCAGGCTATATACCGATAGCAAAACTGATGGTTTATATAAATTAAAAATAGAAGGCATCCAAAACATTGATACCCTCAATTACAAAATAACCCTACTGGACCATTTCAAGAACGATTCGTTGGATATTGGGCGCTATAAATCTTATGCTTTCAACATCTTAAAAAGCGATACCAACACTTTTGGCGCCAACCGGTTTAAGTTATCCATCAGGCAATTGCCGGCATCCGTTTATCAGTTGGCAAGCTTTAATGCCCAAAAGGCTACGGATGGTGTTTTACTCACCTGGCGTGCTTACAATGAAGGCAATAATTACTCCTTCAGTCTTGAAAAACAGCAGGCAAACGGGATCAACTATTCGCCAATTTATCAGTTGCAGAGCAATGGCGGCACAATTTATAAGTACACTGATAAAACACCAAACGCGGGCAATAACATTTACCGCTTAAAACAGGTCGACTTATTTGGAAACATCACCTACTCGGCCCTTGTTAACATTTACTATGATAAAAGTGGCAATGTTAATATGTTTACCCTTTACCCCAACCCCACCGCCGAAACTATCAATGTAAACGTAACATACGGCAAAACGTCATCGGCTACAACCGGAAGCTATAAATTAAACATTTATGATGCCGCAGGAACATTGGTGACTCAAAGAGTATCAGCTAACAGTAGCTGGTCTGAAAACGTTTCGCATTTTAAACCAGGTGTTTATATTGTTGAATTAACAGAAAATGGCGGAAATTCGTTGGGAAAAGCTAAATTTGTAAAAAAATAAGTAACAAATATATTGATGAAGATTTGTAAGAGTGGGTTAAAGTGTGTTTATAGTTTATTAGCTACATTTCTTTTCATAGCAGCACCGGTAATAGGCCGCGCGCAAGGTGAATTACCTTGTAACGACGCCGATCCTTTTAATTCAGCATGCCCGCTTGATACCTGGGTAGTAGCACTTGTAATTGTGGCTGGTTTATCAGCTGCAGTATATTTACATCGCAAACAAAAAGCATCTCACTCTTAAAGTTTTTTCGTCAAACCTCAGTTTTATTATCTGAAGTTTGACATCATATTTCCGGTTCCCTATTGCCCCAAAACGCAATACCCGTGCTTTAGCACGTTCATATTAAGCTGCCTGCCCCCAAAAAAATACGCCAACTTCGATGCCGGTCCTTGTGTTTATGGTTTTCATTCGGGTAGCAAGCAATCAATTGTCTTTTTGTTTTTAAAAAAGAAAGTTAATTTTTTTTAGGCTACCGCGGGTAGAATTATGTTTCATACCCGTCTTGAACAGCTTACTATCCAAAAAAGATCCGCAAGTACACAGAATACAATCGAGGTAAACATTATTCTACTTTCCCGATATTTTTTTTAAGAAAATACAAACAATACGACCTTCATTATCGTAAAAAAACACGAATTTCTTTAAAGGAAAAGCATCGCGAAGATGTCTTTAGTTAATTTTATACCTGATAAGTTGAAACGTTTATACATCCTTTTAATAATCCTGACGTTTGTACCAGCAATAAGGCTCCTGGCCCAAACTGCGCCCGGTATCACTTATTCGCCTTCAACAAATGTTTATTCAGTAGGCACTCCTATTACAACTCTTTCCCCCACAATGACGGGCGGCGCGGTATCCCCGGCTAATTACGGTGCTGTTTCAACATTCGTAAGTTTAAATAATGCCTATAGCGTTTTTATTGATGGTTCAAACAATGTTTTTGCTACAGATTACAACAATGGTTATGTGTATAAATATAACTCGGCGGGTACAAATACCCTTTTTATTAATACGCCTTACTTTAACGCGTCAGAGGTAGCGGTAGATGGATCGGGTAATATATATGTTTCTTGCTTTTCAAACAATGTTGTTTTAAAATATAGTTCAACAGGAACACTATTGAATACGATAACCGGTTTCAGTAGTCCTTTAGGAATTGCATTTGATGCATCAAACAATGCATACGTGGCCAACAGCGGTTCGGGTAACATTACTAAAATAGCTGCAGGTACGGCTGCAACCAGCACCTTTTTATCCGGTTTTACATCAGCATATGGTATAATTATCGACGCATCCGGCAACACATACGTTTCACAGCAGTCTCAAAACAATGTAATTAAAGTTGCCAACGGATCAACCACTAAAACCACATTTGCGAGCGGCTTTAACGGTCCGCGGCATTTAAGTGAAGATGCCTATGGCAATATTTACGTAGCCGATTACGGCAACAGTGCTATCAAACGCATTAGCAGTACCGGTACCATTACCACCATACTATCAACTGGCTTAAACAGTCCCCGACAAGCTGCATTCGATTCCAATGGCAATCTTTTTGAGGCCGATTATGGCACCAATACCATAAAAGAATCTTTGGCTACAACCTATTCTATCAGCGCCACATTGCCGGCAGGTTTAAGTTTCAGTACAACAACAGGCCAAATTACCGGCACCCCCACTGCTACATCAGCTTCAACCAACTATACTATTACTGCATACAATACAGGGGGCAGCGGCAGTACCGTGGTAAATATAACCGTAAACTCAGGAGCGCCCTCTGTTACCAATGGCGCGGCTTGTGGTGCAGGTGCGGTCACTTTAACCGCATCCGGGGGGTTTCCATCAGGCGGAACTTATAACTGGTATACCACTTCATCTGGCGGCGCAGCTTTACAGAGCACCACATCTGCCACCTACACTCCTACTATTGCAGCTACAAGAACATTTTATGTTTCATATACTTCCGGCGGTATCGAGACCTCCCGCACAGCAGTCACAGCAACTATTTATCCGGAAGTTTCTTCACCCATCGCCAACTCCACAATTTCTTATTCGTTTTCAGGAAACACAAAAGATGTTTCGGGTAATCAAAATGATGGCATATTAATAAACGCTCCCACCCTTACCACAGACAGATATGGAGCGGCAAACAGTGCTTACAGCTTTAACGGCACCAACCAATTTATCGAAACTACAACCCCGGCAGGTAACCCTCAAACCTTCTCGATAAGTGTTTGGTTTAATACCTTAACCACGTCAGGTGGCCGGTTGGTTGGTATTTCGCAAAACCAGGCAGGCACAGGAAGCTTCGACAGGCATATTTACATGAATAACGCCGGTCAGATTTATTTTGGTGTTTATTTTGGCGCAACCAACACCGTTAATACCACATCGGCGTATAATGATGGTTACTGGCACCATGTTGTTGCCACATTATCAGCAACATCGGGCATGAAGCTGTATGTTGATAACATACTTCAGGCATCAAATGCGGCTTATACATCGGCCGAACCGCAAACAAACGCCTACTGGGAAATAGGCGGCAATAATCTTGGTGGCTGGCCATCGTCGCCAACAAGCGCATATTTTAGTGGTAAAATTGATGATGTTTCCATTTACAGCACCGAACTATCTGCAACCACGGTAGCTGCATCAAACGATGTATTACAAATTGGGACCTACGCCCCAGTATGCACCGGCAATCCGCTAACTATTTATGCGCCAACTATCATCGGTGCCACCTATACATGGACAGATCCTTCAGGCGCTACCACTACCGGGCAAAACCCAACATTTAGCAGTGCCATAGCTGGTACCTACTCGGTTACTGTAACCGGCGGGCCGGGGGGCTGTAGTTCGACAGCCACATTTACACCAACCCTCCTTACGGGGGCATCGTCGGCATTCACGGCCACTTCGCCGGTTTATGGATCAGGTACATCTACCGTTACCTATACTGGTACCGATCCGGCAACATCAACCTTTACCTGGGATTTTGGCGGCGGCACACCTGCAACAGGAACAGGAAAAGGGCCGTTTTCGGTTACCTGGAGTACTACCGGTACCAAAACTATTACCTTAACGGTTACCAATGCCGCCAGCTGCAGCTCAACATCAACTCAAACGGTTGTTTATAGTGGCGCCCTGGCAGGCTACGGTTTCAGCAAGCCAATTGTGTTAAACACATCATCAATAACCGGGGGCATATCATCAACCCTTACAAACTTTCCGGCGCTGGTTTATATACAGGACGACGCGCTTAAAACAGGTAATGCCTGCGGCGATAAGGTGCAATACCCAACAGGAAACGGTGGCGGTCTTGCGGCAGGTACAAACTACGATTTTGCTTTTACCCTTGCAGGCAGCACCACCGAATTGAATTATCAGATTGATACCTATGATCAGGTTAACGGCATTTTACTGGCCTGGGTACAGATAAGTTCATTAACGTCAACAAATACCAGTCTTACTTTTTATTTCGGATCGGCAACCCCTACGCATACTGCGGCGTTTGCCACATCCACATGGTCAAGCGATTATCTTGCCGTTTACCATTTTAGCGAAGGATCTGCCACGGCTACCGTTTTGGATGCAACCAGCAACGGCCGAAAGCTTACCCAATCAAATACAACCGTAAGCAACGATGAGATCCATGTAGCAGCTGGCATGCCGGTTGTTGGTGGTGGTTATAGTTTCAATGGTACAAGCAGTAAAATTATTCAAACCTCCGGCACAAATCCAGATATCACAGGCAAATTCACATTATCGGCATGGGTATATTATAACGGCTCATCATCAAGTGATAATAAGATCATATCTGACGAACTGAATTATGGGCATGGCTACAAAATGAGCGTTAAATCGGGCAAAATCGAAACCGAAACACGAACAACAGCAAACCCGGTGCCAGGCAACCTCTTGCAAACAGGTACGGTATCGTCGGCAACGTGGACGTATATACAAGGTGAATTTGATGGTACCAAATTTATAAATTTTGTAAACGGAACGGCTTCGGCTACCACAGCAACCGGATACGCCCCTGAAGCCGGTAACGTAATTTCTTTGGGCGTTGACTATTTACTTCCAACCGGGACAACAAATTTTTATAACGGCTATATGGATGAAGTGCGCATCTCAAACGTTGCAAAATCGGCGGATTGGATAAAAGCAGAATATTACAATCAATCAAATCCTACAACTTTTACAAATTACAGTGGTTCTGTTTCCGCTTATCCAACCAATGCCTCGGCGCTAACTGGCGCCCTTGTATACACATGGACAGGCACCACCAGTACCGACCCCACCGTTGCGGGCAATTGGGACATAGGCCAGGCACCAGTATTTAACAGCAAAACATCTTTTGTTGTGCCGGTTGTTGGCACCGGCAATTACCCGGCTTTAACTTCCGATGTCGGTATTTACGGCCTTACTATTGCCAATGGTGCATCACTTAATTTAAATGGTCATATTTTAAGTGTGGGATGCAATATTTACAATAATACAACCACTGGCGGCACAGGCATACTTAACGCAAGCAACATGGCATCGGCCATTAACTGGAACGGCTCACTGGCGGCACAATCCTACACCGGCACCAATAATACCAACACCGCTATACTGGGCAATATGACGGTAAATAACACAGCATCCGGCACTGTTACAATAAAAAGTGGGCCTGTAGATGTATACAATTTGCTAACAATGACACAGGGTAACCTGGCTATTGATAATGCCAGCAACGGGTTATTGACATTGAAAAGCTCAGCCTCGCAATCGGCAGCAGTCGCTGTGCTTCCGGTAGCCTGTAAAATCACCGGCCAGGTTGCGGTAGAACGTTTTTTAACCGGGGGTAATTCCTTATCGAACAGAGGATACCGCGTACTATCGTCACCTGTTAACCAAACAAGCGCCACCATAGCATCAACCAATACCTTTGCTATGAATTATATGGGCAGCCATACTTACAATAGTATTACCTATGCAGGCGCCATGACTGCCGGATTAAATGGTGCTACCAATGGCTTTACCATTTCAAACGCCAACCCAACCATCTATTTGTACAAAGAGCCTCTTAAAATTGATAATAAAACCTTTACATCGGGTAAGCACGTTGGCGTTAGTAATATTTACACCTCCGGAGGTAACAGTGTGATTGACCTCACCGACGGTACAACTACAAAAGCGGTTCCTATAGGCAATGGCTTTATCATGTACTTTGTTGGCCCAAGCAGCCGTACAAGCGGTACCACTTCCATAACACCGGCAGATGCAACCATGAGCGCTACAGGCTATCTGAACCAGCAGGGTTTTACTGTAAATTTATGGTATACACCTGCCGGCGGCGCAAACAAATTGTCAAATTCAGCAGTGGCATTGCCGGGTTATAACCTGGTGGGTAACCCTTACGCATCAACAATTGATTTAAGTAAAGTATTGGCCGACAACGCCTCAGCAGCTACCGGGATAGACAATATCTATATCCTATCGGCCAAAAATAGTCCTAATCAAACCTATACCGTGTACACGGCTGCAGGTACCTCGGCACCTACCGGGACCGGCGGCCAGGGTTACGCATTAAGTGGCGAAGGTTTTATGGTGCATGTTAAAAGTTCGGCCGGCAACAACGGCGTACTAACCTTTAGCGAATCGGAAAAAGCGCCTACCGTTCAGCTTACAGGCACCTCCCTTATTATGGCCGAGCCGCAGAAACCTATTTTAGCAAACAATGGCAGCGTAAATACTGGCCTAAGCTTTAATGCCCTTACCCCCGCCGGCATGCAGCGAGACAGCCTTACCGGCTTGTACATGAAAATGGAAAAGGACAGCCTTACCTATGATTATTGCGGCATTTATTTTGGCCAAAACTGGGGTGCAAACTTCCAGGATGGCGATGCACGGGATCTTGACGGGGCCGGGCCACAGGTGTACATGTCCAGTTTATCGGCAGATGGGATCCGATCGGCCGTGAAGCACTTCCCCGACTATCGGAAAGGCCTAAAAATTAAGTTGTATGCAGATGGAAAAGCCAATGGCATGTATACTTTAAAAATGGAAGGCATCTGCAATATCGATACCAATAACTATAAAATAACGTTGCTTGATCACTTTAAAAAGGACTCTACGGATATTGGCCGCTACAAATCATACGCTTTTAATGTGTTAAAAAGCGATACCAATACTTTTGGCGCCAACCGCTTCGAGCTTTCCATTCAGCAACTGCCGGGTGCCAGGTACCAATTAGCAACATTTACTGCTCAAAAAGCTACAGATGGCGTACTGGTAACCTGGAGAACATACAACGAAGGCGCAAACTACTCCTTCACGCTGGAAAAACAACAAAGCAACGGAACCGACTTTTCGCCGGTTTATCAAATCCAAAGTGATGGCGGCACCATTTATAAATACACCGATAAAACACCAAACACCGGTAATAATGTATATCGTTTAAAACAGGTAGACCTGTTTGGCAATATCACCTACTCGGCACCGGTTAACGTTTATTACGACAATAGCGGTAATGCAAGCCTGTTTAGTTTGTACCCCAACCCTACTGTAGAAAAGATTAATGTTAACGTTACCTACGGAAAAACAAACACAACGGCATCAACGTATAAGTTAACCATATATGATGTTACAGGTATGATGGTATTGCAAAAAACGACCGATAGCAGCACTTTTAGCGAAAATGTTTCGCAATTTAAACCTGGCGTTTACGTAGTTGAACTCAAAGATAAAAGTGGCAGCTCATTAGGAAAAGCCAAGTTCATGAAAAAATGATATAATTAAAACAGATGAAGATTGGTGCCTACAGGCTGAATACCAAAACGGTAACTACCCTACTTTTATTAACAATACCCCTTATTAGCAATGCCCAGGGCGAATTGCCATGTAATGATGTCGACCCATTTAACTCAGCCTGCCCGTTGGATAGCTGGGTAGTTGCTTTGGTTATTGCAACCGGGCTGTTTACTGTTATGCATTTACGTCGTAAACAAAAATCCCTCCGGGCTTAAAGCCCAAAGGGATTTTTAAATTTATTGCTTGCAGGTGAAATAAATTTTGGATTAAGCTTTTTTAGTGTCTAAAACAACCGGTGCATGGCCGGTATAATTAAGGTTAAGTTGCTGTAAAATACCGCTAACCACCTTTGGTAATTCTTTTAAAGTAGTTTTGGGATTATGTAATTCGCCAACGCCAAAGCCACGCCACACCAGTTGCCTGGTATTGCGGTCGATGATATCGATGATTAAAGTACCCTCTTTGTACGGCACGCGGGCTACAACACCGCCGCCACCGTAATAAGGATATCCCCAGCCGTAGCCAAAGCCGCCGTATCCGTAAAACGGACGGTATCCCCAGCCAAAACCACCCCAGCCCCAGCCAGAGTAAAGCGTACCATAATAAGCAGGGTAAAATTCATTTTTTACGCCCCTACCTGTTACGGTTGAATAGCTTACCAGCAAATCAGGATCGGTTTCCTGTAGTTTTAGCCCTTTGGCTGTTAATGCCTCGATGGTAGTTTCTTTAACCTTCTCGTCGGCAATTTCCTTTTTTACAACGCCACCTGCCTTATTTGGCTGCGCATCGGGCGGCAACCAGGCAAAAGTACGGTAGGCAGTAAGATTGGTTTTGTTTTTTGCTGCGGTGTAATAGTTGTAACTGCTGCAAGCAGACAGGGCAGATACCAGCAACAGTACCAGTCCTGTGTTAATAATTGTTTTCATGACAAAATGCTCCCTTATATTTATTGTTAGACAATGGAGAAACGAAAGGTTTAATTTAAATATTATTTATTTAAACTAATTAGCTGGGCGTACAATTTCTCGGTAGGTAAACCAACCACATTGGTGTAGGAGCCACTTATCTTTTCGATACCGATAAGCCCAATCCGTTCCTGTATGCCGTATGAGCCGGCTTTATCAAGCGGGTTATATTGGGCAACATAACTGCTTATTTCATCCAAAGTAAGGTTCCGGAAAAACACTTCAGATACATCAAAAAACACATTGTATCGGTGTTTGTATAACAGGCAAACTCCTGTAACCACCTGGTGAACTTTGCCCGACAGCATTTGCAGCATCTCCACAGCATGTGCCGGAGTTTCGGGCTTACCTAATATTAACCCATCAACACAAACAATGGTATCAGCGGTCAGTACCACCTCGTCACCCACCGTTTCGTCAAAGGCTTCGGCTTTTTTACGGGCTATGTAAACAGCAACCTCCTGTGGCGTTAAGCCCTCGGGGTAACTTTCATCCACATCCTTCAGCACCACCTCAAATTCCATATCCATCAAACGCAAAAGCTCCTGCCTGCGCGGCGATTTTGATGCAAGAATAATTTTTGGAATATTCATTTTGGATGATAGATTTACAGATGATAGGCTTGTTTATCAAAGACTTGTAGACAAAGGGTAGAGTTTTTTGACTTTTTAATTTTGACTTTTGACATAACTTACCAGCTATACGCCTCTTCGCTCATCCACCTGTCCTGAACTTTAAGTACTTTTTCAATAATATCGCGGGCACAGCCTTTACCGCCGCCATAAGGCGAAACGTAGGCGCTTACAGCTTTTATTTCTTCAACCGCATCGGCAGGGCAAACGGGCAGGCCGGCAAGTTTCATTACTTCCAAATCGGGAATATCGTCGCCCATGTATAATACGTTGGTAGCTATAATGGCTTTCTCCTCCAGGTAAATTTTAAAACGCTGCGATTTGGTATGCGTACCCATATAAACATCATTGATGCCCAGGCTGTTTAAACGATAAATAGCGCTTTTTGAACGGCTACCCGATATGGCACAAACATTATACCCGCATTTTACAGCAAGCTGTAAAGCATACCCATCCTTAATATTAAAGGCACGGCTTTGCTCGCCACTGTCCGTCACAAAAACAGAGCCATCGGTAAGCACACCATCCACATCAAAAATAAACGTGGTTATATCTTTTAATTTATTCAGGAACGACTCCATATTGTTTTTATGATTTCACCGATTATTAGGGTGATTACACCGATTTAGGGTTGATTGCACTGCCAAAAATGAAAACTGCAAACCAACTATTGGTTATCCCGCCATTCGTATACCCAGGCTGATTGAATTTGCTCCAGGTGGCCTTCATTTGATTCTTCCCGTTTACCGGCAAAATTAGGCAGGCTTAATACCCACTCCAGCAACTCGGTAAAGCGGATACGGTATATTTTCGATTCGCCAAAATCATCGCCAAATTTTTCGTAAAGCTCCATGGCAATATCTTCGTAATCGTTCCAGTTAATGGGTAAGGCAAATTTATTATCGCTCATTTTTTATATGTTGTACGTTTTACGTGGTACGTTATACGTTTTTTAATCTCGTGTTAATTATCAGTGTGCGCAATTCACGTAAAACGTAAAACGTCATGCGTAAAACCTCACCAACCTGCATGGCGCTTAGTGCCCCATAAATGCCGACTGATCAGGAATGGTAACTTCTATATCGCCATCGATGATTACACACTGGCAGCCCAGGCGCGATGTTATACGCGGGTTTACAGCCCTGTCAATAAAATCCTCTTCCTTGTCAGATATTTCCTGGATGTTATCCATCCCTTTGTTTACGTAAACATGGCAGGTGCTGCATCCGCAAACGCCGCCGCAATTGTGCTGTAATTCAATGCCGTTCTCCAGGCATACGTCCAAAACAGATTCTCCCTCGGCTATTGGCAGCTCAACGGTGTCGTGCCCCTTCTCCTCGAAGTTTATCTTTACTTTAAAAATATTCATTTAGGCAAAAGTAACAAAATTACTTATCCTCATGCCCACCATTGTTGTTTTTGATAATACCCTGACTTAATAACGTGTACATTGCCTGCAAATGCGGTTGCCCTTCAAGCATTTGCAAGTGCGCGGCCATAGTAGTTTGGTCATTACGTACCGCGGGCCCGGTTTGTACATTAGCCGGCAGTTGCTGTTGTACCTTTTGGGCCGTCTCTAAAATCAAGGGTCTCAGCAAATTAAAGTCAATTTCATGACCGACAAGCAGTTGCTGAGCCACACCGTACAGATAATTGGGAAAATTACAGGCAAATACCGCTGCCAGGTGCAATATTTTACGCCCGGCCGAGTTAATGCTATAAATGCTGTTGCTAACAGTGGCTGCAAGTTGCTTAATATCAGTATATATACTATCATTTGCGGCTTCAATACACAAGGGGACAGTTAAAAAATCAACTTCGCGCGTTTTACTAAATGTTTGCAGGGGATAAAGCACACCTGCATTGTTAGTATAGTTCAATAAAACATCGAGGCTGGTTGAGCCTGATGTATGTACTATTAATTTTTGATGTACGGCCAATGCTTCAGCAATTTGGGCAATTGCATCGTCCTTTACCGAAATAATAAAAATATCGGTTTCGGAACTGATTTCCGTAAGCAGGTTTGTGGCGGCAGCGCCAACATGGTAAGCCAACAAGGCCGCGTTGTGCATATTAGGGCTATAAACCTGCACAATACGGTGCCCGGCATTTTTAAATGCCGCTGCCATATGGGTTGCTACGTTGCCCGATCCTATAAATGTTAAGCGCATATAAATTTTACATTTAATGTAAAAATAGATTAACTACCGATTAAATATTTGTGTATTTTAGTAATCATCATCCTAATACCTCATGAAAATACTCAAAGCGAGCATAATAATTATAATATTCCTGGTCGGCGCGGCTACTTTAATACTATTTGGTTTTTATAAATATAATAATAAAGAGAAAAAAATACTTACCAATACCGACCGTAAAAATATTGCCGGCAGTTTTATCAAATTAAGCCAGGGCGTTACTCATTATGAATTAAAAGGCCCCGAAAATGGCGAAGTTGTTGTGCTTGTGCACGGCTTCAGCGTACCATATTATATATGGGATGGCACTTATGAATATCTTATTAGCAAAGGCTATAAAGTATTACGATATGACACCTACGGCAGGGGCTATTCTGACAGGCCCGAGGTTACTTATAATAAAGAACTTTACACCAATCAACTGCTGGAACTGATAAGCCAGCTAAAGTTACAGGCCGGCAAAGTAAACCTTGCAGGTGTATCATTCGGCGGTAAAATTGTAACCGACTTTACCTGCCAGCATCCTGATATAGTGAACAAAGTTATACTTATTGACCCGGTATACGAACAACAGAGGCCAAAAGCGCCTAAATATTTGGCCATGTATAACGAAGCCGTAAACTCCGACGAGCGGGCAGCCGGACAGATTACCGACTTCAAGTACCCTAAACAGCATCCCGGATGGAAAAACCTGTACCTGCCACAAATGCAATACAAGGGTTTCAGGAATGCCCTGGTTTCAACTCTCTACGATTATGAAAAACAAGGCCGTCAAAGCTACGTTTGCCTTAACGGAGCCAATAAACCTGTATTGCTGATATGGGGCAAAGATGATAAAACCGTACCATTCGTTTACAGCGATACCATACGCAGCATTTTGAAAGTGAACTTTTTCCCGGTAACAGATGCGGCGCATTTGCCTTTTTTAGAAAAACCCGATTTGGTAAACCCCAAAATTGTTTCGTTTTTAAAAGAGGGGTAAGGATTGTTGAGCACAGATGAAATAGGTTTGATATTACAAAACCGGCGATGGTGGTGAGATATAAAATTAAAAGGCCGGCTTCAATATCGAAAACCGGTCTTTTAATTTTATATAATTGAACTATAATCGCTACGGCACTATGCTCCATAACTCGGCATCGTACTGGTTTTCGTACCATTGCTCTAGCTTGGTGCCGGGGATGGTATTGCTGTTGGGTACATTTAGCGCCAGTAAACTGCGGCGGCAGATGATCTTGAAATAGCCGCTGCCCATATCCTGAACCCGCCACTCCTGTGCATTGCCGCCTACATCGTTCCATTCTATCAAAATATTACCGGCGTTTAAGGAGTTACCGGCATCATCCAAACACAAATTGCTTGCTGCCGATTTGATTTTATAATAACCATTACCCAAACTGGTAAACACCCATTTTTGCGCTATTTTGCCGTTATCTGTCCACTCCTGTAATTGTGTGCCTGGTGTAGTTGAACCACTTGGCACATCCAGACACTGCCCCGTAACTTTTGATTTAATGCGATAGGTACCATTGGCTATGGGCATGCTATAGCTGGTGCCAATGGAGGGTGCAGGGATAGGGATCCCTTTTTCGATAGGGTAACCAAAAAAGGGCACATCGCCATCCCAGGCAAATTGCTGGGTCATGATCCTCCTGTCCCAGCCCGAGCCATCGGCATTGGCGGCGTGGTACACTATCCACCACTGGATATTATCGGGCGATTTTACAAACGACGCATGCCCAGGGCCAAATACGTTGCCAAATTTGGCAAATGCCGGGGTTGATTGCTTTGTCCACGATGCTTTTGACATTAAGTTGCCGTTGGTGCAGGTAAGGCGGCCAAGGCAATAATCATTAGTCCAGCTGCCACTTGCCGAATAGATAACGCTAACCGTTGTGCCGCTTACCAGTGTTTCGGGGCCTTCGTTCACGGTTGGCGTGCCCACTTTTTCCCAGGCATAATCGGGCCGCGAGATCTCCACCCTTTGGCTGTTGATGGTATAAGGATTACTCATGGTAGCTATATACAGGTACTGTGATACATTGGTAGTACCCTCCCAGCCCGACCATACAAAATAAGTTACCCCGTTATACACAAACGGAGAGCCGTCAATTGCCCAATTATCGGTAGTGGCCGCCAGTTTGGCTTTGTAGTTGTACCCGCCGTTTAACGGGTCGTTGGCATCAATACCGCCCTCCAGCACATGCATGCGGTGGTTGCTATTATTACCATCATCGGCGGCAAAGTATACATACCAACGCCCGCCCAGGAAATGCAGCTCGGGTGCCCACAAATCGCTTGAATAGCTGGTGCCCGCCGGTGGTGTAAAAATATAGGTTTTGGCCTGCTGCAGGATGCTTTGCAGTGCAGATGATTTGGCTATCCAAAGCCGGCCACCGTCCGATCCGCAGTAATAATAATAGCTGCCAACGCGTATCACCCATGGATCATAATAGCTGCCGTTATCAATGGAGGGCAGCGCATTGGTAAAAATGGCCGACAGACTGTTGGTTTTGGATTTCGACAATTGGCTTGAATCGGCAGCAGCGCCAGTTTTTAATGTGGCTTTCGTTTTTTGACAACTGTTAAATAGTAACATCGACGCGATGGCCGATAGGATCAGAAACTTGTTTTTCATATTATAGGTTATTGGTTAGCATTCATGAACCTCCGCTTTGCATCATAGCATGGCGTACCCAAACCATCGTTTTACATGCACCCCAAACCATCCCACCCTCATTTTATAAAGCAGCGAAAATGGCAGGCACCCGCTTTGTAAAACAAATTCGGATTTAAATCAGTAAGATGTTAAGCAATAGTTATTGTTTATAAATTGGTGCTTATAAGCGCACTTGACAGTTTGCTTAATAAGCAAGCAAATACCTTTATTTATAGGGAAACAATTGAGTATCAACGTATCAATAGTTAGTTAAATCGTATCATTTTTACCGATTCTAAAAGTTCTCGCTTTTTGCTAACTTGAGTTAATGAAACCTGAATTACTACTGTGCCTTTTTGCATTGCTGAGCTTTAGTTATTATGCAAACACTGCTCCTTTAAAAAAAGATACCAGCTATACTATTGCGCAGGCAAGAAGGATGGCTAAAAAACACATAGGAATAACCAGGGAAGCGATAAAAGGCCATAAGCCGGGCTTTGATAATTGCTTATTTACCAACAAGTATACTGTAGCTAACAGGCTAAAGAAATACCCATATTCCGTGGCGATTAAAATAATGTTGGTATCATATTACGGTGGCGGACAACCAAATCAGGATATTAAAATTGACTCGCCTTTCAATGCTCCCATCCCATCAACTCACAAGCAGGGCAAGCATTACATGGGCTTAGTTATAAAGAATAAAAAATTGGACTATTCTACGCTGATAGAAACAAAAGTTTTAAACCAGCAACAAGTTGCAGACCTAACCAACATTATTTTCAATTATGAATATGCCGGTATGAAAAACTACACAGTTACAGGTTTTGCAGCGTGTTTTGAGCCAAGAAATTCCATTTTGTTTTTTGATGAAAACGGGGAAATATTTGACCATCTCGACATTTGTTTCCACTGTAATAATTATGAATCGGCTTCAAAAAAGTTAAGTATAGGAACTGCGTGTGCTCAAAAATTCGGCATGCTTGCCCGTTTTTTTATAAAAGCAGGAATTAGATATGGGGCGGATAACAAAGTACCGTTAGATTAATTGCAAAAGCGTAGCAATCCGGCAGGGCAAACGTCGATTTAAACTGGAAGCCTCTCAGCCCAGTTCAATCCACCATCCAATTCTTCTCTGCTAAATTCGATATGTACCACCCTCCTTTTTTTATTATTGGTAGTACGGTTTGATGCATGGAGCAGCAGGGGGCGCATAATCATTAAGCCGCCTGCGTTTACATTGCAGATGGCTTCAGTTTCCAGGTCCCAGTTAATGGTTTCGGGGCGATACACGCCTTTTTTGTGCGATCCGGGTACAACTTTGAGCGCGCCGTTGTCGCCGTTGGTATCATCGAGATGAATGCGAATGGTGAAGTTGTTTTGCAGTATGTTTAAGGGCGGTTGTACGCCAAACTGATTTTGCTTTACCGTCCAGGGGCCATAGCCGGGGGTATCGGTCCTCTTATCAACCACAATGGTTAAATCCTGGTGCCAGGCTACAAACCAGTTGCTTAGTTCGGGCTTATCAAAGTAAATGGATTTGGTAACAAAGTATCCATCGCCAAATAACGCCCGGACGAGTTCCTTCAGCTTAGGGTTAAAAATTAAAGGAACTACCTGCGGCAGTTCCTTTAAAAATTGCCTAATGGCAAACAAATCGTCGGTTTTACGGAAGGCGGGGTTCGACTGATCGGCCGCTTCAATCGCCGTTATAATGCTGATAATCTCCGCCTGGGTGTAAATATCATTTACAATAGCAAAACCATCATTTAAAATATTGTCCTGTTGTGTTGTTACCACAGCCGGCCTGGTTTAAACCGTTTTTAATTCGCTTTTACGGCGTAGTATCGACATAAAGAAACCTATCACCATAATGATAGTGCCCGCCCAAAAGAAATTAATAAAAGGAAACTGAATAGCCTTCATCACCACGAATTTCTTTTTGCTTTCGGGCTGTTGGTAAACCACAATCTCTACCGTTTTATGCTCGGGTATTACCTTGCTGAAACGCAGTTTTAAACCGGCATCATCAACCTTGCGGGCAAAATCAAACACGTTGCCGTTTTTGATCATGTAAACCGGGGTAGCGCTGTATTTATTACCGTTAGATACAATTTCCAAGTGCGCGCCAATGGCCACATCACTATCGCTAAGGGGAATGTTTTGAACTTTAGCCTCCTTGTTTAAACCTGTTAACACAATATATCCATCACGGTACCTGATGGTGTCGCCGGTTTTTACTTCGTGACTCACCGGTGCATCGTAATTCTTATCATCGTTATCAGCATCGTGAGCAGCTTCGGCGCTTTCGGTACCTGCTTCGGTAGGCGTAATAGCGTTGGTTAGGGTAATGTGTGTGTAGATATCGCTAAACAGGTAATGGCGTGTATCCGGCGAGGCCGACATGGTGCCTTTGCTTACCTGTACTTTAGGTTTCAATGTAAACTCCTCGGTAACCTTGCCGCTTGCATCTATTTTTTTGTAGTTTATTTTAAACCAGTGATTTGGGGATGATATCGAATCGCCTATATAAGTAACGGTATAATCGCCCAGTTTTGTTGGCTGGTTGCGGTAAACTGTTACGTTTTCGCGCGGGTTTTCCTCTTTGGCAAATTCGGCGTTATATGCTTCGCCGGTGTTGTTTATAGATATTACCTTACTGGTACCTGCCGAAATAAGCGCGCCTATCATCAGCAAACCAAAACCAATATGCGCCACTGCCGAGCCGGCCAGTTTAAACTTGCCTTTGAAAGCATCGGCCAAAACTTTGCCGTTAACCAGTACCGAATAAACCGAACCCCACATGGCCAGCACAAACACAAAGTTGAGTTTGTACACCCCGGTTGTATAAGCGATAAGGGCTGTTAACGCAGCGGCAATTAGCAGGTATGAACCTGTTATTACAAAGAATTTAGTAACATCTGTTTTTTTGTACTTCAAAAACTGGCTGAAACCGGTTACTAAAACGATAACAAACACAAACGACGACTGGATAACGTTGTAATGCTTAATAATATCAGATGGCGGCGCCATTTTGGTATGGAAAATGGCATTCCAAACCGGTACCGAAGTAACCACCAGTAAGTGGAAGCAAGACAGGCCCATAAATACGGCGCCTACAAACATCCAAAATTCGCGGCTGTAAGTATCTTCATCTTTTTTGGTGATAGGCAATTCTTTCCAGCGGGATACCAATAACCATACAGATATAGCCAGGAATATAAAAATACTGATCACCAACTGCCAAAACATGCCCAGGTCGGTAAATGAGTGTACTGATGTATCACCCAAAATACCGCTCCTGTTCAGGAACGATGAGTACCAGGTGAGCACATTGCTTAACAGCACCAAAAATGTTGCTGTGAAATACGAATGGCCGGTGTTTTTAAATACGATTAATACGTGCAAACCTGCAACCAATACAATCCAGGGGAAGATAGAGGCATTCTCTACCGGGTCCCAGGCCCAAAAGCCGCCAAAGTTAAGCGACTCATACGCCCAGAAAGATCCCATTACCACACCGGTGCCCAATATCATACAGGCAAACAGGGCGTAAGGGATTGCGGGGGCTACCCACTCTTTATATTTTTTTTGCCAAAGCCCCGCTACGGCGTAAGCAAATGGCACTACCATTGATGCAAAGCCCAGGAACAAGGTTGGCGGGTGAATGATCATCCAGTAATTTTGCAGCGATGGCACCATGCCCTGCCCGTCTTTAATAAACTCCAGGTAATTGGGGTTCGAGAAAATGGGCGCCTCCATTGATTGCCTTAACAGCAAGAACGGCGAGCTGCCTATCCGCTGACCAAAAACTTCGACACCTAAAACCATAGCCGCCAATACCACCTGCGACATTGCCACAACCGTCATCACCGGGCGCTCCCATGATTTGGAGCGGAAGATAAGGAAGGTACCTAAAACAGCCTGCCAAAACAACCAAAGCAAAAAGCCGCCCTCCTGTCCGTTCCAAAAGGCCGAAAGGATATAGTAAATAGGCAATGAGCGCGAGGTATAAGCCCAGGCGTAATGATATTCGAAATAATGCTTATAAATGAGCGTAAACAGGCATACGCCTATCCCAATGATAGAAGCTAAGTTTACCAGGAAGCCCGCGCGGCCCAATTTTTGCCAAACGCTGTTTTGCTTGCCGGCATCGTCGGTAGTGGCAAAATAATAACTGATAAACGATAAAAGCGCGGCACCGAACGAAAGGACGATAAAGAACTGGCCTATCTGGCCCGGTAAAAGGTGTTCACCTTTAAATTGAATATCCATTAAAATGGGTTTATATGCTGGCCGACGCGGCCTTAACT